>PVBE010648444.1_pt1 | contig 20511 bp, 18 predicted proteins | sample 1631181 | NCBI WGS metagenome assembly PVBE01 (sample SAMN08397723, study PRJNA350692) | Marine metagenome, whole genome shotgun sequencing project. | isolation source: water | place: Pacific Ocean | collected 2012-04 | reverse complement strand
GGGCCTCGACCTCGTCACCCTTGTTGTAGCGCTCGGAGGGGTGCCGGAGCCGCTGGCCCCAGCTCATGTCCGAGATGTGCACCAGGCCGTCGATGCCCTCGGCGATGCCGACGAAGATTCCGAAGTCCGTGATGTTGCGGACCTTTCCGTTGACGATCGTGCCAACGGGGAACTGCTCCTCGACCTGCTCCCAGGGGTTCTTCTCGAGCTGCTTCATGCCAAGGCTGATGCGCTTCTGGTCCATGTCGATGCCCAGGACCTTGGCCTCGACGAGATCGCCGACGTTCAGCAACTTCGAGGGGTGCTTGATGCGCTTGTTCCAGGTCATCTCGGAGATGTGCACGAGGCCTTCGATGCCGTCCTCGAGCTCGATGAAGGCACCGTAGTCGGGAATGCTCACGACCTTGCCGCGAACGATGGCGCCCACGGGGTACTTGAAGTCCACCTCGTCCCAGGGATCGGGCCGCATCTGCTTGTAGCCCAGGCTGACCCGCTGGCTTTCTTCGTCGAACTTCAGAACCTTGACCTCAATGGCCTGCCCCACCTCGAACATCTCGCTGGGGTGGTTGACCCGGCCGTAGGCCATGTCCGTGATGTGAAGGAGGCCATCGATGCCGCCAAGGTCCACGAAGGCACCGTAGTCGGTGATGTTCTTGATGACGCCGTTCATGATGGCGCCGACGTGCAGGCTCTGGATGGTGGTCTGGCGCTTGGTCTCGCGCTCTTCCTCCAACAGCACCCGACGGCTCAGCACGATGTTGCCGCGCCGCTTGTTGAACTTGATGATGCGGAACTCGAAGCTCTGTCCGAGCAGCTTCTCGAGGTTCTTCACCGGGCGCAGGTCCACCTGGCTGCCGGGGAGGAAGGCCTTCACTCCGATGTCGACGCTGAGGCCACCCTTCACGCGAGCGATGATGCTGCCCGTGACGGTGCGGTTGTCCTCGACCGCCTTGGCGACCTGGTCCCAGGCCTTCATGAGGTCCGCCTTCTCCTTGGAGAGGTGGAGCTCGCCGGACTCCTCGTTCATGTGCCCGAGGTAGACGTCGATGTGATCCCCAGCGTTGATCTCGGCGTCGAGGCCATCGGGGTTGCGGAATTCGGACAGCGCGATGCGTCCTTCGGCCTTGTAGCCGACATCCACCATGACCCAGTCACCGGAGATGCCGAGCACCGTGCCGGCGACGACCGTGTGTTGCTTGATGTCCTTCTCTTCGAGCGCAGCGCTGAAGGCGGCTTCGAAGTCCTCACGGGTGAGGTCGGCGATGTTGCTGTCGAGATCGATAGGTGTGGGAGTCATGGGTTCTCTGCCCAGACAGCACCCAATGTGCCGGCCAGGGTTGGTGTTGAGGATTCCTTCGAGCTTTCGACGTGGTCGTCGATTGGTACCAGGGCCCGAGGGCCCTCCCGACTATCCGACTCCACGCTTTCGAGCAAGGCGCACTATCGCATCGCGCGCCTCCTCCGGAGTCAGGTCGGTGGTGTCCAGGTAGATCGCATCATCGGCCTGTGCGAGCGGAGCCGCCTCACGCGAGCTGTCCTGCTTGTCGCGGGCGATGAGTTCGGCTCGCACAGCCTCGAAGGCGGCTTCAGCCCCGCGAGCGATGAGTTCCATGTGGCGTCGACGGGCACGAACGTCCACACTCGCATCCAGGAAGATCTTCAGTTCGGCCTCGGGGAGCACGACCGTCCCGATGTCTCGGCCGTCCATCACCACACCTTGTTCGCGAGCCAGACCGCGCTGTGTCTCCAGCAGGGCCCCGCGGACCAGGGGCTGTACCGCCACGGCGCTGGCACCCTGCCCGATGGCCTCCCGACGGATGGTGCTGGAGAGATCCTCCCCGTTCACGCCGATGCTGAAGCGGCCATCCTCGAAGCCAAGCTCGAAGCGAAGCCCCGCAATCATGCCGGCGAGCTCCTCCCCCTCGTCCAGCGCGATGCCACGACGCCCTGCGATCAGAGCCACCGCACGGTACATCGCGCCCGTATCCACGTAGACAAATCCCAGCTCTCGGGACACCAGGCGGGCGACGGTTCCCTTCCCACTGCTGGCGGGCCCGTCGATGGCGATCGCGAACCCAGACTGTTGGTCGGTCATTCTCGGGCGCTCTGCAGGAGGTTCATGAAGGCAGGAAAGCTCGTGGCGACATTCGCGCAATCCAGGGCTGTTACCTCGCCCCTCGCTGCACAGCCAGCAACCAGGAAGGCCATAGAGATGCGGTGGTCCCCCCGGCTGTCGATGCGTCCGCCCGCGGGCTTCCCGCCGTGCACCACCAGGCCATCCGCCTGCTCTTCCACCACCACTCCGAGGGCTCGAAGACCCAGCACCGTGGTGGCGATTCGATCGCTCTCCTTGACCCGGAGTTCCCGAGCGTCCGTCACGACCGTCTCGCCCTCGGCGAATGCAGCCGCGACCGCGAGGGCGGGAATCTCGTCGATGAGACGGGGGATGAGGGCGCCCCCGATGTGCGTCCCAGACAAGGGCGCGTGACGAACCAGGAGGTCTGCCACCGGCTCTCCGGACGCCTCCCGAGGGTCCACCTGCGTGATGTCGGCGCCCATCGCCCACAAGGCGTCGAGCACCCCCGAGCGGGTGGGGTTGATGCCAACGTTCTGAAGCAGAAGCTCACTGCCCGGCGTGATGCTGGCGGCAACCAGGAAGAAGGCTGCTGAGCTGATATCGCCCGGTACCACCACGTCTCGGGCATGCAGCTCCTGACGACCGGGCACGACCAGGGTGCCGTCCTCGGCTTCGTCGATGCGCGCCCCCATCGCCCGCAGCATTCTTTCGCTGTGGTCCCGGCTGCGGTGAGGCTCGCGATAGCGCAGGTTTCCCTGCGCACCCAGGATGGTCGCCAACAGCAAGGCGCTCTTGACCTGAGCGGAGGCGATGGGGGCCGTGAAGTCCAGGCTCTTCAGCGCCCCTCCATGCACCCTGAGAGGGGCCAGGTCTGCGCCTTCGGAACCCTCGAAGCGGGCACCCATCCTGGAGAGTGGGACCGTGACCCGCCGCATGGGGCGTTGGCGCAGGTGGCGGTCACCGTCCAGCACCGCCGAAAAGGGCTGAGCGGCCAGGATCCCGCACATCAAGCGCATGGACGTGCCGGAGTTGCCGCAGTCCAGGACGCCCGAGGGTTCCTTCAGGCCGTCGCTTTGGAGCACGCCCTCCTCGAAGGACACACCCATCGCGCGAAGGCAGTTCGCGGTGGACTGCACGTCACGGGCATCCAACAGCCCCTCGATGCGTGCCCTCCCCCCTGCGACCGCGTTGAACAACAGCGCCCGGTGCGAGAGGCTCTTGTCACCCGGCACACGGACGACCCCGGTGAGGGGCCTTCCCGGTCGAACCGAGAGCTCCAACTACTCGCCGGTCAGAGCGCCCAGGGCACGGAAGCGCTGGTAGCGATGCTCGCGCAGTTCCTCTGGCGCCAGGGCACAGAGCTCGTCGAGGTGACGAGAGAGAGCAGCATCCAGGCTGGCGAAGGTTGCCTGTGGATCCCGGTGCGCACCACTGGCCGGCTCGGCGATGACCTCGTCTGCGACATGGTGCTCCAGACAGTCCTGGGCGGTGATGCGCAAGGCCGCGGCTGCGCGAGGCCCCTCCGCCCGGTCGCGCCACAGAATCGCAGCACACCCTTCCGGGCTGATGACGCTGTAGATGGAGTTCTCCAGCATGAGCACCCTGTTGCCGACGCCGATGGCCAGAGCGCCGCCACTGCCCCCTTCCCCAATGATGATGCAGATGATCGGCACCGTGAAGGTGGCCATCTCCATGATGTTGCGGGCGATGGCCTCCGCCTGGCCTCGTGCCTCGGCGTCGATTCCCGGGTACGCGCCCGGCGTGTCGATGAAGCAGAGGATGGGCCGTCCAAAGCGGTTCGCCAGCTTCATCAGGCGCAGCGCCTTCCGATAGCCCTCGGGCCGCGGCATGCCGAAGTTCCGGTGGATGTTCTGCTTCGTGTTCCGGCCCTTCTGATGGCCCACGACCAGGACAGGCCGGTCCTTGTAGCGGGCGAAGCCCGTCACGATGGCCGCGTCCTCGTGTCCCGCCCGGTCACCACGGAGCTCCATCCACTCCGTGAACAACGCATCCAGGTAGTCGAGCGTGTACGGACGACGTGGATGTCGGCTCAGCTGGGCCCGTTGCCAGGGCGTGAGCACCGAGAAGATCTGGCGGTGAAGTCTCTCCGCCTGATCGCGCAGCTGCGCGATGGAGGCGGAGAGATCAGCTCCCTCCTCCTCCTCCATGGTCCTGAGCGCATCGATCCGCTTGTACAGCTCGATGAGAGGCCGCTCGAACTCGAGGATGAGCTCCATGCGCCCAGGGCTTAACCCGGCAGGCGGAGCTCGCGTCCCAGCACGAGGCTGTAGCCGCCGATGGCAACGAAGACGACACCCAGCCCACCCAGCATGGCCACCCCCTTGATCGGTGTGGCCCACATGAGCGCGACGGACAGCACGAGGAGCGCGACGCCCAGCGCAATGATTCGACGAGCGGTCTTCGCGATGCGCTTCTTCACGCGCTCGAGGGCAAGGCTGCTGGTGGTCGGCGACACGTCGTGTTCTTTCAGGAAGGCGACGATCTCATGGTCGAGCTTGTCTTCCCTCAACAGCCACGCGACGCTCCCTTCCAGGCCTCCGTGACGCTTCAGGAAATCACTCACGCACTAGAGATAACGCACACCGCCAGCGCCGATCATCAAGTCGAGTTCGGCTCGGGGCTCACCGATGAGCGTGAGGTTGCCCTCTCCCACCGCCACGCTGGCGGGTCCCGCGTCGTCGAGAATCTCGAGCTCGGCGTCCCCGACGCCTACGGTCATGAAGAGATCACCGGTCTGCATCTGGTAGGCGTTCAGGTGACCCTCGTTCACGCTCAGGTCGGCCACGCCCTGCAAGCCCACGGCCTGCAAGCCACCCATGCTCACGGTCGCCTCGATCTCCATGTCGGCCGGGAGCTCGAGCACGGTATCGACCTCACAGCGAAGAATGCCTTCGCAGGTCGCAGTGATGAAGAGGGTGTCCTCGACCACACGTGTCTCCAGCGAGAGATTGCCCTCCCACCCCGTCACGTCCCGACGCACGCTCACCCGGTCGATGTCGCTGCCCACGAGCTCGAGCTCACCCCGGTCCAGGTGCACGACCACGCGGCTCACCGGGTCCGTGACCTCGTAGAACTCGGAGTAGTCGACCTGCGAGCAGGAGGCGAGGGCGAAGCTCGCGCTGAGAGCGGCGATGATTGGAAGGCTGCAGACTCGGTTGAGGCGTCGCATGAGGGTCTCTCTGTTCTCTCGCCAGTGCTGTTAGGACACCTGAGAAGACGGTCAGAGCAACCGGATCTTCAGTCTTTTCGCTTTCAGTCCAGTGTCGTCGGGCCTACTCGGAGTCCTCTGGAGGCTCCTCGGCCCCCGTGTTCTGGAGCGCTCCGTCGAGCTCCTCCAGGAGGGCGCCGAGCCTCTCGAGCGACTCGCCGTAGGCCGCCCAGTCCCCTGAGCGCTGAGCCGTCACCGCCTCGTCGTAGCTAATGCTGGCCTGCTCGACGAGGACATCGAAGGTGGCCGGCGGCCCCGCCTCCTCCAGCCCCGTGTCCGTGGGTTCCAGCTCGATTACGGGCCGCTTCTTCTCCCTGAAGACTGCGTTGAGGGCTTCCTCGAGGGTCTTCTCCATCACCACGGTGTCTTGGTACGAAACGATGACGCGCTTGAGTTCAGGCAGCTCGCCCTGGTCCGCCTGGAGGTAGACCGGCTCCACGTACATCAGGCTGTCCTCGATGGGAATCACCAGAAGGTTGCCGCGCAGCACGCTGCTTCCCGCCGAGCTCCACAGCGTCAACTGGGCGCTGATCTCGGGGTTCTGGTCGATACGAGCCTCGATCTGCTTGGGCCCATAGACCAGCTTCTGCTTGGGGAAGCTGTACAGGACGAGGCTCCCGTAGGCCTCACCGTCGCTGCGGGCTGCAATCCAGCTGATCATGTTGTCCTTCTTCGTCGGAACGAAGGGCAGGAGCAGGATGAACTCGGCTTCGTCCTCCCCTGGAAGTTTCATGATCAGGTAGTAGGGCTTCATCTCCCGAGACTCGGCCTGGTAGATCTCCTTCGGCCGATCCCACATGTCCTCCTTGTTGTAGAAGACCGTGGGGTCCCCCATGTGGTAGGCGCGGTACTTCTCGGTCTGGGCCTGAAAGAGCCCCGCCGGGTAGCGAATGTGTGCCTGGAGATCTTCGCTCATGTCCGACAGCGGGAGGAAGCTGCCCTCGAAGATCTTGTCGTAGACGGCGATCAGCGGGTCATCCGGATCCGCCACGTAGAAACTCACGGTTCCGTCGTAGGCAGACACGACCACCTTCACGGAGTTCCGGATGTAGTTGAAGCCTTGGCGCCGGTTCTTGAGAACGGTCGGTTCGCTGTAGGGGTAGCGGTTCGTGGTCGTATAGGCGTCCACCATCCACATCAGCGCGCCGTCCTCGGTGATCACCAGGTAGGGGTCGTCGTCGTAGGTGAGGAAGGGCGCGATGGTCGAGATCCGCTCGCTGACCCGGCGACGGAACATCACCCGGCTGTCCTCGTCCAGGTAGGTGCTCAGCACGATGTCGAAGGTTCCGAACCAACTGGCGAAGACCAGCCGCTCGAACATGGAGCCCACAGCGACACCGCCCAGGCCGTCGTAGGTGGTGTACGCGTTGTCTTCACCGCTGGGGTAGTCGAACTCCTGGGCGGTGGTTCCCACGAAGACGTAGCGGTCGGTCAGCTCTCCGTAGTAGATCTCGGGACGTGTGATCGCCAGCTCGGGCACTACGCTCACGGGCGGAATGTCCTTGACCATCAGGTCCGGGAGACCCTCCGAGGTGACCACGTTCACCGGTCTCACGGTGACACCGTAGCCATGGGTGTACTGGAAGTGTTCGTTGACCCAGGACTGTGCAGGCACGTTGGAGTAGTTGAGCTCCCGCGCCGCCAGCATCACCTGCCTCAGCTCCCCGTCGATGACGTAGCGGTCGATGTCGACGCCATTGAATTCGTAGTAGAGCCGGATCTCCTGAATCTGGGAGTAGGTCGTCTTCAACGGCCGGTCGTCCCAGATTCGGATGTTGTCGATGGTGAGCGGGTTGGCCTCGATGTCGAGCCGGGTGAGACCCTCCTCAGCGTCGAAGGGCCGCACCTGCACGTCCGCCAACCCGTACGCCTCGCGTGTGCCCGCGACGTTTCGGACCAGGTAGTCCGCCTCCTTCTGGAGCTCCGATGGCTTGACGACGTAGTCCTGCACGATGCCGGGAACGATGCCCGTCGCAGCGATACTGGCCGCGAAGTACAGCCCCACGGTGCCCGCGGGAATGCGCCAGTCGAAGCGCACCATGGACACCACGAGCGCCAGCGCGGCCAGCACACAGAAGCCCACCATGAAGGTCATCGCAGGAAGGCTGGCGTGCTCGTCGGTGTAGCCAACGCCCCAGACCACACCGGTGTGGCCAGTCAGCAGCCGGAACTGGTCCAGGTACCAGCCGGCTCCGAAACCCAGGAAGGTTAGCGCTCCCAAGCCGAGGGCGTGCCGCCGAGCACGAATGCTCAAACCGACGTGCGTGTCGTGATTGATGAGCAGGTCCCGGACGGCGTAGAAGCCGAGCAGCGGCAGCAGCGTGATCAGCGCCAGCCCTGTCAGGGCATCCTGCAGGTATTCCAGAAAGGGAAGCTCGAAGACATAGAAGCCGATGTCCCGGCCAAAGACGGGATCGGTCGCTCCGAACTCGGTCGCGTTGACGAAGGTCAAGACCTGGAGCCACATCGCGGCGGCCCCACCCGCAAAGAGGAGCGCGGGCATGATCACCCACGCGGCCACGAGCCCCCGCACCACGGTGCGCATCTGCTGCGGGCTCACTCCCTTCTCCGCCACGAGCATGGCCGCACGGCGGTAGTTGAGCGGAGCTTCGCGGGTAGCCAGGGAGATGTTGACCAGGATCACGCCCGCTGTGACCAGGAAACCCGTCAGCCACAGCCCGAGGCGGGCGCTGAGGGAGGTCATGAAGATGTCGGTGTAGCCCAGGGTCTCGAACCACCACCAGTCGACCAGAACGGCGATTAGGGGCCGGTGGAAGATCCACAGAGCGAGCAGAATTCCAAGGAGGGTGTACAGGCTTCGACGGTTCATCGAGACACGCCTATCTGGCTCGACCACCTTTCGCCGCATAAGCAGGGCCTAGATGAAGGAACTGGCCCACATCCGGGTGCCGGACGAATGGTCGACAGGCTCGCTCGATGCAGAGCAGGCCCTCGATGACGCCGCGCGACGCACACTCGCGAAGGTGCTCGGTGCCGCCGGAGACGAACGAAGAATCGGGCTTGCGCTCGGAGACTTCTACGAGACCTGGTCTCGGTGGGAAGCCCTCCTCCCCGACTACAACGGTGTTCCGGTGGCCAGTTTCTTTCGCATCGTCGCGAACGCCGCGGCTTTGGATGCCACGGAGCTCTGGGAGGACGCGCAGTGGGGCATGGCCGGCCACGTGATCAAGTTCACGAGCACCATCGGGATCAGTCACGAGGACATGTCGGGCCTGGCTGCACACGTACAAGAGGGCATCCTGGGACCCACCGGGCATGCGGACGTCGAGGGAGTGGGACGCTTCGAGCTTCGCACCCGGCCCGGCGCCTCCTACATGAACGCATCCACCGGCCAACCGGTCTTCCTGCCTCCTCGTCGGGAGGTGCACTTCCGGCCACTTCGCTCGCTGAACACAGCGCTGAGGGCCGGGACCCTGGCCCCTCTCGGGCTGGGCCATCCCATGGCACTCCAGACCATCCTCATGGCCTGCGTTCCCGGAGACACCTCGGTCTATGCCGACGGCCTTGGCTGGTTCATCCTGAAACGCCACGAGGATCGGGTGACCCTTCGCTTTCGGGCCTCGGCCGAGCTGACCGAGGCGTTTACGCAGCTATGACCTGGTTCTTACTCGCCTGCAGCGGCAGCCCCGCCACGGAGGCCGTACCGACAGAGGTCGCGGAGTCGGCCCGGCCGGGGCACTGGAAGCGCCTGGACGCCTTGGCCTTCGGACACTCCGGCTACACCGCTACAGCCTTGGGCGACGGCAGCATCCTGATTCTCGGAGGCTTTTCTCCCCAGGCCGAACTCTGGGACAGCGAGCTCCAGCGTATGCGCACCGTGGCCACCGCACCCGACTCCCGCATGGACCACGCGGCGGCCCTGCTGCCCGATGGGCGGGTGCTCGTGGCGGGGGGACGGGTCAGTGATGGAGGCCAGGAACGGCGCATCACCGACTCCACGCTGCTCTACGATCCGGTCGGTGATCACTGGGACTACGGCCCAGTCATGGGCGTCGGACGCACCGAGTTCAGCCTCTCGGTTCTGGGAGAGCAGGTGCTGGCCTGCGGCGGGGTCAGCGGAGAGTCCAGCACCCTGGTGGGTCCCTGCGAGACCTTGACCTTGAACGCAACCTGCCCCGAACAGGACCCGGACACGGTCCAGCACGAGCTCGGCTGCTGGACCAAGGGTCCCCAGCTCGCGCAGGGCCGGAGGAAGCACAGCGCCACGCTCGTTGGAGATGCGGTCTACCTGGTCGGTGGAGAGGGTGTCCTGGGCCCGGTGGCGAAGGTGGAGAGGTTCAGCGCGGAAGGGCTCCGAGCCGTTGGCGATCTTTCGACCGCGCGACATGGCCACCACGCCTTTGCGGTGGGAGGGGCGCTCTGGGTGACCGGTGGAATCGACGAGAACGGGAGTGCACTCGCCAGGGTCGAGGTCTACGACGGGGACAGCTGGACGGAGCCCCCACCGATGAATCACGCGCGTGCCCTTCTGGGTGGAGGCGCCCTGCCCGACGGGCGTGTCGTGCTCTTCGGCGGAACGCCCATTCCGGACTCTCCGGATGTGCTGGCCCTGCGCGAGGTCGAGATCTACGAGGACGGAGCGTGGGTCAAGGGTTCCCGCCTGGTGAAGGGGCGCTATGACGCTCCCACGGTGACCCTCCCCAACGGCGTCCTGGTCTTCGCTGGGGGCCAGAGCCGCGGCAAACCCATATTGGACATCACCAGCTTCTCGCAGGAGGACAAGCCTCCCCGCCAGAAGACGCCGGAAGACCTGCCGGCGCTCGAGGAAGCAGTCGAGGAGTAGTTGACGCATGCGGATTGACGACTTCGAGTCCGTGTTTCGTAGCGCTGTGAAGCCCACCTTCGAGTACCGCTCGCTGGATCTGCACACCGCCGTACTCGTCACCGACCTGCCCGAGGAGTCCGTCGCGTCCCTGGCGCGCGAGGTGCAGGCCCTGCTCTCACACCTGGACACCAACGAACACCTGGGTCTCCACACACTCAGAGCACCCCAGGACTGGTCGGACGTGCCCTCGCTCCTGGAGCGGCTCGACAACCTGAAGCCGCAGATCATCCTGACCCACCGTCACCTCCTGGGCACGCACAAGGGCCTGGAACACACCCTGGGCAGCGTCGTGGACACCCTGACCCAGCAGATCGAGACCCCGGTGATGCTCCTCCCGGTGGGAACTGCGCTGCGAGAAGCCACCCGCGTGATGGTGGTCACCGACCACCTGACGGGGGACGACCTGCTGGTCAACTGGGCCATCCACATCACCCCGGACGACGGCACCCTGCTGCTCTGCCACATCGAGGACCAGGACGTCTTCGATCGCTATGCCGAGATGCTGGGACGCATGCAGGGGGTGCCGACAGACGACGTGGTCCGCCGACTCAAGGAGAAGCTGCTCGGTCTCCCCCTCGACTACATCCGTGCGGTCGAGGCCGAGATGCGCGAACAGGAGATCCGGGAACATGTGGTGCCCCTGGTCGAGCTGGGCCAGCCCCTGGAGGCCTACCGACGGCTCGTGGACGAGCAAGACGCGCGCCTGTTGATCTGCAACACCAAGGACCCGGACCAGCGGGCCATGGAGGCGCTCTCCCGTGCCCTGGCCGTGGAGCTCCGCGACCTCCCTCTCCTGCTGCTGTGAGGGCCTGATGCACGAGGTCGAACCCTGGGTCACCTGGACCTGCGTGGGCATCCTGGTCGCCATGGTGGGATACCTTGCGATGGAGGAGAAGCTCCACGCCAAGAAGTCCGTCATCACGGGCTTCTTCGCCGTCGTTGCGCTCCTGCTCGGCGCCTTCACGCACATCCTCCCCTTCGGCGCCATCACGCTGCCCAACGGTCACGAGTGGTCCATGCCCGTGTACGTGCCGAGCGTGGACTGGGAGGTGATCTGCATCATCCTGGGGAGCAGCCTGTTCATCGACGTGGTGAGTCGATCGGGAATCTTCAGCTGGAGCGCCATCACCCTGACCCGTCTCAGCGGAGGGGATCCCGTGAAGCTGCTGGGCTTCTACGCGCTGCTCACCGTGGTCTTCAGCGCACTGCTGAACAACGTCACCGCCATGATCATCGTGGGCTCCCTCACCGGTGTCAGCCTGAGCCGCCTGGACCGCAAGGACCTCCTGCTTGGTTTTCTCCTCACCGAGGGCCTGCTCACGAACATCGGCGGCCTGCTCACCCTCATCAGCTCCGTGCCGAACATCATCCTGGGCAACAGCGCCGGCATCAGCTTCGTGAAGTTCTTCCTGGTGGCGGGACCCTACGCCCTGGTGGCCACACTGGCCACCCTGGCCATGGCCGTCACCCTCTTCGGCATCCGGCGTCTCGCCCCCGAGGAGCGCGACGAGGCCCTGCGTCTGGTGGAGAGCTTCGACGCCACCGACGGCATCGAGAGCCCTTCCTTCTTCAAGCTCTCCTGGCTGCTGCTCGCGGGCTTCATCCTGACCATCGCCACGACCACCATCCTCCCCGGCATCCGGGAGCTCGGCATGGGCTTCGTGGCCATGGCCTTCGCGATGATCGCAGTGCTCCGGTACAAGCACGAGGTGGATCGGAACTTCGCGGCCCTGGACTGGGATCTGCTCTTCTTCTTCATCTTCCTCTTCGTGGTCATCAACGTCATGGAGCACGCAGGGGTCCTGCACATGCTCGGTGGCGTCATCGAGCAGCTCATGGGGCTGGGCAACATCCTGGGGGCGGGCTCCTTGTTGGTCAGCTCCGCCCTGGCCAGCAGCGTGACGGACAACGTCCCGCTCGCAGCGGTCATGGGCAGCATCCTGCAGGCTCAGGAGCTCCCCGCAGACAGCCACTTCTGGTGGGCCACCATCTTCGGCACCAACCTGGGAGGGAACTTCACCCCCATCGGCTCCGCCAGCACGGTGGTGGCGGTGTCGATCATGCACAAGATGGGGACACCGCTGTCCTTCATGGCCTTCGTCAAGAAGGCCGCGCCCTTTGCCCTTGTGCACGTGGTCCTGGCGGTAGCCTACGTGCTGCTCTTCCTGCGCTAGACCCTCACTCCCGTCTCAGGGTCTTCAGGCCCCAGCCGTCGGTCCGGGGACCAAAGGTCAGTCGCAGGTCCTGGTAGGGCGAGCTGACCCTGAGCACCATCTCTTCTTCCGGGACCCGAGCGCTGAAGCTCACGACGATGCCGTCTTCCCCGATCTCGTTGCTCGTCGCCGAGAACATCTGACCTCCGATCTCCAGCCGAAAGCTCGGGTGCAGCAGCGCGAGCTCCCGCGGCAGGGTGAAGGTGATGGTGTCGCCGAACATGCCGTCGCTGACCTCCACCTGAGCACGCTCCCCGGTCGTGCTCACCGCCGAACGCACGCTCTCGCCGAAGGTGCGCTTGTCCACGCGCTCGGTCTCGGCCAGCTTGTACTCGTCGGTGTCCACCCAAACGACCGCCTCGTTGGTGACCAGGATCGCTCGCACCAGCACCACGTCATCGACGTCCTTCTCGGTCCCCAGGATGTCCACCGCCACCTCCACCTCGCCGAAGTCCGTGCTCTGGTGCGCGACGATGCCGGGCTGGGTCTCCCCGCCCACCAGCGTCAGGTAGTCGTCCGGGTGCATGTCGGTGAGCTGAATGCAGAGCACCAGCGTGGCGTTGTGGAGGGTGCGGTCGCTTCGGTTGTTCACCGTGAGCTCCAGGTTGGAGCCCAGCAAGGTCTCATCCACGACCAGGTCCAGGTACCCGTCCTCGGGGAAGATGCTGCGGAAGTCATCCTCCAACAGCCGCAGGCACAGCTCGATGTCCTGCAACACGAAGTCCCACTGGGCCTGCGCTCGACGCCTGCTGAAGTGGTCCATCACCTTGCGTCGGCCCGCCTCGCGGTCGCCTTCCTGGAAGTGCAGCGCCGCCAGGTGAAGGTCCGGACTGAAGTCACCAGCACCCAACATCGTGGAGCGGTACAGCTGCAGGATGTAGCCGCCTTCCCGGCTCTTCCGCAGGTGGGTCCGCATGTCGTAGGGATCCGCCATCTCGGTCAGGTGCTCGGCCTGGCGTGGGTAGGTCGAGGCGGCCTGTTGGAAGGACAGCTGCGCCTCCTTCAGATCGCCACGCTTCATGGCGGAGCTGCCCCGCAGCAGGAGCAGAGGTGCGCTGTGCTCCGGATGGGCATCCAGCTGCTGGGCGATGAGGGTCTCGGCCTCCTCGGTGCGCCCCAACTCGACCAGGGCCCATGCCTTCAGCAGGTGAGCCTCACGCTCCATGGGGGCCAGCGCGATGGCCTCGTCCGAGGCCTGGACCACCGCCTCCCAGTCCTGGCTCGCGGCGGCCAACCAGGCCCGATCGCGGGCGATGCAGACCCGGTCCCACTCCTGAAGAAGCTCAAAGTAGACGTCGCCGTATTCGAAGAGCGTCTCCAGCAGCTTCCCCTCGAGCGCTACCAGGCTCTGGTTCAAGCGACTGCTCTCCTCGTTATCCTCACGGACCTGCTCGTAGAGTTCCGTTGCGCGAGCACGGTCGATCTCGACCTTGCCGTCGAGACTCATCGGGATGATCGGGCTGCTCTCCGCCCCCACGTTTCCGCCCACAACGGACAGCAGCGCCAGCGTGCGTGAGGTCGTGTCCCACATGGCCTGCTGGTCCTCCAGCTCCACCTGGGTGGCGTAGATCTCCATCAACACCGCTGTGAGATCTCGGCGCGCTTCGGCAACCCTGGGATCGACACCCCGCCAGTCCTGTCGAGCGATCTCCTGTAGGTAGGAGGGCAGATCCTCGGAGGTGGCCACCGCCAGGTCCATGGAGTGGATGAGACGAACCGTGCGGTCCAGGTCAACCTTCGGCTCCGGAGTCTCCTGGGCTTCGTCCAGGGCGTCCAGGGCCGGCGCGAAGATCTGCTCGGTCTGGACCCGGTGGGCCTCCAGGAGCTTGTGCTCTTTCCAGGCACTCCACCCAAACAGGCCGCCGACCCCGGTCACCGGAAGTCCGACCAACAAGGCGAGGAGGACGAGGCAGCTCTTCCTGTTCACCGCCCGGTTGTAGCACGGGCTATGGTCCGAAAGATGCGGGTAGAGGTCGTCGGAGCCGGCATCTTTGGTGTGAGCACGGCTCTGGAGCTGCGCCGCCGAGGGCACCACGTCCGCATCTGGGACCCCTCCCCTCCCCACCCGGACGCCGCGAGCACGGACATCTCCAAGGTCGTTCGCATGGACTACGGGAGCGACCTCTACTGGATGCGCCTGATGGAGCAGGCCCTTCCGCTATGGGACGACTGGAACACCGAGTTCTCGCGCCCCCTCTACCACCGCGATGGCTTCCTCATCCTGAGCCCCGACATGGCCGAAGGCAGCTTCGAGGCAGAGTCTCTGCGCTTGCTACGCGAGCGTGGACACCGGGTGGAAGACGTCGAGGACCACCCGGTCTGGCCGGGCTGGCGCGGCTACTTCAATCCTCACGGAGGGTGGGCTGAGAGCGGCGCGGTCGTGGCCGAGGTCCTTCGATGGGGTCTGGAGCTTGGCGTCGAGCTCCGCCGCGACGTGGTCAATCCCCAGGACCTGGACGCGGACCTGGTGGTCGTGACGACGGGCGCCTGGACACCGAGCCTGGTTCCAGAGACCCGGGCACTGCTCCGCGTGACCGGCCATCCCGTCCTGCACTTCGCACCCGAGGAGCCCGAGTTCTGGCGCCCTCCACGCTTCGTCACCTGGGCTGCGGACATCGCCCAGACCGGCTGGTACGGCTTCGCGGCGAACGCGGACGGACTGGTCAAGGTCGCCAACCACAGCGTCGGCGTGAGCGTCGATCCCCACGGGCCTCGGAATCTTCCAGCGGGCACAGAGGAGCGCTTTCGTGCCTTCCTTCGCCGCTGCCTGCCCCAGCTGGCCGAGCTGCCGGTCGTGGGGCAACGCCTGTGCCTCTACTGCGACAGCGCCGACGGAGACTTCCTCATCGACTTCGTACCCGGCACCCGGGTGCTGGTGGCCAGCGGCGGCAGCGGTCACGGCTTCAAGTTCGCCCCTGTGCTGGGCAGCCTGGTGGCCGATCGGGCGGAAGGCCGCGACAATCCCTGGCTGGAGCGGCTGGCCTGGCGCATTCCGGATGGTTCGGGCCACGAGCAGGCTCGGAACGCCTGATGCAGACGATGCTCACCCTCTGGCTTGCCTGCAGCCCACCTCCTTCGCAAGAGACCGTGGACCACGTGATCTACCTCCAGGCCCTGGCGACCTCCGAGCCCACCGTGGCAGCGCTGCGATGCGATGACGTCGGGGACGAAGGGCTGCGCGGAGAGTGTCGCTACTTCGCCGCGGAGGAGAGCCCGTCCGACGAGGCCGCCCTGATCTGCGAGGAGACCTCCGGAGGATGGGGGGAGGCCTGCCGCCGCAGCCTGCAGCGCCGAGCAGACCCACCCCGATAGCGACAAGTCATCGTCAGTGGTGATGCTCTGTCATCATGCTTGAGAATGAACGACGATCCCGCCCTCAACCTCGCCCGCTCCATCAAACAGCTGCGTGGCCTGCGAAGCTTCACGCAGCAGCAGCTGGCCCAACTCTCGGGGGTCCCTCGACCCACCGTCGCCAACCTGGAGAGCGGCTCGGCAAACCCCACTCTCGCGGTCCTGACCCGGATTGCCAGCGCCCTTCAGGTCAGCATCGAGGAGCTCATCAGTCCTCCCCGCTCCAGCACCAAGCACTACCGGGCGGCGGAGCTGCCGACCCGAAAGCGCAGCCCTGGGGTCAGCGTGCGCCAGCTCTTGCCTGATTCCATTCCGGGGGTGGTCGTAGAGCGGATGGAGTTCAGCCCCCGTGGTCGCATGACGGGGGTCCCCCACAAGGCGGGTACTCGGGAGTACCTGACCTGTGAGAGCGGTTCCGTTCGGCTCACCGCCGGAGGGGAAAACGTCACCCTGGAACCGGGTGATGTGGTGGTCTTTCGTGGAGACCAGCGTCACGGTTACGGCAACATGGCGGACGGTCCGAGCGTGGCTTACAGCGTGGTACTACCCGGAGGCGGACGTTGATTCTGCTGGTCGGCGCAGGGGTGCTGGAGATCGGGGACATCACCCCGCAAGGTCCACACGCAGAGCCGCTGGAGGCCCTGCTCCTGGAGAGTGCAGAGGACCTTCTGGCCTGCAACGAGACCGGGCAACGCCAGGAACTGGCCGTGACCATGCGCCTGGAAGGGGGGCGCCCGATGATGCTCACGGTCGATGGCCCGGAGGACCTGGCCGCTTGTGTCCGAGGTGGCCTGAAGACCCTCGCCTACGACACCGACGGGCTTCCGATGGTGTCCTTCCCCATGACCCTGGTTCCGATCGCGGGAACGACGCCGGCCTCTCCCGACGTTGAGGCCACCACCGGACCCGGACTCCAGGTCGCCGAGGTCGCTGCCAAGGACCCGGACAGTGCCCAGCGCGTCGCTGAGCTGAAGCTGGAGCTCGCAACGCCCTGCTACACCGGCGCCAGGAAAGGCGGAATCCTGGTGGTGAGCAGCACCCGGGGAGTGCTCGATGACGGGATCGGCGATGCCAAAGCCGCCGAATGCGTGGCCGGTGAAGTGTCCCAATGGGTCTGGCCGACCGGCACGGGTTCCGAGGTGGTCATCACCTTCCACCTCACCCCCGAGAGCCCATGAGCGATCTCATCGACAGGGCCCAGGGGGCCATGCTCGGGTTGGCGCTCGGCGACGCCTACGGGCGAACCCTGGAGTTCATCAACAGCGATCAGGTGAGAACCGAGCCCGTCGACACCAAGCAGCTCATCTGGACCGACGACACCCACATGGTGCTCTACCTGACGAAGGCGATCGTCGACACCACGCCCGGAGTTCTGGTCCCCGATGCTCTGGGACACGCGGTGGGCCGACGCTTCGTAGAGTGGAGCCACGATCCTCTGACCCCCAGCACAGCGCCCGGTGGTACCTGCCTTCGGGGGGCCCACGCCTACGAGCAGCATGGGGACTGGCAGCGCTCGGGCGACCCGAGCAGCGACGGATGCGGGGCGGTCATGCGCGTCCTGCCGGTCGCTCTGGCCTACTCGGACGAAGAGCTCACCGAAGCCGCTCGCATCCAGGCGGTGGTCACCCACGCCCACCCCAACGCCGTCGAAGCCGCCATCGCCGGCGCCTGGCTGGTGCGTTTCACCATGGAGAGCGGCACCATCGACCGCTACGCCGTTCGCCGCGTGATTGCCGGTCTTCGAGGCGGGTGGTCCGTCGGTGGGGTCGTGGCCGAAGCACTGCAGGCTGCGATCGACTTCGCCGACCGCCCCTCCGTACAGTGGTTGGACGAGGCCGCGATCCCCACCGGAGACGGAGGCTGGCGCAGCGCCAGCGCCCTGGGTCTGGGGGTCGCATCAGCCCTGGTCTGGGGAAACGACTTCGCCACCTGTGTGGACCGAGCAGCCCGCATCCACGGGGACAGCGACAGCGTCGCGTGTCTGGCGGGAATGCTGGTGGGTGCCGCCGGAGGCCCACAGGTGCTGCCACGGGACTGGCTGCGTGGACTGAAGGACCGGGACCAGCTGGTGGCCCAGGCGACGACCTTGATCCACTGGGCCGAAGTGGAGCGCTCCGAGGACTTCGTCTTCAACGAGACCGACAGCACCGAAGAAGACATCGCGTGCCAGCTGGTCGCCTCGCTCCACCTGGCTGGGGCGCGCTTCGTCCCCGACCGCGACAGCGCTGGCGCCCGGACGGCGATCAAGGTCCAGAAGGACCGCACGGACCAGCTGTCTGTGCTCGAACACCTGGCCGCGGTGCTGGACCTGAAGGTGCACGATGGGAACCGCTACCGAACGGTTCTGGTCCCTGCGGCGCTCGCACCGCTGGGACCCGGCGACAGGGAGCGCGTGCACCATCCCGACGCCAGGACCAGCGAGACCGACCCCATCGAGGTGAGTTGGCTGGACACTCCTTCGGTGCGGGGTCGAATCGGCCTGACCCTGGGCCCGGGCAAGAAAGCCACCAGCGCCTTCGGGCCCCCCTGGGATCGGGATCTCGACACGGACCTGAACCGCCTCGCATCACATCACGACGTACGCCTGCTCGTGCCACTGCTCGAAGATCACGAGCTCCTCAGCCTGCAGATTCCGGGTCTGCAGCCCCGCGCCGAGGACTACGGCATGGTCGTTCACCGCCTGCCAATCCCCGACGGGGGTATTCCCAGTCTCGCAAGAGCGCGCATCGCCATCTCATTGGCCCTCAGTGCGGCCCGGGCTGGCTACAACGTGTGCTTCCACTGCCGTGGAGGACTGGGCCGAGCCGGCACCCTCGCCGCCATGACCCTGGTGCGGCTGGATGCCAACGCCCGCGACGCGATCGACGAGGTCCGCAAGGCAAGGCCCGGGGCCATCGAGAACGTCGCGCAGGAACGCATCGTTCGCGAGTACCAGGTGGACGTGACGGGGCACTGAGCCCCTATCGGGGCATGCCGGCTTCGATCCAGGCCCCGACCAGCGCGTAGTCCTCCGCCGGCAGAGGGGGCAGGCCCAGGGGCATCCCGGGTCGCTCGGGTCGCTCGACCTCCAGAGGCGTCTCACCGGGCTGGACATGATCACGGCCCGCCTCGGCATAGCGACGTTCGAGCGCATCCATGATGAGTGGGCCTGCGTCCACGACACCCTCGTAGGTCTGGAGTTCGATGCCCGTCGCCTCATAGCCGAAACCGCCCGCGTTTCCCGGCCCCGCCCGGCCCTGGTTGAGCTCGGGGTTCATGTGGCAGTGAGCGCAGATACGGCCGAACACCCGCTCCTCCACCTGCTCCCAGGTGGGTGTTGCCGGCAGTGCGGCTCCCTCCACGAGAGGCGAGGTGGGCGCGGAGGTCGAGAGTTCCGCCAGGAAGACGTAATCGCGCAATGCCAGCGCCTCGTCGTCGCTGAGTTCGAGCACGGGCATCGTGGCGGCGGGGCTCACCGCCTTCGGGTTCTGGATCCAGGCCACCGCGACCCCCGGGTCCATGCGCTTCCGGGTGTGCTGAAGGTCCGGCGCAATCGGGATCCCCGTGGTGTGCAGATCGCCAAAGGTGTGGCAGGCCGTACAGCCCTTGTCGGTGAAGAGCAGCCGGCCGGTCTCCACCCTGGCCGGGTCGGGGGCGGACACCTCATGGGCCACCGGTGCGAAGCGAGCCGCGATGGCAGCGCGCTCCTCGGGCGTGAGCGCGAATCGCGGCATGGTCTCGTCCAGCCGCGGGCGCAGGTCATGAGGATCGGCCAGGTAGGCCTCGACCCACTCGGGCTCCAGCCGAGCCATCGCTGCCTCCAGCGAGGGGACCTCCAGGTAGCTGTGCACGTTCCGCTCGTAGCGCTCCCACAGCGGGAAGGCGGCCATCGCCTTTTCACGCGCCGCGGGGTTGGCGGACACCGTCTTGATCCAGACGTGGCAGTCCTGACAGCTCTCGATCCGACTCGCCGCCTGACCGCCGGGGACCTGGTGGCAGAGCTTGCAGTCAGCCCGGTCCAGGGCGGCCTGGGAGGGGTCATCGTCCGTGGCGAAGACCGGCCCCATCGCGGCGCAGAGCGCCCCGAGACTCACGATGACGAAGAGGAGAAGCCGCTTCAGCTCTGGGGAATGATGAGAGCCTGCGCGGCGGGCTGCCCCTCTGGCCGCTCCGGAAGCACCACTTCGTCGGCGAGTTCCCCGAGCTCCATCGGCTCGTCGATCTCGACCATGAGGTCCTCGAGGTTCATGTCCGAGGGCATGAGCATCCCGCACGCCCACACCGGGCCGGTCATGGTCATCGAAATCAAGGTCATGGCCAGAATTCGTCGCATCGTGTTCTCCCGTTCTCCTAGACAACGCTACGCTCCGAGGGTTCCTTACATTTCGATTCCACCACGGATGGATCCAAAGAACGGTATCCCCTGACCATGCACCGCAGCTCAGCTCGTTAGATCTCGCAGGTGCTGTTCCTCCTCGCCTGTGTGTCCAGTGACGAACCCAATTTCGGCCTGTCGCGTTCTGGCGAACCCGCCACCACCCTGGTCTTCAACAACTCGACGGAGCCGGAGTACCTCGATCCGACGCAGGCCACCGGTCACGCCGACGGGCGCATCATCGCCGAGCTCTTCGACGGGCTGACCGAGTACGACCCCGTCGACCTCTCCCCACGACCCTCCCACGCCGAGTCCTGGGAGATTCACCCCGACGGGAGGGGCTACACATTCCACCTTCGGCCCGATGCGAGCTGGACCGACGGCGAGCCGGTCACGACGTGGGACGGGCGCACCACCAAGCCGCACCCGGCGACGGGCGAG
>PVBE010479808.1_pt1 | contig 20513 bp, 15 predicted proteins | sample 1631181 | NCBI WGS metagenome assembly PVBE01 (sample SAMN08397723, study PRJNA350692) | Marine metagenome, whole genome shotgun sequencing project. | isolation source: water | place: Pacific Ocean | collected 2012-04 | reverse complement strand
GCATGCACAAGTCTCACGATGAGATCTTGCGTGGGGGAGATCCCGACTACCAGCCGGTCCTCGTACCATCGGGCAATCCCAAACACCTGATTCAGATCCGACACCCCGTGCCGAGCACCATCTCGGACTACGAGACGTACCTGGCCAAGAAACCCGCCAGAGACTCGGCGAAACTCGCCAAGGACCCGGACTTCGAGCTGCACCCACCGCGCACGTGGAAGGCGTTCTCCGTCCCGGAGTTGCTGTACCGCAACACCTTCCTGAAGAAATGGATCCTCGACAACGAATGGATCGATTCCCCCCGTCACCTCGTCCTGATCTTCGACGATCTGGTTGCCGATCCACGGAAACAGCTGGCATCGGTGATTCGTTTCGTTTTCCCCGAAGAAGAGCCAGATTCCGAGGCGCTCGACCGAGCCATGAACTACGAGCCGGTCAAGCCCAAACGGGATCCGGGGGTGTTCGAGCACGTCGATACCCTCGATGAACTCCGCACGCTGTGCGATGAGACCTGGGAAGCATGCATGGCTAGGCTCGGCGCCCGCACCTGACACTTGTTCCGCGCTGAAAATGTTCCGCGATTTCTCGAGGTGGTTCGTTGTTAGACTTTCCCAAGATGCCCTGGGTCGCGATGCAATTCCGCTCCTTGGATCGACTGGCCCCTCATCTCTCGCTTACGCGCGGTTGCATATTCATCGTCGCGTTCGCGCTCTTTTTGGCGGTCGATCCACGTCCACTCGGAGATACCGCGTATTCGATGCTCGTCAGTCACAGTCTTTTCGACCGCGGCCGCCTCGATCTCGACCCCTACTTCGCAGAGCCGTTGCAGCCCCTGGATCCGAGCCTCCACCCGGGCATGATGGGCGGCCGAGTGCCGCATACGATCCATCGGATCGGAGGCCACCTGTACTACTACTTTCCACCGGGCACCTCCGTTCTGTCGGTACCATTCGTCTTCATGTTGAATGCAGTGGGATTGTCGGTAGTAGACCAGGACGGGCGGTACGCGTGGCGCGCCGAGCGGAGGATCCAGCGACTCCTGGCCGCCGCCTTGATGGCGGCGTTCACGGTGCTCATGTTCGAATTGGCGCGCCTGATGTTGCCTCTGCGGTGGAGCCTCGTATTCGCTTGCGTGTCGGCCTTCGGGAGTCCCGTGTGGAGCACGGCTTCCCGGGCGATGTGGTCTCACACATGGGCGATTTTCTTGCTGGGAGCAGCGGCCTATATGCTCCTTGCGGAAGCAGTCGGCCGCAGGCGGTGTCACGGACCTCTGCTCGGCACGTTGCTGGCTTGGGCCTACTTCACGCGGCCGACCTCCAGCATTCCTGCCGTGGCGATCGGCGTCTACCTGCTCCTCCGTCTTCGATCCGAGTTTCCGGGCTATGTCGGCGCATTCGTCGGCTGGGGTCTCGGTTTCGTTGCGGCGTCCTGGTTCCACTTCGGTTCCGTGCTTCCGCCGTATTTCCTGGCGGAGCGTCTCGGGTCCAACACGTTCTGGACGGCACTCGTGGGGAACCTGATTTCGCCAGCACGAGGACTCTTCGTGTTCATGCCGAGTCTGATTCTCGTTTTCGCGTTGCTCTTCCGGTATCGCTCCCGCGTTGAACACCGAGGTCTTCTGGTTCTGTCTGGCTCGATCTGCTTGCTTCACTGGATCGTCGTTTCAACGTTTCCTCATTGGTGGGCGGGGCACTCCTACGGCCCGCGCTTGATGACGGACATTCTTCCATGGCTGGCCATTGCTGCCGTGCTCGGGACGCATGCCTGGTTGGCCACGACGGGTGAAGAACCGAGTCCTGCTCGGGCCGGTCAGTGGATTGCCGCCAGCCTGATTGCGGTCTCGGTACTCATCCATGGCGCAGGAGCGATCAGCGACCGCGCGCACAAGTGGAACGCGCTACCCGTCAACGTGGATTCTGCGCCGGAGCGGATCTGGGATTGGAGGAATCCCCAGGTCCTCACGTGGCTTCTTCCCGTATCGGGCCCCCCCGCCCCTCTCGAAAAGAAACTGTCTCAGACCGATCAGGAAAACCGATAGGAGCGGGGTCAGCAGGCTCCGTGAGTCGCGCCCACGTGTGCCCGGATTCTTCCATAATGGGTCATCTGGGTGACGGCCCCAGGCGCTGGTTCCGCGCGACCAGGCGGATGCGCGGTAGCGTGGGGCGGTGCGCAAATCGGCTATCGTTCGAGGCGGTGAGAAGCAGTCGAAGCGGGCTGGGCTGCCGCAAATCTCCTTCGAGCCAGATATCACCGTCCGATCTGTGCCATGCATCAATTGAATTCGTGTGACCGAAGCCCCTGTTCGGCCGTTTGGTAGACCATGTCTGGACCCGTCCTCACCACCATCGCCGCAAAAAATTACCTGGCCCATGTGCGTGTATTGTGCAAATCCTTTCTGGCGCATCACCCAGGCGGACGGTGCATCGTGTTGCTCTCGGATCGCTCCGATGGTTACGTGAATGCGGCGGACGAACCGTTCGAGCTGATCGAGGCCGAAGCGCTCGGCGTTCCCGAATTCGAGTCCCTGGCGTTCAAGTACGACATCCTCGAGCTCTCAACTGCACTGAAACCGTATTTTTTATCGAGACTTTTCGATGACCCGAACGTCGACAGGCTCGTGTATTTCGATCCTGACATTCTCGTTACCCGCGACCTGAACCCCCTCTTTTCCATGTTGGATGACCACGAGGTCCTACTGACACCTCATTTGACCCGGCGTTTCGATGATGCCAAGCGTCCGAATGAATTGGACATCCTGCGTGCCGGAACACACAACCTGGGATTCATCGCGTTGCGCCAATCCAGCGGCGCCAGGGAACTTCTCGACTGGTGGAAGGAGCAATGTTTCGACGGCTGCTGGGCGCGGCCAGAAGAGGGGTACTTCGTCGACCAACGCTGGTTGGACCTGGCTCCCACCATGTTTTCCGGAGTGCACGTCGTGAGTCACCCCGGCTGGAACGTCGCCTATTGGAACCTGCACGAACGGAACGTGATTTGGGGGGATGATCCCCGGTCGAACGGTGAGCCGCTGTATTTCTTTCACTTCAGTGGTTTCGACGTGCGGGATCCACACGCCATTTCGAAGCACCAGGATCGATTTCGGCTCGAGGAGCGGCCGGATCTCGTCGAACTCTTCTTAGAATATCGGAAGAGATTGCTGGACGAAGGCTACGACGAGTGCGCCAGATGGCCGCTGGCATTCGACTACTTCGAGGGCGGAACGCCCATCGATTCGCTCACGCGCGAGCTCTATCGTTCTCTCGAGCCGCACCGACGTTCTGCCTTCGGAAACCCCTTTGAAACTTCGGGCGCGCGTTCATTTCTCCGCTGGTGCACATCGCGGGCTGACCTCAGTGCGGTCGAAAGTCGCAGGCGGCGGCGTAGGCGGCGCCGCTGGCGTGCGCTCCGGCGCTGGGTCGTCGAAGCCATGAGCGGTGGCATACCCATCGTGAACAATCGGATGTACCAGGCGTACCTGGATGATCCCGATTTTCGGGATATCTCGCCCGATCTCGCGGGTGCGGCTCACCCTTCGTTCCTCGATCTCTACCGGCGTAAGGAAGACTCCGGGTCCGGCGATCGTAAACTCGAAGCCCCTTTGGACCCGCTACAAGAGCAGCTGGGCAGTGAACACCTGCTTCGTCCCAAAGGCTCTCGAGAGCTTGGCGTCAATATTGCTGGTTACCTGACGACCGAAAGCGGCGTCGCTGAGGGTGCACGACGTCTGGCTGAAGCTCTGGACGCTGCACGGATCCCCCGCTCTCTGGTCGACATTGACTCGGATCGCAGACTCCCGCGCGGTGATTACACCTTCACTGATTTCTCGAGGGACAATCCGTTCGCCGTCAACATCGTCGTGGTCAATGCGGACCAGACCACGAACTTCGCGAACCTCGCCGGTAAGCGCTTTTTCCGGAAGCATTACAACATCGGCTACTGGACCTGGGAGTTGGCCGAGTTTCCCGGTCGATCGTCTGAAGCATTCCGCCATTTCGACGAGATCTGGGCTCCCTCCAGGTTCTGCGTCGAAGCCATCTCCGAAGTCTCCCCGGTTCCGGTCGTGTGCATGCCGTATCCGGTATCGCCCAAAGATGAAAAACTGTTCGATGGTTCCTACTTCGGACTGGCTCCGAGGCAGTACTCGTTCCTGTTTTCGTTCGATTTCATGAGTCACTTCGAGAGAAAGAATCCGCTCGGTGTCATTCGGGCATTCCGCGAGGCCTTTGGCGAGAAGAGCAACACGGGAGTCCAACTGATCATCAAGTCCTCTTGTGGTGAACATTTTCCGCACCAGCGGGCGCAAATGAGGGCAGAAGCGGAGGGATTGAACGTAACTTTCATCGATCGGACGCTCGGCCGCGATGAGTTCTGGAACCTGTTGCGCCTGTGTGACTGCTACGTTTCGCTGCATCGAAGTGAGGGCTTCGGCCTGACACTGGCCGAAGCCATGTGTCTCGGCAAGCCGGTCATCGCAACGGAATACTCTGGGAATCTGGATTTCATGGATCGGTACAATAGCTTGCTAGTTCGAAGTCGTCCGATTCGTATCGATCGGGAGGCGGGCCTCTACGAAATCGGTCAGGAGTGGGCGGAGCCGGACCTTGCGCATGCAGCCAAACTGATGCTTGATGTATTCGAGAATCAGGATGCAGCGAAGCTTCTCGGAGAACGTGCTCGGAGCGATACGGAGGTGCGCCTCGGTGTCCAGGTGATTGGTCGCCGCATCAAAGGCCGGTTGGAATCGATTTCCTCCAGATGACCGAGGTGCGGGAGTGCCCGCATTGGCATTTTCGGCGGGCTGCAGGCGTCGACCGATACTCGGGGATGGTTTCGGAGTGAACTTCTATTCGACTCGCCGACGTGAAGTCGGACTGAATGCACGAACGAAGTCAACGTCGCGGAACCGGCGGTGGGGATTGCGCCTGAACCCGCGCAGCAATCAGTGCCCCAGCGGAGGCAACTTGGCTGGCTTCCAACGGAATTCGCGAAGGGGCAGCGAGCTCGAACGACTGCTCCCCCGCCCGCATGCAGACCGATGGTGGTAGGATCGCCGCAGGTCGATCCGCGAGTCTATCCGTCGCTTTTCTGAGGGATGTAGACTGGAATTCACCCGCTGATTGACGGGTGGTCGGCGGGGAAAAGCGTGGGGAGTCGAGCGGTGAATGCAAGATTGCAACGGGTTTCGGCTTTCGGCCCCGTTGCGCTGCCCGCCATCGCGTGTGACGCACTGGGGCGGGCTTTGTGGAATCTCGGTTTGCGCTTCGGCAAAATCCGCGTCCTCTAGACTTGAAGACGATGATCTACGAACGGGCTCCGGGATCCGCACGAAAGCGAATCGCGATCATTCATCCGGGCATGGACGTCAAGGGCGGTGCGGAAAACGTGACGCTGTGGCTCGCCAGCGGGCTCGGTCGCAGGGGTTACGACGTAACCCTGATTACCGATAGTTTTGATAAGGATCTTTGGTCTGCCGATCTGACTCGAGATCTCAAGGTGGTGTCGCTGCCTGGACCGCTCGTTCCGTTCCGGTCGAAGCGACTGCTTCGCTGGGAAATTGTGCTCTTTCTCGCGATATTCATGCGCAACGTCGACTGGGTCGTCGGACAACATTTTCCCACATACTCGTGGGCGACGGCGGCGCGCGCGCTGGTGGGGGGCCGGTGGAAGGTTCTCTGGCTGTGTCCGGAGCCTCTCCGCCGATTGCATTTCGATGTCACCGACGTCCATGCCCAGAACTGGAGGAGTCTGGTGCGGGCAGGCGTCGAAAATGAGCATCTGGATCGTGTCGCTGAATCCCGCACAAAGATTCGCCCCGGTCGCCGCCGAAGAATGGATCGCGACCGGCGCTTGGATCAGGAAAGCGTTCAACTCTGCGACCGGATATTCGCCAATAGCGAGTTCACGGTTGGCAATATTCAGGCCATTTTTGGTGTCGATTCCTCGGTATGCCGGCTCGGTGTGCCGTTTCCGGCGGACCGGCCGTATGTTCATGGGGACTACATCGGTGTGCTCACGACGCTTTCGCCGCTCAAAAACGTACACAACACGATCCGCGCGGTGCACGACCTGATTTCCAGACCCGGATGTGAAGATTTGAAGCTGAAGATCGTGGGCGACGGACCCGAACGCGAAGTTCTGGAGCGGATGGTGGCCGAGCGTGGTCTCGAGAAACGAGTCGATTTCATCGGACATCTCAAAGACAAGGATCTCGCTGCATTCTTGCGCGGCGCGCGATTCATGGTCTATTGTCCGGTCGACGAGCCACTGGGCCTAGTACCCATTGAAGCGCTCGCTGCTCGCACGCCCTCGGTGGTCTCTGATCACGGAGGCCCCGCGGAGACCATGGCGAATGGCAAGGTGGGCCTACACGCGAATCCACTGGACCCGGAATCGATTGCGGACGCGGCCGAACGTCTATGGCGGGACACCGAACTCACCCGGCGTTTGGGAAATGCGGGCAACGACCTGGTGAGGAAGCTGTACACACTCGAAGGGTTCATCGATCGTTTCGAGACGATGCTTTTCGATGACGCCAAACGCCGTGGGCGTCGCGAGTGTTCGTGAAGAACACGAAGAGCATCAACAGGACGCGAAAACCTGCCAAGAGGGTATCGACGCCGGGGGCCCGGCGAAAAAGCAGTCGGCGACGCCTCAGATTGTAAAGATCGCTCCGCGATTCGGCGACGGCATTAGGCATTCCAGGTGACCTCTTCTCAAAGATCAATCGCCCATCTAGGGGCCCGAGCTCCCTCGCCGACCTCTCGTTGACGGAATATCTACTTATCGGACCCTGCGGAAACGCAGCTTGAACTTCCTATGCTCCACGAACCGCAGCCTCGACCCGAACCTGCTGAACACCGACGACCCCAAGCTGGGCGAGGACGGCCTTCGGCTCAAGCGCCCGGTGGAGAAGGCGCCGGCCAGCTCCTCCGGAAAGACCGCGGCCGCCCCCTGAGCCTGTACGGAGCCGCTCGGCGTATGGAGCCGCGATGAGCGATCCGCCCGCCGGTTCCCCGCGGCTCCACCGCCTTGCCCTGCCGCTGGCGCTCGCCCTGGCGGGGCTGCTTCAGCCGGCGCTGCTGCTGCCCCTCACGCCCGGCGTCCTGCTGCTTGAGACGCCGCTGGCCCGGCGCCTCGACCGCGGGGTGCTCTGGGTCCAGGTCGTCGCCGTCTCGCTGGCGTTCTGGGTGCTGGCCTTCTGGCTGCTGCGGTGGCTGCCGCTGCCCCTCGACGCGGGCTTCCGGGGCGCATCGCTCGCCGTCGTGATCGCGCTGGCCGTGCTGCGGGTCCGCGCCCGCCCGGCGCTGCCCCGGGCGGGCCCCGTCGACGCGGCGATCCTCGCGTTCCTCCTGCTCGTAGTCCCCGTCCTGCGCCTCGTGCCGATGACCCTTGCCGTGGTGCCCGCCGGCGCGGACATGAGCATGCACACCTACGTGACGGCGCTCATCGCGCTGGCCGACGGCGTGCCGGACTCCTACCGGCCGCTGCTCGGCATCGATGCCTTCGGCGGCTTCCCGGTCGGCTTTCCGACCCTCGCGGCGCTGGTCGTGAAGCTCACCGGGTTGCCACCGCACCGGGCGGCCTTCGTGCTGACCGCGGTCTCCCACGCGCTGCTGACGCCGGCCCTCTATGCCGTCGCCCGGGCGCGGGCGAGCCGCGGCGCGGCGCTGCTGGCAGCACTCGTCTTCTCCTTTGCCGTGCTGCTGCCCCAGCGCTTCGTGGTCTGGGGCGGCAACCCGACGGTGCTCGCGATCGCCTTCGCGATGCTCTTCTGGGCGTCGCTCGCCGGGTTCCGGCGCTGGGACCGCTGGGACCTCCTGCTGGCCTCGAGCAGTCTCGCAGCGGTGCTCGCGGTGCACACCATCGTGTTCGTCCAGCTCTGTTACCTCGCGGGCATCCCGCTCGCGGTGCTGCAGTTCAGCCGCGCCCGCCGCGACCCGTCCGGGATGCTGCGCGGCGCAGCGCTGGTGGCCCTCGCCGCGCTGCTCGCCGCGCCCTACCTCGCCTCCGTCGATCCCGGGCTTGCGTCGCCGGAGGCGAAGGCGATTATCCGGAAGTTCGTCCTCGACGCCGGCGGGGCCTGGCACGGCACCCTTGCCGACGCGCTCTGGACCATTCCCGGCTGGTGGATCCACCAAGAACGGAGATCGGCTGTGGGCCTTCCTGCCCGTCGCCGGGCTGGGCGCCTGGGCGCTACGCCGCCGCGATCCGGAAACCCTGGCGCTCTACCTGGCAGCGTTCGTTATCGCCTTTGTGATGGTCGCCAACATCCGGCTCTGGTGGCTGCCGCTCTCGTTCCTGATCTACTCGGAGCGCACCGTCGCGATGCTGGGGGCGCCGCTGGCGCTCTTCTTCGCGTGCGGCCTCGACGCCGCGCTCGCCCTCTGGCGCGCGCGCGGTGGCTGGCCACCGCTCCCCCGGTGGGCCTTTACGGCGCTGGCTCCGGCGGCCGCCGTCTTCCTCGCTGCCGTCGCGGGGACAGGCTTCGTACGGCAGTACTACGTGCGCCACGTGCAGCACGGCGTCGAGCTGGCCGCTGTGACCACAGCGGACCTCGCGGCGCTGCGCTGGCTCGCCGAGCACGGGGAGCGGGGCGACGCGGTGCGCACCAACCGGGGGGACGCCGGGACCTGGGTGCCGGGCATCGCGTTCCTGCGCGGAACCGGCCTCCACGTGAACGTGGCCTTCCTGCACCTCCGGGAGAAGCCCGCCCGGCCGCGCTTCGCCCTGGTCGGCGAGCGCTGCATCTACGGCGACCAGACCTGCCGCCTTACCCGGGAGGCGATCGAGGCCGAGGGCGGCTGGCTGCTGCGCCACGAGAGCGGCGAGGCCGTGGTCTTCGAGCGCGCGGAGCCACCGGCGCCGGACTAGTCGAGCATAGGAAGTTCAACCTGCGTTTTCGCTAGGTCCGATCAGTAGACATTCCGAAAAACAGGGGCGGGGGAGGGGATCGAGCCCCGATACGGGCCGGGCAGCCTGCTCCTCGAGTTACGAGACGAGGGCGTTACGCAACTTGCTGGCGTCGTTCCGCTCATTCCGCACGGGCTTGATTATGCTGGAGGCGTTCGGGTCCACGCCAAGATGCTCGCAACGTTGCACGCGGTCTTTGACAGCGTGATGATGCACCACTCCTTCGAGCACTTTCCGGATCCTGAATCGACGCTTCGTGGGGTATGCGAGCGGCTCGGGCCTGGCGGCTGGGCGGTGGTGCGAACCCCGGTCGCAGACTGTCCCGCGTGGCGCGGCGAGGTTGCGGCGGAATGGGCGGGTCGCCTGGGCATCCGCCCGGCCGAGCGCGCCTGGCTCCGGGAAGTCTGCGGTCTCTAGGGCTTGCGGGCGGTGAGTCGGGCGACGGCTTCCGGCCTTTCCCCACGCGACTCAACGCCTTCCCAGCGCGCGAGGACCTCGAGGCCTGGGAAGAGGTGTGGGAGCTCATCGTCTTCCACGAGAAAGGCTGGTCGGCTCGGCCCATAGCCCAGTTTCTTCTGGTGGACTGTGAAGGTTTCGTAGAGGAGGATTCCGCCGGGAGCGAGTGCTTCGGTGATGGCATCGGCGAGGGGACGAAAGAGGAAGCGAAACACGAGCACTGCTCCGCAACTCGCCGGCTTCACGGGGATTCCATGACCCGTTTCGAGATCGGCACAGACCCCCGAAACGGTCAGGCCCGCGTCGGCGGCACCGTGCCGGAGCGCACGCAGGTGGTCTGGACTCCGGTCGATGCCCACGACCCGAGCGCCCCAGGCCGCTGCGGCGCGGGCATTGCGTCCGCGTCCGCACGCGAGATCGAGGACAGGCCCCCGGGCGGCCGCCTCGACCAGGCGGGCGCGCTCCGCGGTGAGGTGCAGCGAAGCGTTCAAGCGCGCGCGGCGATGCGCTCGACCAGAAGCGCCGGGTAGTCGGTGATGATCCCATCCACGCCGAGGTCCAGCAGGCGGTCCATTTCGTCGGGTTCGTCGATGGTCCAGACGTGAACCTGGAGTCCGTGCCGATGGGCATGGGCGACGAAGTCCGGCGTGACCAGGGGTCGCCCGCGAAACGCCGCGGGGACCTGGAGCGCCATGGGTCCGGCGGGCGGGGGCGTTCCGTCGAGCGCGGCGCGGAGGAACGCGAGCACGTCCGGCCCCGACGCGCCGATAGCGGGCGCGAGGCCCCGCCCAGCCAGTTCCCGGTGGATCTCCTGCATGAGGGTGCCGCTCTCGGCAGCGAGCAGAACGCGTTCGGCGGCGCCGGCTGCTTCGATGTTGTCGATCCCCCGTACCGGGGCCTCTTCCCCTCGCCCCCTCTATTTGACAGAATGCCTACTTATCGGACCCAAGGAAAACGCAGCTTGAACTTCCTATCTGCGGCCCGGTGTTGGTGGGGACCGGTCGCGCCAATCAATTCGAGATCGCGTTGTCTCGGCCTTTGGCGAAGATCGGCGGAGAATCCTTCGGGCAACCGCGTCCCCGGACTGCCGCCGTCGTCGACCTCGCCCCGGTGACCCTCGCAGGCGGGCACAGCTTCGAGACCGACCTGATCGAAATTGCCGGCGGCAGCAGCGTGACCCATGGGGGCGACGCGAGTCGTTGTCGATGCCGAGGACTGGGCACGGCTCGCGCCCGATTTGATCGTGGTTATGACATCACGCCCGATGAACGAATCGGAGCGCAACTCCGCGCTCACTTTGTTACCTCTGGAGAATGAAGTTTTCTTCTTTCGCTTCGACGCCGAATCATTCTGGCTCGATGCGCCCGCCGAGACCGCACAACGCTTCCGAGGCCTGATTGCCGCGCGATCCAGGGCACTCGATCTCAACCGCCCACCGTCAGAAAAAGAACACAATTGATCTCGCGCAACGCCGTTTACCGCCAGTGACTGGCATCAATTCTTCGAGAGGGTCACACTCTGACCGTGAGCGAGGCACTAACTACACCGTCGATTCCTGGCCAGCCGGGCTCGCCGCGTAGTCGCCACTTCCTTCTTTTCGATTCCATGAGGGCCATCGCTGTCTTAGGGGTCATTTTGATCCATGTCGGCGCCACCTCAGGTGCAAATAATCTTGCCTGGTACGGAGTGGCTACCGCGCAAGGGCGAATGGGCGTTCGCATCTTTTTCTTGATCTCCGCTTTTCTCCTCTATCGACCTTTCGTCATGGCCCACCTGTCCAATCGGCCAGATCCCGGGATTCGCAGCTACGCGTGGAGGCGCGCCTTGCGCATCCTCCCCGCCTACTGGGTAGCGCTCACGGTGCTTGCGTACTGGCCGGGGCTAAAGGGAGTCTTTACCGACGACTGGTGGGTTTTCTACAGCGTTCTCCAAGCCTTCTGGGTCTCGACTCTTTTTTCGGGTCTGTCTGTGGCGTGGAGCCTCACGGTCGAAGTTTCGTTCTACGCTCTGCTGCCCCTTCTCGCTCTCTTTCTCGGTTGGCTCGGACGAAACGCCGAGCCACGAACTCGAATGGTCCGAGAATTATGGGCCCTAGCCGCCCTCGGCCTGGCGTCCGAGATCTTTCGAATCTACGTCTTCTCGATTGGTCAACGACTCCTGAACTTCACCGTGATCTCCATGTTTTTGCCCTTCGCTATAGGAATGGCCCTCGCGGTATGCAGCGCCTGGCTCGGTACCGACGAACGCAAGTGGCGCTGGACACGGTTCGTCGTCGATCACTCCGGAGCAGTGTGGTCTACGGCAATCGTTCTATTTTTGGCTTGTTGCTTTGGTCCCGTATTCAGCCGTAGTGCCAATCACACGCTCTTCACATGGACTTTCGAGCAACTCGCGTACGTGGCGATCTCTTCGCTACTGCTCCTTCCCGCGGTGTTCGGAGAGACCGCTGGGGGCTGGCCCCGACGGCTACTCGGAAATCGCGCTATCGCATTTTCTGGATTGGTCTCTTACGGGGTCTTTCTCTGGCACCAACCGTTGCTGATCACGATGTCTCGCAGCGGTTGGGGAAAGTGGATTCCCGACTCGCCTTTTCTTTCCCTGCTGCTGCTGATCCTACCTATCTCGATAGCAGTCGGTTGGGCGAGCTACCGACTCGTCGAGGTTCCCACCCTGCGGCTGCGGGACCAACCGCGAGAGAGGGTGAGCTAAACCTCCGGCTCCTCTAGCGTCGAGCGCGAACCGTAGGTTCGACAGCGGTATTCAGGTGGACCAGCTCTTCGCCCAACCACGTCCCGACCCAGAGTTTCCCAGGATTCGAAAAATGGATTCCGTCCTCGCGACGAAAATTCTCTATACCTAAAAGGGAATCGGCGAATTTTCCGTCCGGACAGACGGCTGCCTCGAGATCGAGAATCGTGAGCTCACCTTCCCGACCCACAGCCAATGTGGGAAGAACGTAATCGTTCATTCGACGCGCCCGTGCCGGATCGAAGACACCCGTGCGAATTCCCTGCGGACTCTTAAAGCAAGGCGTCGTCAGCCAGACGACACGCCCCCCAAACTCTCGAAAAACATCGAAGGCGTCGCCATACTGTCCCACGATCCAACGATCGAAGGCCGGGTCTCCAATAACCCGGGGTCCATCCCACTCGGGCAACTTGCGTTCGCGCAAGTCCCAACCCGCTGTCACTGCCACGACAATATCGGGTTTGAACTCTGCGAAGACTTCACGAGCGCTCTTGGGCCAGTTGTCGCAAAGCACATTGCGACGATCGTCATCGTTCCAAGCTCCTCGAGCGATTCCACAGCCCCGAGCAGCAATGTTTCGCACGAGTGCTTGGCTGCTGCGATCAGCCCACAAGGACAGACCTTCGCCGATATCTTGCGCTACCGAGTCGCCCACGATCGCAATGCGCAACGGAACGTCCCGCGATGTCGACAAGGCAGCCTGCTCCCCGGCCTTCGAGTCTGGCGCAACGGCCACACCCCCCTGATCGGGCAGCGAAAACCCGAACGCCAGAACGATGATGCCCATGGCCACGGGCGGCGCTGCAAACCTTCCCCACCCCAGAAGCCAGCGACGCGAACGGATCGGCTCCTCCAGAAAGCGGTAGGACAGCTCGGCGGCCAGAAAGGTGAGAACGATCCGGGCCACGGGATGATCTACCCAAAGAAAAATTGGCCAGTGGTAGACGTAGACGCCGTAGGAAATGCGCCCGACCCAGCGCAAAGGCGGCCAAGACAAAAGAGCTCTTACCGGGCCCGTCGGCTGCACGGCGGCGGCAATGACCGCCAGGGTGCCCAGCGCGTAGAGAGCAATCCCCCCTTTGTAGAGCCCTACGGATTCGACGGTGGCGATTGCCCAACCCCCGACCGTGAGAAGGAGGCCCAGAATACCCGCCACGAGAACTCCCGACCTCAATCGCCCTGCGGGCAACGCAGCGCGACTTCCCAGCGCCAAGGCCAAAGCCCCTCCGGCAAGCAGTTCACCGGCTCGCGTGTCGGTGCCGTAGTAGAGACGCGCAGTCGAAGCATCCGTGCCCGCGAGCCAGAATAGCCATCCCCAGCAACCGATCGTCGACAACGCCAAGACGGATCCAAAGACCTTTCGAGATCCACCGCTGGTGCGAAAAATCGCGTACGCGACAACGGGGTAGACAAAGTAATACTGTTCTTCGATCGACAGGCTCCAGAAATGTTGAATGACCGAAGGCGACCCCATCAGGTTGTCGTAAGCGGCGCCGGTCACGATCAACCACCAGTTGGAAAAATAGAAAAGCGCGGCGAGGCCATCTCCCAGGAGACGCTCCTTCTGGATCGAATCGGACAGCGCTCCACCGATCACTGCGATCGCAAGCAGGGCAAGCAATGAGGCGGGCAGCAAGCGGCGAAGCCGACGGGCCCAAAAATTTGCCAGGCGAATATCGTGCCGGTCGTCCCATTCGCGAGCCAGTAGCCCCGTGATCAAAAATCCCGACAAGGTGAAAAATGTCGAAACTCCCAGAAAACCGCCCGGCACCCAAAGTGTTTCCACGTGAAAAAGAAGTACCGCGAGCACAGAGACACCGCGCAATCCCTCCAGACCCGGATAAAAGAATCGCTCTGTCTTCAATGGCTCACTCAAGCGTCTGAACCAGCGATTGTCGAGAAACAAATCTCGTAATGCTCCACCTCTGGAACTGGGTCGTAATATCGGTGGAGGAGATTCTTCCATTCTTGGTATTGCGGCGACCCCCGAAATCCCTGCGTGTGGTCTTCGAGCGACTCCCACTCGACCAGGAGGAGATAACGGGAGGGCGTCTCGATACATCGTTGCAACTGGTGGGAGATATATCCGTTCGCTGACTCAAGGATGGACTGCACTTTCTGAAAATCTTGCTGGAAGAGATTTTCCTTCCCCGAGGTTACGTCGAGCCTGGCAACTTCAAGAATCATGGACTCGGCCGCCGTTCAATCGAAATCACCCGCAGTCCTCGCGGTCGACGCAATGGAGGAACCGGATCTCCGATACTGCACCTTGCGCTCCTCGCTCCACTGATCGATTTCATCCTTGGGCACGCCGTAGGCGAGGCCACGCGCTACACCAGGGCGCGCGCGCACGCGATCTACCCAGGCAATCACGTTCGGCTGATCGGTGATATCGACCTTGCTCCACTTCCAGCCCCGGATCCATGGGTAGAGGGCAATATCGGCGATCGAGAACCCGTCGCAGACATATTCTCGTCCCTCGAGGCGGTCGTTCAACACGCTCACGAGCCGGCGTGCCTCATTGCCAAAGCGCTCCAAGGGATGCGTTTTCTGCGCCTCGGGGATGTCGTCCATGTAGCGCGTGTAGCTGAGCTTGTTGCCAAAGACCGGCCCAACGTTCGCCGCCTGCCACATGAGCCACTGCAAGACATCGAAACGTCGCTCACCGGAGGGATACAGGAGAGATGGAAATTTCTCGCCGAGGTACTGCAGTATCGCGCAGCTCTCCATGATGCTGGTGCGACCATCGACGAGAACCGGAATCTTCTGGTTGGGATTGTGTGCGGTGAAGTCACTCGAAAACTGCTCACCGGCTCCGAGGTTGATGGTGCGAACCCGAAGGTCCGAAAGAGAATGGCCCGCCTCGCGAAGTTCTTCTACCGCGATCGTGATCTTCCAACCGTTAGGTGTGGGTGCGGTCCAGAGTTCCATTTCGATTTCAAACGCTCCCTATTGCAGCTTGTTCAGGATCGGGACTGTAGGAACAGCCATCGTGTCTCCCAGTTGCTTGCCGCCGACGATCCCCTGGAAGAAACGGCTTCCGATCATTCGCGTGAAATAATCCACACCGGGGTAATAAACAATTGCGATTTCTTCAAAACGGGCGTCGCCCTCGACGGTGACCGCGGAGGCAAAGTGCATCGGTCCATGGGCGAGGGATGCCATTCGCGTGAGCATCTGTCGCCCGTAAGAACGGTTGGCTTCCTTCTGCTTCTCATTTCCCCGAAGGACCAGGTTAAAGACTACCACCGCTTCTTCGTTCACCTCTTTCAGGCGAAGGAATTTTTCGACGCGATCCTTGAACACCGCCACTTGCTGCTCATTCCCTGGAGGAATTGGCATGGGTTCCAGCTCCGAAACACTCCAGTTTCCCTTGGCGATGTCGAGAACTCGAAGGCCCAGGAGAGCCTGCGGCAAGAGCAGATTTGTGAGCATCGGGCGCTTCATTCCGTGCGTGTAGTGCCTGGGGAAGAACGCGAGGGCCTCCCGTACCGGGGCCTCTTCCCCTCGCCCCCTCTATTTGACAGAATGCCTACTTATCGGACCCAAGGAAAACGCAGCTTGAACTTCCTATCTGCACCCGGCCGGCCCCACCTGGACCAAGTACTTCGCGGGTGGGGCGACCTATGCCGCACTCGAAGCGGCCGACATCGTGGCCGTGGCCGTCCCGGAACCTGCCGCGCTGGCCCAGTTTGGCGGAGCGCTTGCCGCCCTCGCCTGGCTCGGCCGCCGCCGGCACCTAACCTGACCAACGCGATCCTGACCGGCGCGGACGGGCGCGGCGCGGACCTGTCCGGCGCGATCCTGGAAGATGCAGACCTTGTGGACTTGATTCTGACCAACGCGAACCTGAGCGACGCGGACCTGACCGGCGCGGACCTGAGCTACGCGATCTACCTCGGAACCACCATCGGCTCCCCGTACTACAACGCCGGAACAGACTTCACGCCTGCGTTCAGCGGTGCCTACGGAGGCAGTGCTCTCTTCGACCCCGTAGCGGCAGGCTGGACATTCATCCCCGAACCCTCCACCGCACTCCTCTTGGGGGTTGGACTGGCGGGGATGGGAATGAGCAGGCGATGTTGATGTCCCGGTTCCGGGCCAGTTCTTTGCGGGGATTTCTCGGCGCCGCTTCCGGGGTTGTCCTGATTTGTGGACTGCCGAACGAAGGCGATGCACAGACTCTTGCATACGATCTTACGACGACCGCCTTCACGTCCTCTGCCGATTACACGCAACCGGGGTTCTCACCGGCTGAAACCCACGACGGCACCATTCAGGCAGCGGCCCCTCCCTATGACGGCTGGGCGGTGGACCCTGTTCATGGCGATCCGCACCAGATCCTCTGGCCCTTTGTCGCGGGCGAAACGGAGGTCGATGCGATCCAGTTGATCAACGCCTACAACAACGATGAGGTGATTCACCACTTTCAGCTCTACTACACCACCGACGGCAACCCCACCTTGGCGAGCACTTTCAACGAACTCACCGGTCTCCAAATGGTGGCGAACACCTCTGGAGATGGAGCTGTCATCACAGGCAGCGAAGTCCAGGTGACGTCATCCAGCTCCATCACGACCGGAGAGTATCGGCTCCACTTCGATACGGTGGCCGCTACGGCCATTCAACTCCGGACTTTCGCGCATTCCGGCACGGGCAACGGGAACTTCGTTCTGAGCGAGATCTCCATGCGCTCGGCGATCGTCGGTCCGGGACTGGATCTCGTCAAACTGATCGAGTCCAGTGGCTCGGCTTTGGACAACTTCGGCATCTCCGTAGCGATCGACGGTGACACCCTCGTGGTTGCGACCACCTCTGGGGCCGCTGTGTTCGAGAAACCGCCCAGCGGCTGGTTCAGCGCCACGGAAACCGCCATGCTGACCGCGGCGGGGGGGGCTGGAGGCTTCTTCGGCCACTCCGTTTCGATCAGCGATGACACGATCGTCGTGGGCGCCTACCAACACTACGCGACCGGTCCCGGCGGAAACTACGCGACCGGTCCCGGCGCGGCCTACGTCTACGATAAACCCGCCAGCGGGTGGGTGAGCACGACCGAGACGGCGAAACTGACCGCGTCCGATGGCTCGTCCGATGATCTCTTCGGCTGGGCAGTCAGCATCGACGGTGACACCATCGTGGCTGGAGCTATACACAACGACCTGTCATCGCCTTTGTGCCCCGATTGTGGCGCGGCCTATCTATTCGAGAAGCCGGCTGGCGGCTGGTCCAGCATGACCGAAACCGCCAAGCTGGCACCTCGGACCGGCTGGTATAGCCATTTCGGATCGTCCGTGGCAATCAGCGACGACACGGTCGTTGTCGGCGCCAGGAAGGCGGGTACCTTCTGCTGCGCAGCCCAGGGCTTGGGCTACGTGTTCGAGAAGCCTCCCACGGGATGGGCCACCACGGGCACCTACGCGACATGGCTCTCTGCGACCGACGGCAGTTCCGGTGACTATCTAGGCACTTCCATCGCGATAGACGGGGACACGGTCGTCGTGGGAGCTGGCTATGCGAGCAGCGGCTGCTGCTCCCGACCAGGCGCGGCCTACCTGTTCGAGAGGCCGGCCAGCGGCTGGAACGTTAACGGGACCTCCGAAGTGGCCAAGTTGATTGCCTCGGATGGTGGGAACGTCGAACAATTCGGATCGAGCGTTGCAATCGAAGGTCACACCGTCGTCGTCGGTGCCCCCGCTGCGGGTGTCGTCGGCAACGCGTTTCAGGGTGCGACCTACCTGTTCCACGAGCCCGCCACAGGCTGGGCCGACTCGCCCGAGACGTCCAAGCTGACTGCCGCCGACGGTGTCGCCGGCGACCGTTTCGGCTGGGTCGCATTCGATGGCACCACGGCCCTCGTGGGGGCGATCCATGCGGACATTGGCGGCAACGTGAGCCAGGGCGCGGCCTATGTTTTCACGGGCGTGGGTGTCGGGGCTCCCGCATTACTCGGGGAATACGACAGCGCAAAAAGCGTGGGCGACACGGGGAATGACCAAGGCTACGACATCGCCGTGGATGCCGCGGGCAATGTGTATACCACGGGCTCTTTCGAGGGTACGGTGGACTTCGACCCGGGTGCAGGGATATCCAGCCTCACCAGTGCGGGCAGCCGGGACATCTTCGTCACCAAACTGGATGCGGACCATAACTTCCTGTGGGCCATTGCGACGGACAACATAGGTTGGGACGAAGGTTATGGCATCGAAGTAGACGCGGCGGGCAATGTATACATCACGGGGGGGAGACACAGTAGTGCGATCATTCAAAAATTGGACACGGACGGAAGTATCCTGTGGTCTGAGAATGTGACCGGCGCAATTGCCACTGCGCTCGCGGTGGACGCTTCGGACAACGTATACACCACGGGGTATTTTCCAGGCACCGTCGATTTCGACCCGGGAGCCGGGGTATTCAACCTCACTAGCGCAGGGTACAACGATATCTTCGTTCAGAAACTGGATGCCGACGGGAACTTCCTGTGGGCCAAGCAGATGGGCGGTACGAGTACTGACGAAGGCTACGGCATCGCCGTGGACGCCTCGGGCTTTGTATACGCCACGGGTCTTTTGGATTGGGACATCTTTGTCCAGAAACTGGACTTTGACGGCACCTTGATATGGGATAGGCAGATGGGTGGAGGCAGTTATGACACTGGCACCGCCATCGCGGTGGACGCCTCGGGCCATGTGTACACCACCGGGCGGTTCTCAGACACCGCAGACTTTAACCCGGGAGCCGGTACCGATAACCTCACCAGCTCAGGAGCCGCAAGTGTTTTTGTTAGTACGTTGGACGCCTCGGGCAACTTCCTGTGGGCCAAGCAGTTGGGTGATATTTCTGCAGACAACTACAAGTATGACATCGCCGTGGACACATTGGGCAATGTTTATACGACGGGTTCCTTTGTAGGCACCGCGGACTTCGACCCGGGCGCAGGAGAATTCAGTCTTACCAGCGCGGGCGAGTCCGATATTTTCGTGAGCCAACTGGACTCGAGCGGTGATTTTTTATGGGCGGGGCAGATGGGCGGAGCGGGCGATGATGAAGGCCATGGCATCGCGTTGGCGTCTTCAGGAGTTGTATACACCACGGGGTACTTTCAAGACACCGCGGACTTCGACCCGGGGGCTGGAGTAGTCAATCTCACCAGTGCGGGTGCTTCGGACATCTTCGTGAGCAAGCTGTCCAGAGACGCTACTGCGCCAGTTGTAACGGTCGATGCGTTGGTCACCAACGACACGACTCCTGAGTTGACTGGGACGATTGACGATGCCTCGGCGGTCATCCATGTGACCGTGGCCGGTTCCTATCCGACGCAGACGCACCCGGCAACCAACAACGGAATCACCTGGACGCTTGCAGACAACACCCTTTCAGCCATCACTCCGGGCGTACGTGAGGTAACGGTTACGGCCTGGGATTTTTCAGGCAACGCGGCAACCGATGCCACCTACAACGAACTCACCATTCTGGGTGCGGTGGCAGGACCGGTTACGAGTAATTTGCTGACGCCTGGGCAGTTCGTGTCCGGGGCGCGCCTGGAACTGACGGCTCCGTCTGGAACAAACTACCAGTGGAAAAAGAACGGAGTGAACCTCACGGACGCGCTGCCCCGAGTCACTGGCACCACCAGCCAGACGCTCATTATTGACCCCCTGGAGTTTTCGGATTCAGGTGCGTACACGGTGGAGTACCAGGCGGGAGGGCCAGCGCCAACGGCCCTGAATGGTCTTTTGGAGACGGATCCGTTCGATGTGGCGGTCGACCTGTTCGATGTTCCAGGAAGTTCACCGCCGTCGGCGCTGCCGACGGCTGCAGTACCGGTGTTGATGGTTCTGGGTGTGCTCCTGGCTTTGACGGGTGCATGGGGTGTGAGGCGCCGCCGAGTCACGGACAACTAAAGCAATGCTTCGCTGAAAGGGGTGCCATGCCACGGCCCTCCTGTGCTCACCCTCGGTCTCGCGGGGTTGGGGATGAGGCGGCGGGGTTAGGTCAATGCGAGAGGGCGGGGCGGGTGCGTTTTACCCGCTCGAAGGGTCGTGCGCGTGGGGGTACATTTGGGGGTACCGAACGCGAGGCGTTTTTGGATTGGCGAGTGAATGCGGTGGGTTAGAGACCCTGTTCGATTCCCGCCGCCTCCACCATTTTTCTTTTTGATTCCAGGCTGTTGCGAATCGCCAAAACGACTCGGGGGAAACTTTGGCCACCAGAGCCGCGTAATCGGGCCGTGCGCCACTGGCGGGTTCGCTGAAGCACGCCCCCGTACCGGGGCCTCTTCCCCTCGCCCCCTCTATTTGACAGAATGCCTACTTATCGGACCCAAGGAAAACGCAGCTTGAACTTCCTATCTGCCAGAGTACTTTCTAATCGATCCGGTGAGAATGTAGGTGTCGCTGGCG
>PVBE010443976.1_pt1 | contig 20519 bp, 13 predicted proteins | sample 1631181 | NCBI WGS metagenome assembly PVBE01 (sample SAMN08397723, study PRJNA350692) | Marine metagenome, whole genome shotgun sequencing project. | isolation source: water | place: Pacific Ocean | collected 2012-04 | reverse complement strand
TTCTGCGAATACACCTTCCCTCTGTCAGAGAAAAACAAAATGGGCTTCAACGAGCGCGTCGAGAAGAGATGTTCGATTTCGTCCTCGGCGCGCATATCCTGACCGATGACGCCTTTTCCGCCGCGGCGCTGCGCCCGGAACTCGTGCGGTGGCATGCGCTTGATGAAACCGCGCGTGGTGATTGTGACCAGTATGGCCTCATCAGGAACCATGTCTTCGATGCTCAGCTCATCGCTGGCGTCATAGGCTATGCGCGTTTTGCGTTCGTCGCCATACTTTTTCGCCACTGCCTTAAGGTCGTCTTTTATCAACCCGAGGATTTTCTTGGGGTGCGCCAACAGGTCTTCCAGCTCTTCGATAAGTTTCTGCTTCTGCTCATATTCCTGTTCAATCTGCAAGCGTTCCAGCGCAGCCAAGCGGCGCAGTTGCAGGTCGAGTATGGCGCGCGCCTGTACCTCGGTAAGGTCAAATTGCTTCATCAGCGCACCCCGAGCGACATCCGCATCTCTGGCCTTGCGGATGGTCTTGATAACGGCGTCTATGTTGGCGATCGCGATGAGCAATCCCTCCAGCACGTGCGCGCGCTCCTGCGCTTTGCGCAGCTCAAACTGCGACCGGCGCGTGATGATTTCCTGGCGGTGGCCGATATACAGTTGCAGCGCCCGCCGGAGGGAAAGCAGTCGTGGTTCGCCGCCCACCAGCGCGAGCAGCTGCACGCCGAAGGTGCTTTGCAGGCTGGTGTATTTGTAGAGCTGGTTGAGCACCGATTGCGGATGCGCCGCGCGTTTCAGGTCAATGACGATGCGCATGCCGCGCCTGTCCGATTCGTCGCGCATGTCAGCGATCATTTTAAATCGCCCGCTGCGCGCCAGTTGTGCAATGCGCTCGATCAGCACGGTTTTGTTCAACTGGTAAGGAATCTGCGTGATGACGATTTGATGGCGCGCCGGGGACGGCTCCTCTATCTGGGCCAGCCCGCGCATCACCACGCGGCCCTTACCGGTGCTGTAGGCAGCCAGAATGCCTTCGCTGCCCACTATGACTCCGCCGGTGGGGAAGTCCGGCCCTTTGATAAACGTCATCAGCTCGGCCACCGACGCCTCCCCAGCCTCCTCGCTCAAATCGTGGCCGCTCTCCTCAGCAGCGGCCTCGAGGCTCTCAAGACCATTATCGCCATGCAAGATGATGCGCGTGATGGCCTCGGCCTGCGGCTTCAGGAGCCCGAACTTCTTCGTCAGTTTGGCCGGGGCCTTATCGCCCTGCGCCTCGATAACGGCAAAGATTTCCTCGCGGTCAATCAAATAGCGGATGGCCGCGGTTAGTTCGTTCAGGTTGTGCGGCGGGATGTTTGTGGACATGCCTACAGCGATACCCGCGGAGCCGTTGAGCAGCAGGTTAGGCAGCCGGGCGGGCAGCACTAGTGGTTCTTGCAGCGAGTCGTCAAAATTGGCGGTCCAGTCAACCGTGTCTCGGTCTATGTCGAGCAGCATCTCCTCGGTGGTGGCGGCCATCTTAGCCTCGGTGTAGCGCATGGCCGCAGGGGCATCGCCATCCACAGAACCGAAATTTCCCTGCCCGCTGACGAGAAGGTAACGCATGGAAAAATTCTGCGCCATGCGCACCATGGCGTCGTAAACAGCCTGGTCTCCGTGCGGGTGGTATTTACCCAGCACCTCACCAACGATACGCGCCGATTTCTTGAACGGGCCATTGGAGCGCAGGCCCATGTCGTGCATGGCGTAGAGAATGCGGCGGTGAACAGGCTTGAGGCCATCGCGCACATCCGGGAGCGCGCGCGCCACGATCACGCTCATGGCATAATCCAGATACGCATCGCGTACCTGACCATCAATATCAATCCGTTTTACTAGGCCAATTTCCATAGATTTCCGCTGCGGCCCACCGAGCGAGGCCGTTTAGTCAATCTCGCCGGCAGGGCAGTTGATTACATTAAATGCGCCGTCCGGAAGGACGGCGTTCTCGCCACGGAATCGTTTGTGAGAGTGCATTTTTTGCTGTGGTTAATTGTACTTCAGCAACCCGCAGCACGCCATGCGTTGCGGGCCACATTTAGCCTTGCAGCCGCCTACAGTGCACAGTACCGGCAGAGCTGCAATTGCGCCGTATAATACGGGCTCGTGATACAACCTGAAATAGAGCAACTGGTCGCCGAGACTCACGCCACTCCGCAGCAGGCGGTGCTGGAGTTTGCCGGAGCGGGCAGCTTGGCACTCTTCTGGTTGCACAGCCAGAGCGGATCATCCCGCACCGTCCTGGAGGCGGTTGATCGGTACGCCGCGCTCTCCACCATCGATCTGCTTGGCACTCAGCCACGGCGCTTTGTCACCGCGAAGACGGCTCGGGCGATGGCCATTCATGCCTACCAGCGCGGGCTGCGCCTGAGCGCGGCCGACACGCCGGTGGTGGGCATCGGCTGCACCGCCACCATCGCCACCGATTACGCCAAACGCGGAAAGCACGGATGCCGCGTGTGCGTGGTTGAGCGCACGCGCTGCCGCCAATATGCAATCACGCTGCAAAAGGGCGCGCGCGCGCGCCATGAGGAGGAAGTGCTCGTCAGCAGAATCGTGCTGCTGGGGCTGGCGCGGGCATGCGGGCTGGAGCCCGCGCTCGCACTGCAGCTGAGGGAAACGGAAGCGCTGAAGACGGGCTCCGAGGAGTACAGAGACCCGCTCGACAGCCTACTGGCGGGTAAAGTTAAGACAGTAACGATACACCCCGATGGCGACATGACTGCCGACCGGCCACTGGGCGGCGTGGCGGTGCTCTCCGGCGCTTTCAACCCGCTGCACGCCGGGCACATACAGCTGGCCCACGCCGCCACTGCCCGCTTGCACCGCCGCGTGGTATTCGAACTCTCGGTGCAGAACGCCGACAAAGACGCGCTCAGTCACGCCGAGATTCACCAGCGACTGCGCCAGTTCCGTCGGTCATGGCAGCTGGTGCTCACGCGCCGGCCGCTGTTCGCCCAGAAAGCGGCCAGTTTTAGTAATTCGGTTTTCGTAGTCGGTTACGACACCGCGCTGCGCTTACTGGAATCACGCTATTACGACGATGATGAATCCAAGATGCACGCCGCGCTAGCGGCCATCCGAGCAGCGGGCTGCCGCTTCCTAGTGGCCGGACGCCGCTGGCAGGGCCGCTTCCGCACAGCGAGCGACCTCTCCATTCCAGCGGGTTTCGCGGACCTGTTCGAAGAACTGCCGGAGGGCGACTTTCGGATCGACACATCCTCCACCGAGGTCCGCGAAGGCAAAGACCGCAGCGACACTCACGCGCACGATGCGGCCTGACCGCCAATCCCCACCATGAACGCAGCCGCGCGGCCGGCGCGGCGCAGTCTGCCGCAAATAACCGTGCTGCTCTTTGGCCTGCTTTCAATCTGGCCGCTGCTGCAGGCGCGCACCACCTGCTCTGACGACGGCGTCTTCCACATACACAAAGCCCTCGGTCTTGAAGCCGCAATCCAGCTGGGTCACTGGTTCCCGCGCTGGTCGCCGCACATGGCGCACGGCTTCGGCTATCCGCTCTACAATTTTTACGCCCCGCTGGGTTCATACATGCTCGCTGGGCTGCACGCGCTGGGGTTCATCTATCCGCTTGCGCTGCACATCGCGTTTGTGCTTTGCATACTGCTGGCCGGATTGGCGATGTTTGCGCTGGTGCGCGATTGGTGGGGCCCGTGGGCAGGGCTTGCCGCCGCAGTCGTATACCAAACCTCGCCGTATCTGGCTTTCAATGTGCTCTTTCGCGGCGCGCTCGCCGAGACCCTGGCGCTAGTCTGGCTGCCGCTGATATTGTGGACACTGGACCGTGCGCTGCGGCGCGAATCGCTGCGCTGGGGGGTGCTCGCGGCGCTGTGTTTTGCTGCCCTAATTTACACCCACAACGCTTCAGCGCTGCTCGCCGCGCCACTCATCGCGGGATACGCAGCGTTTATCTCTGGCGAACGAAGACGCTGGCAGCTGCTGGCGCGCGCTGCTGCCATCATGCTGGCGGGGCTGGCGCTCAGCGCGCATTTTTGGCTGCCGGCGCTGGCAGAGCGCGATCTGGTGCAGATTGAGCAGTTGCTCGTCCCGCCGGTTTTCACCTATGACACCAATTTCCTGACCGGCGCCGAATTGCTAGCTCCACCGGTAGCCACGCAGCCACGTTTAATTAACCCCTCGCCGCCAAAGGCGCTCGGGGCCATCGCCGCCGGGCTGGCGTTGCTAGGAGCGGCCACTGTGACACTGCGTCCCGCTCGCGCGGACACGCGCCGGCTTTCAGCCGGCGCGGCGCGTCCGCTGTTCTTCTTTGCCACATTGCTGCTTTATGGCGCGCTCACCCTCCCACCGACGCTCCCGCTCTGGGATGCCCTCCCGCTGCTCCCTTTTGTGCAGTTCCCCTGGCGCATGCTGGGTGTCGCCACGCTGTGCGCCGCCACTCTGGCCGGGGCGGCCGTGCGCTGGCCCGAAAGATCCAATCGCGCCTTGCTTGGGGCGGCAATCATCGCTGTCGTTGCTGCGCTCGGTCACCTTTCGTGGTGGTATCCGCGCTACTGTTCAGAGTTCGCTGAGGCCACGATCGGCACAACTCTCGAATACGAATATAACACCTTCACCGTGGGCACCTCTGCCAAAGGCGAGTTTCTCCCAAAGACCGTGCGTTATTTGCCGCAGGACAACTCGCTCGCCGAGGCGCTTCAGGCGGGCGAAACGCCCAAGCGGCTGCGCGGGCTTCCCACCGGGGCAACGGTCGATATCCTCGACCCGGACCCACTGGACTTTCGCGCAACCCTGCGCACCCCCGAGACCTTCAGCGCTACCTATCAGATGTTCTACTACCTCGGCTGGCGCGTCAGCGTCGATGGGCAGCCGCACCCGCTCGAGGTGGCGGCGGGCACGGGCCTGATGAATTTCGATGTCCCGGCCGGCGAACACGAATTGCGCGTTTATTTTAGCGTCACCCCGTTGCGCGCGCTGGCCTCCGGTATTGGAGTGGCTGCGTTGCTGGCAACTATTATCGCGCTGCTTGCTGCCCCGCCGCGTCCGGCAGCGCGCGCGTGGCGACACCCGCACACTCCTGCTCTGCTATTAGCGTTGCCACTCGGGCTGCTCGCGGCTAAGCTGCTGCTGATTGAGCCCAGCGACAACGCCTTTCAGCGCACCTCGGTAGATGCGGCTTCGCTCGGCACTCCGCTGGCGGTCTCGTTCGACAACAGCCTAGACACGCTCGCTTACAGCATCAGGCCCGATCCGGTGCCGAGCGGAGGCACGTTCGAGGTGGTACTGTACCTAACCCCGCGCAGCACGCCCCGGCGCGATTACCGGCCGCTCTTCCGACTACAGAGTGCTGACAACCTTATTTGGAACCTCAACCCACACGAGACCGTGCCGCCGCGCTGGCATCGCGAGCCGCCGCGCACGCAGTACTGGCCAGTGGGAGAGTACGGCCAGTTCGCCCGCCAATACAAGCTGCTGCCCGGAACACCGCCGGGCGAATACCGCCTGTACGCAACTATGTTTGACGCCGACACGCTGCAGCCGATGCGCACAATCGCAGCGGCGGACCAACCAGCCACAGAGCACATTGGCCTCGGCGCTTTGACGGTCTCGCGCCCGGCTGCCCCGGCCAGCGCCGCAGCACTGCACATGCAGCCTCCGTCGGGAGAAAGACTGAGCCCGGCTATCACCCTGCTCGGCAGCAGCATCGACCGACCCGAGGCTGCACCGGGCGAGCAGCTGCTTTTGACCTTGTTCTTTCAGGCGGATGCAAGACCGCACGGTAAGGAAAGTATCACCCTGACGCTTGAAGACACCGGCTTCAGTGTTGAAGCTGAGCCCACGCCCGGCTTCCCGACTAGTCAGTGGCAGCCGGGCGATGTCTGGCGCGGTCAACATATACTGCGCCTGCCGGCTGATCTGCCGGACGGTGAGTACCGCTGGCAGGTCGCCATGACAGCCGGCCCAGCAGCACACATGGCAAAAGTGAGAATCATCGCACCCGTGCGACGCTTCGAGTCTCCCCCCGTAGCGCGGTCAACATCGGTCGCGTTCGGAGAGCGCATTGAATTGGCCGCGATTAGCGAGGTGCCGCTACAGGCGCAGCTGGGCGAGGCTCTGGAGGTTCTACTTGTCTGGAAGGCGCTCGCCACCCCATCGCAGGCACTGAGCGCGTTTGTGCACCTGGAAGACCCCTCCGGCCAACTCGTGGGACAGCACGATGGCGTCCCCGCGAACTGGACGCGCCCCACCCCCGGATGGCTCCCGGGCGAGTACGTGCTCGATGCGCACCAGCTTTCCATCCCCGTGGACGCGCGACCCGGCACATACCGCCTTTACGTCGGTATGGCGGAGCGTGACAGCGGGAGGCGACTGCCCGTCAGCGCGTTGGACGCGAGTGATGATCGTGTGTTACTGGGTCAGTTAGAGGTCGCGCCGTAAGCCATTACGGGGATACCGCGGCTGCGGCGTTCTGTTCGACAGACAGCGTTCCGAGTGTGACAACCCCATCCGCCACTGCAAGGGAATCGCTGTGCGCCGATAGCCGCTGCAGCGACGGCCACTGATACCAGCCGACGCGAATACTGTGTTCGCCCTCCGCAGCAGTGACTGGAATCGGGACTACCACGGTGTAGGCGACCACCTGTCCCGGCGACCACGCTGTGGTCGGCACACGGCCGCCCATAGGCTGCTCATCCAGCCCAGCCAGCAGGCTACCCTCCGGCGTGAGCACGTGCACGAATACGGTCCATTCGGCCTCGACATGCTTTTCAGCGCGCCAGTACAATGTCAACCGAAGCGTCTCTCCCGGGATGATGCTCTGCTGCCAGTGGCTTTCAAGCAGGCTCACTCCACCGCCAAAAAGCGCTTGCGCCGAGGCCGGCGCTGCGGATGGCAGCAGCTCGAATGCCTGCACGCCAGCGCTAATCTGCCGCGCGCTGGGGCGACCGGGTTCGCACGCAAGCTTCACGGGGTAAGCCCCGGATAGCGGAGTGCCGCCAGCACAACGCACGTCACCCACATAAGTGCGCGCGCCGTGCAAGTCCACCAGTTCAATCACATTCAGGCCACTTCGGAGCGAAACAGGCTCCGTGGAGAAAGGCAGCCAGTCACCGGCCAAGAATTCGGCCACCTGCTCGCCATTTACCTTAACCGCGATTGTGTGAGGCTCCAGTTCGGGAATGAGAATGAAGCGCAGCTGCCTCGCACCCACCGTGGGGCTATAGACAAACACTTCTCCGTTGCCATAGAACCAACGAGCGGGCACCCCTCCCCAGTCTTCGGGCGCGTACCAGTTTTCACCCAGCGCGTAGAGCAGTCCAGCCAGTGGGTCATCCACCCCCGGCACCGCGTAGAGCGCCACACCCTCGCCGGAGGCAGTCGCTCGTCCGAGCAGTGCCTGCAGCGCTGCGCGCGATTCGTTGTCGGCCTCTCGGCCAGCGCCATGATACGAGACCCAGCCGACGCCGAACGCGCGCAGTAGCTGCAATCGCCTGCGCCAGTCAACCGGCGGCAGAATGTCCGCGCCACGCGCAGCGGCCGGTAGCAGCGTTTGATTCAGAAAGCGTTGCGTGCGCGTGCGCGCGGGCATGTCGCGCAGTAGGCGACCCCCAACCATCGGTTGCGCGTGTACCGTTTGCGCGAGCAATGCTTCGCGCGCAGCCACGCGGGAAGTGGCCGGTAGCGGCAGCACCGCACCGGGCTGCTCGCGCACCACCCGGTAGATATCGCCTGCGCGCGTGCTAGCCAGCGGGAACGGCCAAGCGACAAGGTATTCCAAGAATATTAGTCCGCCCAGCAAGGCAGCAATACACAATCGTTGCCAGCGCGTGCGGATCCACGCCAAAAGCACAGCTGCCCCGAATGCCGCCAGCACCGCCAGCGCAAAATGGGTGGTAGCGTGCAATCGCGCTGGGGCGCGGCTCCATTGCATGAAAGGCAAGTTGAGCAGCAGTGCGTACGGCAGCACGATGGCGTTGCGCATGTGGTCAACCTGCACTTCGACCACACGGCCGCCGACCTTCAGCAGAGGTCCGAGGCTGAGCAACGCTGTTATAGCGCCTAGCGCCCCCCAGCGCCGCACCGCTCTCCCGCCGCGCCATAACGCAAGCGCGGCCAGCGCTGCCGGCAGCGCCCCCAGATAAGCGATGCTCTCGTTGAAAGTCACATTGACGCGACGTGAAAACTCGCGCGCCGCAGGCAACACCCCTAGCAGCGGGTTCTCAGGTGCGGGCACCACGAATGAGGCCAGGTCGATGGAAAAACCCACCACACCACTCACTTCCATGAAGCCGAGTTCGCCGCGCGCGGCACGGGCGAAAACCGGAAGGTACAATGGAAGCAGCAGCGCCGCAGCCAACAGCGCCGCGCTCCCGAATGCGGCAAGTCGTCCCCGGGTCCAGTAGTCACACCGCTTTTGCATCCAGTCCCCGGCCAGCAGCACTACGCTCACCGGCAGCAGGAAATACACCACGTGCACCGAGTGCACGCTGGCAACCAGTGCCGCGGCGAGGCCAGTGAGTAGACCGCGGCGCACGGTGGGACGCTCAAGCACACGCCACAGGCTCAAGCCATATAGCGGCAGCCAGAAAACGGCGATCTGATAGAGGTGTCCGCCAAGCGCGTGACCCATCTTGTTGGGAAAAAATGCCCAGATCAACCCACACAGCGCGCCCGCAAGCCGACTGCCGGTTAGGGCAAGTCCGAGTAAGTATGCGGTCAGCCCGGAAAGCGCCAGCGATACAATCATTATCAGATTGAAAGCGGTTGCAGGCGAGATGAGAATGGCCACCGGAAGAGCAAGCAAATGCGCACCCACTTGAGTGCGCAGTATTGGAAACGAGAGGCCTTCGGGATGGAAGAGCATTGGAATCTCGCTGGCATTAAAAGCTCCATCGAGAAGTGCCCGCCGAAGCCACCAAATCAGCCACATCATCTCGTACGAATCGCCCTCGGGAGAGCCAACTAGAGCGCTAGAGAGTTTCACCACGGCAGGGAAAGTAGCCACCAGTGCGAGAAAAAGAAATGTAAAGAACACCCACAGCACCGGCCGTTTAGCGACGCGGGCAAGTGCTGGCATCAATCGGGTAGAAAAGCCCATCATCGCACCACGTCCCATCGGCTCCCGGAACGTGCCCAGCGCAACGCCCCCAGATGCTCAAAACCTCCTGACTCAGTGCGCGTGTACATCCCGGCCACTACATGGCCAAACTCGGCCTGCGACGGAAGTGTCATAGCGTGCGCATCGCAGACCACCTCTTCGTGCCGCCAACCGCTGCTCGGACGCCAACCGTCCACCGGGATGGAATGGTCGGAAGAGGCCACAAGCTGCTCGGGCAGCACAATTTCCGCCACGCTGCCCAGATGCACAAAGGTGCTGTAATCAGCCCTCGGGGATTGCAGCGCCTGCCAGCACAGCACCGCCTGAAAACTGCTATCCTGTTCCGCGAACGTCCAGCCCTTGAGGTGCATCTCGGGCGCAAGTTCGAGTTCGGCCGGTTGCCCGGCGGCCATCGGCAATGGGCTCAAGCTGAGGGCAACCCAGCCCGGGCCAGCGGCGCTGATGTAAGGCTCTGTACCCAGAGTTTCGCGCCACCATTTCGGCCCGAATCCGTATATCGAATCGGCGTTAGTGTAAACCGTGGATTCTCGCTGCAGAATCTCGCGCCAGTTCTCGGCGTGATGCGCCACGCGCCAGCCGGGAAAACGACGCTCAACCCGCGTGGCGTATGCCAGCGCGAAGTGACGCCGACCCCATGGGGACATAATAGTGGCCGCAGCGGGAGCATTGAGGGCATCGAGTTGAGCAATCACCTGCACTCCGGCCAAGTCACGTGTAATCTGCAGCACCGCGGGCCGATTATTAAGCACGTACCAGCCAGTCACAACAGCCACCGCCGCGGCTGCGGCCACACGCAGACCGGGGGCCGAATCGGCGATTGTGGCGATCCCAAGCGTGGCCGTCAGCAGTACGCCGGCCGCCACCGGCATGGCGACCATCTCAAAGAAGTTTGCGCGCGGCAACACAATTGCGAAGAGACTGTACGCCAGTGCCGTGCCCAGCAGGAGCGTCGCGGCACGGCGCGGCGCGCGCAACGCAAGGGGAACACCCAGCAGCGCCCAGAGCAATCCCGGCCAGCGCAGCTCCGCCCACAGTACGTTTCCGGTGCGCGCCAAAGCCTGCGCCAGTTCGCGTAGACCACCCGGCGGGCCCTGCAGGCCACTGTATTCATGCGCCCAGAAAAGCGACCAGAATCCCGCCCACGCGTCCGGCTCGCCGTAGATCCATTCCGCCCCCAGCCGAGCGCGCAACACCATATCGGCATACGGTAAAAATCCAGCCGCGAAGGCCAGCGCGGCGAACACTCCCCAGCGCCAGAACGCTTTTCCGCGCGGTGCACGTTTCCACAGCCATAATGCCAGCACCGGCAGCAGCGGCACTAACAAGCGGTGGTGGGCCACGCCCAGCCCCGCGAGCAGGGCCAAAACCCACCCGCTCCGGTCCGACCAGCGCGCATCGAGCTTGAGCGCCAGCAGCAGCGCCAGCAGCATCATAAACATCCACAAGCTGTAAACCTCGGCGATGGATCCATGAATCCAGATTGAACGGGTCAGCCCAATCGCGAGCGCAGCCAGTGCGCTCAGTACCGGCGGAACAGCCAACCTGATCATGATAGCAGCGAGCAGGGCCACCCCCCCGGTTGTCCAGAGCAGCGAGAAGAGCGACGCCCCCGCCGACGGAGCCAATCCCAGCCTGCGCAACGCGGTCACAAAAGGCGAACCGAGCAGCATATACAGCGGCGTGCCGGTCGGGTGCACCGTGCCCCAGAGCGGAAGCGCAACCTGATATTCGCCCACGTCATCGGCGTACACGCTGTCGCTGCCGTTAATCTGCCACATCAGGGTGGAGAGGTAGCAACCGGCGACTACTATAGCCGCAATCCCGGGCGCCCACACATATGCCATTGTGCCGCGTAAATTAGAAGACACCACAATGATTTTACAGTGCTATGGCTCCAATGCATGCTTCAACCGGAAAATTCCGCCACCATGATCCACCACATACACCTCACCCGATTCGTCTTCTCCAAACGAACTAATTTTTAACTCGCTTTCGATGAGTAGCGAGTTCGTCCATTCGCCGGGAGCAGTCTGGACTAATGCCCATATTAGGCCTGAGCAGTAGTCCCCGTACACATAGACACCCTGTAAGCTTTTTAAGTTTTCTCCTCGGTACACGTACCCGCCCGTCACCGAACAGCCACCGTCGGAATGATGGTACTCGGCAATGGGAGCGACGTAGGCCCCAGAATGGCAGCCCCACTGATAACATTGGTCACCTTCCATCCGGCCCCAGCCATAGTTCTCAGCGGCCAGGCTTCCATCCGGTCTGTAGTCAATCTCCTCCCAGTCATCTTGCCCGACATCGCCAATGTAAAGATCACCGGTCATACTGTCGAAGCTGAAGCGCCAGGGGTTACGCAGCCCGTAAATCCATATTTCGGGCGCTGCATCACTGTTTGACAGAAAAGGGTTGTCTGGCGGCACCCCGAACCCTAAGTTTTGGTCTACATCGACCCGCAGGATCGCCCCTAACCAAGTCAATAGGTTTTGCCCGTTGTCATGAGGGTCGCCGGCCAAGCCGCCGTCGCCCAACCCGATGTATAGGTATCCGTCCGGCCCAAAGGAGATTTGCCCGCCGTTGTGATTGCGGTACGGCTGCGGATGCGTCAGCACGATTGCCGCACTGCTCGGCTTAGCTCGGTTGGGGTCAGCCGAAACGGCAAAGCGCTGCACTACCGTGTCGCCGTTTCGATCCGAGTAATGGACAAAGAAGTAGCCGTTTCGGCCGTAGTCGGGATGGAAAGCCAGCCCCAGAAGGCCCTGCTCCGAGGCACGGCGGCTGACCCGAGCGCTGAGATCGAGAAACGGCGGAGAGAGTGTGTTACCGTCTTGAATAATCCATATCAAGCCACCTTGCTCAACAACGAACAAACGCCCGGAACCATCACCGGCGTGCGTCAGGTAAAGCGGCCGCTGAAAGTCGTTGGCAGCCAACTCCAATGCATAGTTGCTCCGATTCGGCATCCGGCGCGTGACCGTCGGGCTGAAAGTGGTGCTTATTTCGGTGGGGGGGGCTCTTTTAGGGGTAGAGACAGAAGAAGCGGGCGCCTCAGCAATAGTCGGGTTTTCAGTAACCGCCCGGGCCTCCGCAGTGACCTTCGGCGAAAATGTTCTGGTTAAGCTCACTGTTGCCCTGGTAGACGGCATAGTCGGTGCAAGCTGCGGTGGACCGCAGGCCCCCAGACCCAACGCCGACGCGCCCACGCATACTGTACCCAGTAGGTGTTTCACAAATGTTGGACTCGAAACGCGTAACTGATTGTCTAGGGAATCGGTACATCGATGCGGCCACTGGCCAGTAAGAAAAACAGCCCCAGCACGGCCACATTGAGGAACAGCATCAGCACAAGTACTAAACGCTGCCCGCCCGTCATGCCCCACAATCGTCGGCGGCTGGAATCACGGATGGTACCCTGCGCCGGAATACCGAAATCGTAGTCAGCCTCTTTGGCAAGTGCATCTAAGTTTCGGTCCGCCATGCGGTCGGGCTCGTTATGCTCCAATGGATTCACCTATTCACAGCGCAGCCATAGTGTACTTCGCCGCATGTTTTGATGCAAGTGACGTGCCATACCATCTCTCGCTTTGACATTTTCCCTGCGCTCGATTACAGTAACGTCATCATGCCTTGCAGCCTGTGCTGGCGCTTTGAAATGCGATGACAATCGAAAAAGCGCCCTCCGGGATCGTGCCCGGCGCAGAACCGTTTTTCTTTAGTGGCGGCGCGGCGGGATGCCTGCTGCTGCATGGCTGGACCGGTTCCACTCAAGAAGTGCGGGGGCTCGGCGAGCATCTCGTAAATCTGGGGTACACCGTGCTAGGCCCGCGCCTGACGCATCACGGCACTACACCAGCGGATATGAATCACTCGCGCTGGTGGGACTGGTATTATTCCGCGCTTGACGGCTGGCACATCCTGAACGCACAGTGTGAAAAGGTGGCCGCCGTCGGGCTCTCCATGGGCGGCGCGATGGCGTTGGCCCTCGCAAACCAGCAGCCGGTGGCAGCGGTGGCAGCCCTTAGCACGCCAATGTACATCCCCGCCGACTGGCGTTTTGCGCTGGTACCACTCCTGGCGCAATTCCGCCCTTTCCTGCCCAAGCCGGAGCAAGACGCATCCTGGGTGAATGCAGGTGCCAGCGCGCGGCGGGTGGCATACTCGGTACGGCCGGTGCGCGCCATCGCCGCGGCGCGGCGCGGGTTAATCCACGTCCGCGCGGCCCTGCCGCACGTTCGCTCCCCGACGCTGCTGTTGCACTCGCGCACCGACCACGTCGTCGCGCCCGAGAACATGGACCTAATCTATCAGGCGATCGGGTCAACCCGAAAGGAAAAGGTTTAGTTTGAGCGCGGCGACTACGTCATCACCGAGAACGCCGACCGCGAACAGATTTTTAAACGCGTGGCCGATTTCATCACCGTACACACACTGTAAGGGCCAACCACCGTTGCTAACCGAACCGTGCTGAACATTACCAACGAGTATGCTCCCCTGAAGCGCGTCATCCTCGGCACAGGAGTGGGTATGAAGGCCGCGCCCACGGAGGTGGTCAGCGCGACGCTGCGGCAAACCGTCAGGGCTGGCCGCTACCCCTCTGGAGCTGAGACTGAGGCCGAGTTACACGACGTTGAAGTCGCCCTTAAGGAGGCCGGAGTCGATGTGCTACGGCCCGACGCGCTCCCCGCTGCGCCACTGGTTTCTGACCAGACCTGCCCACGCGATCTGGGTTTCGTAATTAACCACCTGTTTTTCGTGGCAAGAAGTAGATTCGAATCCCGCAATGCCGAGCTGCCCGGCCTTGAGCGAATCATCGCCCGCCTGCCGGCCGAAAACGTAGTTAAGACCCCGCCGGGGCACTATCTGGAGGGCGGCGACGTGGTGCTCGCGCCCGGATGCCTTTACCTCGGCCTCGGGCAGCGCTCTAATCGCGCGGCTATCGATTGGCTGGCGGCCACACTCGCCGCGCGCGGCGTGCAGCGCAAGCTGGTTCTGGTACCGCACGATGTACTCCATCTGGATTGCTGCTGGAATCCGCTCGCGCCCGACCTCGCGCTCTGGGCTCCTGAGGCGGCTCGGCCAATGCACACCCTCAGTGGAGAAGTGTTTTCCCCACCCTGCCAGTGCCTGCGCGTCAGTCGCGCGGAGCAAGATGCGCTCGCCACCAACGTATTTTGTGTGCAGCCCGGCCGCATACTCGGCCGCGACCACCCGGCCTGCGCCAACGTATATGCCGCCCTGCAGGCCGATTTCGGATACCGAGTGACCGTGCTCCCGTTTGACCGCGTGCCTCTGCTCGGCGGGTCCATCCGTTGTGCTACACTCCCGCTGCAACGCGCTTAGGCCTGCTCGATTATGGACAGACGCAAGATGACCAACATCGTTGAAGCACGTCATCTCAGTAAACAATATCCCGCAGCAGCAGCCACCGCGCTGGGGCCGCTTGTAGCCCCCATCGAAAAAACCGTCGAGTAATTTTTTTGGGGGCTGGATGCGTTGCTGGCGGGCTTTCAGGATGTCATCGTGCGCGGGCTAAGCGTTAGCGCCATCTGGGCCGAAGTCGGCGCATTGCTCACCTTCGCGCCCGCGTTTTTCTGGTTTTTCCCGCCAGGATTTCGCTTCAAGTAGGCTCGCGCAACTACCGCGTCTTTCGCAGGTATTTCTTCTCAATCTCTCCAAGTTGCGCCAAGCACAGATTATCCTCATCGTTCGGCTGATATTGCGTGCCGAACCAGCTATCAAGAATCTCTCTAGCCACCACCTCCGCGGTAAGCCGAATGGAGAGACAAAGCACATTGGCGTTGTTCCATATCCGCGCCCCGCGCGCAGCCTCGGCATCAGCGCACAAGGCAGCGCGGATGCCCGGTAGCTTGTTGGCCGCCAAACAGACTCCGGTTCCCGTCCAGCAAAGCAAAATACCCTCGTCCGCCTCGCCGGCCACCACCCGCTCCGCCACCTGTTGCGAAACTGCGGGCCAGTACTCATGACGATCCACAAGTGGACCAAAGAGCGCGACTGCGTGCTCGCGCTTCTGCACCTCATCGACCACGCAATCCGTCAGGTGCGTGCGCTCGTCTGAGCCAATGGCTATCTTCATTACGAATCCTCCTGAATAGCGCGTTAATGCTATTATAACCGCCTAATGAGCGCAGTCACAAAAGATGGGGGTTGGGGGGTAATTGGGCACGAGTGGGCGGTGGCCACGCTGGCGCATCAGATCCATGGAGGCCGCGTGCAACACGCATATCTTATCTCTGGCGCAAGCGCGATTGGCAAACACACCCTCGCCATGGCTTTCGCGCGGGCGCTGCTTTGCGAAGAAGAGAAAGCCCCGTGCGCTGAACCAAACCAGTGCCGCAGTTGCACGCTCATCGCCGGGGGCAAACACCCCGATGTACGCATGCTGGCCCCAGTTATCAGCGGCAATATTATCAAGACCGCAAAAATCGGCATTGAGCCAATTCGTGAGCTCATCCGCCAGTTTTCGCTGCGGCCAATGGAGGCCGTACGGCGCGTGGCCATCATCACCGACTTCGAGGCGGCGGGGCGCGCAGCCGCAGACGCGCTGCTGAAGACGCTTGAGGAGCCACCCGGCAACGGTGTCATCATCCTCACCACAGAAAGTGTCGCCGATTTGCCACCCACCATCGTCTCCCGCTGCGCCCGGATAGCGCTCCGGCCGCTTCAGCGTGCCGTTGTGCAATCGGCCCTGAGAGAGCTCTGGGGTTGCGCGCCCGAACAGGCCGATCTGCTGGCGCGCCTATCTGGCGGACGTCTCGGCTGGGCCGTGGATTTGTGCATCGATGAGTCCGTGCTCGAGGCCCGCGCCCAGCGCCTTTCCGAATTGCGTACACTCTTGCCTGCATCGCGCGTCGAACGCTTTGCCTATGCAGACGAATTGCGCAAAGACCGCGGCGCACTCGTCGCCACCCTTGACCTGTGGAGCTGCTGGTGGCGTGATGTAATGCACATGGCCGCCAGCGCAAGCACCGCGCTCACCAACGCGGACCGCAGCGCGGACTTGTCGGTTGCAGCCGAGCAGTTAACCGCGTCCGAGGCCGCCCGCGCCGTCGCCTCCGTACGCGCTGCGCAGGCGCGTCTGGAGCGCAACGCAAACGCGCGCCTGGCGCTCGAGGTGCTGCTGCTCGACCTGCCGCACATTAGCGTCGTATAGCGCCCCCAGAAAGCCCCGATTCGGGTGCGTCGTGCAGCATCGTCACCGGAATTCGCGCCGCAGCACACAGCAAAACACTAAAAAACCAGCGTGCTGCGAAATACTCTGCACCGCTGCCTATCCGCAGCTGGCGTACGCGCCCAAACCTTAAAAAGTTACGTTCTGGCCGCGGTGTGCAGATGTGTTACTGAAAAGGCACTCCTGCCACACCGACAGGTTTTGCTCACTTAAAGAATGTGGGTTTTTTAACATTTCTCGTCCAGCCGGGGTTGCCCCGCTACCACCCGGCTGCTACAATCTCCGGCACTAGGGCCTCGTGGCGCCGAGCTGGTTTCTACACCGGAAACGAGTTTCGCATCAACCTAACTGTAATCCGCCGCACGTTCCGCTATGCGTGGCCCTAGTCGCAACAAAAGTGAAATCGCAATGTTTTGCCCAGTGAGGATAGATTGGTTGCTGCTTTTTTTCACCCTGTATATACTGATACCCGAATTGCTTCCACCTACATATACGGGTTTCGCTGGCATCACGGACGGGGGAAGCGGTGAGATCTGAAAAGGTCTGGAGTGCGGCTCTGGGCGAGCTGCAGCTGCAGGTCTCCCGCTCCACCTTCGACACTTGGCTGCGCGACGCCCGCCTTGTTTCGTGCGAGGACAGCGAGTACATCGTCGGCGTCGAGAGTGGGTTTGCCCGCGACTGGCTCGATGCGCGCATGCGCGCGACCGTTGAGCGCACGGTCGCCGGGATTGTCGGTCGCACGGCCTCGGTTTCCTTTGTGGTGTGGCCACACGAGCCCACCAACCCGACCGGTGACACCCCTTTGTTCCCGGAGAGCCCGGCCGAAAAACCCGACCACCACTCGCGCGCGCCGGCCCCAGATCGCTCCTTTGACAATTTCGTGGTCGGGCCAGGGAGCCGAATGGCGCACGCCGCCGCGCTTGCTGTTGCTGAGAGCCTCCGGCCGGGGCACAACCCCCTCGTGCTCTACGGAGATGTCGGCCTTGGCAAAACCCACCTGCTGTACGCGATAGCTTGCGAATGCGCGCGCGCGCGCCGCAGCGCGCTACTGGCAACTGCCGAGGATTTCACCAACGGGTTGGTTGCCGCAATTCGTGCGCGTACCACCGAATCCTTCCGTGAAAAATACCGCACACCGGATATTCTGCTCGTTGATGACATCCAGTTTTTTGTCGGAAAAAAGTCTTCCCGCGAGGAGTTTATGCACACACTGAGCGCACTGTGCAGCCAAAACCGCCAAGTCGTGCTCACCTGCGACCAGCCGCCGGAGGGCCTTTCCGCGCTTGGCCCACGCCTGTGCTCCCGGTTGGGGTCAGGCCTGACCGTGGAGATATCCCCGCCCGACGCTGCTGTGCGCGCCGAAATCTTGCGCGCGAAGGCGGCTGCGTTCCCAGAGACAATTCCCGAAGATGTGCTCGCTTTCCTAGCCGAGAGTACGGGCACGCACGTGCGCGCCCTAGAGGGCGCGTTGCACCGGCTGGTAGCCCACTCCCGTGTGCTCGGACGACCTATCGACATGATCTCTGCCGCCGATTCCACCGGTCACCACGAAAACGAAAGCAACGGCGCGGCGCCCTCTGACCGCGTTATCGCCGCCGTGGCAAGCCGTTTTCATCTCACGCCGCGAGAACTGTGCGGGAAGGGCAGGTCGCGCCGCGTCACTGTGCCGCGCCACCTGGCCATGCAGCTGCTGCGAGAGCAGGGCGATCGCTCGCTCGCGGAGATTGGGGCTCTACTGGGCGGCAGAGACCACAGCACCGTAAGACACGGCTGTGAGCGCGCGCGAGAAGCGCTCGCGCGCGACGGGAGCTACCGCGCCCAAGCCGACTGGCTGCGAGAGCGTCTTTCCCGCGCCGCATAAACCCTCTTGCTCCTTTATTAACTTAGGTTAGGCTGTCTCGTGGACGCGCCGGGGAGGAAAAGGACCTTTTCCCCGCCCGGCCCGATGCTTTGCGCCAGTCGCACGGCGTCCGCGCATAACCATCAAGGGGCTTAGTTTCTTTCCGTCTTTTTTTTTCTTCTTTGTGGACAACCCAGCGCGCTGGCCCCCTTCGGGTTTTTTCTGCTCCTCGCCTCACAGACAGGGTGGGGTCTCTGTTTTTCCCCGCAAGCCCCTCTTTCCCCGCCCCTGCTTCTACTGCTATTTATTCGTGCAAATTCGTTTCTTTCTATCTACCCTTCTTTCTGCTCTGGGGAAAGCTCCGCCGGCGCGCGCCCTGGCAAACTATTCGAGCGTCAGCACATCACCCGGGCCCAGAGGGAAGACTGTTGTGTCCACCATCTTTTCGACGGTACGCTCCCACTCCTGCGCGTCCTGCGCGATTAAATCCCAAGTGTTGTAATGAATTGGAACCACAACACGCGGCCTAAGCATGGCGACGGCGCGGAGAGCATCTTTAGGGCCCATTGTGAAATTGTCGCCGATGGGAACAGCGGCAAGGTCGACTCCCTCAGCCCCTATCAAAGACATGTCACCAAAAAGACCGGTATCGCACGCAAGATAGAGGGTTTTCCCGTCGGCGTCGAGCAGGAAACCACATGGGTTGCCGCCGCAAGAGCCGTCAGGCATACCGGAGCCGTGAAGCGCGAGAGTCAGCTTCAGGTAACCGAAAGGGTGGGCAAAGCCGCCCCCCAGATGTTGTGGGTGAACAGTCTCCAGCCCCTGTGCGCTAAACCAAGTTGCCAGCTCAAAGTTGGCGATAACGGTTGCTCCGGTTCGCTTAGCTATGGCCACCGTGTCTCCAACGTGGTCGCTGTGCCCGTGAGACACCAGGATAAAATCCGCCGAAAGCTCAGCCGGGTCTGCGTCTGCGGCTGGGTTTTCGCTAAGAAAGGGGTCGACCAATATGTTCGTGCCGCTTATGTCGAGGCCGAGGGCGGCATGGCCGTAATAGGTAAGGTTAATTGTCATGGGCCTCCTCTGAGAACCTTCGAGGTGATTGCGGGCACAAGTATAGAGCGGTGCGTGGGAAGGAGTCAAATGCGCGGGCAACCGAAACTTTGCGCGATATAATCTCGCCGAGAGAGGGCGGAGGGCAACAGCCATGCGAAACAATTCCGATGAGCGCTCTGGCGCAGAGCGTCAAATGGACGATGCAGGGAGGCTGCCTCCCGGGCAAACGTTGACGCACCGTTTTCCGGTGATGCACTATGGGCCAGTGCCGGCCGTTGACGCGCAGACCTGGGACTTCGGGGTATTTGGCGAGGTTGAGAAGGATGCGCGCTGGAGTTGGGAGGAGTTCTGCCGACTGCCACGCGCCCGCCTAAAAATGGACATCCACTGCGTTACCACGTGGAGCAAGCTTGACACCGAGTGGGAGGGGGTCAGCCTGCGAGCGCTGGTTGAGGGTGGGCTTGTGCGCCCGAAGCCGGGCGCGACGGTGGTGTTGCAGCATTGTGAGCTCGGCTATACCACAAACGTGCCGCTCGAGACGGCACTGGGGGAAAACTTTCTGCTGGCGACGCACTTCGATGGCGAGCCGCTCACGCCCGAACACGGCCACCCCCTTCGCGCGGTTTGCGGCGCCATCCCCGGGCGTGACGAGCTAGAGGATATTTACTTCTGGAAAGGGGGAAAGTGGCTTCGTGGGCTCGAGTTTCTGGAGGAAGACAGGCTCGGTTTCTGGGAGCTGGCCGGCTACCATAACCGCGGCGGCGTATGGGATGAAGAGCGATTCTCTGAGCGCTGAAGCGGACGGTGTTTCGGGCCTAAACCCAGCCACGCAGCTGCATGGCCTCGGCCACGCGCGCCACGGCTACCAGGTAAGCGGCCATGCGGTTGTGCACCTTGTGGTCCTGCGCGGCCTGATGCACGGCGTGGAAGGCGGCCGTCATTGTTTTTTCCAGCCGCTCGTGCACCATTTTCAGCGGCCAGTAATAGCCGTAAGCGTTCTGCACCATTTCGAAGTAAGAGACGGTAACCCCGCCGGCGTTGCAGAGGAAATCGGGTATCACGTAAGCGCCTCTCTCGTGTAGGATAGCGTCCGCGTTGGGGGTGGTGGGCCCGTTGGCCAGTTCCGCCACGATTTTCGCCTTTATGTCCTTGGCGTTGGTCGCCGTAATGGCGTTCTCCAGCGCGGACGGAAACAGCACGGCCACATCCAGCTCCAGCAGCTGTTCGTTGGTGAGCGGCCGCGCGCCCGGGAAAAAGATAACGGAACCGCTGTTCTGTTTGTGGCGCATTACCTCAGCGAAGTCTAGG
>PVBE010462997.1_pt1 | contig 20524 bp, 14 predicted proteins | sample 1631181 | NCBI WGS metagenome assembly PVBE01 (sample SAMN08397723, study PRJNA350692) | Marine metagenome, whole genome shotgun sequencing project. | isolation source: water | place: Pacific Ocean | collected 2012-04 | reverse complement strand
GGCTGCATGGTTCCACTCGTGGTTTTTGTCGAAAAGTAACATAACTCGCGGTTTTTCGGCTCTCTGCGGACGCCGTGAAGGCGTCCTGGGGACCTCCCGGGACTCTCGGGGTGGGAGAGAACCGTGCGACGTGTCCTGGGGCGTCTGTGGGCGCCTCGATGGCCGTCCAGGCAGGGATCCCGGAGGGGGCCGAGAGCGCAGCCTGAAAACTGTCAAGGGCAAAACGTGAAGTCGGACAGGATCTGTCTGACTTGGCGGTGAGTTGGGATTGCAGCGTCCGGTGAGAGCCGGCCACGACACCGCCTTCGTGGACCTCATCGGCCACGTCGTCTCCGCGGCCTCCGCACCGCCCCCGCATCCAGCACCACCTCGTATTGCCCCCCCCCAACGGCGGGCCGTACGGTTCCTGGTAGGTGTGACTGGTGTCACATCCCACATGGCATAGGCTGTGGCTCTCACCGCCCCACCTGGAGACCCCATGATCGGAACTGCGGTCCTGGCTCACGCTGGCAAGCTCATCCCCGGTCAGATGACCGCACCGCATCCCGAGCTCGGCCTGTTCGTCTTCGTACCTGATGAGCCCGAGGCACGCGACGCGACGACCGAGGTGGGCACCCTCGTTCGCATTCGCTGGCGCGGAAGCGAGGACTTCGACGCCGAGGCCGAGATCCTCGAGTTGGAGGATCGAGAGCGATGGGTACTCTCCCTGCCCCAGAAGCTGCCCTCCAGTCAGCAGAGGCAGTCGCCGCGCATCCTCGCCGACGGTGCCTGGACCCTCGAGACAGAAGATGACGATGTGCTCGATGTCTTTGACCTGTCCGCGCGAGGCCTCGGCCTCGAGTTTCCGGTGGGTGAAGGCCCAGCGAGCGTCGGCGAGCACATCGAGGGCGTGCTGCGGGCCGCGGGTGTGGGTCGCTTCGAGGTGCGGGTGGAGTTCACCAACGTGCGGCCCTACCCCGACGGCGGACGCCTGTGGATCGTGGGTGGCAGACTGGTGATCGAGGATGATGCTGCGCGTCGGCGCTACCACGAGACCCTGGCGCATCTGGGCGTGCAGCAGCCAGAGACCCAAACCGGGTGAAGCGTCCGGCTCTGACTTCCACGCGTAGCGAACCAGGCCAGCTGTCCTGCGGGTCCTCGGGCTCACCCAGACGCGTGAGCTCGCGCTGCGGGCGGCCAGCCAGGCCCCCACTTCTCGACCCCCGGCCACCGAGCCATGCTCTCGACCTCAGGAGGAGTGTCCCGTGAACCTCTCTCGGCTGACGTGCACGCTGGCGCTGGTCGTCGCCTGCGATTCCGAACCGACCGACCAGGACACTGCACCCGTGGCCCACGGTCTCGCCGACTGGAGCGAGTGCGTCGACTACCCCACGGGTGATGTCACCTGCGACGAGGTCTGCGCCGACGAGGGCAAGCTCTGTGCAGTGCGGGCGTGCGACGGCTACACGGCGCTGCGCTTCACCATGCCCGAATGCAGCAACATGCACGACGCCAAGGACTACGACTGTGGCGAGGTCTTCGACGTGACGACCTCGAGCTACACCTCGGCGCAATGTTGCTGCTGGTAGTCGCCATCCGGGGTACGCCTGAGCCTGACGCTGCCGCGGCGACCCAGACACCCCGGCGTTGCCGTCGCCCGACGCAAAGGAAGACTCTTGCCCAAGCCCATCGTCTCGAGCCTGGAGAGCCCAACCGCACGCGCCCCGTGGGTGTGGGCCGCTGCGGTCGCCCTCGGGGCCTTGCTCGCTGGATGCCCCGAAGGTGTGCTCTTTCCCGTTGACCCAGACGACGTCGAGACGGACACCGACGTCGAGACGGACACCGAGGTAGAGACCGTCCCGGCGGGGACCACCCTCTGGCTTCGCCAAGAGACGGAGGCGCCGGGCTCGATCACCTTCGACGAGATCCTCTACAACTCGCCCACCGACGGGGACCTCGAGTGGATCGAGCTGCACAACCCAATGGTCCTCGACATGGACCTGTCGGGCTGGTCCCTCGACGACGGCGTGACCTACACCTTCGCCGAGGGAGCCATCGTGCCCGCGGGTGGGTTCCTGGTGGTGGCCGCGGATCCAACCCTCCTCGAGGACGAGACCGGGTTCGCAGACGCCCTGGGGCCCTACGACGGCGCGCTGTCCAACGGCGGTGAGCGCATCGATCTGCGCAACAACCACGGCCGGCTGATCGACACGATCGAGTACGGCGACGACGATCCCTGGCCGGTCCAGGCCGACGGCTCGGGGCTCTCCCTGGCCAAGCTCGATCCCGACTCTGCCAGCGACCACGCCGAGAACTGGACGGCCAGCGCAGAGATCGGAGGGACCCCCGGCGAGTCCAACCTGCTCGATCCCCTGTTGCCCCCGACCACCCAGGAGCTCGTGGTGGAGGACGCCACCTGGAGCTACGACGTCTCGGGAGACTACCCGGCCGACGACTGGGCCGAGCCGGACCACGACGACAGCGGGTGGGACAGCGGCCAGGCTGTCTTCTACGCCGGCGAAACCCTTGAAGACGCGGTGGCGACCGCCTGGGTGACGGCGGACAACTACTACTCGCTCTACCTGGGCCACGCCGACGGCAGCGAGATCCGCCTGGTCGGCGAGGACGCAGACGGCAGCTGGACGACGGTAGAAGACTTCGAGCTCGAGCTGACCCCCCAGGACCACCTCTACCTCGCCGCCTGGGAGCTGACCGGGGACTCCACCAGCACGCAGATGGCCATCGCCGAGGTCGAGCTGCCCGACGAGGTCGTGGGGACGGACACGACAAGCTTCGAGTGGGCCCTCGGGCCCAGCGACGACAACCCCGGCGCCCTGCCCACCAACCCGCCGCCCACCGAAGAGGCGCTCACGCTGCTCATCGAGGACGCCGACGCCGATGGGGCCTGGGAGCTCCCGGCGGTCGAGCGTGACCGCGGCTCGAGCCCCTGGGGCGGGTCCGTCGGCAGCTCGTTCAGCGACGCCGCGAAGTTCGTCTGGGCCGACACCTTCGACGCCAACTCGGTCTCCAACTCCGAGAACACCTACGCGCTGTTTCGCTCCGTCGAGCCGCTGATCGCCCCGCGCGGGAACATGGAGCTGTCCCCGATCCCCACCACCATCACCTTTCGCACCGACTTCTCGTTCGACGGCGACCCGGCCTCGACCGAGCTGTCCCTGGAGTGCACGCTGGACGACGGCGCCGTGTTCTATGTCAACGGCGTGGAGGTGCTGCGGGAGAACATGCCGGACGGCGCGGTGGACGCCAGCACCCTGGCCTCGACCTCGGTCGCGGACCCCTCCGACATCTACGCCGACATCTCCTCCGAGGCGCTGGTGCAGGGGCTCAACGTGCTGGCGGTCGAGGTCCACCAGGCCGAGGCCGACGACCTGGACATGGCCTTCGGGTGTGCGCTGACCGCGGAGACCTGGTCCTCGACCATCGAGCCCACGGTCGTGCTGAACGAGGTCGCACCTGCGGGGGACTCGCCGTTCTGGGTGGAGCTGGGCAATGTCAGCGACAGCACCCAGGACACCAGCGACCTCGTGCTGGCTTCTTCCGAGGGCGGCGAGTACCTGCTCCCAGCCGGGGAGCTTGGGCCAGGCGAGCTGATGGTGCTGGACGACATAGGCATGTCCGTCGAAGAGGACGACGTGTTGTTCCTGTTCAGCGCCGACGGGAACACCCTGCTCGACGCGGTGAGGGTGCAGGAAGGGCTCCGAGGCCGCGCCGATGACGGCGGCCCCTGGCGCGTTGCCAGCGAGGCCACACCGGGCGAGCCGAACGTCATCGACCTGACCGACGCCGTGCTGATCAACGAGATCCAGTACCATCGAGCCCCCATCTCGCAGGAAGGCGAGCCCGTGACGGCTCGGACCGAGGAATGGATCGAGCTGTACAACCGGGGCGACGAAGACGTGGATCTGGGCGGCTGGCAGCTCGTCGACGCCGTGGCCTACGAGTTCCCAGCGGGCACGGTGCTCGCGCCGGACTCCCACATCGTGATCGCGGGCGATGCGGAGGCCCTGCAGGCGGAGTACCCGGACATCGCCGTGGTGGGCGATATCTCTGGCCGGCTGGACAACGGCGGCGAGAGGATCCTGTTGCTCGACGCTGCCGGCAATCCGGCGGACGAGCTGCGGTACTTCGACGGGGGGCGCTGGCCCAAGGCGGCCGATGGCGGGGGGGCGAGCCTGGAGCTGCGCGACCCCTGGGCCGACAACGCCGCGGCCGGGGCCTGGGCGGCGAGCGACGAGAGCCTTCGCACGGAGTGGATTTCGTACAGCTACCGCGGCCTGGCCGAGTCGAGCGCCGTGGGCCCCGACGGCGTCTGGGAGGAACTCGTGCTGGGCCTGCTCGACACGGGAGAGGTGCTGATCGATGACGTGAGTGTTGTCCAGGATCCGGACACGAACCCGGTGGAGCTGCTCTGGAACGGAAGCTTCGACGCCGACAACGAGCACTGGCGCCTGCTGGGCAACCACCGCCACTCGCAGGTCGTGCCCGATCCCGACGATCCCGACAACCCGGTGCTGCGGCTGGTGGCCACCGGGCCCACCGGACACATGCACAACCACGCCGAGACCACCCTGCTCCAGCCCGTCGGGACCCAGGTGTACGAGATCTCCTTCAGGGCCCGGTGGATCTCGGGCAGCAACCAGCTCAACACCAGGCTCTACTTCAACCGCCTGCCACGGACGACGCTGGTGGAGCAACCCCAGCTGTCGGGGACGCCCGGCGAGGACAACTCGACGCTGGAGGACAACATCGGCCCGACCTTCGCCAACCTCGGCCAGGACGTGGCCGTGCCGGCAGCCTACGAGCCCGTGCTCGTCTCGGTCTCGGTGGACGATCCCGACGGCGTGGAGGCGGTGACGCTGTGGTCATCGGTCGACGGGGCTTCGTTCCAGGATCTGGCCATGGCTGAGTCAGAACCAGGTCTCTGGCAGACCGAGCTGGAGGGCCGAGCGGCCGGCACGATCCTGCAGATCTACGTCGAGGCCGAAGACGGCCTGGGTACCACCTCCACCTTCCCGGCAGCCGGACCCGACTCCCGCGCCCTGTACGCGGTCGACGACGGCCAGGCGGGGACCGACGGCCTGCACGACTTCCGCATCGTCATGACCGAGGCTGACTCGGACTGGCTGCACGAAGACGTAAACCTGATGAGCAACGACCCGGTCGGGGCCACGGTGGTCTACCAAGGGGCCGAAGTGTTCTACGACGTGGGAGTGCGGGTCAAGGGAAGCGAGCGGGGCCGGCCCCAGTCCGTGCGCCTGGGCTACGGCGTCCGGTTCCATGACGAGCAGCCCTTCCGGGGCAGTCACTCGAGCGTGCTCATCGATCGGTCCGAGGGCGTGGGCTTCGGCCAGCGCGAGGTGCTGTTGAACCTGGTCATGACCCGCGCCGGCTCGGTCTCGGGGGAGTACAACGACCTGATCCAACTCATCGCGCCGCGCTCGGAGTACACCGGGCCGGCGGAGCTGCAGCTCGACCGCTTCAGCGACCTCCTGCTCGCCTCCCAGTTCGCCGACGGAGACAGTGGAACCCGCTTCGAGTACGAGCTCATCTACTACCCGACGACGACCGACGACGGAACGGACGAGGGCCAGAAGCTGCCCCAGCCCGACACCGTGATCGGCACCTCGCTCACCGACCTCGGCGAAGACAAGGAAGCCTATCGCTGGAACTTCCTGGTCAAGAACAACGAACGCGAGGACGACTTCGAGGATCTCATCGGGTTGTGCCAGGCCTTCGGGCTCTCGGGGGCGGAGTTCCTGGACCAGGCGGAGCAGGTCATCGACGTAGAGCAGTGGCTGCGCGCCTTCGCCTTCGCGACGCTCTCCGGCGCGACGGATCAGTACGGCGGATCTGGGGCCCAGCACAACGCGCAGTTCTACCTCCGGCCCGAGGACGGGCTGATGTTGTTCTTCCCCCACGACCTGGACTACTTCGGGAGCTCCTCGATGGCGGTGCTGGGCAACAGCGACCTGAGCCAGCTGCTCGAGGATCCTGCCAACGAGAGGTCCTACTACGGGCATCTGCAGGACATCATCCAACGGGCCTACAACGTGGACTACCTGGCGCCCTGGTGCGACCAGCTCGGCGAGCTGCTGCCCGGACAGGACTTCGAGTCCAACTGCGAGTTCATCGACGATCGGGTGGACTGGGTGATGTACGGCTCGTCCGATGCAGTGATGGCGCGCTATCCGTCGGTGGACTTCGGCATCACGACGAGCGGGGGCGCCGACTTCACCGTCGCTTCCACGGAGGTCTCGCTCGAAGGACAGGCCTGGGTCGATGTCCGCGAGATCGCCCTCGACGGCGCAGCCGAGCCATTGGAAGTCAGCTGGATCGACGACTCGACCTGGCTAGTGATCGTGCCCCTGGAAGACGGCCCGAACGACGTGATCCTGGTGGCCACCGACCTCTACGGCGGGATGGTCGGCACCGACTCCATCGTCGTGACCTCCACGGCTGGGGGTTGAGCCAACCGCCTCGGCGGGCAGCGATTGGCCTGCAGCAACCGTGCCCCCAAGGGGACGGAGGCAGCAACCCCCGAACCCGGGTATCTGGAGGCCACCATGCTTCACCTCACGATCCTCGCAGCCATCGCGGGCCTCCACGCCCAGGAACCCTCCATCGGCGAGCGCAGCGCCAGCGCCGAGGAGCTGATGCGTGCCGCGACACCGGAGCAGGTACGAGCCTGCGGTGACGATCTGGACTGCCTGGTCGCCGCCTACCAGGACTTCGAGCCCACGGTGCCTGGGCAAGCCAGCCCTGGAAGCCCGTGGTTCGATCTCGAAGTCCTGTACACCGCCAAGCGCTTCGAGCAGGGACTGAGCCTCACCCAGCAGCGCCTCGAGCTGCGGCCGAACGACCTGACCCTGGCGTGGATGCAGGCTCGTTTCTACTACGAACTAGGCGAGCTGTACGGCGAGGACTTCGACAAGAAGGCCTGGTACCAGGAAATGCTCGACAAGGTGGAGCTCTCACTCGATCTCCACCCGGGCGATCCCCACCTTCAGTTCCTGCATGGCCTGGCCATGGGACGCGTGGGCACGACCCGCGGCGTGCTGGCCACGCTAGCCTACGTGGACGACGTCGAAGCGGCCTGGCTGGCGGCCGAGGCGGCGGGGACGGAGTACGCCAGCCTGGGGCTCGAAGAACACCTTCCCTGCGATGGCGCGCTGGTGCTGGGCATCTTCTACCGGCTCATCCCCGACTCGTGGATCATCAAGCTGATCACCGGCACCCAGGGCGACCTCGACAAGTCACTGGCCTACCACGAGGCCTCCTGCCGTTGCTCCCCCGACCGCATCCGAAGCCTCATCGAGCGCGCGGTCACCGAGCTGTGCATCGCCGACAGTCGGCACGATGCGCCCATGCTGGCCCGAGGCATGTCGACCCTGGTCCACATCCGCACGTTGCCACCCCACCTGCCCACGGACTTCATCGACCAAGAGCACGCCCTGCTGCTGTCCAAGCACCCCGACCTGGCCTGCGGCTATTCCAGGGACGGTATGCAAGATCGAGACACCAGCGAGCTCGAAGCGACGCAACCCTAGCCGAGCGAGACGAGCGGGCGGGCGGCCAGGATCTCCCTCAGTTCAGGTACTTCGATCCCTCGAGCCAACCAGAGTCCGGGTAGTACCCGAAGACCAGGCTCCCGCCCTTGATGGTGTCGATCACCTTGCGGCTGACCGAGGGATTCAGCGCCGGACATCCCCACGATCGCCCCAACCGCCCGTTGGCCCGAATGAACGACTCGCTGACGTAGTCCGCCGCGTGGATCACGATGGCCCGGCCACGGGCGTTGCCGTTCCAGCCGCTCTCGAGGCCGTCGAGCTCGAGGGAGTAGCCGTGCTTGCCGCTGTAGGTCTCCGCCGTCTTCATGAGCCCGATGTTGGACTTGTGGCTGTTGGAGGTGTTCGAGAAGTCGGTGGCGCTGTTCCCCCCGCTGCCGCTACCGTGGGCCACGTGCTCGTGGAAGAGCAGCTTGTTGGACGACAGGTCGATCACCCACAGCCGCTTCTCGCTCGAGGGAAGGGAGTAGTCGATCACCGTGATGATCTTCTTGCGGGTGTCACCCCGCCGCCAGGCCGTCTGAAAGGCCTTCATGGCCAGCTCGAGCACCTCGGCCCGCAGGCCCTGGGCCTCGAAGGCGTCGGCTTGCAGGTCCGAAGCGCCGTCGGTTCCCACGGACGCGGTGGCCGCCGCGGCCATGGCGGTGCCCAGGTCGGTGACACAGGCGGACCCTTGGCCGCACGCCGGAGACGAGTGGGAGGGCACGACCATGAACAGGGCCAGCAGGACGGCGATGGCGCTCATGGTCCGTTTCAAACGCAAGCTCCGTGCCAACGGGGGAAGGCTCGTTTTCCCGTCGTCGACACCTCAGCTGGGCCACGCATGCCCGGGTCACCCACTCCCAGCGGGACCCGGAGGTCGCGGATCAGGCCTCGACCCGCAACACGCCGCCGTCGTGGACGACGCAGTTGCGCAATTCCACCCCTGCCGGCACCTCGCAGCCATCCCACACCACGGTGCGCTCGAGGCGGGCGCCCCTGCCAATCCGAGCCCGCTGCCCCACCACGACGTGGGGCCCGAGCACCACGTCGGCGTCGATGGCCGCGCCCGGTCCGACCCAGCTGGGTGCGTCCATTCGTACCGAGGGATGAACGTCGCAGCGCGTCCGCGACCCGACCGGCTCTCCGTCCGCCCGACACCCCCACGCCGCCCTTACCCAGGGATCGAGAGGCAGGTCCACCGTACCGTCCAACACCGCAGCGTTGGCATCGAGGTAGGCCGCGGGATTGCCAACGTCGAGCCAGGTGCCCGGATGCACGCGCCCGGCCACGCGCCCCGCAGGGATCAGCTCGATGTAGGCGCTGCGAACGATGCAGGCGAAACCCTCGGCCGGCACGCGGTCCAGGGCGGAGAGACGCAGCGCATGGATGCCGGTGAAGTGGGTGTCCTGGGCCACCGGCTCGACGCCTTCCATCCGCGCCAGCGATGTGAGCCTCGCCACCAGCCCACGGCCGTCCACCGCCACGATGCCGTGCTGGCCAGCGTCGTCAGCACGCCGCAGGAGCATGCAGGCCTCGATGTCGGGCTGCTCGCACCCGCTCAGCAGCGCACCCAGGTCGCCGTCGCAGAGCACGTCCCCGTTGACCACGGCGAACGGGTCGCCCAAGCGCTCCCGCGCGGCCTGCAGGCCCCCGCCGGTCCCCAAGATGTCCGGAGCCTCGACCTGGACGTGGACATCCATCGCCCGATACCCCCCGCAGAACCGCTGGATGGCGTCAGGTAGGTAGTGGGCGTTGACCACGGCGGACCGGATGCCGTGCTGCCGACACAGCACCAGAGCCTGTTCGAGCACGGTCACGCCACAGACGGGCACCAAGGGCTTGGGTCGGTGGTCGGTGAGAGGGCGGAGCCGCGTACCGAAGCCAGCGGCGAGGACGAAGGCGCGCGCGTTCATGGTTCTCCCTTGGCGCTGTTACCCGCCTGGTATCCCCAGCCGGCGCGGAGGGCCGGGAGCCTTCTTGCCAGCGGGAGGTCGGTTGATGCGGGTCGGCCAGGATCCCTCCACGTCCAGGTCCACCAGGTGGATGCTGCCCTTGCTTCGCAGCACGAGATCGGCTGCCTCGAGGTCCTCTACCAAGCGCGTGGGGCGCTGGGGACGGTCGGGGAGGCGTCGGGTGTGGACGATCATCCAACGAAACCCACGGGCCCTGGCACGCTCCCGCAGCTCCGCCATGGTCCAGGCCGACCCCGCTACCAGCTCCACCAGCTCGGGATCGCCCTTACCCATCGGAGCGTTGGCCACGGGGTGGTGATGCAGCGTCTGATAGTACAGCGGCCAGTCACCCTGGTGCAGCGGGTAGTGCAGTACCGCGCCGTCCTCGATCCCAGCCACGAGCGCGACCACCGGCTCCCGTGGGAGGGCGTCGGCACTCCAAGGCGCACGGCCCGGCGTGACGAAGAGGGCCTCGATCAGCACGAGCGCACCTGCCCCCGCGATCCAGCGCGCTCGACGCCCGGCCAAGGTTCTGGCAGCCAGTAGAGCCAGCCCCAGCTGCGTGACGATGGAGAAACGCCACAGCTCGATCAGCATGTCAAAGGGCGGCACGCGCTCGAGCAAGGCGTAGGGCAAGGGCAACGCGCCCCCCCCCTCCCCTGGCTCTACGGGCGCCACCAACAGCCTGGGGCCGAGAACCAGCAGCAACCCCGCGAGCACGACCGCCCAGAGGACCGCGTCGAGGCGATCCGGTCGGCGCAGCCGCGGGATCGAGAGGGCCACCAGGACCCAACACAGACCGTAGCCGTTGAAAAAAGGCCCGGGATCACCGCTGGGCAGGCGGGCGCGCACCATTCCTGGAGTCACCAAGCCCATCAAGGTCCCAGCACCCTCCATGGTTCGCATGCGAGCGACGCTCATGGCGTCCTTGAGCACCAGGCTCTCGTCATGTCCGATCTGGCCGCCAAACAGCAGTGCGCCGGGTGCCGCTACGGCCGCGGCCAAGACCAGCACCGCGACCAAGCGGCCCCAGCGCACGGGACCGCCGCCGATGAAGAGTGCGCCGCAAACGACCGCCGCACCGGCGCCCACATAGACGTTGGCCACCGCGGAGAGTCCCAACACCAAGCCAGCGGCCACCGTCCAGCCCCACCCCCTACGTGCCGCCCGCCAGGCCAGCCCACCGACAAGGGGCAGGAGATAGACCTGGCCGACGTCGACGTTCCCGTTGTGCGTGGTAGCCAGCAACATGGGCGAAAAGGCCACGGCGCCCGCGACGGCGAGTGCGGTCGCTCGGTCGCCCACCAGATCCCGAGCGAGCCAGCAGGTCAAGGCCGCAGCGGCCGCCACGTGAAGCAGCTGGAGGAGGTTGAAGACGGCGACAGCCCCCAACACCACGGTGAACGGGGAGCACAGCACGACCTCGATGGGATCGGCGGGGACGATGCGGCCGCCGTCGGGAAACCCCACCATGGCGCTCTCGAGGCCCAGGCCCCCGCCGTGGAAGAGCTGCCACGCTCCGTGCCAGAGCGTCCAGACCAGGCCCAGACCATCGGCGTCCACGGCACCCCACAAGCTACGGCCTGGACGGGCGAAGGTAGGGGCCAGCTGCGCGAGGCAGAGCAGGAGTGCACCGCATGCCGCGACCGCGGGATCCCAGGCGCCGCGCCGCCAACCTTCACCCAGGCTCACATCTCACGCCGGTTCTGCAGAGCGCGGGCCAAGCTAAGCTTGTCCGCGTACTCGATCTCCGTGCCCACGGGGATGCCGTGCGCCAGCCGTGTGACGACGAGCCCCAGAGGGCGAAGCAGGCGGGCCAGGTACAGGGCCGTGGTGTCACCCTCGACGTCCGGGTCCGTGGCCAGGATGATCTCGCGAACGCCTCCGGCTTCGATCCGCGCGAGCAACCCAGAAATGCGCAGCTCGTCCGGGCCCACGCCATCCAGAGGGCTGATGGCCCCGTGGAGCACGTGGTAGTGGCCGCGGTAGACACCGCCACGCTCGATGGCCTGGATGTCTTGGGGTTGCTCCACGACGCAGATGGAGGTCTCGTCCCGGCCCGTGTCGCGGCAACGGCCGCAGGGAGAGCTTGTGACGAGGTCACAGCAGCGCTCGCATTCCTCGATCTCGCGCCGGAGGTCCACCATGGACGCCGCGATGTCCTCCGTGACGTCCGGTGGTGCACGCAGGAGCCAGTAGGCAAGGCGCATGGCCGTGCGCTCCCCGATGCCGGGGAAGCGCGAGAGCTGGGCGACACAGCGCTGCAGCGGATCCATGGAGCTAGAGGAGCCCCGGGGGCAGCTGCAGCCCGCCAGCCAGGTCCGAGACCTTGCCGGCCACGGCCTGCTTGGCGCGCCCGAGGGCGTCGTTGAGCGCTGCCGTTACCAGATCCTCGAGCAGTTCGCGGTCGGCCATGGCCTCTTCCGCGATTCGGACCTCGAGCACCTCTTGGCGCCCGTTGACCTTGGCGGTCACCAGTCCCGCACCGGCTTGGCCCTCGACGACGATCTCCCCAGCTTCGGCCTGCATCTGCTGCATGCGCTGGGTGACGTTTCCGAGCATGGATTGGAGGTTGCCGAGGTCGAAGCCCTCGCCAAAGGGGTTGTCGAAGCTGTCGCTCATGATGTTGACTCCGTGGTGTCCGTTGGTTCGAAGCTGACTAACTCGAGTCCCAAGTCGTCACGCAGCGCGCGGATGACTGGATCGTGCTCCACCTCGCGCCGCAGCTTCTGCAGGTACCGCTCACGGGCGGCCTTGCGGACCTCGTGGCGGGTGACTGGACGGCCTTGGGATGACTCGCGCAGCACGGGCTCTACCCTCTGCATCCCAGGAAACGCCCGCTCGAGTACGGGCCGCAGCTCGGGAGACTGCAGCCGGGGCCGTCCCTGCTCGAGCTGGAATGCCGTGGAAAAGGCGACCTTCAGGTCGTCGCCAGACCAGGACAGACCCACCGAGTGTTCCACTAGCGAGCCCCAGGTGACATCCAGGTCGGACAGGACGTCGAGCACCGCCTGGTAGCGCGCATTCGCGTCGCCATCGGGGCCCACGCTGGGCATCGGCAGGACCGGTGTGTCCGGACGCTCGACCGGGCGCCGCGCTGCCCGCGGCGGCCGGGGTCCCACCCGCGTCGCGGGGGGGGGGCTGGGTGTAGCGACCGCCGGGGCGGGCTTGGGAGGCTTGCGGCGCGAGCTGGGCTCGGGAACGGCGGGTGGACGCTCGACCGGCGCAGCTGGAGGTGGGGTCGCGGGTGCAGACGACTTGCGGGGCTCTACCCGACGGGGCGCAGCCGGAGGTGCTGTCGCGGGTGCAGACGACTTGCGTGGCTCTACCCGACGGGGCGCGGCCGGAGCGGCATCGCCAAAGCTGCGAGGAGGGCTGGAGGGCGTGCTGCGGCCTTCACGACCGCTACCCTGGAAAGGGGGTCCACCTCGCGCGCCACCTCCGCGGGGTGCCTTGACGCCCCCGTGCCGGAGTCGCCGGTCGAGGTCCTCGAGACGGGCCAAGACGCGGTCCATGCCAAGCACGGGGCGAATCGAAGCGAGCCGAGCCACGGCCATCTCGAGCACCATGCGGGGGCGCGACGCGCGGGCCACGCGGTCGTGGACCTCGAGGAGGGCGTCGAACCAGCGGGCGAAGATCTCCGGAGAGAGCCCCTTGGCCAGCTCTTCGAGGCGGGCCAGTTCGTCGTCGGACAGGTCGAGATGACGCCTGGCTTCGGGAGCGAGGGCCACCAACGCCGCGTTGCGCAGCAGCTCGAGCAACTCACCGGTGAACAGATCGATCTCGAACCCGTGGTCGTGCACCTGGGCGATGGCGTCGAGGCATCGGGCCGGCTCTCCGCCCACCAGCCCGCCCAGCATCTCGTAGAGCAACGAGCGGTCCACCAAGCCCAACAGCTCGGTGACCTGGGCGTCGTCGACCTCGAGACCCGAAAACGAGATGACCTGGTCGAGCAGGCTCTGAGCGTCTCGCATGGAGCCTTCGCCCGCTCTGGCAACCAGGCGCAGTGCGTGGTCGCTGACGGTCACGCCCTCGGCATCGCAGATGGCCCGTAGACGACCGGCCACCTGGCTGCCCGGGATGCGCTTGAAGTCGAAACGCTGGACGCGGGAGAGGATGGTCTCCGGGATCTTCTGAGGCTCGGTGGTGGCGAAGACGAAGGCTACGTGCGGAGGAGGCTCCTCGAGGGTCTTGAGGAGCGCGTTGAAGGCCTGCCGCGTGAGCATGTGGACTTCGTCGATGATGTAGAGCCGGTAGCGCGCCTGAGACGGCAGATACCGCACACCCTCGCGCAGGTCGCGGATGTCGTCCACCGAGTTGTTGCTGGCACCATCGATCTCGATGACATCGGGCGCCGAGCCCGCCAGGATCGAGGTGCAGAGCACACATTCGCCGCAGGGCTCAGGCGTTGGGCCGTGCTCGCAGCACATGGCGCGCGCGAGCACGCGAGCCGCGGTGGTCTTTCCAACGCCCCGTGGGCCGGTGAACAGGAAGGCGTGGTGGATGCGCCCCATGCGGATCGCGTTATGGAGTGTCCGGGTGACGTGCTGCTGCCCAACGATCTCGTCGAAGGCGAGAGGGCGCCACTTTCGGGCGATGGCGAGGTAGGACATGGGGTGCCGCTCCGCGGACGGGACCTGGCCGCCGAACTGGGGATACTCGTGACGGAGGAGATGGCCGGGCTACCCGCTGCACACCGGGGACCGCTACCGTTGCTTCCTTCCGGACCTGGCGGAGTTCACGGGCTCGATGCCAGTGGACCCGGCCATCATGGACCGTCACGACTTGGGCTCCGCTGGTGGCGGAGAGGGCGGGATTCGAACCCACGGAGGGCGAAAACCCTCAGTAGATTTCGAGTCTACCGCCTTCGTCCACTCGGCCACCTCTCCCGAAACGCTCAACGCGAGCGCAGGCGATGAAAGAACTCCCGCAACATGGCTGCACACCGCTCGGCCTCGAACCCGTCCACCACCTCGAAGCGGTGGTTGAGCCCAGGGTGCTTCGACAGATCGCCTAGCGTACCCAAGAACCCACCTTTGGGGTCCGTGGCGCCGAACACGCACCGCTCGATCCTGGCCAGCACCATGGCGCCAGCGCACATGGAGCAAGGCTCGAGGGTGACGTAGACGGTGCAGCCGTCCAGGCGCCAGCTTCCGAGCACGTCGGCGGCTTGGCGGATGGCCAACAACGCGGCGTGAGCCGTTGGGTCCTGGTCAAGCTCGCGCCGGTTGTATGCCTCGGCGACAACCCGACCCTCGCAAGTCACGACGGCCCCGACTGGGACCTCGCCCATGGAAGCGGCCTGACGCGCTAGAGCGATGGCCCGATCCATGAAGATTCGGTCGTTCTCTTCCTGCATTCGCTCGCCCGATCAAAGAACGCATCCAGCCCTGAGGCCGGACCGCGCCACCTTATCATCGCCCCCCTCCTTGTCAACGCCCCACCCCATCCTCGGGCGGACCCGAACGAGCCGCGCCGGCGGGCGCGAGGAGCCTGGTTCGCCTTCCTGAGTGCCGCGTTCATCGAAGCACTTGCACTCTGGCCGCTCGAGGTCTATGAGGAGACATCACCCCCGGTCCGCGCCGGGGGCCGTTCCACGTCTACTCCGCTGGCACCCGCCGTCATCCCGAGGCATCCCCCATGCGCCACACCAGCACTCTTCTCCCCCTCCTGCTCGCCGCCGGCTGCACGCCCCTGCACGCCGAGATCACCGGCTCCTACTGGGCCTGGCTCGCCGCTGGCTCCTCCGGGACCGTCGCCGAAGCCGAGCTCGACCTCACCGAAGCCGTGCAGTTCAACTGCTCGGGCACCGAGGTCAAGGGCTTCGAAGACTTCGCCACCTCGAGCTGCTCCAACGCGGAAGATCCCGATTGGTTCGACCCACAGTGGTTCACCTGGCTCGACGACGATGGCTACTACATGGTCGAGGGCACCCTCGAGACCTGGCGGTCCGAAGCCATCATCACCAGCGAGAACGAGCTGCAGCTCACCTTCCACGTAGACCTGGGCAACGGCCAGGACTTCCGCGTGGCCTGGGTGATCAATCCCTCCTTCCAGCCAACCCGCTGCGAGCAGGACGATGACGGTGTGGCCTCCGAACAGGACTGGGACGGCGAGGACTGGGTCGACATGTGGTCCGGCGACGAGTCCGGCAAGTACATCTACTACCTCAACGCCGGCTCCTACCAGCTCAACCCCTACGACAGCGACGACTACTGGGTGCTGCCCCAGGAATGGCTCTCCGGCTACTCCCACGCCAAGTTCGCAGCCGAAGAGTTCAACTCCCACCCCTCCGACTACGGCATGTACGAAGCCGGCTCCACCGAGGGCTGGTACGTCGAGCTCGATCCCGACGAGCCCGACCTCGAGGCCTACGACGCCCTGCTGGCGTCCGTCCAGGCAGACGTGGTCGAGTGGACCAAGGAGATCGGGGGCGGAGCGGGTACCCCGGCCGAAGCCATCGGATTCGACGCCCCGGGCTATCGGATGAAGGTCGAGAGCAATGCCTGGCGCGAGGTCGACCAGTCCAGCGCGGGCCTCGACAGCTGGGTTCAGGTGGACAGCTCCTGGGTCATGTTCGACGAGGATCCCCACGACATCGTTCCGGGCGACAGCACGACCGGCAGCTTCCAGATCCTCTTCGACGGCTCCGAGTCCGGATCCCACGTGCTGGTGTCCGGCACCTTCGACATCCCAGAGGTCTTCGAGGATCGCTGGGGTTACACCGACCTCATGGAGGACAAGCTCGCAGAGAACAACACTCCCGAATGTGAATAAGAACGTAGCCTCTCGCATATTCCGGGCCCGTCGGCCAACGCGCCACCGATTCGCCTCCCTTCGAGCTTGACATCCCCCCGGGTCATGCATATATCCTGTTACCAGGAACGTCCTGTTCCAAGCCTTCGGCCGGGACCTCCTAGCTAAATTGCCGAGTGCGTCCCCCCCCCCCACATTCGGCATTTTAGGAGGCCCGGCCATCTTTCCGAGCCCCGCCAACCCGGCGGGGCTCGGTCGCTTCAGCGCCTGAGTCCCGCTAGTCTTCGGCGTAGACGTTGTCGAACGAAGCGTCCACCGCACCGTTGGAGACGGAGTCGTTGACGTAGAGGATCACGCCCCCTTCGGTGTAGGTCTGTTGAAGCCAGGAGCCCACGAAGGCGTTGTTGAGGTACAGATGCAGCAGCTCCCCGTCGTGCTGTAGCCGTACACGGTTGGGAAGGTCGTCGCCGTAGTAGAGCCCATACCAGGGATCGTGCCCCGTGTGACTGTGCACCTTGCCGTCCGTCCGGTAACCGACGTTGTACAGCATCGCGCCGTCTTGAGCCTTGATGTGCACGAACACGCCATCTTCGGTGCCGAAGTTCTCTCCGATCAACAAACCGAGGCCATCGGATTCGTCACCGCCGTCGCGGATGACGTCGACGGATATGTCGTAGGGCGCAGAGAAGTAGGTCTCGGTGTAGATGGCGTAGTGGTAGTCGCCGTCGGCGGTGCCACCGAAGACCAGCCGACCGTCCTCGAAGCTCCAGCCATCGTCCGTCCAGAACTGATCCACGAGGTCGTCCTCGAAGTCGAGTCCACCCGGCAAGCCCTGGTCACAGCTGTCCGCGCTGCCGTTGCAGTCGTTGTCGAGCCCATCACAGACGTCGTTCCCTTGGTATCGCACGTTGGGAAGGCCGTCGTTGCAGTCCAGACCACCGCAGTCCGCGTCGTAGGAACTGTCGCCATCACGATCCACGTCGACCGTGGTCCCGTCGCAGTTGGCATCGATCTCGTCGCAGTGCTCCACCATGTCCGGATGAATGTTGTAGTCCCCGTCGTCACAGTCCCCACCACCGCAGTCTTCGGCCACGGAGCCGTCGCCGTCCAGGTCGGCGTTGTCGGACAGGCCGTCGCAGTCGTTGTCGGTACGATCGCCGCAGACCTCGTCTTGGAGCCCCGAAGCGCTCGCGTCGTTGTCGTCACAGTCCGTGCCGCCGCAGCTTTCCGGCTGGTCACCGTCATCGTCGGCATCCTCGAAGTCGATGACGCCATCGCAGTCTTGGTCGATGCCGTCCGTGCACCAGTCGGTGGCACCGGGGTTGATGGAAGGATCCCCCTCGTCACAGTCGTCTCCGCCGCAGTCGGGATCGTAGTAGCCGTCCCCGTCGGCATCGACATCATCGCTCAGCCCGTCGCAGTCGTGATCGACCTCGTCACAGACCTCGGTCCCCCCGGGGTTGGCCGAGCTATCGGCGTCGTCACAGTCGTCCCCGCCGCAGGCTGCCGAGAGGTACCCGTCATCGTCGTAGTCGTCGAGATCCACCGAGCCGTTGCAGTCGTTGTCGATGCCGTCGTCGCAGTCCTCGGTCGCGTCGGGATGAATGGACGCGTCGCCATCATCGCAGTCGCTGCCGCCCGAGCAGGCCTGATCGACCGAGCCGTCCCCGTCGAGGTCGCGATCGTCGACCTCGCCGTTGCAGTCGCTGTCCGTGTCGTTGCACTCTTCGACCGCATCGGGGTTTATGTCGGGATCCTCGTCGTCGCAGTCCGTGCCCTGCAGGCAGGCATCGTCGTAGTGCCCGTCGCTGTCGCGATCGAGCAGCACGTCGTCCACGAAGCCATCGCAGTTGTTGTCCACCCCGTCGCAGGCCTCTCGTTGCCCGGGATTGACCTCTGGATCGATGTCGTCGCAGTCATCCCCGGTGACGCAGGACGCGGCCGAGAGATACCCGTCAGAGTCCAGATCGACGGTACACTCGGCACCGTCGCAGGCTGCGGCCAACACGGCCGCCGCGATGCAGGCTGAAACAGGGATGGGGGAGTATCGGATCATGGCTCAACCTCGGCTCCAAGCTAAAAGATATAGGGCTTGGCGGTCATCCGCTCCACCCACGACGAGGTCATCTCCCATGCGCTGCCTGGCCGCAACCCTCTGCACGCTGCTGGCCACCCCGGGCTGCACCCCCGACGACGGCTGGCCCCATCGGGAAGACGCCCGCTGGCGCATCGTGCTCGACCCGGAAGGCGCCCATGGGCCGTCGGGCGATCAAAACTCCCCCATTGTGCTCCTACGGCAAGGCGATCCACCCGACCATGCCGTGCTGCTGGTGGGCTACGATGGCACCGAACAGGCAGATCTGACGGCCAAGAGCGCGGCCTGGCAGCCCTGTGTAGACCTGAAGCTGCCCGGCAACACCTGGCCCGCCGCACCCTCCAGAGCACCGGCTCACTCCGCCGTAGCTTGGCTTGGAGAGGCCGCGCCGGTCGCGATTCCCAGGCCGCCCACCAACCCGGCTGCCACGGTGCTGATGGCGCGCGACGCCCTACAGACCCTGCTCGAGCCCGGGACTACCGAGCCTGCGATGGCGCGCTCGCTGGTGAAGCTCCGTAGGCCTCACGCACCTCCGGTACTGGTGGCAACGGGGGACGCCGGCTGCCAGGGCCTGGTGGCCGTGCTCGACACCACGGGCATGGTGCTGAGCTCCGACCTCCTCGATCTCCCGGGGCCCCGTTGCGCACCCCTGGCGGCCATCCCACCGACCGATCTGGACGGCGACGGTGACCTCGACCTGGTGGTCCGCGCCGGCAACGGCGAGCCCGAAGTCGGCGTGCTGCGCGCGGTCTACCGCGTCGACCTGGAGGGGCCGAAGCCCGGACTGGGCCGAGTGTGGCGCGAGACCTGGAGTCCCGCCTGCCCCAAGGAACGATAACGACTCGGGACCCTCCCGGAGAGCCTAGGGCGCCGAGCAGATATCGTGAGCCTCTCGGATACGCGGATCACGGCCGTGACCACGCTCGACCAAGTTGACGAGCAGGGGCGCCGCGCGCTCACACTCGTCCGCCTGGTACAACATCCATGCCGCTGCCGCGACGCCCCGCAGATCGTCCGGATTTTCTCGAGAGTAGGCCTGGTATGCAGCCAGTGCCTGGTCCACACGACCGGCCTTGTCGTGCGCGGTACCCAGGTAGAGCTGGATGTCCCCCGCCCGGGACCCGTGCTTGGCGGCCGCTTCGAGGGCCTGAACGGCGAGATCGAGGCTGTCCGTGAAGATGAGGGCCAGCCCCTCGAGGTAGTGCAGCTGGGGATCGCCGGGCGATGCGACGAGGCCCGCCCGCGCCACCCGCACGACCTCGTCAGGACGCTCGGCATCGACCCAGAACACCACCTCGAGCCGATAGCCTCGGGGATCGGACGGATTGAGAGCCTGGATTCGCCTCGCGAGCTCGACACCCAGGTCGCGCTGACCGAGAGCACGGCAGAGGAAGGCGCCATTGGACAGCGCCATGGTGTGGTCCGGCTGGAGCTCGAGGGCCGAGAGCGTAGCCCCGAGCGCATCCTCCACGTGTCCCGTGCCGTGCAGCGCCAGCGCCAGGGCCAGCCACCCCTCCACCAAGGTCGGCTCGTCTCGGACCAACGCGCGCAGCCCTCGGATGGATCGTTCCCCGTCGGGATCCGCCTCGAGAGCGTGCAATCGTCCTAGCACCTCGGTGCGATCTCGTGGATCGGCGAGGTCCTCTCGCGGAAGGGGCGTAGCCCGCAACGGCTGCACATACCCCAGAGCCGCCAGCTTCTCGAGGGCGTCGGAAGGGACCGGTCCCGGCTGGGGAGAGCCTTCACCGAGCCAGGTCAGCGCATGACCGAGCAGGTCGTGCTGTTCGACGGTCTCGAGCTGCAGCTCGGCCTTGTCGGTGGCCAGGTTCACGGTGGCGAGGGTAGGGCCGACGCGGAGACGCGTGGCGCCATCTTGCACGACGGCCAGCTCACTCCACCCGTAGTGAAAGCGTGGAAAAAAGGTCTCGCTGTACACCGGGCCGCGCTCGAAGGCCTCGCCCCGCACAGCCGCCCTCAGGCTCACACCGTCGCCCCATGGCTCGAGCCCTGCGTAGTCGGCGATGGTCGCGGGGACGTCCACACCGCTGACTGGACGATCCACGATCCGGGCCGCCTGGGGTTCGTCCGGAACTGGATCGAGGACGAGAGCGTCGTCCACGCCAGCCGGCCTGCGGCTAGCCCCCGCGATGCCCGGGAGCGGTGCCACCTCGGCG
>PVBE011664430.1_pt1 | contig 20535 bp, 20 predicted proteins | sample 1631181 | NCBI WGS metagenome assembly PVBE01 (sample SAMN08397723, study PRJNA350692) | Marine metagenome, whole genome shotgun sequencing project. | isolation source: water | place: Pacific Ocean | collected 2012-04 | reverse complement strand
GAGGAGGTATGTTGGTTTTTTGAGAGCTACTTTTCGTCGGTTTCCTGGCTGGGTAGCTTGGGTGCGACTCGAAAAGGTCGGACGGCGCGAAAAAGGTTGAGGAATTCTTCAAAGGAACTGGGGCGCTTCTCTTTCTTTTTCGACATCATTCCCCGAATCAGTTCACTGAGTTCCGCCGTGACATTGGAGTTTATCGTGGAGGCGTGTGGTGGTGAACTTCGCAAGTGTTTCATCAGTAATTCATCAGGTGTGGCAGCTGTAAAAGGAGGTTTCTTGGTTAGGACTTCAAAGATGGTACAGCCAAAGCTGTAGATGTCTGATTGCTCGCTCAATCCCTGTCCCCGGATTTGTTCTGGCGACATGTAACTGCGGGTACCCTGGGTTTGCTTGGATCGCTTTCCTCCAAACAGCTTACTTAGCCCCGAGCGGATCTTCTGGGAAATGGCAAAGTCGATAACCTTGGCTGCTCCGTTTTCGGCAATAAGCAGGTTGTCTGGTTTGATGTCACAGTGTAACCAGCCCTGTTGATTCAGGTAGGACAGGCCCTGGGCAGCGGTTTCGATGATGGTCTTGGAGAAGTAGAGGATCTGCTCGAAGTTTTGCCGGATTTGTATTTTGACATTTTTGCCGCTATTAAATTCCATGGCCAGGAAGGGGACAGAACGATCCGTGTAGAATCCATCGATGCGAATAATATTCTCGTGGTCAAAACTATTGGCCACGGCATACTCATGTTTCAGGTAGGCAATTTCTGTCTTGTCGCTGCGTTTCTCAGGTTGCAACGCCTTCAGTGCAACACGTTCCTTCGATCGTTCATCAACCGCTTCCCAGACCTGGCAGGTTTGTCCAGCGCGAATGAGTCTCACGGTGCGAAACGGTCCGAGAAAATTACGACTGCCTGCCACGAGTGTTACTCACTAGGGTCCATGATTCAATGACTTTGTTCCAGTCTAACTCAATGTGTGAAAGTGCGGAAGAGCGTCCATGTGAGCGTTGTATGGCTTCCCTAGGAGTCCAGAACCTGTTGGTACAGTTGGCGAATTTGCCGGGTCATCTCTTCGTGACAGAATCGCTGTCGAGAGTTTTGTTGCCCCGCCCTGCCCAGCCTTTGTCGGCGTGTTTTATCGTCAGCCAGTTCCGTGATAGCAGCGGCCAGGGGCTGGATGCTGCGTGGCTCGAGAAGGATTCCTGTTTCATCCGGGATGACGACTTCACGGGCCCCATCCACGTCGTAGCTGATGACCGGTTTGCCGGCCAGTAATGCCTGGGGCAAGGCGCGCGCCAGGCCTTCTCGCAGGCTGGTATGGACCAGCAGATCCATCGTTCCGATCAAGCCAGGTATTTCCACGGGCTTGACCAGCCCGGTGAAATGGAAAAACGGAGCCAGGCCCGCTTGCTCGATCTGTGCCTCCAGTCGAGGACGCAAGAGGCCATCACCAATGATCAGGAAACGAATATGGGGTTGATCACGTACCACCTGTGCAGCTGCCTCGATCAGGTAACGGTGACCTTTCAGGTGAAACAGGCGGGCGATTTTTCCAACGACAACATGTTCTTCCCGGAAGCCGAACTGATCTCGTAGTGCCTGACGTTGTTCGTTGGCCTGCAGGAAAGGATCGATTTCCATGCCGCTGTAAATCGTATGGAATTTTTCTGCGGGTGCAACGCGGTGGGCGACCAGTTGTTCTGTCATCGCATCTGCAACGCTGATCAGCGCGTGACACTTCCTGGCTGCGTAGCGTTCGCAAGTGCGGAACAGGGCGCGGGGTACCCTGCCCTGGTATGGATGGAACGGTGCGCCATGGACCGTGTGAACCACGGCAGGTGTCCGCAGTGCATGTGCTGCCAGGCGTCCCAGGAAGCCACCCTTGGCACTGTGCGTGTGGACGACGTCCGGTCGAAAAGTCTTTAAGGCACGTTTCAGGTCACGGTAAGCTCGCCAGTCTTGCCAGGGATGAATGGCTCGCCTCAGGCTGGGGATTGTCTGCGCGGGGACGGTTACCGGTCGTGGTTGTAGCAGGAGATCTCCCTCGGGGCCTCGTGAGGGGCCGGTGATTAGCAGGACATCATCACCGTGCTTGCTGACCAGGTCTTCACAGCATAGCAGCGTGTTCTCTTGCGCCCCGCCAATGATCATGCGGGTGATGATGTGTGCAACTTTCATGGAGCCTGTTAACCGGTTGAGGGACCGTTGGTCGGTTCGTAATCGACCTGCATGAGCGTGAGTCCATGTGCCGGAGCAGTCGCTCCGGCCTGTCGCCGATCCCTGTTGGCCAGGACCGTGGCCAGCCATTGCAGGTCACGGGCCCCCCGGCCCACATCGACCAGCGAGCCGACGATGTTTCGTACCATGTTATACAGGAATCCATCGGCATAAACGTAGAAGATGATCCTGTTAAAACCGTCCAGGGCAAGTCGCTCGATGGTTAATTCACGGACCGTTCGTACCGAAGTGCTGCGAGGGGAACCAGTTGTCTCAAAAGCAGAGAAATCATGTGTTCCCTGCAGTAACGAGGCTCCTTCCTGCATACGTGCGGTGTCGAGTGGATGCGGAACTTGCCAGGTATAATGCCGGGCCAGTACATCGTAGTGACCGGCGTCCTGGATCATGTAACGGTATCGTTTTCCCAGGGCATCCCGAATGGGGTGAAAATCCGCTGTCGTTTCTTCACACTTCAGGATATAGATGTCGTGGGGGGTACTGGCGTGAATTGCCCTACCGAGTACCTCTGCAGCCAGGTTCGTATCGACACGAAAACCGGCTACCTGCCCGGCAGCATGTACGCCCGAGTCGGTTCGACCACTGCCAGTGACACGCGCTGCTTGGCCGGTAACCTGGTGAATGCCCTGCTCGATGGCCTCCTGGATGGTCGGTTGTCCATCCTGCCATTGCCAGCCATGGTAGGCCAGGCCGTCGTAACAGAGGGTGATCTTGAACGAACGCATGACCAGTCATGGATCCCGCTGTTGAGGGTCAGGAGGTCGCGCCGTTCTGGGCAAGTAATTCCGCGATTTGAACTGCGTTCGTGGCCGCTCCCTTGCGCAGGTTATCGCTGACACACCAGAAGGTCAGTCCATTGGGCGAGGATAGATCTTCACGGATACGACCCACGAAGACAGGATCCTTGTCGGAGCATTCCAGTGGCATCGGATACTGTGCCTGCGAGAGATCATCAATGAGCGTGATGCCAGGGGCGGCGGTAAATAATTCACGGGCCTCTTCAACGGATATTTTCTTTTCTGTCTCAACCAGGATGCTCTCGCTATGACAGTTTGTCACCGGTACTCGCACGCAGGTCGGACAAATAGTAATCGAGGGATCGTTAAAAATCTTATGCGTTTCCCAGACCATCTTCATTTCTTCTGACGTATACCCCTCGTGTTTCTCAGAGCCGATCTGGGGAATCAGGTTGAATGCAATGGGATGTGAGAAAGCCTGGTAATCATAGGTTTGATTGGCCAGCGAAGCCTGCGCTCCTTCGATCAACTCTTTCTGCCCGGAGACCCCTGCCCCGCTTGTCGCCTGGTAGGTACTGACGATGACCCGGCGAATCGTGCCAGCATCATGCAGTGGCTTCATGGCAACCACCATCTGGATAGTGGAACAATTGGGGCTGGCAATGATTCCCTGGTGACCCTCGAGTGCCTCTGGATTTACCTCGGGTACGACCAGTGGAATACTGTCGTCCATTCTCCAGGCACCACTTTCATCAACGACGGTGGCTCCGCGTTCCACGGCCCAGGGAAGACATTCTTTGGCGACGTCGTCCGGCGTACTGGCAATCACCAGGTTGACGCCGTCAAAGGCTTCTGGGCGTAATTCTTCAACGGTGTGGTCTGTTCCACGGAAGGTAATGGTTTGGCCAGCCGAGCGAGCCGAGGCGAGGAATTTGAATTGACGTGCTGGAAAATCTCGTTCCTCGAGGAGTAATCTGACAATACTTCCGACGGCGCCCGTGGCACCTACTAATGCTACAGTTTCAATCACGACACTTTGCTCCTGGAATCAAACGAGTTACTGATTTTTTTGCTGGCCAGATCACTTGCAGTGACTCTTTTCAGGGTCTCATTATAAGCGTTTAAATCCAATTCGACCATTGGCGTCCGAAGAAGTATTCACGGGGGCTCAATTGAATTTTATCGGGCCTGCCCTGCCCTGCCTCGTAGTAGTTTGCCCAGGCACCCTTGAGTGGCTTGCGGGGAAATGAAGGCCAGGTTGGCAATTAGCATGATGCACCCGAACGTGACCATGCCCAGGCAAAGTGCGATACCAGCGTGGACGACAACTGCCATCAGCAGCATCAGGGGGCGCGTCAGGCGAGGCCAGATTAAAAGGCAAAACGAAGTTTCCCATAACACGGTGACATGCGTGATGGTAGACAGTACCAGGTGATGGGAGGCCAGCCAGGTCATGTCCAGTGATTGGTATTCAGGGTTGGCCAGGGCCAGCCATGAAGCACTGCCATCCCACCACTCGCTGCCACGCATCTTCCCAATGCCGCCAAAAAGATAGATGGTGCAGAGGTGGAGTTGAATCAATCGCGTGGAGATATTTGCGCGGATGGTCGCGAGGGAATCTTGCGCATCCAGGGGTTTTCCTCGTTTGTTCCACCATGAATCGATTGAGTAAACTTGGCCTGCAGGGCTGATTGCCAGGTACATGGCAAGCAGGACATTGATCTGGTCCAGGCCAAACAACGCACCTTCCAGGCGGTGGCAGTAGCAAAGGGCGATCAGCCAGGCAAGCACGGAGGTTACCCGCGTGAAGATGCCCAGTGACAGCATCGCAAAAACTGCCATGCCAACCAGGTGCGTGGTCCATAGTAGGGTCGGAGACGAGATGTACCAGAGATAGCTCCAGGTCGAGTTCCCCTCTTGCAGGAATTGCGAAGTGCTGGTGGAAATCCAGCTTTGGGATCCAAGGAATGCCTGCAGGTCCAGTGCCCACACCAAATGCGTATAGAAAAGCATTGCCCCTGTGGCAATGCGGATGATGGCCAGCGTATGTGGTGGCATGGGCGTGAACCAGAAGTGGTCCCAGCCCTGGCGCCATTGTGAGCTCCAGCTGATTGAAGGCAGTTGTGTATTCATGGATCGATACGTTCTCGTGGTAGCCTGGAAGTGGCTGTGGCCTTGCCGCAGGGATCAGGGAGCCTCTTCGATGCCAGGTTCCAATGGTAACGGTCGGTATAGCTCGGGAGCGAACAGGTCATGTTTTCCACTGAGATATTCCTCCGGGTAGACCAGTTCATGCTCCAGCCTTCTCAGGGTTACATCGTCTACGTCATGGCGATGTTGCAGATGTTGCTGAAGGGAGGCGATTAATTGCCGGTAGATTTCATGCAGCCGACGCTTCTCGGATGGCGGTATCCATTCCGGTACCGTTTCTGGTGGAAAATTACTGTGGATCCATTCGGCCAGCATCAGGTGGCGATGGTAGAACAGCCGGGGCCACTGTGACTGGCGGTCCGGGATCCGGAAGGTCTCCTTGCTGCCATCGTCAGCCGGCACGTCATATTCAATCAGGTGACTGGGGCCGGGGCTGGGAGCAAAGAAAAAATAACCATGGTTAAGGTACAGGGCGTTGGAATAGGGTTGCACGACCGACATCATCAGTTGAGCCAGTGGAGACGATTCGTAACCGGTACGTGTCGCAAACGTAAAGGGAGGGATGACGACGGCGCCCAGGTGGAATAGTAGTAGCACGCTTAGCAGCCATTTCAGCCGCCGGGAAATTTGAGTCGGTGGTGTCGGCGAAGGTGCCATGCGTTGTCAGTTCTCTTGGTCAAAAAGGAACGTAGTCATTCTAGCAGAAAATCCAAAAAAGAACCCTCGCATCGTGTGTTGACGATGCGAGGGTCCAGGCTAAATGCTTGAATTCTTAGGGACGCTTAACGAAGGTTTACTACCCGGGTTGGGTCGTCGATCAGCTTGATCTCGTGGGTGTTGCCTGCCTTGAGGGTAACATTCCGTTGGAGCTGCTTGGTCCGTCCATCCTGCTGGTAAGTTACCTGGATGGGATAGTCTGTCCACGTTTCCCCGGCCACGAGTTGCCTGGTTTGAAACGTCCGGGTTTCATTGCCGTCAGGAAGTGGTTTGCCAGCCAGTGTTACGCGGGCTCCCTGCGGAACGTGCAGGATCAGCGTTGTCACGACAGCAACGGGTTTATCGAGTACCTTGAAGTTCAGGTTTCTCGTCTGCCCTGCTTCCAGCTGTACGGTCTGGGTTTCCTGGATGAGCTTGCCGTTGCGAGTTACCTCGGCGCGGATTTCATAGCTGTATCGGAAACCGGTTTCCAAGCCATGTGATACGTAACGCCGATTCATGCCAGGGGTCTTGGTGGCCAGGTTGTTGATGAAAACACGGGCGTCGTCCGGAACCTGCACGTTGAACGTGGCCTTGTCCTGGACAGCTTTTCCAGCAGATTCCTTTTCTTTAGGTGCATCGGCAGGCTTGGTCTCCTCAGCCGGTTTCTCCGCAGGCTTGGCTGCTGGCTTCTTGGCGGGATCGGTCGTTGCCTTGGCCTTCTTGGCGGGCGTTGGTACAACGGCTGCCGGAGCATAATACAAGCGTCGAGACATGCGGGGCAGGTAGACGCTGCCACCCGATGATCCGCCAGAAGAAAAATGACCGCGATAAACCTGGTGCCTCTGCCAATGATGCTGATGGAGAGAGGAGAGCATATTCTGGATCAGTCCGCCATGAGAATGGCCGCTGGATCCTCCGCTGCTTCCCCCGCAGCTGCCACCACTGCTAGCGTGACTGACGCGTTTAACTGGAGCGTGGTGCCAGCCTGCTTGGGCGGAAGTTACGGCGACGCTCAAGAGGACGGCCAATGAGAGCCCGGTGATGGTGAGGATTCGTTGGGTTCGCATCATGAATCGTAGTTCCTTGGTCTCGCAATGAGTTATTTTGAGTGGTTAAACAGCTCCTTTCTAGAATAACTGTCCCTTTGCGTAATTCAAGTAGTTTGGGGTATATTTCCCGGTTTCGGGGTTTAGGGAGAATGCTGGAAGCTATGAGCTAGCAGCCGTTTAGGCGAGGTGTGTTGGGCCCAGGCGTTTGTTGCATCGGTTGCCCCTTAACGGGCAACCGGGCTCATTTGCACGTTATCAACGGCCATTGTGCCGGTTCCACCAAAGAGTCCGACTCGCAGGATTCCTTCATTAGCGGATGCTGGAACACGGAAAGTTTTGTTCAATCGATGCCAGGGTTTGGTTCCTTGCACGGGCCCGATCCAGACCATGGTTAGGGGTTGTCGATTTTTGTCGTAGAAGCTGATGGTTAATCCGGCAAACTCATTCACGCTACGACCACTGGCCACGTTGTCGGCCTGGAACCAGCCGGAGACTTTCAATTGGCTGATTTTACTCCCCTGGATGGGAAATCCCTGGATGATGTGAGCGGCGAGTCCGGCGGTACGATTAGTGAACTTAATGTAGTGTTGTCCCTGGGGTGCCTCATCATCGGTCTCCCAGGTCATCTGCCGTTGGTAGTACCAGCCTGGTAGGAACTTATTTTCCTGGGGCGGCTTTTCAAAATTGCCATTGACGGCTTCCGGACGCAGTGGATCCGGTTGAACTTGGCGGTCTTTTTCAGCCTGGCCCGTCATGGGAACAAACAAGGTCGGACGGAGTGCCTCGGAGACGAGTTTGCCATTTTGCTTACGCATCAGGTACAGCGTCTGCTGAAACCGTTCTCCCACCGGTATGACCATCAGGCCACCTTCCTTGAGTTGTGTAACCAGTGGCTTGGGAATGTCCTCGGGCGAACAGGTGACGATGATCTTGTCGAAGGGTGCATGTTCTGTCCAGCCTTTGAATCCATCGCCGATACGAGTATGAACATTCTGGTAGTTGAGTTGCTGGAGGACCCGTTTAGCGTTACGTCCGAGCGCCGGAACGATTTCAATCGAATAGACTGATTTTACGAGCGGGCTGAGGATTGCCGCCTGGTAACCGCTACCGGTACCGATTTCGAGAACTCGATCGGTTGGCTGAGGATCAATCGATTCTGTCATGTAAGCCACGATAAACGGCGATGAGATCGTTTGTCGATCGCCGATGGGTAAGGCCATATCAAGGTAAGCATAACGACGATACTTGCGATCGACGAATTCATGACGTGGCGTGGCAGCAGCACTGCGCAAGACACGAGGATCCTTGACTCCGGCTGCAACCAGGGCTTCCTGGACCATGCGCTGGCGAGCTTCCTGGTAGTTTCCTTCTGATTGACCGTAAACGCGATGTGCCAGGCTGGCGACCAACAGCATTGCCAGCAAGCGAAGATAATGGGGGTACGTTTCCATGCTGGGAGACCCTGTCATTTGAGGCGTAACGCGTGTGAAGAAATACCAGGACGCGGGGACCACCCTCTGGGGCTGTCCGCTGTTCCTTTTAGTATAACGATTTGCGGTAAAGTCTAAACGTTATTTGTGGGGGGTGGTTCATAAATCTACTGGAAAGGGGGGGGTTGCGAGTCCATGTTTCCTCTGTAACACTGCGTCGATTACTTTCTTTGGGATTGAACGGCTTTGGGATTGAAAGGCGAAACGATGGCAATGAAAACCAACTATGTCAAGGAAAAGCTAAGTCGTGGTGAGCCAACCTTTGGTACCTGGCTTTCTCTTGGTGACCTTTATGCGACCCGTGTGATCTCTCGTCTTGGTTTTGACTGGTTGACGCTTGATATCGAGCATTCGGCGATTGATTGGGCCCAGGCAACCATGATTTTTGGTGCGATTGCAGATGCGGGGTGTGTTCCCCTGGCGAGAGTTCCGGAAGGTAGTCATCATTACATCAAGCGTGTCCTGGATGCTGGAGCGATGGGAATCGTGGTTCCGATGGTCGATACGGTGGAGCAAGGTCAAGCAGCGATTGCGGCTGCGAAATATCCTCCTACGGGCAATCGTAGTGCAGGTGGTGGGATGCATTCTCTCAACCTGGGTTGTACCGCCGGGGAATACTACCAACGGGCCAATGACGAGATCCTGGTGGTATTGCAGACAGAAAGTCCGCAAGGAGTGGAGAACGCAGAAGCCATTTACAGTTTGCCGGGTTGCGATGCGATTTTTATCGGGCCCAATGACCTGCGGTTCCAGATGCGTGGTCCGGATGGCCAGGATCCTTCGGCAGAAGAACATGAGGCGATGATCCAGCGGGTCATCGAGGTCGGAAAACAGGTGGGGACTCCCACGGGGATTCATGCCATGGATCCAGCCTCCGCGTTGGAACGAGCTGACCAGGGAATGCAGTTCCTGGCCATTGGCAGTGAGTTGCGATTCATGACCCAGGCTGCCCAGGAAGCGGTTAAGACTGTTTTTCCGGAAGAAGTGGCTCAGGATGTGGCCCGCTATTGATGGCCACGGTCTTCCCTGGGAAGTCCCCTGCCCTGCTTCCAGGCAAGCAGAATGAAGCCCCGGTGGCTGGCCGTTCTAGTTGCCGAAAGTGGCTTACTGGAACTTGATGGCAAATTTCCGATTGTCGCGTATGACTTCGGTTGACCAGCGGTATTCTCGGTCCCCGAGCAGTTCCCGGGTCGACTCAAAGTACGTTCCGATGCCTGCCAGGTCTTCCGCGGAGATATCACGTGTTCGTTTTCGGTTGGCGGAAATGGCCAGCAGGGCAAATCGACCGCCGGCGGGGAGATTGATGCGGAATTCACCTTTCACGTCTGCCTGGGAATAAGCACCGCCAATTCTCTTGATTTCTTCCAGGCCGGGTTGGGTGGGTTCCAGGTCCTCGATAGCGACTTTCGTGGTAGGAAATGTTTCACGTGGTAACAGGAAAATGCTGCAGTCATCATCTGAAATAGTCAGGCCATCTTCGGAAACATAGGTGACCTTGCCAGTGATTATGGCCGGCTGCAAGCCGGCTGCGCCCTGGTCGTCCTGCAGTCCACCCTGTTGTCCTACCAGGAGTCCCAGCGAGAAGGCCGTGACGGCCAGTACCAGCAGCAGGCCTCCCTGGAGATAGAGCACATGACGAGGTACCGCGAGCGTTGCAGGATTTATCGGTTGACTTTCCAGCTTCCGAGATCTCGCCAGCTTTTGTTGATGAGCGACCTTGGAAGCCTCGTTTGGTGGTAAGTCAAAGACTTCAAACTCGGAAAACGGATTCGCAGCTACAGGTGTTTTTGTATCTGCCGTTTTCTTTTTATTGTTCGGGGAGCTAGGCCGGGGTTTTTCCGGAACCGTTAATTGCTCTTGGCACTTCGGGCAAACAGCAGTTGTGTTGGCGCGCTTGGAGGGCACGCTCAGGCGTCGATTGCAGTGCGGGCAGGAAAACGTGATCGGCATGAGTTGGCGATATTGACCTCGGTCAGGCCAGATGCAGGTTATGTGGTGTGGCTCGGACTAGAGTTCTGAATCGGATGATCCGGCAGAGGAATCGATGGCATGAAACCCCAGGGTGATGAGTAACAGGATCAGGTCGATCACCGTGGCCATCAGGCAGACCATCGAAACCCACCATAACACTTTCGAGGCAGCCAAATCCCCGGTTGAGGCGGTCAAAGCATAGCCACTGATAGTGACCAGGAACGTTGCATTTAACACCACGAAAATGATGAGCAAGTAATTCAGTGCGCGACGTAACATTAGCGTGTCCTCGTGTTCTTACCCAGAAACGCTATTTTTGCCTACTTGTTTTCCCGGTGTCAATGGACAGGTGCCCCAGATGCTCTAGTGATTTAGGAGTATTCTGTCGTATGCTACCGGAAGAAGTGGATCGATTCGGGGAGTCAGTAGAGGCCAGTTGGTCAGTAAAATTGCGTGGAATTAGGGTGAACCGCTATAATTTATCCGGATATCCATGAGCATCTGTCATGGCATTTGTGCTGCGGTTGGATCTGTTTTGACTGGTCCAGATACGTGAGATCGGAGAGGAAGCATGAAATTTTTTCCAGGGTTTACCTGGTGGGCAGCAGTCGCCTCGATGGCTGTGCTGGTCGCACCTCCTGTTCAAGGCGCCGTTTATACGTTGAAAAACGGCATGCAAGTGGAGGGACTGCCAGGTAAAATTGCTTCCCTGGGATCGGACTTGATCAAGCCGGATGGCGGCCAGGGTGAGTCGTCTCCCAAGTTGATTCTCTTTGCGGATGACGGGATACGTCGTACTTTTTTCTCCACGTACCAGTTGCATTCGGCAGTGCCTTCCCCGCAGGCCAATATCGAGAAGATCGAAATTCGTCAGCGTGTTGCTACCACCGGTCGTCGGATTGGTAGTATCGGCGCCATTCTGCGAGTGACTCCCTTTGATCAGTTTGGTCGTCGTGTCTTCACAATCAAGTCCGTTCGGGGACCGATTGATATCCTGCAGGGTATTACGGAGATCACTCCCACCTATACGAAGGTCCAGGGCCTGATTGCCAAGGATTCTTTCGTATGCGAAACGAGGATTGCGACCAGTTCAATTCCTGCGTCGACATTATCGAAGGTCCTCAAACGCCAATTGGATATGGATAAGCCGGGCGATCGTCTGCGCATTGTGCGCCTGTACATGCAGGGCCAGCGCTACCAGGATGCGCTCGCGGAACTGGAGGCCGCCATCGAGAAGTTTCCCGGGCTGAGCAATTTGAATGACCAGGTCAAGCAGCTTCGCCAACGCTTGGCGGAACGCTTGATTCGCGAGATTGAATTTCGACGGGAAGCGGGACAGCACGAGCAGGTCTATGCCTGGCTCAGTAATTTTCCCAACCAGGGAGTGGCTGTGGAAACGCTGTTGTTAGTTCGAGACATGCTGAAGGAATACGAGACACAGGAAGAACAACGTCAGAAAGTCTTGATGTTATTTGAATACCATCTGGCCCAGGTAGCGGACGCCAATATCAAGAAGAAAATGATGCCGATCCTGGATGAAATGAAGCTGGAATTGAATCTAAATACGCTGGATCGAATGGCTGATTTCCTGCGACTTGCTGATGACATGAATCTCAGTTCTGATGCCAAGTTGGCGTTGGCTATCAGTGGATGGTTAATGGGAGCGGGTGAGGGAACCGAAAACCTTGCCGTAGCTGTTTCACTGCGTACTGTGCGTGACCAGGTGCGTGATTACCTGGCGGCAGATATCGAGGCTGATCGCCAGGCAATCCTGGAGCGTCTGCGAACCATGGAGGGGAGTGCGCCTGCGAACGTGGCCCGGCTGATCAGTCACATGAAGCCCGTCAAGAAAACGTTGCCCCAGGAAACAGCGGTTCCCGGGTTGATGGAACTTGAGGTGCCGGGCTTGGAGAAAGATGAGTCGTTTCGGTACCTGGTCCAGTTGCCTCCCGGTTACGATCCTTATCGTCGATATCGTTGTATTGTCACACTTAATGGCGCAGGTACCACTGCACAACAGCAGATTGATTGGTGGGCCGGGGCGTTTCATCCGCAGCGGAAGGTACGGATGGGACAGGCCACGCGTCACGGATGTATCGTGATTGCTCCTGTCTGGAATCGTGCCTACCAGAGCAAGTACATGTACTCGGCACGTGAGCATGCAGCAGTGCTGTTTTCCCTGAGAGATGCCTGCCAGCGTTTTTCCATCGATACGGACCGCATCTTTTTAAGCGGTCATTCCATGGGTGGAGATGCCGCCTGGGACATCGGCTTGTCGCATCCAGATCTCTGGGCCGGGGTCATTCCCGTGGTAGCGCGTGCCGATAAGTACGTTTCACGTTACTGGGAAAATGGCCGTAACATGTCATTTTATTTTGTCCTGGGTGAGATGGACGGTAATAGCCTGGCTGAGAATTCACGCGATTTTAATCGTTACCTGACGCGACAGGGATTTGACACCATGGTCGTGGAGTATCGGGGGCGCGGTCACGAGCATTTTCAGGATGAGATTCACCGCATGTTTGAGTGGATTCGGCTCCACGAGCGAGATTTCTTTCCGGATGAGTTCAAGTCGGTAACGATGCGTCTCTGGGATAATTATTTCTGGTGGGCTGAACTCGATGATTTTCCTGAACGATCGGTGGTGGCACCCCTGGAGTGGCCAATCGCCAAGTCACGCCCGGCTGAAACCGAGGGGACGATATCGGAGAACAATCGCATTCGCATCCGTAGCGGGACAGGGAAGGTAACCGTTTGGATCTCACCGGAGATGGTAGACTTCCGGGAACGTATTTACGTTACCATCAACGGGCGCGAGTTGGGCCGCCAGGTCGAACCGAGCCTGGATGTTCTACTGGAAGACGTGCGTACACGCGGAGATCGTCAGCATCCGTTCTGGGCCAAGGTGGGACTGTAAATCCGTCGGGCGAAAACCGATGCAATTAAGGTGCCGGTTTGGCCAACAGGCATCCGGACATGAACCATCCGTCTTCCCGGGCGCTAACAAACCCACCGGAGGGTCCCAGGTATTTGGCGACCAATTTGAAGGCAGGCATTTGACTGCCGTCAATTTGCTGTTCGCGGATAGCGCCTTCTTCTTCGGATCCCAGTAGGCCGTTAAGGATCATGCCGAACAAGGACTTGGACTCTGGCATCTTACCTTGTCGCAATAGCTCGTAGGACGTGTGATAAGCCTTGTCAGTTCGTGTGAAGAGTCTCAGGCACGTTTCCGTTGCCCCCATTTTTTCAAGGGAAGCATTGATGCGTTGGAAATCACTGCTGCTGTTCAGGCTGTTGTTTTCCTGACCCTTGAGGATGTCCATGATGTATTGTGCACTAGAGGCAACCATGAGCTTGCCGTTGCTGTTCACGGAAATGGCCCACTTGGACAGGAGCTTTCCTGAATCCTCGGGTGGAGCTTCTTCCTCGGCTCCAAAGGGTTCGAAGCCTGCCCCGCTGATTTCCAGTGTTTCCACGTCGACCGCTTCTTCGACATTCAGTACTTCCCAGATCACGTGATCCTGGAACTCGGTTTTTTTCTTGTTTGGCTCAGCCTTCATGAGCTTTTCGATTGCCTGTGAAACCGCTTTTTGGTCCGTGACGTCGAGGGCGAACAGCCAGCGTTCGCTGTCAGGCTTGATTGGCAGGGTGTGGTCGCTAATGAGGTAGATCCTGTCGCCAAAAAATGCGATGAGATCCTTGCGGAAATCTACCTGCGGTCCGTTCACGTCATGCGCGATACCATCCAGGATTTCTTCAAACAGGTCTTCGCCGGGTTCCGTGTCCAGCATCTCGTTGACCAGTGTCTTGGAATATTCAAAGGCATCTTTTATTTTCCAGTTCAGGGCCAGGTAGGAGGAAACGTTTCCGGGTACCCAGTTTTCTGTTTTCGATTGTGAACTGTTAGGGAAGTGCAGCATGCGGGCTGCCTGGACGTACCTGTCATCAGATTTGGCGGCAGTCCGAGGATCCACTTTGTGACCGTCAGCGATCTGTTTTTGTTCGTGCTTCAGACGTGCCACGACACCGGTACGATCAGCAGGTGCATGGACCCAGGTGTGGTGAGTAATGTCATGTTCACCATGGGCAAACGTGACCGATCCTCCCAGGCCCTGGATGGCTGCGAAGCCCTGGTTGGCGAGCAAGCCCAGGATGTTTTTCTGGTTCTTGTTGCCGCGTGCGGCAGCCCGCACGACCTCGGCATAACCAAACGGATCAACGTACCAGCGTAAATGTGGCTGGCTGTCGCCGGCGACTTCCTGGCATTGTTGCGAGCTTTTCTCGAAGGCAGCAACCTGGGCCAGGCTGTTCTTTTCTGTTTCCAGTAATCGTGCGTAGACCTGTTGCTGCACGACGGCGTGATCCGTGGCCACGAGGTGGTTCTCGTGGATGCGATAGTAAGCGTGGTGAATAATGGTGTCGTCGTGTTGGTTGGGGATTGCGAAACGCACGGTTTCCAGGCCCTGGATTTTTTCGGTGGTACGTTTTGCTCCCTTGGCAATCAGGTTCTTGGAGATCTTCTCAAGCAACTGCTGGGCCTGTTGCTGGTGATCTGTAACATCAACAATCATGGCGATGGCGTGAGGTTGGTGTGCATCACTCGGTTGGACGATGGCAAAGCAGATTTCTCCTCCGTAGGTGTCGGCCAGGTCTTCCCAGCGGATTCCCAGGCGGACGCTTGTCTGGTTCAGCTTGCTCTTGAGTTGTCGCTGCAGGTCTTCCACGAACGGCTTCATGACCGGATCTTGCACCAGTTGGCCTAGCTGGGTGCGATCAAAAGCTGCCTGGAAAGCGTCCAGGTCGGGAAGCGACAGGAAGCCCTTGGTCGTGGCGGGAAGCAATGTTTCACTGGGGCGAGCTGCCTGGGCAGGGGCCGTGAACAGTTGCAGGAGAAGAACGAGAATCAATGTTGGGATGAAAGCAAGCCGCGCCACGGGTAGTCTCCTTCGTCAGATCAGTCGATTGGGCTGAGGCAGTGCCTTAACAAAGTCTCAAGATCAGATGATAAGGCCGGTTTCAATGATATCGGCATCCCATGGGGGCGACACAAGTTTCTACGGGTGAGGTTGGGTTAAACAGTCCAGTTTCTTTTCCGGCAGGGCCCATGGACCTGGCTGGGAGGTGCTGATATTACCCGAAAACCCGGAAACTGGCAAAGTTGGATAATAATTTTGGGATGTAACGGTTATAGAGCCCCTATTTTACACTCAATTGAGCCAGGGGAGGGAGTTTGAGGCGGATTGTTATCCTTGCCTGGCCACCCTAACTGCTGGACGAACTGACTGACTCACTCCATAATCCGTGGCATGCACGAATATCATCTGGAAAATCTCAGCCAGGACCCGATCCATGGTTACATTGCTTTCACGGCAGGCTGTGACGCTGGAGAGGTCTCTGAGCAGGTTTTGATCGACCATCCCTGGGTTCAGCGTTTGCGTGGTATCCACCAACTGCAGACGGCCTGGTGGGTCTTTCCTACGGCTGAACATACCCGTTTTCAGCATGTGCTGGGAGTCATGCACTTGGCCAGCCAGGCTGTAAACAGTCTTTACGAAAGCCTGCAATCGGTTTGCCCGGACGTACCAAGCCGCGGTTACGTGGAATCTTTGTTGCGACTTGCGGGATTGTTGCATGATGTCGGCCATGGCCCCTTTGGCCATTTTTTTGATGAGTATTTTCTACAGGACTATGGCCTGACTCATGAATTGCTGGGCGCGGCAATTATTGAAGGTCCGCTGGCGCCTTTGCTGGAGGGAGTTCGTCGTAATCCAAATAGTTCCCTGTTGCCCGATGAGCAGATAGATCCGCGACAGATTTCCTGGCTGATTCGACGACCGGTCTCCGGTAGCGAGGATGAACAGCCTCGCTGGCTCTGGCTGTTGCGGACGTTGTTGAGTGGGATCTATACGATTGACAACATGGATTTCGTGCTGCGTGACTCTTACATGTCGGGCTACAGTTTCCGCCCGTACGATCTGGACCGCCTGTTGCGGTATAGTTTCTTCACCGAAGCGGGAATGACGATCCACGATCGAGGCATCAATGCCTTGATGCGATTCATGACGGCGCGGATGGAGTTGTTTCGCAACGTTTATTTTCATCGTACGGTTCGGGCAATTGACCTGACGCTCGTTGATTTGTTCCAGGCAAGCAAGGAGCACCTGTTTCCGGGCAATCCATTGGAGCACCTGGACGAGTACCTTCGATTTACGGAATCTTCACTGCTGGTAGATGTTGCGCGTTGGGAACTGAGTGATGACGTTGGATTGAAAACCCTGGGAACACAATGGCAGCAATTGTTGTCACGACAGGTTCCCTGGAAGATGGTTTGCCAACGCAACTTGGTCTTTGCCGAAGGAGATTCAGAATCGAGCAGTATTTTCAGTGATTCAGCACTCGTAGAGACAAAGCTTCGACAGCAACTGGGGCCCGCGTGGTCCGAAGTGGATTTGCGAGTCGATATCGCGCGGCAGGTATATCGCCCTCATACGCATGGGCCAGCGGCCGGGCAGAATTTCTTGCTTGATTCTTCGTTGAACCAAGTGCGTCCGTTGCAGGCAAATGAGTTGTTTGGCAGTTTGCCTGTCAGTTACCGTATCTGTCGCATCTATGCCTTGTCAGATGATTCGCGTGTTGACCTGACGAGTGCCCTGGACTCCCTGTTGGGTGGGCATGGAGGGGACGATTTAACGAACATGTAGGCTGGTGCCTGGCAGGTGGCAAGTTGGTTAGACTTCACTGTTTCCAGGACGGGATAGTTTTGCTGTTGTTCATGGGAGGGATGCGTTAAATGTTTTTGGCATTTGGAGAAGTCATGGCCCGGATTGCTGCGCCCCAGCGTTTACGTTGGCCGCAGGCTGTACCGGGGGCCGTGGATGTTACCTGGGGTGGCGGGGAAGCAAACGTTTCTGCTTCGCTGGCGATTTTCGGGAAGCCGGTTCGATACCTGACGGCCTTACCACCGCATCCGTTGGCCGAGGGGATCGCCACGAGCCTGCGTGGTTTGGGAGTTGATGTGGAGCATGTTCTGTGGCGAGAAACAGGCCGTATGGGGATTTACTTCGTGGAAGTGGGCTCCAATCAGCGTGGCTCCACGGTGCTTTATGATCGCCAGTATAGTGCGATTAGCCTGGCGGAACCGGATGAATATGACTGGGATCAGGTGTTGGATGGTGTGAGTTGGGTGCACGTGACGGGGATTACCCCTGCGATCAGTGCGGCCGCCTGTCGTTCCAACCTGGAATTGGTCAAGCGAGCGAAGCAGCAGGGAATCCAGGTTTCCTGCGACCTCAATTTCCGTAAGAAACTCTGGATGTGGGGAGACCAGGCAACGGGTCGTGAGTTGGCGAGGCAATGTATGAGTGAAGTGATGCCCTGGGTGGATGTTGTCATTGCCAACGAGGAGGATGCCGGGGAAGTGCTGGACATCCATGCGGCCGATACGGATGTTGATCAAGGGAAGTTGCGTATTGATGCCTACGAGGAGGTGGCTCGCTCGGTCGTGAAACAGTATCCGAACGTTTCCAGGGTCGCGATCACCTTGCGAGAAAGCCTCTCGGCCGACCATAATAACTGGGGTGGTTTGTTGTATGACGCTGCTGCTGATCGTAGTTGGTTGGCCCCGACGGATGCCGAGGGAGAGTACCGGTCATACCAGATTCATCACATCGTGGATCGTGTCGGCGCCGGGGATTCATTCGCGGCTGGCTTGCTTTATGCCTTGAATAGTTCGCAATGGTCGGATCCCTCGCAGGCGATTCAGTTTGCGGTGGCTGCCAGTTGCCTGAAGCATTCGATTAAAGGTGATTTTAATTTTGTAACCGAACAGGAAGTTGCGGCTCTGGTTGCTGGAAACGCCACGGGCCGGGTGCAACGCTAGTTGTCGGTTGTGTGCCAATTAAGGAGATTTGTTTGGTGTCTGAAGACCGTTATCAAAACCCGCTTATCGCTCGATACGCTTCTGATGAGATGGCGCAGTTATGGAGTTCGCAGCGCAAGTTCAGTACATGGAGACGCATGTGGATTGCCTTGGCGGAAAGCCAGCAGTCGTTGGGGTTGGATATTTCCGACGCTCAACTCGATGAGTTGAGATCCCAGGTAGATCAGATTGATTTCGAGGCAGCCGGCCAATACGAACGTAAATTGAGGCATGATGTAATGGCTCATGTGCATGCCTATGCCGACGTCTGTCCGAAGGCACGACCTATTATTCATCTCGGAGCGACCAGTTGTTTCGTCACGGATAACACCGATCTTATTTTGCTGCGTGAAGCCCTGGAGTTGATTCGTAGCAGGTTGGTGAGCGTGATTGGTCGATTGGCCGAATTCGCAGCGCAGCAGCGCTCGCAAGCTTGTCTCGGTTTCACGCATATGCAACCGGCACAACCAACGACCATCGGTAAAAGGGCATGCCTGTGGATTTATGACCTGGTGCTGGATCTGCAGGAAATGCAGCATCGGATCGAGTTATTGAAAGCTCGTAGTTGTAAGGGGACCACGGGAACCCAGGCCAGTTTCTTGAAATTGTTTTCCGGAGATCATGATAAGGTGAATCAGCTCGAGGAGTTGGTTGCCGAGAAGATGGGTTTTAGTGCAACCTACGCGGTTACCGGACAGACTTATTCACGGAAGGTCGATGCCCAGGTACTTGATGCCTTATCAGGGATCTCGCAAAGTGCGCATAAAGCCGCTACGGATATTCGGATCCTGGCCAGTCGCAAGGAGCTGGAAGAGCCGTTTGAGAAGCACCAGATTGGTTCTTCAGCGATGGCCTATAAACGGAACCCGATGCGAAGTGAGCGGATCTGTTCGCTGGCCCGTTTCGTGATGAGCTTGCAGTCTAGTGGAAGCCAGACAGTTGCGACTCAGTGGATGGAACGGACGCTGGATGACAGCGCGAACCGACGACTGGTTTTGCCGCAGTCATTTCTTGCGGTCGATGCCGTTTTAATTCTCTATCAGAATATTGCTACTGGCCTGGTCCCCTACCCTGCTGTCATGGAGAATAATCTCCAGAATGAACTGCCTTTCATGGCTACCGAGAATATCTTGATGGAAGCCGTTGCAGCTGGTGGTGATCGTCAGCAACTGCATGAACAGATTCGCCAACACAGCCAGGAGGCAGCTTCCGTTGTCAAGCAGGAAGGTCGGCCCAACGACTTGCTGCAAAGGCTGGCTGAGGATGAGTTGTTTGCTAGTGTTGACCTGGCGAGCTTGATGGAAGCATCGCAGTTTGTAGGGCGAGCTCCTGAGCAGGTCGAGCAGTTTCTAGCTGAGGTGGTGAAACCGATTCAGCAGCAATATCCGGAAGCGAACATGGACGCGGAAGTCACTGTTTGATTTCGAGAGACCCTGTTGGCATGCCAGCCGCGTTGACCTAGATCAGGTCTTGCTTGCGCTTGGTTCGTTGCTGAGGCCGATTGCAGTTTCGGCAGATCCCGCTGATGATCAATCGATGGCCCGTGACGCGAAACTGATGATCGCGAGCGACCAGTTCCCGGAAGTTCATCAGTTCGTCGCTCTGGAATTCAATCAGTTGCTGGCAATGCGTGCAATACAAGTGATCATGTTCCGGGTAGCCATAATCGTGTTCGTAGACTGCTCGTCCGGCAAGTTCAAACTTGCGTAGTAAGCCAGCGTCAACGAATTCATTTAGTGTCCGGTAGACAGTGGGACGACTGACGTAACCTTCATCACCCTTCTTGGGTAATTGTTCAATCAAGGTGTCAGCGTCGAAATGATCATGGTTACTAAAGACATGCTGCACCAGGATACGTCGTTGTTCGGTATTGCGCATGCCCCGGCTTTGCAGGTATTCTTCGAATCGTTCGTTAGGGGACAGGGCGACCTGTACCGTTCCGAGTGAATAGTCTTTAGTCATGGGCCGGATCTTTAAAGCAAGGACGGAAGCGGTTTCTTATTGAGACTGTTGTTGATTGCGAAGCAGAGCAAATGCAGAGAAAGAGCTTGTCGCATGCATTTGTCTGTCTCAATAAGGATTTTAGAGAGACTGGGCTCGATTGCAAGTCGAACCCATTTTTTTGATGCGACCTTGCAGGCCTGGAAACTCGTTTTCACGGTATAAGACAGGCAAGGAGAGGGTGAGCTGGGGTCCGGAAAGGCTCCAGTCAGACGCTCCGATTTAGCTGCTCGTTTCGTCAATGAAGCGATCGAGTGCAATATCGAGCTTGTCTTCGGTCTCGTAAGTTCCCTGTTCG
>PVBE010041288.1_pt1 | contig 20535 bp, 17 predicted proteins | sample 1631181 | NCBI WGS metagenome assembly PVBE01 (sample SAMN08397723, study PRJNA350692) | Marine metagenome, whole genome shotgun sequencing project. | isolation source: water | place: Pacific Ocean | collected 2012-04 | reverse complement strand
TAACACAACCACTAACACTCTCAAGTAGGGATAGCGCCACCAAAAGCTGAGTGCTGGCATCGTGTAATCAGGGCATGGCATACTTCTTGGCATGACGATAGTTTCAGCCAAAAACAGGATTTAAGCAAAGGTTGGAGAAGGGTTGAAGTTGTAGAAAAGGTATCTGGTACTGAAAGATGGACATAAATAGCCTGCTTGCTAGCAAAGAAACAAAAGAGATGAAAGAACGAAACCGATCGAACTTAATCGGTACTGAGCTCCTGAATATCCTTGCTAACACTCAGACCACAGTGCAATCCAAAAAGCATTGATCGCAACAAGTGTTGTTGTCTCTCCATATGGGCAAAGGGCTACCTAAAGACCACAGTCAAACTTAGTCATGCTTTGCAGTGCTTCTAGTCAGATTTTTCCATGTGCATCCCCGCAAGATAAAGAGGTCAACTTTTGGAGTTCTCGATGAACTTTTCCATACGTTCCAAAGCCCTTTGGCTGATTCCTTGTTTTGCCCTTGCTGGCTCAGCCTTTGTCGTCAGCGATGCTGAAGCCAACAAAGGTGGCCAAAGTTTTGGAGTCAAACTTAGCGAAGCTCAGCAACAGAAGCTGTTTGAGACCCGCAAAGAATGGGAACTAAGTAATGCCGACAATCGGATTGCCATCATCAACGATTCCCACAACTGTATTGATGCTGCCCAAACACCAGAAGCTTTGCGAAACTGTAAGCAGAAAGGGCGGCAATCTCATAGAGTCTTAAAAGAGCAACGCCGCAAAAAGATCAATACCACCCTAAAGAGCATGGGGTTAGAGCCTATGCAATCAAACCTTAAGCATGGCAATCGCAAAGGCAGAGGAAACAATCAAAGAATTGGACCTAAGCTGAGGCCAAATCAAGTTTAAAGACTCAAAATTTGCTTCTCATTTACTCCTTTAGATCAGTTAAACGTAAATGGCTCCAACTCTCTGAAATCCATGAGCGTTGGAGCTATACAAGCTACTTGCTTTTCCACGAAGATGTTCCGGCAGGAAAATACTGAGTCTCTGATCAGACTTCTCTAATCAAAGCAAGCAAGCGATTCATTCAACATTGCAAGGTTCATTGCTCGAACAAAAACAACTGATAATGCATCCATTTAACTAGCATTCCTTCGTGAGAGTAGCCAAAGAAAAAACTTCACTTCAACAAGAGCCACATTACTGGAAAGCCTCCTTGAAGATATTCAACTGCTCTTGGCCTAAACTTAGGCAATCTCTAACTAAAAAGCTATACAGACACGCTTTCTTCATGGCTGTGTTGCCTACTTCCTAGAACTGTGTTCCATCTGCCGTTGTCTTTCCGCAAAACGAATACGGTCCGTATCACTAAATTGATCCACGCAGTGGCGACACTGAACACCAGGCACATAACTGTTCATCGTCTGATCCTCAGGAGTGAGGGGCATTCCACAGGCATGACAAAGACTATGAACACCAGGCAAAAGCTGATGATTCAAAGCCACACGTTGATCAAAAACAAAACACTCTCCTTGCCAGCGACTTTCAGCTTGAGATACCTCCTCAAAGTAACGAAGGATGCCACCACGAAGATGATGGATGTTAGTAAAGCCCTTCTCAATCAGATAAGACGTAGCCTTCTCACAGCGAATACCACCTGTGCAATACATGGCTATTCGTGCTGAAGTTTGTGCTTTAACCATTGAACGCAACTGCTGTTCAACCCAAGCAGGAAAGTCGCGGAAGCACTTCGTTTGGGGGTTTATTGCTCCTTTAAATTCCCCAATCGCAATCTCATAGTCATTTCGCGTATCGATCAAGAGAGTATCTGGATCATCAATTAGATCATTCCATTCATGAGCGTCCACATAAGTCCCCACCGTCTTTGATGGATTCAGCCCGGCAAGACCGATGGTCACAATCTCTGCCTTACGGCGAACCTTGAAGCGACGAAAAGCCTGCTCAGGCGTCCAGCTAATTTTCAGCTCAAACAAACCCTCGATTAAATCGTGTTCTAACCTCTCAAGCAAAGTGCTAACACCATCAACCGATCCACAAATCGTTCCATTCACCCCTTCCTCTGCTAACAGCACAGTTCCCATCAGTTGATGTTCATCCCCAATACTCAGCAGATCCTGCAATAAGCAGGCAATAGTGACCTCAGACCAAGAAGTAAAGGAATAGAAAGTCGCTACCTTAAATAGATCTGTAGAGGTCTGATCATCTTGCAGATTCATTCCTCACTCTCCTCCCAACTCGCATGAACTCCTGCCTGAGAGAGAAGTTCGCGATCAGTTTTTACATCAGGATTGCTGGTAGTTAGCAAACTATCGCCGTAAAAGATCGAATCAGCTCCCGCTTGGAGACAAAGGATCTGAGCCTCTCGACCAAGCTGCTCACGCCCTGCGCTTAGACGCACACGACTACGAGGCATCAGAATTCGAGCCGTCGCAACCATGCGCACCATCTCTAAAGGATCCACCGCAGGGAGGTCCTGCAATGGCGTGCCCTCCACTGCCACCAGAGCATTAATAGGAACACTCTCAGGATGAGGGTTGATATTGGCTAGTACACAAAGAAGAGAGGCTCGATCCACCGTTGATTCCCCCATCCCGATGATGCCCCCACAGCAAAGAGTGATGCCAGCTGAACGAACCTTCTGAAGGGTTTCGATTCGCTCCTGGTATGTGCGCGTTGTGATGATCTGGTCGTAGTACTCAGGGCTGGTATCGAGATTGTGGTTGTAGGCAGTCAATCCCGCATCTGCCAACCGAGAAGCCTGCTTTTCAGTCAGCATGCCGGCAGTAACACAGGCCTCTAGTCCCAACTCCCGTACACCACTCACCATCGCAAGCATGGCTTCAAACTGGGCACCATCTCTGATCTCCCGCCAAGCCCATCCCATGCAGAAGCGATCCGCACCAGCATCTTTGGCGGCCCGTGCGCGCTCCAGCACTGTCTGGATCTGAATCACTAGATCGGGCTGCCCTTCAACATCACTACTGTTGTGTATGGACTGGGGGCAATAAGCGCAATCCTCCTGGCATCCTCCCGTCTTCACGCTTAGCAAAGAAGCCAGCTGAACCCGATAGCCAGGATTTGCCGTCCGATGCACAAGCTGGGCCTGCCAGAGCAAGTCCATAAGTGGTCGCTCCAATAGTTCCCGCACCTCATGCACTGTCCAGTCATAACGATGAACAACAGGTTCAAAGGTGAGATCCTTGGCAATAAGCACGGTCATGGAACGACTGAAGCCAACGGTCAAGATCCCAGATGATTCGCTGCGATTGGATCCAAACCGCCGAAACGACGACAGCGTGACTGGTAATCAAAAAGAGCCTGTGTCAAAGCTACTTCATCAAAATCAGGCCAGCACACATCGGTGACGTGAATTTCTGCATAGGCGAGTTGCCAGAGCAGAAAATTACTAATCCGTCGTTCACCACTGGTGCGGATCAGAAGGTCTGGATCAACCTCACCAGCCGTGAGCAACTCAGCCTCAAAACTGTTCTCATCAATCAAAGTTGGATCAAGATCCCCTCTTGCAGCACGTTGTGCAAGTTTCTGTGCCGCCAGCACCAGTTCACGTCGGCCACCGTAATTGGTGCAAACATTGAAGTGAATGCCATTGTTCCTAACAGTGAGCTCGGTGGCCTCACCGATCAACTCCTGCAGACCTGCTGGGAGACCCTCAAGGTCTCCAAGGAAACGAATCCGTACCTTTTCACGCTCAAGTGACTCCAACTCCCTTTGAAGCACACGCTCAAACAGAGTCATCAAGAAATTCACCTCATCTCCAGGCCGGGACCAATTCTCCGTAGAAAAGGCATAAGCCGTAAGGGCGCCAATGCCCCAGTCACTGCAAAGACGAAGGGTTCTCTTGAGAGCTTCTACGCCAGCGCGATGGCCGACCATCCTAGGCAGGCCCCTGGCCTTGGCCCAGCGTCCATTCCCATCCATAATCACAGCCACATGGTTAGGCAGCCGATAGGGATCAAGCCCCGAGGGACATGCACAGACCTTTGGATGGCCTGAACTGGTAGCCAAACGGCGGCTCACGGGAGTGGTTCCTCGATAGAGCTGCTCACGCTAAGCCTGGATGAAGCTTGCGTAACAACAGCCGAAGCTTTGACTGGACTAGAGGCCCCCTTCGTCGCCGCTGCTCCTAATGAGGAACCGATCAACTCCTTAAGCAAATCCTGCAGACGACTACTGGTGATGGGCCGTTCAAGCCTGCCCTGGCTTGCAAGAGACAATGTTCCAGTCTCTTCGGAAACCACCACACAAATACAGCGGTCAAAACGTTCTGTTATCCCCAAGGCTGCTAAATGTCTCGTGCCATAACGGCTGATGCCCTGCCGCGAGAGGGGCAGAATGACACCAGCAGAAACGATCCGATTCCCCTTCACAAGTACTGCCCCGTCATGGAGGGGCGTATCAGATGCAAAAAGATTCAGCAGCAACTCACTACTTAGCTGGGCATCGATCAGCACACCAGGGTTAAGGAAGTCTTCTGGACGAAGATCACTACCAATATCAACAACAACCAATGCTCCACGGCGGCTCTGAGACAAGCGTCCAGCCGCCTCAGTAAGCTGGGCAACGGTGCTGGCGGTGGCCCGAAGCTCGTTCTGAGGATTGCCGAGGAGAACGGCCAGGCGACCTGTTCCCAATAATTCCATCAGACGTCTCAGTTCGCCCTGCCAAAGGATCGCTAATGACAAAGAACAAGCCAAAACCAGCGCATCCACCAACTTTGAAGTGAGCGGAAGATTTTCAAAGCGCTGCACAAACCAGGCCAAGGCAACCAAAAAAAGGTAACCCCTCAACAACCACAGGGTGCGCCGCTCATTGACCCTAGAAAAAAGCAAGACGCCAAGGGCCGAAGCAAACAAAACATCGAGCAGGCGCGGATCTACCACCCCCCACAAGTTCACTCCCACTCCCCAGCCTTGCCTTCTCAGCCTAACGCTACAAATCGTTCCGGCATAACGTCATATCGCAGAAGATCTTCTGGCTGCTCCCGCCTCTGCACCAACTCCGAGTGGCCGGAATGAACAAGTACCACTGCAGGTCGTGGGATGCGGTTGTAGTTAGAACTCATAGAGACGTTGTAAGCCCCTGTCGCAAACACAACCAAGACTTCACCGCTGCTGGCATATGGCAAGGCAAGGTCCTTAAGCAGAACATCCCCAGATTCACAATGTTTGCCAACCAGAGTGATCGTCTCGTCTGGCGAGGCCAAAGGTCGGTCAGCAAGGCAAGCCGTATAGAGAGATTGATAAGTGATTGGGCGGGGGTTGTCACTCATACCGCCATCGACAGAAAGATAGGTGCGCAGCCCTGGGATGGTCTTGCGTGATCCAACCCGATAAAGGGTGACTCCGGCAGCAGCGACCAGAGAGCGTCCCGGCTCACACATCAACCTGGGCAAATCCAGGTTGCGAGAACGGCAGGCTTGATTCACTGCCTCGGAAACCACCTTGACCCAGTTGTCAATTGAAGGTGGATCATCAGAGCTGACATATCTGACACCTAGGCCTCCTCCAACGTTGAGATCCATGACTGGATGACCCAGGCGCCTAGCCAGTTGCAGAGCATCAGCCATCACATCTGCCAGATCCTGATGAGGTTCCAATTCAAAGATCTGCGATCCAATATGAGCGTGGAGTCCCGTTAACCGTGCCCAACGACAGCCGAGTAACTGATTCAGAACCGATTCAAGCTGATCTGGATCAAAACCAAACTTGCTATCAAGATGGCCGGTGCGGATGTACTCATGGGTATGACATTCGATGCCCGGAGTGAAGCGCAACATCAACTTTGCCGGATCTGCCCCAACCGGCACCAGTTGTGAGAGGCGATCCAGATCATGCTGATTATCAGCAACGATTGTGACGCCATTGCGATAGGCAAGCAGCAGCTCCTGATCAGATTTGTTGTTGCCATGAAGCACAATGCAATCGCCTGGCACACCTCCCTTTAAAGCGGTAAGCAACTCACCTGCTGAGACCACATCCAGCCCAAAACCTTCTGAAGCCACCAGGCTGCTCATCATCAATGAGCTATTGGCCTTAGAGGCATAGATAGGAAGAGATGGACCTGGATAGTGACGCTGTAATGCCCCACGGTAAGACTGACAAGCTGCCCTCAAAGTGGCTTCATCAAGCACATAGAGAGGGGTGCCATAGCACTCAGCCAATTCGCTCAGTTGACAGCCTCCTACGCTCAAGCGTGATTGCGCATCAAGTTCGGTTGTAATCGGCGCGAGGTTGCAATTGGGGCTAAGGGGATCCCGCCCAGGCTCATAGGGGCTGGATGAAATCATGGCGATGGACGAGGAAACTAGTTAGAGGGATCAATGTAGGGATCAGTCCCCCCAAGGAGGGGGTTGGGCATGTTTAAGCACGACATCGAAGCAATGGAAGTAACCCATCTCGGGCCAGAACAGATCAATGCGTGCATGGAGCTGAATCAACTCGCACTCAATGGACTCTGGAGCAAACAGCAATGGAGTCAGGAATTGATCAATTCCCGCAGTCTCTGCATGGGAGTGATCAAGTCTTCAACACTGCTGGCTTTGGCCTGTGGCTGGCTAGTGGTGGACGAACTTCATCTCACCGCAATAGGCGTTCATCCTCAACATCGCAGACAGGGCCTAGCCCGTCTGCTGTTATCAAAGTTGCTCGAGCAAGGGCAACTAACCGGAGCCATCCACGCCACACTCGAAGTTGCCAGAAACAATTCGGCGGCCAGAGGGCTTTACGAAAGCTGCGGATTCAAGACAGCAGGATGTCGTCATCACTATTACAGCAACGGCCAAGATGCTCTGATTCAGTGGCGAAGCTTAGAGAAAAAGGCTGAGCCAAGACAAAAGATTTAAATAAGTACGGATTGCCGTCCGGAAAATACAACGAAGGCAAACATCTTAACTACTTCGTTGTTACTATTGAAACTACTAACTCCCTTGCAGTAAAGGGACTAGGTCAAATAATCCAACAGCTCACATTCCAACACCAACCCTGATAAGTTAGAGATAGATTCACGTGCCCCGGACCATGTTCGAGCGGTTTACCGAGAAGGCCATCAAGGTGATCATGCTGGCCCAGGAAGAGGCCCGGCGCCTTGGTCATAATTTCGTGGGCACCGAGCAGATTCTTTTGGGATTGATCGGTGAGGGCACAGGTGTGGCAGCGAAGGTTCTCAAATCGATGAGCGTGAACCTTAAGGATGCCCGAGTTGAAGTCGAAAAGATCATTGGCCGCGGTTCAGGCTTCGTCGCCGTAGAAATCCCCTTCACTCCTAGAGCAAAGCGCGTACTGGAACTCTCTCTAGAAGAAGCCCGACAACTGGGCCACAATTACATCGGTACAGAACATTTACTGCTTGGTCTCATCCGAGAGGGTGAGGGTGTAGCAGCCCGAGTACTCGAAAACCTTGGTGTAGACCTGGCAAAGGTGCGCACCCAAGTGATCCGCATGCTCGGCGAAACCGCCGAGGTCACTGCAGGCGGAGGTGGAGGCAAAGGCTCAACGAAGACAGCCACCCTCGATGAATTCGGTAGCAACCTGACCCAGCTAGCCAACGAGTCCAAGCTTGATCCTGTTGTCGGGCGACAAAATGAAATCGAACGCGTAATTCAGATCCTCGGTAGACGCACAAAGAACAACCCTGTACTGATTGGAGAGCCTGGAGTTGGTAAAACAGCAATTGCTGAAGGCCTCGCTCAACGCATCCAACAGGGAGATATTCCCGACATCCTTGAAGAGAAGAGGGTTCTCACCCTCGACATCGGCCTGCTAGTTGCTGGAACTAAATACCGGGGTGAGTTCGAAGAACGGCTCAAAAAGATCATGGAAGAGATCAAAGCCGCAGGCAACGTGATCCTGGTCATTGATGAAGTGCACACCCTGATTGGAGCAGGTGCTGCCGAGGGTGCAATCGATGCCGCCAACATTCTCAAACCAGCGCTAGCAAGAGGAGAACTGCAATGCATTGGTGCCACCACACTCGATGAATATCGGAAGCACATCGAACGTGATGCTGCCCTAGAGCGACGCTTTCAACCGGTCATGGTTGGCGAGCCATCAATCGCTGAAACCATTGAAATTCTGCAAGGGCTGAGGGAACGCTACGAACAACACCATCGTCTGAAAATCACAGACGATGCCCTAGATGCCGCCGCAAACCTAGGCGATCGCTATATCTCTGACCGCTTCCTGCCTGACAAAGCCATCGACTTAATTGATGAAGCTGGCAGCCGTGTGCGTTTGCTTAACTCCAAACTTCCTCCTGCTGCGAAGGAGGTTGACAAAGAATTGCGCAAGGTTCAAAAGGAAAAAGAAGATGCCGTTCGCGATCAGGACTTCGCCAAAGCAGGGGAATTGCGTGAAAAAGAAGTTGAGCTAAGAGAAAAGATCCGCACCCTGCTGCAGAGCAGTCGCCAAGACAGCGAGGAGTCATCGCCCCCCGAGGCCGCGACTGCTGAAGATTCCACCCAGGAGACTCCAACGCCTCAACCTGAAAAAGACACAACAGCACCATCAACGCCTCATCTCACTACTCCCCTGGTGACAGAAGAAGACATTGCCAACATCGTTGCGGCTTGGACCGGCGTACCTGTACAGAAGCTCACCGAAAGTGAATCAGTGAAGCTCCTGAACATGGAGGAGACCCTCCACCAGAGGCTGATTGGCCAAGATGAAGCCGTCAAAGCAGTCTCGAAAGCCATCCGTCGAGCCAGGGTGGGCCTCAAAAACCCCAATCGCCCCATTGCCAGTTTCATCTTTTCAGGCCCTACGGGCGTCGGCAAAACCGAACTCACCAAAGCTCTCGCCACCTACTTCTTTGGTAGCGAAGAAGCCATGATCCGACTAGACATGTCGGAATTCATGGAACGGCATACGGTCAGCAAACTGATCGGCTCTCCTCCTGGCTATGTGGGGTTCAACGAAGGGGGGCAACTCACCGAAGCGGTGCGGCGTAGGCCTTATACCGTTGTGCTCTTCGACGAAATCGAGAAGGCACACCCAGATGTTTTCAACCTGTTACTCCAATTGCTGGAAGACGGTCGACTAACTGACTCCAAAGGAAGAACAGTCGACTTCAAGAACACCTTGATCATCATGACCTCAAATATCGGCTCAAAGGTCATTGAGAAAGGAGGCGGTGGACTCGGCTTTGAATTCTCCGGTGAGAATGCCGAAGAGAGTCAATACAACCGAATCAAATCACTGGTCAACGAAGAACTCAAGCAGTACTTCCGACCTGAATTCCTGAACCGTCTCGATGAAATTATCGTCTTCCGCCAACTCAGCAGAGATGAGGTGAAAGAAATCGCTGAAATCATGCTCAAAGAAGTGTTCTCTCGCATGGAAGCCAAGGGCATCACACTGACAGTTTCCGATGCCTTCAAGGAGCGACTAGTTGAAGAGGGCTACAACCCCTCCTATGGAGCGAGACCGCTGCGGAGAGCTGTCATGCGACTGATGGAAGACAGTCTTGCCGAGGAAGTGCTGACTGGCCGCATAAAGGATGGTGATGCTGCAGAGATGGACGTCGATGACAACAAACAGATCGTTGTACGCCATGTCAGCAAAACTACCGCCACACCTGAACTGGCTGGAGCAGGTGTCTGACACCTCTCCAAATCAATGAACAAAAACAATTTGCCTGAGGCGGACTCTCACTGCTCTCACTCCATCGCCCCTGAAAAGGTTGTTAGAGGAGAAAAGGCCTGGGAAGAAAGCCATCAACTCATTGCCTCAATTTGCCGCTCACCTTTACTTCTTGGTCGCAGCAACGCCACGGCTGAACTGCGCCAGGGATTACTCAACAACCTCCAGAGCCTTGGACTCAAAACAGTTTCTGCTGAGCTCAAGCACGATTGTTGCGAGATCGATCTCAAACGGATCAATGCTCTTGCCTTGGACAACTCGTGCGACGGTGTGGTTGCCGCTGGTGGGGGCAAGGTGCTAGATGCTGGCAAGCTTTTGGCCCACCGGCTCAGCATCCCATGCATCACAGTTCCCCTTAGTGCAGCAACCTGTGCCGGTTGGACCGCCCTTGCCAATATCTATTCATCAACAGGTGCTTTTCAACGCGATCAAGTTCTAGCTCGATGCCCACAACTCATGATCTTTGATCATGGTCTCGTGCGTCAGGCTCCTCCCCGGACTCTCGCCAGCGGCATCGCAGATGCAATCGCCAAGTGGTACGAAGCGTCTGTCAGCAGTGGCTCCAGCAACGATGGATTGATTCAACAAGCTGTGCAGATGGCAAGGGTCTTGCGAGATCAGCTGCTTCTTGATGGGCCTGAAGCGCTGAAAAATCAAAACAGCCTTGCCTGGATCAGGGTTGCCGAAGCCTGTGCAATGACTGCAGGGCTGATCGGAGGAATTGGCGGTTCTCGCTGCCGTACTGCCGCCGCCCACGCAGTGCACAACGCACTGACGCAATTAAAAGACTGCCATGAGGCCCTTCATGGGGAAAAGGTGGGTTACGGGATCCTCGTACAGTTGCGTCTTGAGGAGATCATTGGGGGCCATCAACTGGCCGGACAAGCAAGGCGACAGCTGATTCCATTCTTCAAAGGACTTGATCTGCCTGTAAACCTTGAGGATCTGGGCCTATCGAAAGTGAGTCTTATCGAACTGCATGAAGTCTGCCAATTTGCCTGTCAACAAGGCTCTGACCTGCATCAACTGCCGTTTCCCGTCAACTCCAGCGCCCTACTCGAAGCACTCGTCGGTGCTAGCGGCAATAGCCCGGTCCCTGTCAAATCCACAGTCACCAAGCGAATAGCAGCCTCTTGAACCTCAAAACTGGAATAGCAGCCCAAACAATCCCCTCCTCAGAAGCCCTTTTACGTCAGCTCACACCACAACTTCTGGATCCATTAGCCCGTGACCTGGCCAATCAAGTTCAGTGGTGGGCTTTACCGGGGCTTGTCCCATGCTCGACCTCAGAGCCTGAGTCCTACCCAGTAGCCATCACTGGCGAGGGGGCTCCAGTGCTGCTGCTGCATGGGTTTGATAGCAGCTTCCTTGAATTCCGACGCCTAGCGCCGTTATTAAGCCCTCACCATCAGCTTGTGATTCCGGATTTGTATGGTTTTGGCTTCTCTCCCCGTCCCCCTGAAGCTGACTATGGACAAGAGGCGCTCATCCGTCACCTCGATGAACTACTAGCCCATCTGCCCTCTAATTCTCCAGTGGGAGTCATCGGAGCATCAATGGGAGGTGCTATTGCCATGGAGCTTGCTCGACGTCATCCAAAACAAATCAACCGCTTGCTCTTACTTTCGCCTGCAGGATTAACAGGACGGCCAAAACCTATCCCTCCAGGCCTAGATCAACTGGGCGCATGGATCCTTAGTCAACCAGCCGTGCGACGCAGCATCTGCCGACAAGCCTTCGCTGATCCCAAAAACTCTGTCGGAGATGCTGAGGAACAAATCGCTTCCCTTCATCTACAGGTATCAGGATGGAGGAGCTCACTGGCTGCCTTTGCCCGCAGTGGAGGAATCGCCAATTGCGGAACACCGCTACCCCAGCAACCACTTGATGTGATCTGGGTTGCCAACGACCGTATTCTGAATGGACCTCAGAGACGGGAAGCCCTCACCCTGCTGGGGTCTCACGTGGAAGAACTTGACAACTGCGGCCATTTACCACACCTCGACCATCCCAAGATTGTCGCCCAACGCTGGCTACAAACTTTTTCCTAGCCATGGGAGATCCTTCATCCACCAGTACGGGCCCTTTCCTGCAACTCCTCGCCAATGGTCTAAAGATTTGGGTCCGCCGACAATGCGATGCCGTTGGTGAACTGAAGCTGGAACTGCACGGATCTGCTCTGGAACTATTGAGAGGTCGTCTTTCAGGAGTCAGTCTCATGGCCAAGGAGGTGATCTTTCAAGGCCTGCCATTGCATTACGCCGAATTAAAAAGCGGCCCCCTCAGGCTGAATATGAACCTCGGCAAATCAGTCCAGGCTTTGACTCTCGAGCAAAGCTTCGATCTTCAGGGCACTGTATCAATCACGGACAAAGACCTCAATCAGGTCCTGCTATCAGATCCATGGAGATGGCTTGGCGATTGGCTAGCAGAAGAGCTCATTGGCATAACGCCTCTTGGAGGACTTCAAATCAACAACGACACCTTGGAATTACAGGCTCCAGTGATTGGTCAACAAGAACCGGCAAGACGGCGTTTTCTAATCAGAGCGGATAAAGGAACCGTGCTGATTAGACACCAGGATGTGGATTTAGAAGCTTCACTACCCATGGATCCGGCTATTCACATTGAAGAAGCCTTTCTGAACGGTGGACAACTTCACCTCAAGGGTCGCGCATCAGTAACACCCTGATCGCATTAACTTATGACAGGCAGGATCAGCGTTACTGCGTAATACACCACTGCAGGAGTAAAGAGATAGCTATCAATGCGATCAAGGATGCCGCCATGACCAGGCAGCGCATCACCAGAATCCTTAAGACCCGCATCTCGTTTCATCATCGACTCGATCAGATCTCCAACCAGAGCAAATAATGCAACCAAAACTCCAAGCAGCACGCCCAGCAAAAAACCGAATGGCCAAGCCAAAAGCTCACCAGCGACTGCCCCTATAGTCATTGCGCAAAACAGGCCTCCGACAGCACCTTCCACAGTCTTGCCAGGCGAAATAGAAGATAAAGGTAGGCGTCCAAAACGACGTCCCAATTCATAAGAGCCAATATCACTAGCGACGATCATCAGGCAAGCCACCAAAGTGATCGCCATCCCAGAAGTCAACCAGCCTGCACACCAGCCAGGCAGCTGACCCAGCCCAGGAGCAAGATCGAGAGCACTCAAATTGCGCAATCGCAACCAATGACTGGGTAAAAATCCCAGGTAAAACAACCCAAAGATCGAGGCGGCGATATCGGCAATGGAGCCGGTGATCGGCTGAAGCAACAACCAACCGCAAATGGCTGCTCCAGAGAGAGGCAGCACTGCCGCAGAAAGATCCGATGGCAACCCGCCAACCACTCCCCACTGTGTACTGATCAGCAACAACTGACAGGCCACAAGAGTAGTTTTCGTCGCCGGCCTGATGCCGGTGAACTTCGCCATGCGGAAGAACTCAAGCAAAGCAAGGTGCACGATCACACCCAAACCAACCGTGAACCACCAACCCCCTAAAGCAACCACCACCAAACCGAACGCTCCGGCAGCCAGACCACTGCTAATCCGCTGGCTGGAAGAACCGGCTGCAACCAATCTCCATCGAAAGGCCTTTGCTCTCACGCCCACACCATTGATGGTCTTACAAGGCCAGAACTTTTACCGTACCAGCGATCTGCTCGGGCCAAAGGTTCTGCTGCTCTAAAAGCCAGTCCACACGTCTGTGATCCAGCTTCTCACCCGGCACTAGCAAGGGAATCCCTGGAGGATATGGACAGATCAACTCCGCCGCGACTCTCCCTACCGCATCAGCAATCGACACTCTCCGACTTTGAGCGCGCCAAGCCAAGCCACAAGCAATTGCTGGTGCTGTAATGCGCGGCAGTGGCGGGGGCGTAAAGGCTGGCAAGGGTAGGCCCTTACCTTGGGCCGCAAGGAGTCCCCGCCAGCGACGATGCATCAGCCTGACCAATCCACGCTGGGGCGCCAAGCCAAGACAGAACGTTAGGCAGCCTGGTTCTGGAAGTTCGCCCACCAGCCCCCTGGCCATCAGCCAAGCATCTGCTTCAAGTCCGCTGATACCCTCTGCAGCGGTGTGCAAAATCAGCCGCAAGGGATCCTGGTTTTCAAGCAAAGGCAATCCCAACTGACGAAGTTGAACCGCCAATTCGCGTGCATCCTTGAGGCGCGTTCTCAGCTTGTGCAAGCCTTCAGGCTTGCACAAGTCACTCAGCGACGCTTCACAAGAAGCCAGCAAGAGTGCGCTTGGACTGGTGGTTTGCAACCAGCCGAGACTGCGCTCGACAGCTTTGGGATCAACGCGATCCCCTTGACTCCAAAGCACTGCCGTCTGAGTCAAACCGGCAGCAGATTTGTGCAATGAGTGGACGATTAAGTCAGCACCTGCTGTGATCGCAGAATCAGGCAAAGATGCATCCACCCGACTGGCGAAGTGAGCACCATGAGCCTCATCCACTAACACCGGCCAACCCCGAGAATGAAGCTCAACAACCATGGGCTTGAGATCCGTCGCATAGCCCTGATAAGTGGGATGCACCAACACAGCTGCAGCGATCTCAACACCAGCGATGGGAAGTTCATTCAAAACGTCCTGCAACCAAGGTCCATCAGGGGGAAACACATGACCCCGATCAACCATGAAAGGCAGGTCAAACAAGACAGGCGTGAGATCGCCCAAAACACAAGCCTGAATGAGGCTGCGATGGACATTGCGAGGCATCAACACAGCCTGACCAGGCCTTGCTATTGCCAAGAGAGCAGCCTGCAAGAGGCCTGTCGCGCCATTGACGCCATACCAACCCCGCTCAGCCCCAATAGCAATCGCTGCCTGCCTTTGACTCTCAGCCACCGCCCCCTGCTGCATCAATGGCCCACCCAACTCAGGAAGTTCCGGCAGATCCCAGATGCCAGCTCGATGGCGCAACATTGCACGAAGATCATCAGGCAAGCCAGCTCCACGACCATGAGCGGGGAGATGCAAGCTGCGACCACGGTCGCGAGTCAACAGGGGAAGAAAGCCCATGAAGGTGAATCGCCGTTTCTAAAGTCTGATGATCAACGTGCCCGTGCGGTCTGTTGAACACCTCCAATCCATCGTCCGCTTCAGCATCACGCAAAGCCCCGATGCGTTACGACGCGAATCAGGATCTGCTCTGGTTGCTAGCCAGGCCCTGGGTGTGGATACCTCGATTAATTCATGTGCTCACCTCACTGCTCACACTGGCGGTGACAGTGCTGTCTCAGGGCTCTAACAACGACGAAGGCGAACAAAAAAAGCTCGCAAAAAGACTGCTAATCACCCTCACCAACCTCGGGCCATGCTTTATCAAGGTGGGCCAAGCCCTTTCCACCCGACCAGACCTAATCAAGCGTGAATGGCTCGAGGAACTCACCAGCCTCCAAGACAATCTGCCCGCCTTCAACCATGCCACGGCCCTCGCCACGTTGGCAGAAGATCTTGGTGCTCCAGCTAGTCAACTCTTTGAAGAGTTCCCTAGCCAGCCAGTTGCTGCAGCCAGCCTTGGCCAGGTCTACAAAGCTCGACTACACGGTAATCAATGGGTAGCCGTGAAAGTACAACGTCCTCAACTGGCGTTCATCTTGCGCCGCGATCTCGTGATCATCCGCCTTCTCGGTGTGCTGTCAGCACCAGTACTGCCGCTCAACCTGGGATTTGGACTAGGCAACATCATTGATGAATTCGGTCGCAGCCTATTTGAGGAGATTGATTACGAACAAGAAGCTAACAATGCTGAACGATTTGCGGCTCTTTTCGCCAAAGACCCAACGGTGACGGTCCCGAGGGTGGAGCGATTGCTATCATCTCGCCGTGTACTAACCACAAGCTGGATCGAGGGCACGAAGCTACGAGACCGCAAGGAATTAAAAGCCCAACTTCTTAATCCAACAGCACTTATCAGGACGGCCGTCATCAGCGGTCTTCAGCAACTTTTGGAGTTCGGCTATTTCCATGCTGATCCTCACCCAGGCAACATTTTTGCCCTAAGTGGTCAAAGTAAAAGGATGGGTCATCTTGCCTACTGCGATTTCGGCATGATGGATTCAATTAGTGATGACGATCGTCTCACTCTTACCGGAGCAGTAGTTCACCTAATCAACAACGATTTCAATGCTCTAGCTAAAGACTTTCAAAAGCTGGGCTTCCTTAGTCTAACAAGTGATCTAACGTCAATCATACCGGCACTAGAAGAAGTACTTGGTGGCTCTCTTGGTGAATCGGTGGAATCCTTCAACTTCAAGGCAATCACCGATCGTTTCTCAGAACTGATGTTCGATTACCCCTTCAGAGTCCCGGCTAGATTTGCCTTGATCATCCGAGCTGTTGTTAGTCAAGAAGGTCTTGCATTAAGGCTAGATCCAGAGTTCAAGATCATCGGAATTGCCTACCCATATGTGGCCAAACGTCTACTGGCAGGAGACTCAATGGAGATGCGAGAGAAACTGATGGAGGTGATTTTCGATAATAATGGGCACCTACGCCTGGAGCGAATTGAAAGTTTGCTGAAAGTGATAAGCCAAGACGCTGTAGCACCAGATGCAGAACTAATCCCTGTAGCAGGAGCAGGCCTAAAACTGCTACTTGGCCCAGATGGATCCACTTTGCGTAGCCGTCTACTGATGACATTGATCAAAGATGAGCGTTTAAGCGCATCTGACATCAAGGCCTTAATGAGCCTGCTACGGCGAACCTTCAGTCCTCGCAAGGTCGCAAATGGCATGTTGCAAAACCTTAATCCACGGACAACCTAAACATTGGCACAAAGAATAACAATCTCCACAGAGAAAAGAAGCTACTCCACAATACAAATCTCTGCCACTCTTAAACGCTTACTTCCACAAGAGTTATCTATCGATTGGTACAGAGATTTAGCCATATTCCGACTAAATTATATGCATCTCATGCTGAATAGGCAATGAAAAAGGAAAGAGAATATGCAACTGATACGGATGAGAGTTAGGATAAAGTATTCTAGGAATAATCCCTCAAACTTAGCTTGGGTTGTCGACTCTCAGAAAACTAAGAAGTAAGTCTCAAACCACCATATAAGCCTCAAGTTCAAACGAGGAGGTTCGCATCAACGCCAAGCCTTCCCTCTCCAGACGGCGTGTTCGATCGCGACTCATTCCTAAAGCCTTAGCAATCCCGGTGAGGTTCATTGGCTCCCCTCCGTCTATCCCATATCGCATCCGCAGCACACGACCCTGCAGCTCGGGCAACTTTTCTAGCAAGGTGCGTAAATCTCCTTTCATGCAATCCACTTCCACCTGTTCACTCGGTAACTCCTCTTCCCCGGCAAGCAACTCAAGCAACTCCGTTTCATCCCCATCGCCCACCTTCATCTCCAAACTCACCGGCTGACGTGCACGGCACATCAGCTCCTTCACCTCCTCCTCGCTCCAGCCATGCTGTTTCAGAAATCCTTGAACGGCTTCGGCATCGTTCAGTCCGTTCTGCTGGAAAAATTGTGCCCTCGCCTTCTCCAGATCTTCAGAGGGTGGCTGTTCACTGCCGACGGCCTCCGCAGTGATCCGCCTCTGGAGCAACGGCATCAGCACGTTGTAGCGCCGTAATTCGGCCAGGAGGTCGTGATCGTTGATCATGGGGGCGAGCTTAGTTGCCCTCTTCGCCCTGATCGTTTTGAGTGACTCTTGTCATTGTCGGTGGTGGTGAGCAATGTCTGCTTCGCTTCATGGCCTCAGCCTGTTTCATCCTCAGGGTCATCTGGAACGACCTGCCAATCCCTTTGGGAAGGACATCGCCAATGCAGCGCTGTTCCGTGGTCTGTTGAATCACGGCGGTTTCACCGATGTGGCGGTGCTCAACCAGGCGGGCCTCAGCGGGGAGCAGCTGGCAGCGGCGCTCGACACTGCCGACGAGGTACGTCTGACCGCCGCCGCTCTCAACAACACCAGCTGGCCTGCACGCCACGGCACCCTCCTGCGCGGTCAGCCTTATCTCGCTGAGCTCTCTTGGCTGCGCCGCGGCGCCGGCCTGGATCAGGCCTACAGCCTGGTCGGCCTGATCCATACGATCGCGCCCCCGGCGGTTCGCGAGCAGATCGCCGCTGCGGCGTTGGTCCCCACCCAGGCCTGGGATGCCCTGGTGTGCACGTCGCCCGCAGTGCAGCAGGCGATGGAGGGGATGTTCGACGGCCTGGCCGAGCACCTCACCGCCCGCCTCGGGGCCACCCGAACACCCCGGCCTCAGCTGCCGCTGATCCCCCTGGCAGTAGACACAGATCGACTGGCCCGTCAGGGCGCTGATCAACAGGCGCGCTCCGCGCTCCGTGAACGGCTGTCGATCGCGGATGACGACATCCTGGTGCTCTGGGTGGGGCGCCTGTCTTATTACGAGAAGGCCTTCCCGCAGAGCATGTTCCTGGCGATGCGACAGGCGTCGGAGCAGAGCAATCGCAGGATGCATTTCGCCCTTGTTGGCTGGTTCCCCGGTGGTGAGCCTGAGATGCAGCTCTACAAGCAGGCGGCTGATCTGTTGGCGCCGGATCTCAATGTGTTGGTGATGGATGGCAATGATCCGCATTTGGTGGCCCAGAGCTGGGCGGCTGCGGATGTGTTCCTGTCGCTCGTCGACAACATTCAGGAAACCTTCGGGCTCACACCGATCGAGGCGATGGCCGCGGGACTGCCAGTGGTGGTGAGCGATTGGGACGGCTATCGCTACACCGTTCGTGATGGTGTGGATGGCGTTCTGGTGCCGACGCTAGGAAGTCCTGGGGGCCTGCCCGGTGAACTGCTGGCGGGTTTGCACAGCCTTGAACTGGAGGCCTATCAAACCTACGTGGGCGCATCGGCGCAGCACACGGCTGTGCACGTGCAGCAGGCCGCTGCCGCATTGTTGCGTCTGGCCGAAAGTGCTGACCAGCGCAGGGTGATGGGTGCGGCGGCTCAGCAGCGCGCTCAGTTGATGTTCTCCTGGCCGCAGGTGGCCCGGCTCTACCGCGAGTTGTTCGAGGAGCTGGCTGTGCGGCGCCAGTCCGCGGCTTCTGTTGAAGCGGCTGCAGGCTCCCGACTTGATCCTTGCCGTGGTGAACCCTTTGCGGATTTCCGTCATTTCGCTACCGACGTGCTCGAGTCTCATCTGTCGCTAAGGCTGGCCGCTGGGGTGAAGGCTGCTGACCTTGAGGGTCGTCTTGCTGTGAGGCTCAACGGCATGTATCCAGGACTGCGAGGCACACCCGAAGAAGCCCTTCAGGCCTTGCAGGTGCTGGAGACTGCCGGTGCGTCCGGTCTCAGCGTGGCGGATTTGTGCGCTGGAGTTCCGTTGGAGCGACGGCCGTTCTTAGAGACCACCCTGGTGTGGCTAGCCAAAATGGGCCTGGTGGATTGGTTGCCGAAGCCATGAAGAGCGCTGCTAGTGGCAGCGACCTGCCTCATTAGGTATGGCCCCCATGCTCAAGCTCTTGCTGGGTGATCCCAATTTCCGCAAGCAGAAGCGCTACCAGCCGAACGTGTCCGACATCAATCTGTTGGAGGAGATCGCCCCTCTCAGCGATGAGGACTTACGCCGTCGTACGGCTGAGTTCCATCAGCGTCTGGAAAATTCCGGCAAGTACCTTCTAGGCATGCGCCACGTCGACGTTCAGCTCTCTGGTCGCGGCGTGTAGTTGTGACGGCGAACGATTGTTTGGCCCGATGTGATGTCGACTGGATGGGCAGGTGCATCGCAAGGGTGAGCTTGGACCTTTATGTCGTGATCTTGTGGTGTATTCAGCCGCTAATCAAGCTTGTTCTCCAGGGCCTCGATGGCACCAGGGTTGCATCCCATTGGGATGGTTGATGTTGAGGTCTTGGAGGCCGCAGGGAATTGAGCTGATCATCTGGTCGGTGATCGTTGGATGGTTGGTGTGCCGGCACTGAGGTCACACAGGCCAAATCCGTTGACAGCTACATCCGCTGTTATGCGCAAGGCGCGGGCATCCACCACACGATGCAGAAAGTGGCCTGGACGGTCGCTCTGCCAGATCCCCCCTCCAACAAAATAAAGTCCTGGCAGCAGTCCGCGATTGAAATGGAAGGTCATGCTGAACGAGTCGTCTGCAGTACAAGGAGGCCCAGGATGCTGCTGTCCTGTAATGCGCATGCCGGTTTGGTTGGCGATGTTGCAGGCCAGGCGTAGATCCTCAAGCGGTTTGGTGGCGCGGTAGTCAAAGCGCAGGCTGAAAGGTTGTCCCATCGGGATAAGATTGGCTTGCTTCCCCTCCAGATTGAGCACTTCTACGGCCTCAATTCGAATCCCAATCGCTTCGTAGCGCACGCTTGAGCTGGGCAGCAGTTGCGGATCTTGCTGCAGGTCGCCGGCCTCACATTCGCCGGCCTCACACTCGTCGGCTTCTCTGCGCGTTGTGTTGGCACCCCCATCACCATCCGTGAGTTGGCTCAGTAAGGTATCCCATTCGTCTGCTGGTGCGTTGTTCAGCCGTTGATAGGTGCTGGTGACCAGCTTCGGAGAGCCGTGCAGTTTTAGCTGGCCGCTATTGAGGAGAAGCGCTTGGTCGCAGTGCTGCAGGATCTGGGGGCAGTTATGGGTAACGAGCAGGATTGCTGTGCCCTCTTTTTTGAGGCGCTCCAGGTGGGCGTAGCATTTTTTTTGGAACATCTCATCGCCGACTGCCAGGGCTTCATCCACTACCAGAAGATCGGGCTGTACGTGTGCCTGAACGGAGAAGGCCAAGCGAACCGCCATCCCGCTTGAGTACGTTTTGACGGGTTGGTGAATGAAATCACCGATGCCGGCAAAGTCGAGGATTGCATCGAGTCGAGTATCGATTTCGCTCGTTGTCAGCCCCAGCAGTGTTCCGTTGAGGTACACATTTTCGAG
>PVBE011157022.1_pt1 | contig 20536 bp, 15 predicted proteins | sample 1631181 | NCBI WGS metagenome assembly PVBE01 (sample SAMN08397723, study PRJNA350692) | Marine metagenome, whole genome shotgun sequencing project. | isolation source: water | place: Pacific Ocean | collected 2012-04 | reverse complement strand
TCCTGTAATTCTTTCCTCATTTCTTTTAATCGTTCCGGATCCTGCAACAGATTCACGACTTCCGGGACGAGTCTGTCGGGATGGACCGCATCCTGCAAGAACTCAGGAGCGATACGTCGACCGGCAACGACGTTTACCAGGCCGATGTTCGGGATGGTGACCAGACGTCTGGCGATCCACCATGATAAACGGGCCATTTTGTAGAGCACGATCAGCGGTGTACCAAAGCAGGCGGATTCCAGTGTGGCGGTCCCGGAGGTGACCAGCAGCAGGTCCGCATGTTTCATCACGTCGTAGGTCATATTCTCTACCGTGGCTACCGACGTATGCCCGCTGAGCACAGGAGCTATCGTTTCAGGGCGTATGGTCGGCGCTAATCCGATGACGCCCTGCACAGGCTGCAGGCGCTGTTGTACTGCCGACAAGGTGTTGAGCATCACCGGGAGCAGGCTGGAAACTTCCTGCCGGCGACTGCCCGGTAAAAGTCCGATGACAGGCTGTTGAGGGTCGAGCCCTGCCTGTTGGCAGAAGGCGTCTTTATCATATTTGGCTTCAAGCACTTCCAGGAGAGGATGACCGACAAATTCTACCTGCCCACCCGCCTGTTCGTATAATGGCACTTCGAAGGGGAACACCACAGCCATTCGGTCGACCAGTTTAACAATCGTATGAATACGCCCGGCTCGCCAGGCCCATACCTGAGGGCTTATATAGTAGAGTATGGGGATATCATATCGCCGGGCGATACGAGCAAGGCGGAGATTGAAATCGGGGTAGTCAATCAACACCAGCACATTCGGTCGGCGGGTCTGAAATACCTGTTCGAGGCGTTGCATGGCGCGACGTACAAAGGGCAGATGGCGAAGCACTTCGACCAGCCCCATAAAGGCAAACTGTTCGATATGATACAACAACTCGCATCCGGCCGCCTTCATGCGATCGCCGCCAATTCCGAATATATCGGTGTCCGAATGACGTCTTTTGAGCGCCTCGACCACGCCGGCGCCGTGCAATTCGCCGGATGCTTCACCTGCGATGATCATGATACGGGGCATGGATGGTGATTGGTGATGGCAAGTGTCCTGCGGACACATTGCGAGCACTTCGTGGTTGGTGATTGGTGAATCGTTCGCTGTCAACTCGCGTTTTAGCTTTGTATCTCGTGATGCCGCGTCGGGTGATTTTATGGTTTCCATCCCGGTCCTCGGACCACTTGCCCCGGGGTTGCACCGGTATGCTCACCATCCTTGAGCACCTGGACGCCGTTCACGAAGACATGGTGTACTCCAGTGGCGTACTGATGGGGCTGATCAAATGTAGCGTGATCCTGGATGGTTTCTGGATCGAATACCACGACGTCAGCGAAGTGACCCATTTTCAGCATGCCGCGTCTCTCGATTTTGAGATGCGTGGCTGGTAGAGCGGTTATTTTTCGGATGGCCTCCGATAATGAGATCACTTTTTCCTCTCGTACAAATTTACCCAACAGCCGGGCAAAATTACCATAAGCCCGTGGATGAGGATTCGATTTGAGGAAAACACCTTCGGGGGCGATCGATCCTGCGTCTGATCCTAAGCTCACCCAGGGTTGAGCGATCTTTTTGCGAATGTTTTCCTCTGCCATAATAAAATACACCGTACCGACCCGACTGCCGTCCTCAATCACCAGATCCATGGCCGTTTCCTCGGGGGATTTACCCCGCATGGCCGCCACCTCTGCGAGAGTTTTACCCGTCAGTGGTTTTAATGCTTCATTTTTAAATCCGACCAGCAGGACCTTATCGGCCGACCCCGCCGCCAGATAGAGATTCTCCCAGTCATTGGTAGGCGTGGACATTTCACGTTGGAGTCGGCGACGGGTGGCCGGATTTTTTAACCGTTCCGCCCAGGCATCGTAACCGCCTTCCTGCACCCACGGCGGCATGGCCGCATCCAGGCCGGTGGCGCCTGCTACATAGGTATAGATGTCGGCAGAAATAGACAGCCCATCGGCACGAGCGACTTCCACTTTCTCAAACACGGTTTCCAGTTTGCTCCAATTGGCCTGGCCCGCCGCCTTCAGATGGTATATTTCTGCCCGAATCCCCGCCTCGCGGGCGATCGTGATCAACTCATCTACGGCTTCAAGCAACTGATTGCCTTCGTTGCGTATGTGCGAGATGTACAATCCGTTATATCCAGCCGCGACCCGGGCCAGTTCGATAAGTTCATCTGTTCTGGCATAAAAGGCGGGTGCGTAAATCAGTGAAGAGCCCACCCCCAATGCGCCATCTTCCATCGCCCGGGCTACAAGGCCCCGCATTCGCTCCAACTCCTCCGGGGCAGGCGGGCGGTCTTCATAGCCGATTTCATGGATGCGTACTGTGGTGGCGCCCACAAAAGAAGCCACGTTCGGAGAAATCCCTCGCGCCGTCAGATAGTCAAGATATTCCGCCAGGGTCGTCCATTCGATATCGAACTTGATATCTCCCTGTTGTTCGGTCTCCGCCGCTTTCATTTTCTCGTTTAGCGGCCCCATGGACCAACCTTCACCAAACACCTCCAGTGTGACCCCCTGACGGATATCACCTTGAGAACGTCCATCCTCTATCAGGGACTCGTTGGCCCAGCTGAGCATATTGATAAACCCGGGGGCGACAGCCAGGCCCTCGGCGTCTATCTCCAGTCTGGCTATAGCGTTTTCTAAGAGGCCGATTGCGGCAAGGGTATCTCCCTTAATCGCTACATCTCCTGTCATTGGATCCCCACCGCTTCCGTCGTATATGGCGCCATTTCGGATAATAATGTCGTATTCAGTTGCAGGAGAACAGGCGGTCATCGCGATTGCAACACAGCTGACTAAGGCTATGAATAGGTTCAGCATGGCAGTATCTCCTTATTTTTTAGCGTTGTAAGTGTAGGCGCCCGGCTTGTAAATTGTTGATTAGTTGCCCCGCTACGCGTCATCGAAAGGAAGGAACGCCTCTACGAAGCATTATCAGCACGCATTTCATGTTGACACCTTTATTCCTGACCGGATACGACATCCATTCACAATATACATATATATGATTGCCCTGCAAGATACATCCTGCAAACCGGAGGGTCGATATGTTATTCAGGATGACTGGTTAGATAGCCGCATTTCTCATGGCAAGTCCGTTTGGGTATCACACGGGCGTCGAAGACCCTGTCGGACGTGATGCGCTGAAGTTAATATCCTTTTTGATACAATACTATATGGCACGTATTGTTTTTGAAATAACGCACTCTTTTTTCATTTACCAATTCGGAGGCAATGAGTCCTGCAGCAAGTGGTATCTCCAGCACGATCTGATTCCGCCGCCGACCGGCAGCCTGCTGCTTGAATGCTGCTTTCTGCTCTTCGCTGTATGCCATGGTATATTCCCAGTGACTACAGGATCTACGAGGTTCCGGGATAAAGGGACCTGTGCCACACCCGAAATCAACCTCGTTCTTTGAGATCGTACATCGCGATTATATAGGGATGATCAGGATCGAGATGCGTCAATGTCTCGGGGTTTTCGACACGGCCGGCGGGTCTGATGTTATTTCCTGCGATGCCTGCGGCGTCATCGCCTATGTCCTGACGACAGGCGTCGATCCTGGCCATCAGGCCGCGAACGATTTCAGGATGCTGGTCGAATACATTGGATGTTTCCCCAATGTCTGTTTCCAGATTGTAGAGTTCCCCGATCTCCTCATCATCTTTTCGGATGTGGAGCTTCCAGTGGCCGCTGCGCACGGCTTCAATAGCATTCCGTTTATAATAGAAGAAGGAATCATGCGGCGTGGTCGCCCCTTCTTCACCATGTATGAGCGGCCGGATGTCCTTGCCGTCAATAATCCGGTCTGTGGGCACTTCTGCGCCGCCGATGGCGGCGAGGGTCGGATAGAAGTCCATGGACAGGGTGAGTTCGCTGCACGTCTGTCCGGCAGGGATTTTGCCCGGCCACCGCATGATGCAGGGGACCCGTTGTCCGCCGTCCCAGGTGGTGCCTTTGGTCGCCCGCAGGGGGCCGTTGCTGCCGCCCTCACCGTGTACCCTCGAACCATTATCGCTGGTAAAGATCACCAGGGTGTCGTCGTCCAGGCCAAGTGACTTCAACTCGTGAAACAGCACATCGGCCGCCCAGTCGATGCAGGCGACACCTGCGCCATATACGCCGTTTTCAGATTCCCGGACAAAGCGTTCCGGTGGATAGTGGGGCAGGTGGACATGCATATGGGCGAGATAGAGGAAGAAGGGCTGGTCTTTGTTCTCACGCAGGAAGCGCACGGATTCTTCCACATAACGCTCGGTGATGCCTCGTTGATCAGGCTGGGCCTGGATGACTTCCTCGTCGCGCAGGAGAGGGAGCGGCGGGTTGGGGTCGTCTTCTTTCTGAATGCCCATATCGTTGCTGTAGGGGATACCGTAATAGCTGTCAAAGCCGTGGCGTGTTGGCAGGAATTTTTTCTGGTCACCGCAGTGCCATTTGCCTACTATTTTGGTGGCATACCCTGCGTTTTTGAGCAGCCTCGCGATGGTGATCTCGTCCGGATTCAGCCCCAGCGGTTGTCCTGGAAAAAGGACCCATCGGCCGTCAAAGGCGCCGAAGCCGATACGTGGCGGATAGCAACCAGTGAGCATGGCGCCCCGGGAAGGGGAGCAAACCGGCGAGGCCATGTAAAAATCTGTGAAGCGCAAGCCTTCCGCGGCCATTTTATCAAGCGCGGGCGTTTTATTGATGGTAGATCCGTAACAGCCTAGATCCCCATAGCCAAGGTCGTCACAGTTAATCAAGATGATGTTGGGTTGCATGGAAAACCTCCGGTGGTTGTTTCAAAAGGGTTATTCGCCTTGTATCGGTAAACACGGTACTCGACGTCAGGCAGTACACATAAACGCACGCCAGCCACCGCTTGTTCCTGCCCATTTCGTCCGTGCCAGCCCTCGCGATAATGCCCCGGCGCCTGGACCTGATCCACCAGACAGATGATTCCCTGACCGAGCAGGCCGATATAAATGGTCCCTGCCCGAATTAAATGTTGGATGGGATTGGCTTCCGGATCGGAGATCAACGTCTCCGATATGCTCAGAGTGATTTCTTTGACCGGGGGGGCAACGCGTCCATCTCAAAGATCAGATCCATGATCGCAAGTGAATCTGCCGATCCGATTTCGTTACCCGATATGGTGAATAGCAGCATGGTGATCACGCCTGTTGTTTCATTTGTGGCAGAGGAAATGGGGCATCCCCGCCAGTTTTAAGCGGGGATCCATAGCTTGGAGACGCTGGATATCCGATGTTCGCGGCGCGGAAGCCCGCTTAAAGCTTACGGGAAGGATAACCATTTCGATTTTTTCGGGTACTAATTGGTGATAGATTAAAGTCCGGCATGACATCAATATATCAAGTTGGTTTGTAAATAACAAGGAGCCAGATCCACCAAAGCGTAAGGGGTAGTACTATATATTTCCTTTATGTCGCCGCTACCAATCGCGGCGGCCTACATACAAATTCCGATCGGCTAAAGGCAGCTCAATACGGGCGCCGCCGGACCGGTGGGATGCGATGATCCCGAAAATCATTTCCTGGCTGCTGCGGGCAAGGCGGATGTTGCCGGTGGTATCGCGCCCCGTATCGATGGCATCAACGATATCCTGAATACCGCCTACGGTGCCGCTGGCGTGCTCAATGTCCGGGAAGGGGGTTTCTTTCAGCATATTCCAGGGCTCTGTAACCTGCCGCAACTGACCGTAGGTTCCGTTCTCCTGTGTCCGTAGTTTTCCCTTTTTGCCGCTTATTTCAAACTCGAACCCGCTGCCGGCCACAATGTAGGCATGAATACCATTGGAGAAATGGAAATAGGCGTTTATAATCCCCGGGTCTGTGTTTAATCGATTGCCGTCCCAATCCTCATCCGTCACGTTGATCGAACCCTGGGCAAAAACCACCGCCGCATCGCCTGCCAGGAACATCAGCATGTCGGTCGTGTGCGTGTGGCCCCACTGTGCGGCGCCCACGCCGCAGTGTCCAATTACGCATTCCAACTCGCCAAGCTCACCATTATGCGCCATATCCCGAATCTTTTGATACATCGGCATATACCGGCGCTGTGTGCCGTAGTTGAACGCTACACCGTGGCGATCGCAGGCTGCGACCATCGCGTCCGCCTCTGCCGGTGAGCAGCACAGCGGTTTTTCACAGTAAATACCTTTGACGCCGTGCTCGGCAGCATAAATCGTCATCTCTGCGTGGGTAGCCGGCCGGGTGGCGATGCTGACGATATCGGGCTGTTCCCGGTCGATCATTTCGCGGTAATCGGTATACTCTGTCCGGGCATCATAGCGCTGACGAATCTGTTCAACCTTGTCACCGTCCACATCCGAAACGGCAATCAGGTCGGTCCGCTCACAGGCTGTGTATCCGGCAGCGTGGGAATACGGTATCCAGAGAAAACTGTTCGGTCGGTCGCGTACCTCATCATCGATGGTCGCGCCCATACGGCCGCAACCGATCAGCGCCGCGGTATAAATGGCCGGCATAGGAAAGGTCCCTTGGGGAGAGTTGATGGGTTAAATGACCATTCAAATTATTGCCTGACTTCTTTACTGTTTTTGATTTTTTGATCACCAAATTACTAAATTACCCGATCACCAGTTTAACAACCGTCGTCATGCGCCAAACGACAGTAACAGGAGGCATTGATCTTCACGTCAGCACGCGCCATGGCCAGATCGAGCCGGGCCTGAGCGGAAGCGGCCTCTTCGTGTTTGTTCAGACGGTGTAAACATTCCACATAACCGTGGAGGCTCCAGACATTGTCCGGGTGTTGCGCGGGGCGGTTGAGGGTCTGGTCCAACCCGAGGTCCGCGCGATAGACGGCTTCCGCTTCTTCAACATGCCCCTGCTCCAGCATCAGGGCCCCCAGCGCATGGCGGACCGGTTGCATCCAACCCCATGGTTCGTCGTACGGCAGGTGGTCGTCCAGATCGACAGATTTATGAAGATGGATAAATGCTGCATCATAATTTCCCTTACGGTACGCCAACTCCCCATTCAACATTTCTGCGGCAATGGCCAGGATGTCGCGGCACTGGTTGTTGAAGATGTAGCGGGTGTCCGGCACGTTGTCGAAGGCCGCGGTAAAGAGGATTTTCTCTGTCTCTGCGGCTTCTATGTTCCCGCTTGCCGCGTGGGCTACCGCCCTGGCATAGTGTATCATGGCTGTAGACACGCAGTACAACTGAGGGTCTGTCGGCAATGGCTCGTCGATCACTTCCTGCCACTTCCCAAAACGGATGAGGACGTGCATCTTCATCGTCATAAAGCCTTCCAGCCAATCTGCCATGGGTGGTTCTTCCACGCGCAGCAGTTCTTCGGAAATCGTGGTGTTCAGGTTGTTCGCCGCCTCGATGGCCGTCTTGTATTGCCCGAGGAACATAGCCGCATAGATCAGAAAATGATAGTCATGGCAACGATACAGCGTATAAAAATGAATCGCCCCCTCACGCGCCAGAAATTTTCGGTCGGCGACGATGGCCTTGCTGTTCGTGATGACGTCGTTGTAATAATGCCCGCACAGAATATCGATGTGGGAGGGCATATGGGTCAGGTGCCCCGCATCCGGAGCCAGATCCCGCAGGGCATCCCCAGCCCGCAGCGCCCGCTCGGGATGGGGCGACATTTCCATCACGTGGATATACATGTGCAGCACCATCGGATGGTGTTCGGATCCCTGATCCTCCACTTGCTGCATGGCCTTTTCCAACACGGCCACGGCCTCCAGCGTACTGGCGCCCTCATTCGGCGCTCCGGTTTTTATATCCCACAGTTGCCAGACCGTCCTGCTGATCAGCGCTTCTGCATACAACGCACTGATGTCCAGGTCATCAGAAAACGCCTCATGCACCGCCTTTACAGCCGCCGCATAGTCATCATTCCAGGCGCAGAAGGTGTCATGGCCCACCACGTGATCAGATTGATATCGCTGTGCCAGGGTACCTATAAGCGCTTTTTCAACCGGAGTAGCGCCCTCCAGGCGGGCCATGGCTTCTTTAGAAGCATGGTACGAATCCACTACGGCCTGCTCCAGCTCATGCTCGCCGAACGCTTCCCACGGTTTGTTGTAATTCGGTCCCGAGGCATAGGCGATACCCCAGTATGCCATGGCAAAATCCGGATCCCTGTCTAGCGCCTTACGGAAACAGTGTATAGATTCTTCATGATTGTACCCGTAACACCACAACAGCCCCCGGTCAAACCAGGTTTGAGCCTGCTCAACATCTGTAGATACCGGACGCGTGTAAGCGCCTAAATTATAATAATCGGTCATGTAAAGGTCCTGTGGTTGCAAGAACGGATAGAGATAAACGCTTCAAGACCGTGTGGCATCAGTGCGGGTAGCGGATAGAATGTAGCCGATCACATAGCCAAAGAGTCAGGATGATGAATCTCTGGCTATCCCATATAGAACGATGGGTTGTGCCGCTCGTCATGAATATCAAATCATCTTCTACCCGCCACAAGCCACCCGAGCTGATGTTCCGCTGCCTGCTGCGTAACATCTATGTAAATTAAGACTGTACGGTATACAACCTTTTTATAGACCATGGGTTTTCAAGCTGTGAAAGCCGCCGTGAAGGATCCGATCGATGCGCTGAAGTGTGCGTGACTGATGTTATACAGCAAGCATAAAATCAGGGCGGGTGGCAGGCGGCGCGAAGGTCATGATGATCAGAATAACAGGTTTATAACCTACCATGGTTCCTTGCCGGTTCAACCACACCAGCCGCCGGCGCAAACCGCGGCGGAATCGGTTGAATGATCCCGCGTTGCTCCTCATCCATGTCGGTCAGCAGTTCTTTGCTCGGGACGTAGTGAAAGCGGCTGCGCAGAAAGCGGGGAGAATAGCGGTAGAGGATCATCCGCCGATAGCCGTCATTCGTTCTGGCGGCGGAGCCATGGGTCATGGCATCGGTAAACAGCACCGTATCGCCGGCCTCCAGATGCATTTCTTTCATACCGACCTGTTCGCCGGCGGCCTCATCGCTGCGGTACACCTGCCCGGATAATTTGGGATGTCTCATCGCCGACTTATGACTGCCCGGAATGAGCGTTGGCGCGCCGTCACCCGCTCCGATGTCGTTCAGGGCGCTGATGACGTTGATCTGGCCGACCATCCATTCCCCGGTGTTTTCCTGACGGAAGGTGAGATAACAAAGTGGTATAGCGCCACCGCCGTGGATGCCGATGTACCCGCTTTTGCCTCGAACGTTGAGCAGGTTTTCATGGATGGACAGGCCATTGGTGGGATTGACCCATCGCCGACAGTGTTCTATCCAGGCCGGATAGTTGATCAGCCTGCGGAAGACGGGCCCCCCTTCGATGATATTCTGGAAATTGCATCCGTCGGGACCGCTGTACGTATGCGTTTCCACATGCCCGATCCAGGCCCCGGCATCCCGGTCGTTATCGCGCCGCTTGCCTTCGACATATTCCCGGTGGTCATCGACCCACGTATTCATCTCGTCGAGGTCTTCCTGTTTGATCGCGTTTTTCAAGATGATATACCCATGCAGATCGAACAGATAGTCGATCAGATATTCATCTTTCTCACCGGCATTAACCCAATCCTGGGACATCATGTCTCTCCCATTATGTGGCACCTTCTGTATCCCTGTTTCGCCGTTGTTCTATCCAGTTATACAATGTGGGCAGCACCAGGAGCGTCAGTAGCGTCGATGTAATCAAACCACCGATCACGACGCTGGCGAGTGGTCTCTGCACTTCCGAGCCCGGGCCGGTGTTGAATGCCATGGGGATAAAACCCAGGCTGGCAACCAGGGCGGTCATGAGTACCGGTCGCAAGCGGTCGCCTGCCCCGTTAATTACCGCATCGCGCAGGGAAAAACCGCTCTGACGCAGGGCGTTGATATGTGCCACCAGGACGATCCCGTTCAACACCGCGACGCCGAAAAGGGCCACAAACCCGATACTGGCGGAGATGGAAAGGTACAGACCACGCATCCAGAGGAAGAAAATCCCCCCAGACAAAGCGAACGGCAGATTGACGAAAATCAATAGCGCATACCGCATCCGGCCGAACATCATGTACAGCAGACCGACAATGATAACAAGCGTGAGCGGCACGACGATGAGCAGATGCTGCATCGCCCGCTGTTGATTCTCGAAAGACCCGCCGTATTCGAGAAAATATCCGGGCGGTACGTCCACGTCGGACTCGATCGCTGCCTGCAGATTGGAAACGTAGGTGCCGATATCGATATCGGTCAGATTAATACCCACGATGACCCGACGCCAGCCGTTCTCCCGTGCGATTTCCCGTGGACCTTCCTGCGAAGAGATATGAGCAACGCGTTTGAGTGGTATGACACCGCCAGTGGACAGGGGCACGGGAATTTCCATCATGGTTTCAAAGCTGTTACGGATCGCTTCGTCAAAACGGATCATAATGTCGAACCGGCGCTGGCCTTCAAATACCTGGCCGGCTGTCTGGCCGCCGATGCCGAATTCAATCACACGCTGTACCTCATCAACATTCAATCCGTATGAAGCGACGGCCTCGCGGTCGATCTCGATGGTCAGGTACGGCTGACCGGTGATATGTTCCATATAAAAATTGGCGGTGCCGGGCAGGCCCTGAACCGCCCCGATGATATCTGTTCCGATTTGTTCCAGCCTGTCCAGGTCTTCGCCGTAGATCTTAACCGCGACATCCGATTTGACACCGCTGGTCAGCTCATCCACCCGCATGGCAATGGGTTGTGTAAAGTTATAGGCCATCCCCGGCTCGGCTTCGAGGTAGGGCCGGATCAGTTCGTGGATCTTTTCTTTGGTTATGCCAGGCCGCCAGGTATCAGGTGGTGTGAGAATGACCCACACATCGGTTTGATGGACGCCCATCCAGTCGTTTGCCAGGTCAGAGCGTCCTGTCTTTGGTACGACCGTCTGAATTTCAGGAATGCTGCGTTTCAATATGGCGGCCAGCCAGTTGGCATTGCGGACAGATTCCTCCAGGATAACGCTTGGCATCCGAATCTGCTCTACGAGAATGGAGCCTTCGTCGAGTTCCGGAAGAAATTCGGTGCCTAAGAAGGGCACCAGCGCCATGGAGACAAGGAAAACCAGAGCGGCTATCGGCAGGACGATCCGTTTACGATCCAGCGTACGGTCGAGAAACCGTTGATAACGAGGGCCCAGCCAGCTGATCAGATAGTTGCGGCGGGTCCGTACGCCTTTTCGAAACACCAGGGCGGCAATTGCCGGCACATACACCAGCGTCAGGAGCAACGAACCGAATACGGCGGTGGCCACGGTGATCGCCATCGGCCGGTACAGGATGCCTTCCATCCCCTTGAAGGTGACAATCGGGACATAGACCATCAGGATAATAAGCACACCGAAGAAGATCGGGCGTGCGACTTCATGGGCAGCCTCCCTGATGACATCCTTTTTCGGGCGGTCCGGATCCGTCTGTAATTTATGGACTATATTCTCGATCATCACCACCGATCCGTCGACCACCATCCCGAAGTCGATGGCGCCAAGGCTCATCAGGTTGGCTGCCAGCCCGAACTCCCGCATACCGATAAATGCGAACAGCATCGACAAAGGGATCACCAGAGCGACGATCAAAGCGCCTCTAATCTCGCCCAGAAGGAGCAGAAGGACGGCGATTATGAAAAACCCGCCTTCTATCAGATTGGTAGAAATGGTATTCGTGGTGCGTGCGACCAGGTCGGCCTGATCGTAGAATTTCTCGATGCGCACGCCGTCGGGTAGACTCTTATTCACCTGATCCAGTTTCTCCTCGATCGCCTGGATCACCTCACGCCCGTTGCCGCCGCGCAGCATCATCACGATGCCGGTCACCACCTCGCCCTGACCGTCCTGTGTCACCGCCCCCTGCCGCAACTGTTCTCCCACACTCACCCGAGCCACATCCCGGACAAAAATCGGCCGGGTATCGAGCGTGGTGACGATGATATTTTCGATGTCCGCCCGGCTGCGGATCTGACCGAATCCTCGCACGATATACTGCTCACGGTTGTGTTCCAGAAAATTTCCGCCGGAGACGCTGTTGTTGTTCTCGATGGCCTCAATGACTTCCTTCAGCCCGATGCCGTAGGTGCGAAGTATCTCGGGGTTCACCGTCACATCATACTGCTTGGCGAATCCGCCGAATGAAGTGACTTCCGTGACTCCGCTAATCGTCTTGAGTTGTGGTATAACCAGCCAGTCCTGCATGGTCCGCAGTTCCGTCAGAGAATAGCCGTTGCCGATGACGGTATACTGATAGATTTCTCCCAGGGCCGTGGAAATCGGTCCCAGCTGAGGTGAGGAGATGTCGGCGGGCAGCGCATCTACGATACCCTGCAGACGCTGGCTGACCATCTGGCGAGCGAAATAGATATCCGTGTCTTCCTCGAATTCGACCGAGACGGCCGACAGGCCGAATTGGGAAACAGATCGCACCTCGACGATAGCGGGCAGGCCGTTCATGGTCGTTTCAATCGGGTAACTCACGAGCTTTTCGACATCATAAGGCGAATAGCGCCCGGCCTTGGTGATGACCAGCACCTGCACCGGCGTTACATCCGGCAGAGAATTGATAGGGATGTTCTGCAATGCTGAAAAGCCGGCAAACGCCATCAGGATGACCAGAGACAACGCGACCGCTTTTTGCCGTAAACTGAAATTGATGATGGCTTCCAGAATCATTCTTCTTCGCCTTCGCCCATTTTACTGAGGGCTTTCAACGTGAATATTTGGGTGACTGCTATTTCCTCACCGCCTTCTAATCCGGACTCGACAATGGCATAGAGGCTGGTCAAGCGCCGTGTGGAAATCACCTGTTTACGGTAGGTATGTTCATCCACTTTAAGGAACACCAGCGCCTGCGGGCCTTCATAGGTCAGCGCGGACAACGGGACGGTAATGACCGGATCGGGTGTTTGAACCTGAATCTCCATTCTGACATTGATCCCCGGCATCGGCCATGCATTCTGTGTGTTGATGATGGCATTGACGGTAACGGATCTATTGATGGGGTCCAGGGCCGGGTTGATGGTGGATATTCGTCCCTCGACTTTTCGATTCGGAAAGTCTTTCAATGAAATCGTCAGCGCGTCCCCCGCTTTGAGCAGGCCGGCCTCATCCGACGAGACATACCCCTGAACCAGCACCTTATCCAGATTGATGATCGTCGCCATATGTTCGTAGGCTTCAACCGACTGGCCCCGATCGATCAGATGTTCACTGATCACGCCATTGATGGGGGCATACATTTCGAGCCGGGCATTCAGTTCCCGGGTGGGTTCCTCCAACTGCTCGATGCGTGATGCACTCATCCCGACAGCCAGGAGGCGGGCCTGCGCAGCCCTTGCGATGGCCGTCGACCGGATAAAGTCAACCTGGACTTCTTCAAGGTCGCGTATCGGACTGAGTTCCTTCTCCACCAGGACGGTGAGGCGTTGCTTCCGGCTTTCTTGATACGTCACTTCCGCCCGGGCCTGTATGTATTCTGCTAAGAGATTGGCAAATTCCAGACTTTCAAGTTCCAGAACCGGCTGGCCCTTTTTGACCGGTTCGCCTTCATGGGCATACAGGTCAGTGATGCGGGCATTAAACGGGGCGCTGAGTTTGAAAATATAATCGGGCGCTGGAAACACCGTACCCGGTACCTTGAGCCGATATGAAAACCGAACGGGCCGTATAACCGTTGTTTGGATAGGCACTTCAGCAGCCTGTTCGGGCGTCAGATGAACCAGCTGGTTATCCGATATGCGTCCGGGCGGGGGTAGGGATATGGTTTCAACAGGCTCTTGAAAGATGTCTTCACGTCCACACGACATGGATATCAAAGTAGCCAGAATAAAAGTCGTGATTGTGTGGGTTCTGTATGGTCTAATTGAAGGTTTCAACGGTGCACCTGTCCTATCAAACGATGAGATGATCATTGGTATGGATCCGCCGTGCCCTGGACACCGACAAGCATCGCAGCAGCCTGGCCCATGATATTTTCCTGAAGGTTTATTATTTGATAAACGTGCCGTTTCTGTACTCCTGGAATGCTTGCTCTAACTCTTTGCGGGTATTCATCACGATAGGCTCATGCCAGGCGACGGGCTCCTGGATCGGTTTACCAGACACAAGCAAAAACCGGATACCGGCCTCACCGGCCTGCACCGTGACCTCGTCACCGTTGTCGAAAAGCACCAGTGATCTGTTGCCTGCGTCGTCGATTATCGCATCCCTGGGCAGACCTTCCCATTCTGTTTTTACTGCCTGGGGCCGTGAAGCATCCCGAAACGTTCCGGCACCCTCGAACACGTACGCAAACACATGTCGGGAAGTTTCTACAGGCAGGGTTTTGCGTGTGCCTGGCGGGACTGATATATCCAGGTACTGCGGATCAGCGGCAATGCCGTCCACGGGGCCGGTTTTCCCCCAGAAAGAACCGCAGACGACCCGCACATGCGTTCCGTCGTTGTCGGTGACTTCCGGGATCTCTGCGGATACGCCATCCTGATAGCGCGGGGCGGTCATTTTGAGTGAGGACGGCAGATTCGCCCACAATTGGAAGCCATGCATCCGGCCCTTCGGATCGCCCTTGGGCATTTCCTGATGAAGGACATCGCTACCGGCCGTCATCCACTGAACGTCGCCCGCCCCGAGTGTGCCGCTGTTGCCGAGGCTGTCCCCGTGATCCACTGTGCCTGAAAGGACATAGGTGATGGTTTCAATGCCCCGATGTGGATGCCAGGGGAATCCCGCGATATAATCCTCCGGGCGTTCGTTACGGAAATCGTCGAACAGGAGGAATGGATCGTAGTCTTCCGTTTCACCGAATCCAAACACCCGGCGCAAATGTACCCCCGCCCCTTCGATAGCAGGCCTGGCTTGAATGATCCGCTTTATTGGCCGCAAGGACATGTTTTCTCCTTGTATCAAGATCAGAATAATAATAAATTATGTATATCTGACCAACGTCGAGCATCGGATTAACAAAGTACGTGCCCAGTCCTTTGCGTACCAGCAGTTATTTTAACATCGGTTGCTGAAAATGTCCAATAGTAATTTGAATTGAACAATATTTAAAAAGCAGGCCTACTATATTATGTTAACAGGATCATCTAATGGCCATACAGCACCGTTGACCACTTTATTGGCGCTGTACACCCACACTGATTCGGCAGCACTCGAACAGGCCGTTCTGGCGGCCTATTCTAAAGAGCAGTTGCTTTCTCTGGCCCTTGAAGATGCGGATTTTGAAACACGCAAAGCGGCCACCTATGCCCTCAGTGTGGTGGGAGACCTTTCTTACGCCGAACCGCTCGCGGCCGCCTTGCACACGGATCTGCCAGGTGTTCATCAGATCGTTGAGCAGGCGCTCTGGTGTTTATGGTTCAAATCCGGCAGGGCGGATGTGGATACCCTGATGCAGGAAGGGGCGCGATTGCTCGAATCGCAGTGTTTTGATGATGCAAACGTTCTATTCGATCGTGTCATTGCCCTGGTGCCCGACTTTGCAGAAGGTTACAATCAACGGGCGGTCGTTTCCTATTTGCAGGAAGACTGGACACGGGCTATTCAGGACTGTCAGGCCGCCGTCTCTCTCAATCCGGTTCACTTCGGCGCCCTGGCCGGTATGGGACATTGTTATCTACAATGCCAGGAATTACAGGCCGCCCTGACATCCTATGAAAAGGCATTGGCCGTTAACCCTCATATGCCGGCCATTCAGTCAAATATCGATCGAATACGTAAGTTTATGAATGAGGCATGAAGGGGCATTGTGGCTAAACGCCGTCTGATTGATCTGGTGCTTGACCGGGATATAAGCATCGACCGGGATCAGGCTCGTCGATTGATCCTGACAGGTTCTGTGCAGGTCAACGGCCATACAATGGTTCAACCGGCCGCGTATGTCGGTGGTGATGTGGAAGTCAGGTTGGAAAATTTTGAGACCAGCGTTAGCAGAGCAGGTCAGAAGTTGTCCTTTGCCTTATCACAATGGAATATACCGGTCGAGGAAAAAATTGCAGCTGATGTCGGGGCTGCTGCCGGTGGTTTTACCGAAGGCCTGCTTCGCCACGGCGCCCGCCGAGTCTATGCGATTGAAACAGGCAAAGGGCAATTGGCCTGGAAAATTCGTCAGGATAAACGGGTGGTCGTTATGGAAGAGACGAATATCCTGCAACTACGCACGTTGCCGGACCCTATAGATCTGGCGACCATCGACGTGTCCTGGACGCCGTTGCGCCAGGCTCTGCCGGCATTGGCGCCCCTACTCGGCGAACCCAGCACGGTCATCGCTCTTCTCAAACCGAATTACGAACTTCAGAACCCCGGGCAGCTGGTCAACGGAGTGCTGGTAGATCCTCAGATCAGGACACAGGTCATACAAAATTTCATGTTGTGGGCAGAAAATCACGATTGGCAGGTCCTGGATGAAACCAGATCACCCGTGACCGGGGATCGGGGCAATGTCGAGTGGTTATTCCATCTCCGGTATAATGTGAAATAGGAAATTATCCACCATCCGCTTTGTCATGCGGCGATGCTATTAAAGGCTCATGGATTATTCTTTTAAACATAGTCAGTATGTGATGCATAAGGAAACCGGTGTCGTTGTTCCCGTGTACATACCGTCCGGGGTTGATGCCGATCTGGCCGAATCGTTGCTGCACGACAACGTAGAAGCCTTGCTCCCCTGTGTCGATAATCCGGCGGCCATCTGGCTTAGTGTAGATGGGGAAAGCAACGGGGCCGATATCGCACAACGCCTGTCCGGGAAGACGGGGATAAGTATTACGGTGGCGCCGACAAACAGAGGCAAATTACAGAGTATCATGCATGGGGTCTATCATCTAACCCAGCAGCAGTCCTATCGATATCTGGCGGTCATTGATCAGGACGGCGATCATTTTGGTAATGAGATGTTGAACTTTATCCGGACCGGGGAATATATTACGCAAAAACGCGGTGATCCGCGGGTAATCGTGTTGGGGCACCGACGCTCTTTACACCGGCCCATGGGGCTGTTGCGCGGGGAATTAGAGGAATTGGCAGATCGTGTTCTTCTGGATATGCTGATGTATCATGCCGGGGTTACCGGTAGGCCATTGCCGTTGGAATACGTCCTGACCCTTGGTGAGGTGCCGGATTTCCATTCGGGTTACAAGCTATTCGATCGGGCGACGGCTCAAGCTGTTTTTCTCTCACCGACCAATCAGTCGGGCGTTTCGGATCGCTGTTACTATCACCATGCCGTGGAGGCGGTCGTTGTCGTCGAGGCGTTAGAATCGGGCGCCTACCTCGGCGCTGTCACCAGAAGCACCTTAAATGAACAGCCGATTTCTACCTTCGGCCTCTATAACCGCGTTCAGCTTGTAGCGGATAAAATAATCTGGCCTGCCCGGCGGCTTGCCATACCGCCCCCTTTTATCGCCCAATGGCTGGCGAATCATATCCCGCCCTTATTGTTAAATACGCTTGTTCCGGAAGGCAAAGATGAATTGGAACAAATAAGAAAAACCGTCCTGGATACCTTAAACGACGAACAGGACGGCCAATATGATGAAGTCTTACATCCCTTGTTTGTTTGATGGAATGCATCGTATGGCACTGGTATTGCCGCGTTGTCTAAGGGGTTGTTGCCGACACTTCATCGGCGCGGTTCATGGCGAGCATCCCAATTACCAAAAAACGCCGGCGAAAGGAGCTGGAAAAAACCGAAAGCGGTTTATTTTATACCTTTTCCTCTCCTTTGGAGTGAAGATTACAGGGCCTGGCGTCTACAGCGTCGTATACTTTCTCTCATTTATCGCACCGAACGCATGCATTCTGTTTCGGATACAGCCGGATTTCAACGGTGCTGAAACTTTCACCACCTTTCAGGTCGGACTTCTCTCCCGGGTCTACGCTGTTCCCACCGCTTCCCTTAACACATGACGTCAACCATGTTTCAAGGGGCTGGGTTTTTCTTGCTTCAACACAACAACCGCCTCATGTTTATGGTTCTATTATGAGGCGTGTAATTTACAGACGAAATGGGCAAAAAACCAGCAAAGGATTATTTTACTTTAGTGCTATATTTCCAGTTGATTACCCTAAAGACGGTATCTGCATTTCCACTTCGTATCCGATTGATAAAGTGGATCATTCTGAGGTATCGGTACGACTTCTGTGAGAGTCGCTCCAAGGATTTCGCATGTTCTCCTTGATGGGGTATTTTCGGGGTTACACGTGATCCACAGAGGGTCAATCCCATGTCCTCTGGCCAGAGGAAGCACAAGATGACAACTACGAGATGCATAGTGATGCCCGCGATAGGCTGGTTCTACGGTATAGCCGATATGCCCGGCATACATTTCAATGTGCTCCGTGTGCCCAATTCGAAGGGATAGCTGCCCCATTACAGTCTGCGGCCGTCCGAGCGGCGTCATATGAAAGATATATACCGGCACATATCTCTGTCTCGGATCACCGGACTGCATGTTGGTCAGCACCAGCTCCAGATCGTCGTCTACCAGTGGCCCCGGATCTCTAAAACGAAATGGCGACGATTTTATCTCCTGCCTGTCACGAAAGTTGAAAACGAAATTTTTGATTTGTTTCATGAGCAAATGAGTAGATGAGCAGTTTCGACGAGCAGTCTGAAGACAAAATAATTGTAGGGCTGATATATCCGCAAGAATAAAAAGCCCGGCGGACAAAATGTCTACCGGGCTATATAACGTTCTAAAGCTTTACGACCTGTAACTTTAATATCTGTAATGATCCGGCTTGAACGGGCCTTTTACCGATACGCCGATATAATCGGCCTGGTTTTTGGTAAGCTGCGTGAGCTTTACCCCCAGTTTATGTAGATGCAGGCGCGCTACTTCCTCATCAAGATGTTTCGGCAGGGTCGTTACGCCGATCTCGTGATCATTCTGCAAGAGATCAATCTGCGCCAGCACCTGATTGGCAAACGAGTTGGACATCACGAAAGAGGGATGTCCGGTTGCGCATCCCAGGTTCACCAGACGTCCTTCGGCGAGAACGAAGATCGATTGGCCGTCCGGGAAGGTGTATCTGTCCACCTGCGGCTTGATATTCTGTTTTACGATACCTGGAAAATCATTCAGGGCATCGATCTGTATCTCGTTATCGAAATGACCAATATTGCTCACAATCGCCTGATCCCGCATCTTTTCCATGTGTTCGATACGAATGATATCGCGATTGCCTGTAGTCGTCACGTAGATATTGCCTTCGGACAGGGCATCTTCAATCGTGGTAACTTCAAACCCTTCCATAGCCGCTTGAAGTGCGCAGATGGGATCTATTTCGGTGATGATTACCCGGGCGCCGAACCCGCGCATCGACTGCGCACACCCTTTGCCGACGTCGCCATAGCCGCAGACCACCACCGTCTTGCCGGCCACCATGACATCAAGCGCCCGTTTCAGGCCATCGGCCAGGGATTCGCGGCAACCATATAGATTATCGAATTTAGATTTGGTGACCGAATCATTTACATTGATCGCCGGAAACAGCAGTTTGCCTTCTTCCATCATCTGATACAACCGATGAACACCTGTTGTGGTTTCTTCCGATACGCCCTGTATATTGGCGCTCATATCGTGCCAAAAACGCGGGTTTCTCTCCAGTTGGCGCTTCAATACCGTATTGATGATCTGTAATTCCCTGTTCTCGGTCGGGTCGTCCAATATCGAGGCATCGTCTTCAGCCTCAACGCCGCGGTGAATTAATAAGGTCGCATCACCACCGTCGTCTACAATCAGGGAGGGGCCTGTTGCATCGGGGAAACTTAACGCCTGCATGGTACAATCCCAATATTCTTCCAGTGTTTCGCCCTTCCACGCGAAAACAGGCGTGCCGCCATCTGCGATCGCCGCCGCTGCATGGTCCTGTGTGGAAAATATATTACAGGACGCCCAACGGACGTCTGCTCCCAGCGCTTCAAGCGTCTGGATCAATACGGCGGTTTGGACCGTCATATGCAGTGAACCGGTAATTTTTGTGCCTTTGAACGGTTGTTCTTTCGTATATTTTTCACAGATCGCCATCAAGCCCGGCATTTCCTGTTCAGCGATGGTTATTTCCTTGTGGCCGAATTCCGCCTCGGATATATCTGCTATTTTATAGGGCATACCGGAATAATCCGGAAGCTCGATGTTCTGTATCACATCCTGTGACATTGAAAAAACTCCTTATGGTGTAGATTACAAATGGCAAATGATCATGGAGATCTGGATATTTGTAATAGATCAGATGTCATCTGATCGGATCAAAATATAGCTCTAAATCAAAAAAGGTTCAATAAAGAGGTTGTTGTTTTCAATCAAGATTGCGTTGATCCATCCCGATGAGAAGCGCACGCCCCCACCTTTTTCATCGACAGCCGCTCCATTAGAAAAACACTATCCCATCAGCGAACAAATAACGAAGAGATTAAAATGTTTGCTTGTCTCATATTAAGAATTTATATTGCTTAAATCCTTTTTCATATTATTT
>PVBE010586690.1_pt1 | contig 20539 bp, 19 predicted proteins | sample 1631181 | NCBI WGS metagenome assembly PVBE01 (sample SAMN08397723, study PRJNA350692) | Marine metagenome, whole genome shotgun sequencing project. | isolation source: water | place: Pacific Ocean | collected 2012-04 | reverse complement strand
GCGTCGCATACCATCGAATTCGACGATATCTACCGCGATGGCCTCTACCATCCCGGCGCACCGGTGATCTCGGCGGCGCTGGCCCTGGCCCAGGCCAAGGGTTTGAGCGGCAAGGGGTTTTTGCTGAGCGTCATCGCCGGCTATGAGGTCTCCAACCGCATGGCCGTTTGCGTCAACCCGGCCCATTACGAATACTGGCACACCACCGCCACCATCGGCACCTTCGGCGCCGCGGCGGGCGCGGCCAAGGTGTTGGGGTTGGATGCCGACCGCATGGCCCATGCCATGGCCAACGCCGGCACCATGGCCGCCGGCCTGCAACAGGCCTTTCGCGGCGAAGCCATGGCCAAGCCCATGCACGCGGCCCACGCGGCTGAGGTCGGCGTCACCCTGGCGCTGGCGGCGGAACAAGGCGTTACCGGGGTCCTGGACATCCTGGAAGGCCCGCGCGGTTTCGGCGCCGCCATGGGCAATGATCCGGACTGGGACGCCGCCGCCGACGAGCTCGATAAATCCTTCGCCATTGAGCGCACGACATTTAAGAACCACGCCGCCTGCGGCCACACCCACGCCGCCATCGACGGGGTGCTAGCGTTGCGGGCCGAGCACGGCCTGAAACCCGATGACATTGCCCGCATCCGCGTCGGCAGCTTCCAGAAGGCCCAAGAAATTTGCGGCAACATGAACCCGCAAACCATCTTCGAGGCTAAGTTCTCGCTGGCCTATTGCGCCGCCATGGCGATCCGCGAAGGCCGCGTCCGCCTGGATGCGTTCTCATCCGACCTGCTTGAGGACCGGGACCTCCGGGATTTAATCGCCAAGGTCGAGGTCAGCGTCGATGCCGACATCGACGCCGAGTTCCCCCTGCGCCGCGCCGCGCAAGTTTCCATCGAGACCACGGCTGGCGAAACGTTTGAGCATTATTCGCCGACCCGCAAGGGCGACCCGGACAATCCGTTGAGCGACGACGAGCTGGCGGACAAGTTCCTCGAGATTACCAATCCGGTACTCGGCGACGACGGCGCGGCGGCGTTTCTGGACCAGCTGTGGCGGCTCGACGAGACGGAAGACCTTTGCGCCCTGCCGCTGACTCCGATCAAAGCCAGCGCCGCTCAATAAACTACCTTACATCCCGCCTGTCTACATCCCGCGTGGGCCGCCCTTGACCATTTTGGCCTCGGCCTCAAGCTCGTCGCGGTGGCGTTCGATCAATTCCTCGATCACCGTCGCCACCGATTGGCAACGGTCGCGCAACTTGACCTTGATGCCGTGGGAAGACTTGGCGACATTGGCGAACTCCCGCGCCAAAGAGACATTTGACAGCATTTCAAAGGTCTCTCCATTAACGTAGATGGTGGTGGCGACGACCGGGTCCCCAGGCTTGCAGCCATAGCCCAAGCGTCCACGCGGCGAAGACGTTGCCTTTTTCATCAGCATTGATTTCACCTTCCCGAAACCTATTGGGGAGTTTGCCCTACGCTAGCGCCAGCGTCGTTGACCGGGATCAAGCGGAACGTTTATTTCTTGATTTCCGCCACCACCGCGTCACCCACCCGGGCGGTTTTGGCGGTGCCGCCGAGGTCGGGGGTATGGTTGGCGGCATCGGCGAGGACCGCGTCGACGGCGGCATCGAAGGCGGCGGCGGCCTTGGTCAAATCCTCCCGGCCGTGGCGTGCGCCCAGCCAATCCAGCAACATCGCCGCCGAGTTCATCAGCGCCACCGGATTGCCGATGCCCTGTCCCGCGATATCCGGGGCCGAGCCGTGCGCGGCCTGGGCGACGCCGTGATCGTCGCCGGCATTGACCGACCCGCCCAGGCCCAAGCCGCCGGAAAGCTCGGCGGCTTCGTCGGACAGGATGTCGCCGAACATATTGGTGGTGACGACGACATCGAAGGCATCGGGGGTGCGCACCAGCAACGCCGCCATGGCGTCGATGAGGACTTCGTCCAACTCGACATCCGGATGGCCCTTGGCGACGTCGCGAACTTCGCCCAGGAACAGCCCTTCGGACACTTTCAAGACATTGGCCTTGGTCACCACCGTCACTTTGTTGCGGCGGCGTCCGGCCAGTTGGAAGGCGGCTTCGGCGATACGGCGGGAGCCCTGGCGGGTGATCTTGCGCACCGCCAGGGCCACGTCCTCGGTCGGCATGAACTCGCCTGAGCCCAGGAACATGCTGCGATCGGCATAAAAGCCTTCGGTGTTTTCCCGGGCGATCACCAAATCCATGGCCGGCGTCATTGCGGGCACGCCATCGCGGGCGCGCGCCGGGCGGATGTTGGCGAAAAGGTCCAGTTTCAGGCGAATGGTCGCGGACGGGTTGATGCCACCCTCAATCGGGGGCGGATAGGCGTAGGTATCGGCGGGGCCCAAGATGACGCCGTCGGACGCCTTGACTTCCTCCATCACCGCGTCGGACAGGGTCGAACCTTCGGCCGCATGCGCCGCCAGGCCGATGGCGCGTTCCACCAGGGTAAGCTTGAGGCCGAACTTTTCGTCCAGCGCCTCCAGCGCCGAAACCGTTGCCGCCATGATTTCCGGGCCGATGCCGTCGCCGGGCAGGATCAGGATTTTCACGATGAACCCCCTTGCGCATCTACAGCCGGGGCGGCGGCGAAATTGCGGAACCGGGTGGTGCCGTCGCGTTCGATCTGGTCGCTCAACCCGACCTCCCAAGTCAAATAGGTTTGCATGGCGTCCTCGTTTCCTTCGTCCAGGTCATAGGGCCGGTACCAGACATCAACCGGCTCATCCAAGGCGTCCTTGAAGCCCTTGGCCAGGGGCAGGCCGGCGTCGACCCAGGAAGCGGTGCCGCCCGCCAAGATCTTTACATCGCGGCCACCCGCCTTTATCCCCTGGGCCGCATCCGCCGCCGCCAACCGGGCCAGAACCCCATCCGGCGACGTCAGCACGATCTTGACCCCCCGGAAATAGCGCCGGGGATGGCGTCCAGGTTTCCCGGTAAATTGGCGCGGATGGCGAAACGGCTGGCCGGAATGTGGCCCTTGCGGTGATCGCGGCTGTCGGTCAAATCGACGACGATGGCGCCGCCGCCGACCATCAACGCCGTCAGGTCCTTCGGCAATACCAATTCCGGCGTCGCCTCGCCCAGGCCGAACACCTGCGGATGGTGCGGGCCCTCAACCAGCGGCCCGCAGTTCAGCGCATCGGCGAGGACATAGGTGTCGCTCCATCCCATCTGGATCAACCACGACGCCGTCATTGTCGCGCGCACGCCATTATCATCGACCAGCACCAGACGCGCGCCCTTGACCCCGACATATCGGTCCGTCGCCTGCACCAACTGGCCGCCCGGCGCCGGTTTGGCGTCGGCAAGGTGGCCGGCCTCGAACTCATCGCCGTCGCGGACATCGAGCACATAAAGCGTGCGGTTTTTATCCGCCCGCCATTGATCGAGCGTGGCGGCGTCGATTTCGGGGACCTCGAACCGCGCAGCAATGCCGTCGGCGCAATCCAAGGCGCGCTTGAGGCCGCCCGAGGACAGCGCCGGAAATGATTGCGTCTGTCCCCGGGCCAATTCCAGTCCGGCCAGATGCCAGCCCATGGTGCCGTTTTCCAGCGCCACGACGCGATTTTTTATCCCGGCATTGATCAGCGACTGGGCGCCGATGATGGAACGCGTCCGCCCGGCGCAATTGACGACGACGGTGGTGTCGGGCCTCGGCGCGATATCGTGAATGCGCAGCGCCAGTTCGGCGCCGGGAACATCGATGCCGCCGGGAATGGACATGTTTTCGAACTCGGGCATGGGGCGGCTGTCGACGATGACCAGATCATCGCCCCGGTCTTTCATCGCCTGCAGCTCGGCCGCCGGGATATGCGGGGTCTCGAAGTTGATCTCGATGAATTCACCGAACGCCTTGGACGGCACGTTGACGCCGGAAAAGACCTCGTACCCGGCCTCGGCCCAGCCTTGCAGCCCGCCTTCAAGATAGGAAACGTCGCTATAGCCGAAACGCGACAGCCGTTCCGCGCCCAGGGTAATCAGGGGATCGTCTTGCTGCCCACCGGCGCACAGCACGATGGGCACATCGCGCCGCGGCACCAGATCATCACAGGTCAGCTCCAGCCGGCTCAGCGGCATCGGCACCGCGAACAGCAGGTGGCCGTCACCGAAGGTGCCTTCTTCGCGCAGGTCCAGCAACGCCAGTTCCTCCCCGCTCACAATCATCGCCTTGAGGTCGATGGCGGCAATCGGATTGGGGGGGGATATGCTCACAACCCTTAACTCAATTTGTTTTTGAGGTGCGGCATCAGTCCGCCATCGGCGATCATCGCCATCAGGTGGCCGGGCAGCGGCTCACAGGCAAGGGTTTCCCCGGTGCTCAGGTTCTCGATCTTGCCCTTGAGCGCATCGACGCGCAGCTCATCGCCGGTGGTAATCCGCTCAACGTCTGCGCAAACCAGTGCAGGTACACCGAAATTCAAGGTATTGCGGTAAAAAATCCGGGCGAAGGACTTGGCCAGCACGGCGCGGATACCGAGTAATTTTAGATGCAGCGGCGCTTGTTCGCGGGAAGACCCGATGCCCATATTGTTACCGGCGACGAAAATATCGCCGGTCTTAACGGCGCCGGCGAAATCCGGGTCCAGCGGCTCCAAGCAGAACTTGCAGCCTTCCTCGGCCTCCATGTTCTTATAGGAATGGATCGGCGCCAACTGGTCGGTGTCGATGTTATCGCCGTAGACCCAGGCGCGGCCTGTTTCCTGAGAACTACTCATAGCAACTCCCTCGGATCAGTAATCTCTCCGGTGACGGCGGCGGCGGCGACCAAATAGGCGGAGCCCAGATACAGTTTCGAGGATTTCGCCCCGGCGCGGCCGACGAAATTGCGGTTGGTCGACGAAATCCCGGTCATGTTTTCATCGAGCCGGGCCGGGCCGAGCCCGATGCAGCCGCCGCAGCCGGTCGGCAGGATTGTCGCGCCCGCCTGTTCAAGAATTTCCAGAATTCCCTCCTCCGCCGCCGCATCGCGGATGCGGTTAGACCCCGGCGCGACGAAAAAACGCGTGCCGGCAGCCTTGGTCCGGCCGTTGACGATGGCCGCCGCCATCCTGAGATCATCCAACTTGGCCCCGGTGCAGGCGCCGATATAGGCCTGGCCGACCGGGGTGCCGGCGTGTTCGGAAATATCGGCGGCGTTTTCCGGATTTGACGGCGCCGCCACCTGCGGGGTCAGCGCCGCGCCGTCCATGGTGATGGTCTTCGCCACCGGGGCGTCGGCGTCCCCCTGCCAGGTCTGGATATCGACCCCTGACGCCCCCGTCGCCACCAGCCACTGGGCGGTGGTGTCATCGGGGGCGACGATGCCGGTCTTGGCCCCTAATTCGGCGGCCATGTTGGTCAGCGTCATGCGCTCGTCGATGGTCATCGCCTTGACCGCGTCGCCGCCATATTCCACGACCATGTAATTGGCGCCCATGATGCCGATATCGCCGCATAGCTTTAAAATCACGTCCTTGGCCGCGACCCCGTCCGACAAGCCCCCCGTCACATCCAGGCGCAGCGTTTCCGGCACCCGCACCCAAATCTCGCCGGTCGCCAGCACGCCGGTCATTTCCGTTGCCCCGACGCCGACCATGAACGCGCCGAAAGCGCCGCCGGTGGTCGAATGGCTGTCGGCACCGACACAGAACAGGCCGGGTTTCAGGAATCCGTTTTCCGGCAGCACCACGTGGCAAATGCCTTGTTCGGGAAGGAAATGCGGCAGCTTTTTCTCGGCCACCCATGCATGGGAGATTTCCTGGATTTTGACGCTGTTGGGGTCCGTATCATTGGTGTAATGGTCGGTGATGACGACAAGCTTATCGGAGTCCCAAATGGGAACCCCCAATTCATCCAGCATCTTCCCGGCGCGCCTAGGGCCCGACGAATCGTGCATCATCGCCATATCGACGGCGCAGGTAACGATGTCGCCCGGCGCGACCGAGTCCTGCCCGGCGGCCTTGGCAAGTATCTTTTCCGAAAGCGTCATCGATTGAGGTTGGACCATCTTCAAATCACCTTGGCCTTCCTGAGCGCCGCCAACTTGGCCGCATCGTAGCCCAGACCAGTCAACACGGCGTCGGTATGTTCGCCCAGCTTCGGCGCCGGGTTGGCCGGGGCCGGGGTTTCGGCTTGCACCGGCGGGCGCAGGTAACGATAGGTGCCGTGGCCTTCCAGTTCAATATCCTGCAGGCGCCCTTCATCCTTGACGAACGGGTTTTCCAGGGCCTCGGCCACATCCAAAATCGGCGATGACGGCACGGTGCCGGCGAAGTCGATCAGCCATTCGGCGGTGGTCTTGGCCGACAGCGCTTCATCCAGCATTTCCTGGATCAGCGGACGCGCCTCCAAACGTTCCTTGAAGGTACGGAATCGGTCGTCATCGGCCCATTCCGGATGGCCGAGGGCGTCCACCAGCGCCGGCCAGAATTTTTCCTTGTTGCACATCAGGTAGATCCAGCCGTCGGCGGTCTTATAAAGCTGACACGGCGTCAGCGACGGATGCGCCGACCGGGCCAGACGTTTCTGGGTGTGCCCGTTGTTCAGGTACCATATCGCCGGATAGCCCAGGTTGGACAGCGCCACATCGAACAAACTGATATCCAGGTCGCCGCCAACACCGGACCCGCGCGCGCCGATAATGCCGGCCACCGCCGCATAGGCCAGCCCGACGCCGGTCATCTGGTCGACCACCGATAGCCCGAACCGGGTCGGCTCGCCCTCGGGATCGCCGGTCAGCGAGAAATAGCCGGTTTCCGCCTGCATCAGATAATCGAAGCCGGGCCACGATGCCCGCGTCCCCTCACGGCCATAGGCGGACAAATGGGCGCAGACGATTTTGGGGTTGGCGTCTTTAAGGTGCGCATAGGTGAGGCCGAGCTTTTCCGGCACGTCGCCGCGCAGGTTCGAGGTCAAGGCGTCGGCGGATTTAACAATATCCAGGAACACCGCCCAGCCGTCGTCGCTTTCCAGGTCCAGGGTCAGGCTCTTCTTGTTGCGGTTATAGGCGTGGAACCATTGGCTTTCGCCGTTGTCGAACCAATAAGGGCCCAAAACACGGGCATAATCGCCACCTTCTGGCTGTTCGATCTTAATCACCTCGGCGCCCTGATCGGCCAGCCACATGGTACCGAACGGACCGGCGCCGTACTGTTCGACCGTCAGGATGCGGACGCCTTCAAGCGGGAGAGTCATGGATTGGTTCCGTTTTCCATTGCCACGGCGGGGAGAACAAATTTTAAGGAATTGTTCTGATAAAGAAAGACTCTAGAACCGGTCGGCGCGGAACGACCGGATATCCATATTGGGGGCCCGCCCGGCGACCAGGTCGGCGATCAACTGGCCGGTCCTGGGCCCGCCGGTGAGGCCGACGTGCTGATGGCCGAAGGCGAAGAACAGGTTGCCGAACACAGGCGATGGGCCGATTACCGGCAGGCTGTCGGGCAGGGTCGGCCGTAATCCGGACCAGGTTGAGATGTCGGCGGTATCGATGTCGGGAAACATCCACTTGGCGTGCCTCGCCAGCACGTCGGCGCGGGCGTAATTGGGCTCGGCGTCGAGGCCGCCGTACTCCGCCGTCCCGGCGATGCGGATGCCGGGCGCCATCGGCGTGGCGATGAATTTGTAGGTATTGGCGAACACCGGCATGGTGAGGGTAATGCCGGAATTCGCAATAGTGACATGATAGCCCCGCTCGCCTTCCAGCGGCACCGGGCTGCCGAGCCGGGCGGTGAGCCGGTTCGAGAACACCCCGGCGGCGATCACCAGGACATCGACATCGAGATCATCGCCGTCGGTGATCAGCTTGCTGGGGCCGTTCGGTCCGACCTCGATCTCGCGAACCTCGCGCTGGAGAATGACGCCGCCGGATTGCTCGAAATGCCGGGCCAGGCCCTTAACCAACAGCATCGGTTCCACCGTATGGCCGATGTTGCGGATAAAATATCCATGCTCGAAGATATGCGCCAAGGCCGGTACGCGTTCGCGGATTTGGGCGGCGTTGAGGCTTTCCACCACCGTCCCCCGGTCCCGCCGCAGGTCCCAGGTGTTGGCTTCCTCGGCCAGCGACTTGGCATCTTCGTAGACGTACATGCAGCCTTCCGAGCGGATCAGGCCTTCGGCCTCGGTGCCGTGCGCCAGGGCCTGGTGATGCTCGAGCGACGAGTCCAACAACGGCGCCAGGGCGTCGCAAATCTCCTCGACCCGCCGGGGCCTACCGGCGCCAACGAAACGTATCAGCCAGGGCAGCAGCCTCGGCACGTGGCGCCAGCGGATGGCCAGCGGTCCCAACGGGTCCAAGAGCCATCTTGGAACTTTGCCGAGCATGCCGGGCAACGACAGCGGCACGAAGGAGTCGCTGGAGAACAGCCCGGCGTTGCCCTGCGAGCAGCCCTCGCCCGGCGGCACCCGGTCGACGACGGTGACGTCGTGGCCGTCGCGGAGCAGATTGATGGCGCAGGAAATGCCGACGACGCCGGCGCCGATGACGGTCACCCGGCGGCGGTGAGCGGGTTCAGGAGTCATGGCTGTGTTCGTTCCTCCGGCAGAGGCCGCGCCTCAGACCGGGTTCCGCTCGACCAGTTGGCGGGCGATGATGATGCGCTGTAGCTCGTTGGTGCCTTCGCCGATGGCTAGCAACGGCGCGTCGCGGTAATAGCGCTCGATATTGAATTCCTTGGAATAGCCGTAGGCGCCGTGGATGCGCATCGCCTCCATGGAATTTTCCACCGCCGCCTCGGTCGCGAACAGCTTGGCCATGCCCGCCTCCATGTCGCAGCGCTCTCCGGTGTCGTAGGCGTGCGCCGCCTGGTCGACCAGCAGCCGCGCCGCTTCGACCCGGGTCGCCATGTCGGCGAGCTTGATCTGGATCGATTGATGCTGGGCGATGGGCTTGCCGAACGTCTTGCGTTGCTGCGCATAGGCCAGGGATTCTTCCAGGCAGGCCCGGGCCAGCCCGACGCCGCGGGCGGCGACGTTGATGCGGCCCAGTTCCAGGCCGCTTAAAATCTGTTGCAGCCCCCGGCCCTCTTCGCCGCCGATCAGGTTTTCCGCCGGAACCCGGACGCCGTCGAATTGCAATTCCCCGGTGTCGATGCCCTTGTAGCCGAGCTTTTCCAGCTTTTTGCCTTCATAGCCGCTGCTTTTCTCGGCCAGGATCAGGCTCATGCCACGATGCGCGGGCTTGGCCTTGGGGTCGGTCTTGACCAGCACCGCCAGAACGTTGCCTTCGAGTGAATTGGTGATCCACATCTTGGTGCCGTCGATGACGTATTCGTCGCCGTCCCGGACCGCCTTGGTGCGCACACCTTGCAGGTCGGTGCCGCAATCGGGCTCGGTCAGGGCGACGCCGCCCCTGAGCTCGCCGCTGGCGAAACGCGGCAACCACGCCTGTTTCTGTTCCTCGGTACCGGCGCGCTCGACCGCCTGCGCCATGATCAAATGCGCGTTGAAGATGCCGGTCACCGACATCCACACCGCCGACACCCGCTCGGCAATCTTGGCATAGGTGACGGCGCTGAGCCCCAAGCCGCCGTATTCGGGCGATATGGTGGCCCCAAAAAGGCCCAAGTCCACCAGCTTGTCGGCGATGTCTTGCGGGTATTCGTCGGCGGCTTCGAGGTCGTGGGCGTAGGGCCTGACGTCGCGTTCCAGGAACTGATCGATGGAATCGAGGATCAGCGCTTCGTCTTCCTCAGACGTGATGTTTTCGGGATGCGGCATCAATAATCCGCCACGTCGTCGACGCCGTGGCCGCGTTTCGGGATCAGCACGGTTCGCTCATAGGTCATGAACACGTTGCCTTCGGCGGTTTTGCCGGTGGTCTTGACGGTGACGATGCCCTGGGTCGGCCGCGACTTGCTTTCGCGCACGTCGAGCACTTCGGACTCGGCGTAAATCGTATCGCCGACGAACACCGGCCCGGTCAGCTTGATCTTGTCCCAGCCCAGATTGGCAATCGCCTTCTGGCTAACGTCGGAAACGCTCATGCCGGCGACGATGGAAAGCGTCAGCGCCGAATTGACCAGCGGTTTTTTCCATTCGCTCTTGGCCGCATAGGCGGCGTCGAAATGCAGCGGGTGCTGGTTCATGGTGATCAGGGTGAACCAGATGTTGTCGGATTCCGATATCGTCCGGCCGGGGCGGTGCTCATAGACATCGCCGACCTTGAAATCCTCCAGATAGCGCCCGTAGGACTCGCGGTAGCGGTTTTTGCCGACTTCTTTTGCTTCTGCGACCATGGTTGTTTCCTCTATTCGCCCGCCGCCGCGGCCTCGTCCGCAATCTCAGCCGGGACAGGCCGGGTCAGGCGCAGAACTTCGTTGATGTCGGATTCTTTTATGATCCCCAGCAGCCGCGTCGCCAATTCGTCAACCCGATTGCTTGGAAGGTAGGGGCTGACCAGGGTATCGAATTTCGCCAGCAGCTCTTCGGGCTTAAGGAAATTATCGGGCTCGCCCTTGGCGCTGGCGACGAAGGCCTCGTATTCACCCTTGGCGGTGCGGATGCGGGCGATGCCGCTCATTTTATCGGGGAACAAGGCTTCCGGTTTGGGGTCGATGCCGACCTTGACCTTATGACAGAGCTCCATGGTCTTTTTATCCGTGATGTGGGTTGCGTAATCGTCCCAGGCCAAGCCGCCTTCCCTGAGCGCCACGGCGGCGCAAAAGGCCATCGAGAACTGGCCGTCGACGATACTTGTGGGGTTTTGCTTGTCGGCTTCCGGGTCGCCGATGATCTTCCAGCCGGTTTCCGGCAGGCCGATGTCGACGCTAACAATTTCTTCGGCATTGATATCGTTGGCGGCCCTAAGGTCGATCAGCGCGTCCAGCGCTGCGTGGCTGTAGCGGCATGACGGATAGGGTTTAACGCCGATGGCCATGGTTTCCCAAACCTCGCCCAGGCCCTCGACCGCCTTGGACGGTTCCGGGTCGGGCGCGTAGGCGTGGAAAAACCCGGCCCGGCCCTCGAACGCGTCCTCGACCCCGCGAAAGCCTTGTTTGGCGAAGGTCGCCGCCATCAGGCCGCACATGGCGGCGTGGCCGACATGGAACGGTTTGGTCCAGGCGCCGTCGACCAGGAACTGCATGGAGCCCGCCGATTGGCTCAAGGCGATGCCGAAGGCCAGCGCCATCTGATCGGCATCAAGGCAGAACAACCGTCCCGCCGCCGCCACAGCCCCGAACACGCCGCAGGTGGCGGTCGGATGGAAGCCCCGGTCATAGTGATCGGACGGGCCTAAAGCCAGACTCAGGCGAATTTGAATTTCATAGCCGGCGATGATGGCCGGGATCAGTTCTTCGCCATCGGCGCCGGTCATCTCGGCCGCCGCCAGCGCCGCCGGGACGATGGGGGCGCTGGGATGCAGCGACGAGCGCGCGTGGGTATCATCGAAATCCAGGGAATGGGCCTGGGCGCCGTTGATCAGCGCCGCGCCGGCCGGCGTGAAGCCGCGGCGATCGCCAATTACAACGGAGCGGCCGCCATCCAGGCGCAGCGCCTCCGCACCCTTGACCAGCGCCGCTGTCGATTGGGCGTCATGGTGGGCGCGAAGCGCAATACCGACGTTGTCCATCACCAGCATCTGGGTGCGCCCAATCACGTCCGGCGGCATCGATTGATGGGAAATCCCAGCGGCGAATTCGGCAAGCCGGCGTGTGACTTCGGTCATGGCAGGTTCCTCCCTTATTGATGCCATATCATAGAAGCCCAAGGGGCTTCCTTCAATCGGCGGCACATGACTTTTCTAGATACCGACTGGGAATGTTAAAATAGATGACTGATGCCCGGCAATTTCCCGCATGGATTTCAGTAACACCGTTACCAGCCGCCGCGCGCTCTCCGGGGTCAAATCCCGCCCGGAGGTGTTTTTTGCGGTTTCATCGGCCGAGCCCGGCGTACTGTTGACCAGTTCGATCGCCCAGTTGCGCTTGGAATCGGCGTCGAAATAAAACGCCTCGATGACGACCTGGCTTTCCGGTGTGGGGGTCTTGCACTCTTCCAGGACGTTCGGTTGATTCCAGTCCAAGTCGTTTTTCTCCGCGTCGCGGATGGTGGCGACGTTCAGCAAGGAATCCCTGAGTCCAAAATCCTTCTTGCCGCTTTCCAATTCCAACGTTTGCCGCCGCGCCGAGTTGGCGCCGAACAATGACCGTGCGCCCTTGCCACCGACATAATGGACTTTTGTATTGGCCGAAGACGATAATTCCCTGATCACGATGCGGTCGACGGCGTCCCCTCTGCCCGTAAACACCACGCGCAGAGCCTTAGAATCGTTAAAGAAATCAAATTTCAGGTCATCGGGCTGGATGATCGAATATTCCATTTTCTGGGCCGTGGCCAACGACCTTATCTCAGCGATAAAGGCTTCGACGGCGGCTTCGAGAAACGAGCGGCTATCGGGCATCGGCGCGTCAGACAGCTCAGCGGTTTTCTTCAATGACGGCGCCAACGGGTGGCGATTTTGACCCGGTAGCTTCGTCGCCTCGGTCTTTGGGGTCGGCGGCGGCGACACCGGGGTCGGCGCCATGGTTGCATCGCCCTTCGCCGCCGGCGCCGGGGTCGGCAACATGGTCGGTTCGGCGGAGCGGCGGCGGCTTTCTCCCGGCAACATGGTCGGGTCGGCAGAGGCGCGGCGATATCCGCCCGGTATCATCGTTGTCCCGCCCTTCACCGACGCCCCTATGATCGGCACCAGGGTCGGGTCGGCGGACGGGGCCTGACTTCCCCCCGACACCATCGTCGCATCGCCCGCCAACGCCCCTATGATCGGCACCAGGGTCGGGTCGGCGGACGGGGCCTGGTTTCCCCCCGACACCATCGTCGCATCGCCCTTCGCCGCCGGCGCTTGGATCGGCTTCATGGTCGGATCGGCGGAGCGGCGGCGGCTTTCCCCCGCCCGCATCGTTGCCTCGCTCTTCGGCGGCGGGGCCGGAGTCATGGTCAGCTTGGCCGAACCGCGGCGGCTGGTGCCCGCCCGCATCGTCGCATCGGCTTTTTGTCGCGCCTGGCCGGATTTCATGGTCGGGTCGGCGGCGCTGCGGCGGCTGGTACTCGTCACTATCTTCGGATCGGCCTTGGGCGGCCGCGGCGGGGCCGGGGACATGGTCAGCTTGGCCGAACCGCGGCGGCTGGTACCCGGCGTCATCTTCGCCTCGGCCTTGGGCGGCCGCGGCGGGGCCGGGGACATGGTCAGCTTAGCCGAACCGCGGCGGCTGGTGCCCGGCGTCATCTTCGCCTCGCTCCTGGGTTGCCGCGGCGGAGCCGGAGTCATGGTCAGCTTGGCCGAACCGCGGCGGCTTTCCCCCGACCGCATCGTCGCCTCGGCCTTGGGTGGCGGCGGCGGGGTCGGAGTCATGGTCAGCTTGGCCGAACCGCGGCGGCTTTCACCCGACGTCATCGTCGCCTCACCCTTGGGCGGCGGCGCATCAATAGGCACCATAGTCGGATCGGCGGATTGGCGGCGGCTTTCACCGGCGATCATCGTCGCCTCCCCTTTGGACGGCGGCGCGTCAATAGGCACCATGGTCGGATCGGCGGATTTACGGCGGGATGGTTCCCCCGGCGGGGGTAACTTGGGTTTTTTGGGTGGCGGCGCATCAGAGGCCGGCACGTCCAACCCCACGGCGTCCGCCTCAAGGACATTATTTCTTTGCCAGCGCAACTTTTCTAAGGGACTGAGGTTTTCCGAATTTGCTGACTTCGCCACGGTCGATCTTCTTTCTTTATGGACGGTTTAGGCGCGCCGCCTTCAATCCGTCGTGTATTTCTTTTCAACGTCGTAGTATTCCGGGAAGCCGACGACATCGCGGAGATGGCCGAACCCGGCCAGGTTGTCCGGATGGGTGCCGCCCTTGATCGAGGCCAGGGCGTCTTCCATGACTTGGAGCCCGGCCAGCATCAACGATATCGGGTAAATAATAACCTTGTAGCCGATTTCCGCCAACCGTTCGGGCTTAAGGAACGGCGTTTCGCCTTCTTCGACCATGTTCGCCATTTTCGGCCCCGGCACGCCGTCACAGTAGGCCTTCATTTCCTCAATGGTTTTCGGCGCTTCCAGGAAGGTGATGTCGGCGCCGATTTCGGCGAAGGTGCGCGCCCGGAGAAGCGCTTCCTCGATGCCGTCGGTGGCGTTGGCATCGGTGCGCGCCATAATCAGGATATCGGCGCCGCCCTCACGTAATGAGTCTCTGGCGTCGACGGCGGCCTGGATACGGGAGAAAGCCTCGTCGCGGCCGACGATCTGCTTGCCTTGGGTATGGCCGCATTTCTTCGGCGAGACCTGGTCTTCGATCATCACGCAGGCAAAGCCGGCGTCGGCATAGCCCTTGACCGTGCGTTGCACGTTGACGGCATTGCCGTACCCGGTGTCACCGTCGCCGATGACCGGGATATCGACGGCGGCACAAATGTTGCGGCCCTGGTCGAGCATTTCGGAATAGGAAATCAGCCCGGTATCGGGGGCCCCTAAGCGCGACGCCGACACCGCGAACCCGCCCATGAAGGCGCCCGGGTACCCGGCCCGTTCGATCAGGCGCGCCGTCAACGCGTCGAAACAGCCGGGCAGCACCAAGCCCCCGTCCTCGGCCAATAGGGTGCGCAGTTTTTCGGTCTTGTTACTCAATTTCATTCCCCTTCGAACGACGGTTTTTGCTTGGCCAGGAAGGCACGCAGGCCCTCAGTATAATCCTTGCTGTCACAGAGCGCATAGCCTTCGTCGATTTCTCCTTGAGTCAAGGGTGCCGGGTCCGCCAAGCGGCGAAGAAATCTTTTCGTCGACCGGTTGACCAGCGGCGCGCCGGCGGCGATACGCCCGGTGGTCGCCTGGATTTCGTCTTCAAAATCGGCGTCGGCAACGAGGCGGTTGACCAGCCCCCGGCTCAGCGCTTCGGTGGCGTCCATGATCCGGCCTTCCAGGATCAATTCCAAAATCAGGGTGCGGCCCGCCGCCGCCAACACGGTCTGCATCTCGGCATAGGCGAAGGAATGGCCGAGCTTGTTGATGGGCACGCCGAACCGCCCCGACGCATTGCTGATGCGGAGATCGCAACCGCAGGCGACTTCCAGCCCGCCGCCGGTACACGCGCCCTGGATGGCGGCGACGACGGGATGATTGCAGCCGGTCAACGCCGCCAGGGCATCGGCGACGACGGCGCCGTACTCCCGCGCCTGGGCCGCATTGGCGCGGACATCGGGGAATTCGGCGATATCGGCGCCGGCGGAAAAGGCCCTATCGCCGGCGCCCCGGATGACGACGCAGCGGAGATCGGTGTTGTCCGACAGCGCCGTCATCGTTTGGCTTAAGCCCGCCCAGCCGGCAAGCGAGATCGCGTTCCTTCGGTCCGGATTGTTGAGGACGACCGTGGCGACGGCGCCGTCGGTGCTGAGCAGGATGGGTTCGGTCATGATGTTTAATTTAGCCTTCGTTGAGCACCCGGACCGGTGCGCCCTTGATCCAGGCCTGGATGTTTTCGACCGCATCACCATAAGCCGCCGTATAAAGCTCCTTGACCACGTATCCGGTGTGCCCGGTCAGCACCGCGTTCTTCAGGCGCCGGATCGGGTGATCCTTAGGCAGCGGCTCGACGTCGTAGACGTCAATCCCGGCGCCGGCGATGGTGCCTCCGGTCAGCGCCTCGATCAACGCCGCCTCATCGACGATCGGCCCGCGCGACGTGTTGATCAGATAGGCGGTCGGTTTCATTAACGCCAATTCGGATTTCCCGACCAGCCCCCGGGTCCGGTCGCTGAGGACCAGGTGAATGGAGATCGCGTCAGATTCGGCGAACAAGGTGTCTTTTTCAACATAATTCACCCCGACCTCGGCGCAGCGTTCCTCGGTCAGGTTTTCGCTCCAGGCGATGACGTTCATGTCCAGCGCCAGGCCGACCTTGGCGAACTTGGCGCCCAGATTTCCCAATCCCAGAACCCCCAGCGTCTTGCCCTTCATGCCTTCGGGGACATCCGCCTGCCAGCCGCCTTCATGCATGACGGTGTTTTCGAGCGGGATTTTCCGGAACAACGCCATCAACAGCCCGACCGCGTGTTCCGACGTCGGAAAGCCCGACATGGCGGTGCCGCAAACGACGATGCCCTTTTCCCGCGCCGCCTCCATGTCGAAGGAAAAATTGCGCATGCCGGTGGTGATCAGCAGCTTCAAGTCCGGCAGCGCGTCGATCAGGGATTTCGGAAAGGCCGTCCTCTCGCGCATGCCGATAACGACGTCGAACCCTTGCAGGGCTCTAGCGACGGCGGCCTCGCCCTCCAAATAGGTATCGAACACCGTGACCTCGGCGTCGGCGCCCAGGCTATCCCAATCGGCGGCGGCCAGCGCCGAATTCTGGTAATCGTCAAGAATGGCGATGCGGGTGGTCATGGATTTTCCGTTTCCTCCCTGTTTTTATTTTATGCTTCGATTGTAAGATAATTCGCCAGTTTATCGTATACAATTGCGAAGCCATGTAACAAACGAGGTGAAGCCATGACTTGGTTAGAGGGAAACGGCGCCGAGCTGGAACCGGCCGGATTACGGCTGCAAAAATTGATTGAACGGCCCGGTATCCTGGGCGTGCCGGGGGCGCACAACGGATTGGCCGGGATGCTGGCCAAGGAAGCCGGTTTCGAGGCGCTGTACATATCAGGCGGCGCGGTGACCGCGACCATGGGCCTTCCCGACCTCGGCGTGATGACGCTGGAGGAACTGTGTTTCGTCACCCGCATGGTGTCCCGGTCCACGGACCTGCCGTTGATCGTCGATGGCGACACCGGCTACGGCGAGGCGCTGAATGCCATGCGCGTGGTCAAGGAACTGGAACGGGCCGGCGCCGGCGCCGTCCATATCGAAGACCAGGTGCTGCCCAAGAAATGCGGCCATTTGAACGACAAGCGGCTGATCGCCCCCGAAGACGCCGCCGCCAAGATCGGCGCCGCGGTCAAGGCTCGGTCCCACCTTCGCATCATCGCCCGCACCGACGCCGCCGCCGTCGAGGGCCTGGAAGGCGCCATCTCCCGGGCCAAGCTGTATCACGAGGCCGGCGCCGATGTGGTGTTCCCGGACGCCTTGGCATCGGAAGAGGATTTCCGCGCCTTCGCCGACGCCGTCCCCGGCCCGAAGATGGCCAACATGACCGAATTCGGCCGCACCCCTTATTTCACCGACAAGCAATACCAGGACATGGGCTATGACATCGTCATCTGGCCGGCGACGTCGATGCGGGTGGCGGCGGCGGCGTTGATCGAACTCTACGCCCATATCCGGGACAACGGCGGCGCCGAGGGTTTGATCGAAAAAATGCCGAACCGCGCCGAGATTTACGAGACCATCCATTATTATGATTACGAAGCGCTGGATGAAACCATCGCCAAAAGCGTGGTGCCGGAGACGCCTGGGGAATAGTCTGGTATGCTATGGCCTAAAGATATAGGCCGGGGGAACAGCGCCATGACCGATAGCCCATCAGGATCACTTGCCGGCAAGGTCGCCATCGTTACCGGGGCGGCCCGCAACATCGGCCGCGAGACGGCGATATTGTTGGCCCAGGACGGCGCCAGCGTCATCATCAACGCGGTGCAGGATTCTGAGGCCGCCGAAGCGGTCGCCGCCGAGATCAATGACAGCGGCGGCCAGGCCCTGGCCCACCTTTGCGACGTCACCGACCGCAAAGCCGTCGATGGCATGGTCGAAGCGGCGGTAAAAACCTTCGGCGGCATCGATATCCTGATCTGCAACGCTTCTACGCGCGGCCAAAAGGCCTTCACCGAAATGTCTCATGAGGAATGGCGCCGGGTCATCGACATTTCGCTCGACGGCGCGTTCTTCCTGTCCCAGGCCTGTATCCTGCACATAATCGAAAAAGGCTGGGGCCGGATCGTGACGCTCGGCGGGGTTGCCTGGCATGTCGGCGCGCCGGGCCGGGTCAATAATCTGGTCGCAAAATCGGGACTGGCCGGGTTTACCAGGGGCCTGGCGGCGGAATTCGCGGACCGAAACATCACCGTCAACTGTGTGTCGCCCGGCCATATCGACACCGTGCGCCCGGCGTCGGCCGGAAAGCATCCCTCAACCATGACCTTGCCGCCGGTGGGCCGTTTAGGCCAACCCGGCGAAATCGCCTCCATGGTGCGTTATTTGTGCCAGCCGGAAGCCGCCTACATCACCGGCCAGATCATGCACGTCAACGGCGGCATGTATTTCGGAAGCTAAAATCCGGACAAAGGGGCGCGGCTAGAGCATGATGCATTTAGGATGGCTTATGTATCATGCTCTATCTTATTGATATTACGCAAATTCGTCGTTGCAGATTGATTCAATCTGCTCGGGATTTGCCCTAGCCGCGAATGCGTTTGATCCGGTCCAAGGTCCGGCGCGCTTGTTCGACGACCGGATAATCGACAAAAAATCCATCGATCTGGATCGAGGCAGAGCCCTCGGCTTCCGCTGCTTCGAACGCGGCGACGATGGTTTCGGCCTGGGCCACCTCATCGTCGCCGGGGGTGAAGGCGTCGTTCACGGGGGCTACCTGATCCGGGTGGATGCACATTTTCCCTTGGAAGCCCATGTCACGGACCCGTTCCGCCGATTTCACCAGACCCTCGGTGTCGCGGTAATGGACCCAGACGCTGTCTAAGGGCGCGTCCAGCCCGGCCGCCCTGGCCGGGGTCAGTTCCCATTCATCCAGGCTGAGGCGCATGTTTAAATCCTTGGCGAAATCGACGGCGCCGAAGCTGAGCCGCCGCACCCGTGAGCCGCTGGCGGCGATGCCGGATACCGCGTCCAGCCCTTTCGCCGTCTCAACAATCGGCAACAGGTCGACGGCGCCGGGCGCCATGCCTTGCTTGGCCTCATAGGCCTTAATCTCGTTGTCGGCGGAAACCAGCTGTGCCGCCGTTTCCACCTTCGGCAGCATGATCCCGTCCAGCCACGGGCCGGTGACCGCGGCCAGGTCGTCGGCGTAAAATTCGGTGTCGGCGGCGTTGACGCGAACGTAGCCCAGGCACGCCCGGTCGGCTTTCAGGGCGTTGATGACGGGCGTGCGGGCGGCGGGCTTTTCCGACACGGCGACGGCATCTTCCAAATCCAGGATCGCCACATCGGCGCCCGCGGCGAAGACCTTTTCCAGCTTGCGTGGATGATTGCCGGGCGTAAACAGCAGCGAGCGGAAGGGACCGGCAGTCATGGATACTTAACTGCGGGGCGGATTAAGCAATTGGTGGATTTCTTCATCGGTGACCCGGTTTCCGTCGTTGAGGTCCGCATCGGTCTCATAGCGGTCGCCATAACAGGCATCAAAGAGATTCCGGAAATCCACATCCTTAAGGCTTTCAATGGCGGCCTGTTCGGGCGACGTCCCGGCAGGCTTTTCGCCCGCGGCTAGGGCGGGCAAGGACAGCAGCAATATCAGTGTTGAAAGGGTGAGCGCGTTCCGCATCAATGTGTTCCCCGTGCAGCCGGCAAGCATAGCCCCGAGGCGGCCGCCTGTCACCACTAAGAGCGGTTCAGGGCTAATAGGAAACAATTTGATGGGAGCAAATCGGTTCATTCGGGCAGGCGCGTCGCGAAGCGCGATGCAGGGCCATCGGGTGAGCGGCGCAACGCCCCCGAGGGGCCGATATGCCCCACCTTCGGCCGGGTTCTTTTTTCTCGTGGCGTCGTTACTCTCCTCATCCGATGCGCCGGCATCGCATTTCGGAGAATGCCTAGCCACGGAAAAAAATAATCCCGGTCAAATGGTTCCTATTAGCCCTGAACCGCTCTAGGGTCCGTCCCAGGTGGCGTCCGGGTCCAGGGGAAACACCGGGCGCGGCAGGTTTTTAAAATCGAAGCGTTCCAGCACCGGCGAGGTCAAGCCGGGGGCATCGACCTCGATCACCCGTTCGGGGGTGAAAAATTCGTCGAAACCGGCACGGAAATGGCCACGCGATTTGACGACGACGGTCCGGGCGTCTGCGATGTCGAGGCCGAACATTTCAAAAAACATCGGCTCGGCGCACTGCTTGCGGTTGGTGCCGACGACCATCTTGATACCACCCAATTCCAATAGCGCCGACGGGCCTAAATCCAACGATCGACCGGCCCACAGCCCGCGCCGCCCGATGACTTTACCGTCCGATAGCCCGATCACGGTGGCCTCGGCCTGAAAGCGTTTGGAATATTCGGACTCAAAGTCGGCGTTAAAGGTGGCGTCCAATACCGTCCCCTCGCCGGCCACGTGCGCCGCTTTGGCCAATGCCGGGTCAATAAAAACACCCAACAGCACGCCCGTCGCCCCGGCTTTATGGAGGGCCGAGAGAATCCAGGTGGTATTGCCACGCCCGCCGCCGCCGGGATTGTCGGCGACATCGGCGAAAATTTGGGCCGGGCGGCTATTATCCGTCTCGTTGGCGACGGCGGCGGCGACCGCGTCGTCGATGGGTGTCAGGGTGCATTGGAACCGTTCCCGCATGGCCCAGGCGCGGCCCGCGATGTCTTCGGCCAATTGGCGGGCGGCGGCAAGATCATCGCGCCCGGTAACGATCACCGAAAGCCCGTTCTTGG
>PVBE010027542.1_pt1 | contig 20541 bp, 15 predicted proteins | sample 1631181 | NCBI WGS metagenome assembly PVBE01 (sample SAMN08397723, study PRJNA350692) | Marine metagenome, whole genome shotgun sequencing project. | isolation source: water | place: Pacific Ocean | collected 2012-04 | reverse complement strand
GATATCACGCTGCTGGACCTGCTGTTCCTGGGCAATCTTGGCTGTTTCGACAACCAGTGTCTTTTCGACATCTCTAAGACTTACGCCCTCTTCCATAGCTAGTTTGGCTCGTTCGATCTCCAGCAGTTTCTCCTGCTCACGAACTTCAACTTCTTGTTCCATTTCGATACGTTCCATCGAGACGGCCAGATTAGCTTCAAGTTCGGTAATTTGAACCTTCCTGGTCTGTTCAATTTGTTTTGTTTCAACAACCAAGTTCTTTTCAATTTCGCGTTCAGCTACGACTTGTTCCTGTTCAAGCTTAGCCGTTTCAACCATTTGCATAGCTTCAATCTCTCGTTCCTGAACAGCCTGTTCCTGCGCGACTCTTGCCTTCTCGACTTCTTGCTTCATTAAAAATTCACGCTCTTGGACACTCTGTTCCATTTCAAACTGAAATTGGAGTGTGTCTGCCTCACGCTCAGCGGCGTAAATGGCTATATTCTTCTGCTGGTCAGATTCAGCCCAAGCTTGATCCTGCTCAGCTTCCAGCTTAAGAATTTGCGCTTCAACATCAATTTGGACGATGGCTACTTCTTTTTCCTGAACGATTCTTTCTTTCTCACGAGCTTGATCTGCAGTAATTTCAGTAATTGTCCGGATACCAATTGCATCAAAACGGTTATCCAAATCCAATGTGTCAATTGGTGTTTGGTCAACTCGGATTATAGACACTGATTCAAGCTTAAGTCCATTTTCTATTTGCAGGTTAACACCAACAGCTTGTTGGACTTTGTCAGCAAATTCTTCTCTTTTTTGCAATAATTCCTCAATATCACTCTCCGCAGCAACACTTCTCAAAGCACCTTCAAGCTTCTGTTCAATCAATTCCCGAATGGTTTCTGGCGTCATATTCTTATCACCAAGCGATTGAGCAGCCCGTAAAATATCTTCTTCCATTGGTTGAACCTGAAGATAGAAAACAGCCTCAACGTCCGCACGGTTGAAGTCAGCGGTAATAAACGCATCTTGCCCTTCACGAAGTATCTCAAGTCGCATGGTGTTGAGTGATACTTCCCTAACTTCGTGGATAATAGTGTTCAACCATAACCCGCCAGTGATATTGATCTTATATCCGCGCCCTCCTGTTCTAACCAAGGCCACATCCGCCTTAGGTTTCTTGTAGCGGATAACAGCAGCGATGAACGCAACACTGATAGAAAACGCGATAGACAATGAAACAATTAAGGCGTTGGCGAATTGCTGTAAGGCAAAGAAGCCAACAAATCCCGCCACTGCGATAAGGATTAGAATGAGAGCAATTAAACGCATTTATTTCTCCTAATACTTTTTCCTATCATCTCATGACCGAACGCCAAGCTCCAGAACTCGGTATAGAACGCGATCGTCCTTTCAACGGTTGGCGAGGTGAAGTTTGCCACGCCAAGTTTGCCAAGTAACAGAGAGCATTTTCAATTAGTGTTTTTGCCATTGCTGTTTTCATTGCATCGCGAGTATCAATTGCAAAAGTAACATAATAACCATCTCCATATCGGAGTTGGAATCCTATGGGAGCATTATTGTCATCGTCATGGATTGCAAGCCTAACATATTCGGGCTCTTCGGTAACCCAATGGTCATCCAGAACTAAAGAATTCACATCTATCTTGTGAGGCCAAGCGAATATACCGGTTTGATGTCCCTCGCGCGTGATGTTAGCTTTGACATCTCCCGAATTCACCACGCGGATTGGATGTCGATCAACTGGTAACCAATCACCACGCCAGCTGGATTCATGCGTGTGAACCCCGTCAGGCGCCACAATATTGTCGTCCATCGCTGAAGCCCAAACGACCCCTCCTCGTCTAACAAACTCCCGAATCGCTTGATCTGAGTCCTCAACAAAATACTCGCGATCGTGCGCTGGACCGTTCCAAGTAAACCAAACAATATCATACTCAGAAAGTATAACACTGGAAAGTTTACTAGCATTGTTAGGGTCTCCATAATTATCCGGGTTTGAGTTGATATTAATAATCGTGTACTCAAATTCGTGACCTTCTACATCGACAAGCGATTCTAGAACAGCCGGTTCATTTGTACGATTATCGGCAACGACAACAAGAACTCGGAAGGAACCAACCGGAACTACTTTGACAGAGGAAACTACATTTGAAAAAGGTTGAGCCGGGCTACGGTTACGCAAGCTTCTGGCGTCGTGCAGGTTCCGAAGCCTAATTTGAAAATCTCTCGGCCCTAGCGGAACAGTCAAACGCTGTCCTTCAAAATTGGGTTGCTGGTAAAAAATTGCACGACAGCCGCCAGAAGGAAAATTTGGCCCGCGCTGTATTTGCATTGAAGAAACTGAATTGTCCAGACCAATCTCGCGAAAATCACTTACATCTCGCATAATTACTCCCCTTGTACCACGAAAATCGATGTCACGATAAACTTGGATAACAAGTGGGATCGCGCCATATTCTGGCGGTGTGGGATTAGCGGCCGGAGTAAAACTGATTGACGAAATGACATCGCCAAAATTGTATGGAATTTCGTGGATGCTCGGATAATAGCCAGGCGCCAGGATGAGCCTCCTCCCCTGATGATTAACATGTTCATGAAATATCGCCTTGTAATTCGGCGCGGCTCTAAAACCTGGCCCCTTGTAAATCTTAATAGAGGAAATAATATCCTGAAGCCCTACTTCCCCTGTATTTACAACAGAATCAATTACCGTTACCTTGCGTCCTTGGTAATTGATATGCTCAAAGACCTCTACAACCAATCGAGGTGTTAATGCCATACTAACTTCCTTAGCCTAATAATTCTAAACTAGGTCCCGCACTGCGCGTGCTCTCTGTCGTTGATCCAGTCTTTGCCTTTCATGATCGGTCATCTGATGAGCGTCCTGAGACATTCTGAGGCCATATTCAGCCGCTTCACCCCTACGCTTAAATAGCCGGAAATATTCAAAACGAGTAAGAGTTGGTGGAATATTACCAGGACAGAGAGTATGCAATCCGATTTGAACGGGATCTCCCATACCAACGTTTGTTTGTCCGCAACTCAACCAGCGAGTACCATCGGAACTAGCGTAACCTAAGAATTGGTTGCCGCGTCTTTCAAGCCTGAGATAAAGTTCTCTAACATTAACCAAACCCGCTCCTCGCCCAACCAGAGAATAAACACGATTAACGTGTCTCTCAAATCTTACGTCGCCTCTAAAACCATGCGGCCCCGAAGTTTTCTCGAGTCGAACAAATGAATGCGGACCTTTCCAAACAATCAGCCCTCCATGTTCTTTTAAATCTGGAGATACACGGAGCCGACACTCAATAGCAAAATCACCTGAGACATCCATCAACAAACGTGGTGCATCCATGTTCCCACCACTGCCTGGAGGACTACCATGCCAGAGATCCTGTCCCGGGTCAGCACGCATCTCCAAGTATCCTTGTCGCTCAGACCAAGCCCCTCCACCACCAGGATCTTCCCATCTCCATTCCGGTCGCATATCATTACCGATAAATTCATCCTCAAACACAATCTCGTTAAACTCAGAGGACGATGACCAGCCCTCTATTTTAATGGAAGATACAACATCATTGAAACGACCCGGCAGAAAGGCAAAATTCGGTATTTCTTTCTTATAATCCATCGGCTCCATTCTTATAGAAAATTGGGCACCTTCAAAATCGACGTGTTCGAAAAACATCACGTTCGCTCCCTCACGTGGAAAATCTGGTCCTTTGAAGATACGAACAGAAGAGATCATATCATGCAACCCAAGATCTCCTGTATGCGCAATATCACGTAAGATGGTTATCTTTCGCCCCTGAAACTCTGCATGCTCATAACATTCGACAATCAGCGGCACCGTCCCCCACTCGGGGCCAGCCGTTTCCAAGACAGATGCAAAGCTGATTGATGATATGTTATCCGTGAAATTATATATCATATCATGAAGATTAGGATAGAAACCCGGCCCAAGCGCGAGTTTCCGTCCTTGAAAGTGCCAATGCTGGTGTAGAATGGCTTTATAATTAGGATTGGATTTAAAGTTAGGGCCTTTGTAAATCTTAACCGAAGAAATGTTGTCTTGGAACCCGATATCAGCGGTGAAACTGACCGGCTCGAAAACATACCCTCTTCTACCACCAAAATTAAGATGTTCGAAAACCTCGACTATGAGACGTGGTATAACAACTGGCATCCGCGCTGCCCCACAAATCTTTTCTGGTTTTTTTTGGAATAGACCTAATGCCCGGTATCATATCATTGATCTACATAATCTGTCAAAGATAAAGTCCTGCTACTCAGTTTGCCCGAAAACAGAACCAATATTTGTTAATTGTTTGAGGTGGAATTAGCTTATAGCTCTTGCTTGAAGCTTGTAGATCAAATTCAGTGCTTCCATGGGTGTTAATTGATTCAGGTCAAGATTCTGGAGTTCTTCAACGATTGGGTGCGTCTTAGGTGTAAATAAGGCCATCTGAAGAGAGTTATCTTGAAAGGTCTTTCGCGAAATCCGCTTTCTTTTGTGCGGAATATCTCTGGTTACCAGATCAGGCGATGGCTCAGAGGCCTCTTCCGACTGGTTGCTTTCTATAGACAGGTTATGTTGTTCGAGTACGGCTAAGATCTGGTTAGCCCGATCAACGACAACTTGTGGTAACCCTGCGAGTCGTGCCACGTGGATACCATAACTTTGGTCAGTACCACCTTCAACTACTTTGCGCAAAAACGTGATTTTTTCGCCATCTTCATGTACTGCAACATTATAATTTTTGACGTTCTTATATTTGCTGGCAAGCTCGATTAACTCATGATAATGTGTGGCAAATAAGGTTTTAGCACCAATCTCTTTGTCATCAAGAATATATTCCGCAACAGCCCAAGCGATACTTAAACCATCAAAGGTGCTGGTTCCACGACCGATCTCGTCAAGGATAATTAAACTTTTGGATGTCGCATTGTTAAGAATATTTGCGGTTTCATTCATTTCAACCAGGAATGTGCTTTGTCCCATAACGAGATTATCCGACGCTCCAACACGTGTAAAGATCCTATCAACCACACCAATCTTGGCTGTTGATGCCGGGACAAAACATCCTATTTGAGCCATCAGTACAATCAGCGCTGTTTGGCGAAGATAAGTCGATTTCCCACTCATATTTGGACCGGTAATGATATGCAGTTGTTGATTGGTACAATTGAGTTCTGTGTTATTGGGTACAAACCCCTCCCCAGTAAATAATTGTTCTACCACGGCATGGCGGCCATTATCGATGATTAAATCACTACTATCATCGATAATTGGCTTTGAATAGTCATATTTCGAAGCAATGTAGGCAAAATTAGCGATCACATCGATCATCGATATAGCGGCTGCGATTTTTTGTATACAATTGGTTCGACTGGAAATCTGGTTCCGTATATCACAAAAAAGGTCGTATTCAAGCTGATGAATTCGTTCTTCCGCATTCAGAATCTGTGACTCACGCTCTTTCAAATCCGGCGTAATGAACCTTTCAGAATTGGTTAGTGTTTGTTTGCGAATATAGTGGTCGGGTACAAGATCAAGGTTAGGTTTGGTGACGTCAATATAGTAGCCAAAAACTTGGTTATATCCGATTTTTAACGAACTAATGCCTGTGCGCTCACGTTCACCTTGTTGCAATTCAGTTATCCAGTCCTTGCCGGACAATGTGATTTCTCTTAGACTGTCGAGCTCTTCACTGTAACCATCTCGTATGATGTTTCCTTCCTGAATAGTTACTGGAGGCTCCTGGTGAATCGCATTCTCAATCAGATCAGCCAAATCTGTCATCGGATCAAGTTGTTGATTTAGATCTGTCAAAAATGGGGCGGAACAATCTTCAAGTTGGAGTTTGACTGATGGAATAAGTCTTAGAGAATCTTTCAATGCTAACACTTCACGTGCGTTTGCCGTCCCAAGGCTAATACGTGAGATTAGGCGTTGAATATCGTACATCTGTCTTAATGCCTCACGCAGTTCTTCCTGTAGTGCAATCCGACTCTTCAATTCGTCGACGGCTTCGAGCCTTTGATTAATTAAGTCCGTCTTCAGATGTGGTTGGAGGAGCCATTGTTTAAGGCAACGCGCGCCCATCGAAGTCATGGTCTGATCCAGCATTTCCAACAGGGTCCCTTTCGATGAGCCATCTCGCATTGACTGTATTAACTCAAGATTCCGCAGAGTATCCGCATCTAATACCATAAAGTTGTGGTTGGTATATGTGCGAAGCGACTGAATATGTAGGACCTCTTGTTTTTGTGTTTCATGCAGGTAGTAGATCAGTGCCCCAGCAGCACATGTTGCTGCTAACATATTCTCACACCCAAATCCATCAAGTGAGAGAATGCTAAAATGATCCAGTAATTCAGATCGAGCTGATTGGTGATCAAAACGCCAGTCAGGAAGATAGTTGATTGTTGCCTTGAGCTCGATGTTAATTTGATCCAAAATCTCCTGACTTTCAAAATCTTCGGAAAAGAGACATTCCGCTGGGCCAATACGGTTGACTTCCGACCAGAGACCTGATAGATCCTCTAATTCCGTAACGGCAAATTCTCCGGTAGAAACATCCACCGAAGCAAGGCCGTAGGTGGCCTCAATTTGGTGAGCAGAAATCAGATAATTGTTAGATTTTTGGTCTAGGGCGCTTGAGTCTGTTACTGTACCAGGAGTAACAATACGAACAACATCCCGTTTGACAAGACCTTTAGCCTGTTTGGCATCCTCCATCTGCTCAACGATCGCAACTTTGTGTCCTTCTTTTACCAGCTTGTACAGGTACGAGTCCAGAGAATGATGTGGTACCCCAGCCATAGGGATAGGAGTACCTGCAGTATTCTTGTCTCTAGCGGTAAGGGCGATTTCTAACACCCTCGAAATCGTCTCAGCATCCTCGCCAAACGCCTCATAAAAATCACCGACGCGGCATAAAACAATCGTGTCTGAGTATTGGTTTTTCACACAATTATATTGTTGCATTAAGCTGGACTTTTTTTTCGTTTCCACCACTCATTTTTCCCGATTGTTAGATATTCGGATAGCATAGCAGAGTAGGGTGTTCATGTCAATGTGGAATTGTGGTTGAAGATCCTACAATCTATGATATAATCTGGCCCTGTGATTCCGCGATCTCAAGTCTCTAGATTTGTGATAGCATTATTAGTTGCTATCTGCATTAGCTTTGTGCTTTTACGCCAAATTGAAACTGGACATATACCGGAGACGATAAGAAGGATATCTCCTTCAGCGCTGTTGGTTGGATTCGTTCTTTACTGCATCTTGATTTTGGCAAAGACCATCCGGTTTCGCCAATTGCTCGCCATTGACCGGCCAATTTTTAAGCTCTTACCCATATTTGCACTGCATACGTTTTGGGGAAATATCTTACCCTTCCGAAGTGGGGACCTCTCGTACATTTTCCTGATGAAATCACGAGAAAAGGTTGCGGGAACAAAAAGCTTGGCTTCACTAATGTTAGCTAGCATAATTGACTTGACATTGCTAATTGGATTAATGGTCACGACAAGTCTTCTGCTAAAATCAGATTTGGTGGGACTCTCATACATTGGGCTTCTTGTCGTACCAATGTTGTTTGGGATTGGCATGCTTGGCCTGATGGGATCAGCACTTTTTGCCCGGAAGGCATTGACTCATTTAATTGACACAGTTGAGAATTGGTTTCAAGATTTCAATTTTCGCCCAATTCAATGGATAACTGAAAAGATTCTGGCAATCATACAAGAACTACTATCAACTGGCTTGGATCGACATTTTTTGTTGATTTGGGCGTACTCAATTGTCAGCATGATTATCCGTTTTGGATTTCAGATTTATTTAATTGCTGAAATGGGAGTAGAAGTTCCAGTCATAAACCTAATCTTTGCTTTGGTTTTTACAAATATTTTTAATCTTTTGCCAATCCAGAGTATTGGTAATTTTGGCACAATCGAAGCGCCGTTCTCCTGGGCGTTAATCCACTTTGGAACTACAAAAGAAGTCGCGTTGGTTACCGCATTTAGCTTGCATATTATTATACTCATTTACTGCTTGCCAGTCGGTCTTTATGGGCTAATTTCTCGAAGAAGAACAGGATCTTAAATTCGTCAGTATCTCTCAACATTTTCAACATAGATTCGAATTTCAAAGGTGGAATTAATGACTCAAACTGGATTCATTGCATCATCTATGATTGCTCTAGTGTTACTGAATACAAATAGTTCATTCGCGTTGCTTCGGGCGGGGGCAAGTAGCCGAATTATTACACCCCAAAGTCCTGCTTATCTTGCAGGATTGCGGAACAACCGCTTGAGCCAGGGGGTTCATGACGATCTTTTTGCACGGTGCGTGATTCTTGATGATGGACAAACACAGGTTGGATTTGTTTCCACTGACTTGATTGGTTTAACGTCTTCTGCTATTGCTGAGATTCGAAATCGAGCCAAATTGATCGGATCCTCGGCTGAAAACGTGATTATTACCGCAACACATCAGCATTCTGGTCCTGACACAATTGGGCTCTGGGGAAAGAGCGAATCCCACTCTGGAGTGGACCCAAGCTACATTGATTTCCTTTATAATCAGATTGTATCTGTTATCAAGGATGCGAAGGAGAATCTCGAACCCGCCGAAATATCGTTTGGGGCATCTCAAATAGAGGAATCAGATCGAGTCTCGCGAAATGCACGAGAACCAGATTTAATCGATCGCAACCTTGGGGTAATCAAGGTTGACCGCAACAATGGAGAAACGATAGCCACAATAGTCAACTTTACCGCACATCCGGAAGTTATGTGGTCTGACAGCCTTCTGCTGACAGCAGAATATCCTGGTGTTGTTTATCGTGAATGTGACGAAAAAATTGGTGGCATAACGCTTTTCATCAATGGAGCCTTAGGAGGAATGATCACAACTAGCAATCAGTTTAATACTTTTGAGGAAGTTGAACGAATTGGTGGGATCATTGCCCAAAAGGCGATTGAAGCGGCTGAGTTGGCGGAAAAACAGGTTAACCCAAAAATTCAACACTCGTTTGAACTACTTGAAATCCCTCTTGAAAACCAGAATTTTCAAACACTTATGGATTTGGGTATTTTGCCAAAAGAAATGCCAATAAACGGTAATATCCATACCGAAGTCCATCTGATTGAGATCGGGAATGCCCAGATTGCAACCTTTCCTGGAGAGGTTTTACCCAAACTCGGTTTTCGTGTTAAGAACAATATGACATCGGATTACAATTTTATTTTGGGTCTAGCTAACGACGAACTTGGTTATATCTTGGCCGCTGAGGATTATGAGAAGGAGCTATATAAGTATGAGAAATCGATGTCGATTGGGTCACAGGCCGGTTCTATAACGACGAACGCATTATTAGGTCTTCTTAGGAAGTAAAAGGATGTGGAGTTATGCTATACTGTTTATATATTTCCAAACCAACACAGACTTAACGTTGATCTAGTTGATCGATTTCCATCAAACGACAACTTGTATCCGCTGTTTGGCTGTGGGCCACATTCCCAATCAAGTAGACAAACACATAATTCAGGGAGTTTTCGAGAATGAGAAAATTAAGATCTCATCAAATTGTTTCTCGCAGCAACATATCCGGTGATTACCTACAGACGAGAACCGAGGTGCAGTTTTAGTGCAAAACTAATATTTTTGCGAAACCAGCATAGTTATTGAGAGATTGTCTCGCTTCATTTGAGATTTTGTAAAACGAGGTTTGAAGGTGAAAACGAGTGAAACGCTAACGTTTTTTTTGATATGTATTTTGATTCCCCACCTTCTATTTGCTGAGACCTATCAAGTTCAGGTTGGTGATGAAATTATGATCTTTGTTCTAGGTCAGCCTGAATTTAGCCAAACGGTAAAAGTTCGACCAGATGGGATGATTGGCTATTTTGGTAAAAACATCAAAGTAAAAGGGGAAACTACGGATGAAATTCGTCATCGGGTCTACAATCACCTTATCCAACAAGGCTTGTTAAGGAATCCAATTATTATGCTGACTGTCACTTCGACACAAGACGTTTTTGTTGGCGGTGCAGTGCGAGCCCCTGGACGCTATCCATTGAATTCTCAGCAAGAAATCGGACTTCAGCGAGCAATTGCATTGGCAGGTGGTATGCTTGAAACTGGAGATTTTTATAAAGTGCAGGTCATTCGACAGAACCAGAAAATAGAAACACTGGATCTTTCACCTGGTACTGATTACCATCATGTGGCGATTCAAAGCGGAGACTTGGTCTTTGTGCCGACGTTGGCTCAAGTTGAAGTACAGGGTCAAGTACAGATTCCTGGCAAAATATTAATTCGGAAGAGGATTAGAATTGATCACGCTCTAACCCGGGCGGGAGGTCCGATTTATGATGAAGCGGATCTTTCAAAGCTTGTGATTGGGAAGCCGGACGGAAACCAAGTCGTAATTGAGGTTTCTGAGCAATTTTGGAAGGACCTCAACGAAGATGAAGATGAGAGTTATTATTTACAAAATGGAGATGTATTGTATGTTCCAAACGCTTATAAAGTTGATCGGATTTATGTGCTTGGGTACGTTCATCAACCTGGCGCCCATAAAATACGCACACCTATAACAATCCAGCAAGCAGTTGCATTGGCAGGTGGGGCAACTGAAAAAGCCAACCGAAAAGAAGCGATAATTCGCAGACTGAGCAACCAAATTGAACAGGTCACACTCGGTAATGATTCTGATTCGAAAATTCTGATCTATCCTGGAGATTCAGTTGAGATCCCCAAGAAATTTGGTGTGAACTGGTCCCTGATTTTTAGCTTTATTTCGGTCTCCTCTGTCGCCATCAGTATTTTGAGTAGAAGATGATAACTTTCCACAAACAAAAATCTTGACGCTTTCATTCAACCTATTGTAGAATTGGTCTCCAACGCACTACAGTTCAAAGTGCAGTCTTGATCCAATGGCCCGCTTAGACTTAATCAAAAACCTTGATAACTCTGTACCGTCTGGCATAGCTGAATCTGCATTGGGTTGTGTTGGACGTGGGTATGCACATCTCGATCGGGCGAAACTGGCCAAAGAAGAAAAACAGAAACTCAGTGAATACCGCGACGTCATTGATAGTTGGAATCGTGCTATTGCAATCGGTCTCCATACAGTGCCTGAAATTATGAAATCCGTTGATCCGGATATTCATTATCTGCTTAGTGTGAAATTGATGGAATCATCAGGTAACCTTCAGCAGACGATTACAGATCTTACTCATACCATCAAATCTGATTCAACACATACGCAATCATACATCAAGCGAGCTGAAATCTACGAAGAGCTCTCTGTCTACAGAAAAGCGATAGAGGATTTAACAACTGCTATCGAGATCTCCCCAGAAATTGTGATATCCTATGAAGCAAGATCAAGAAATCACCTAAAACTACGGCAATATAGAGCAGCTTCTACAGATTTGGCAGTTGCCATTGAGAAACGTCCGGAAAAAGTGTCTAACTACTATAATCGAGCAAATGCGTATCGTCTACAGAGCAAACTCGATCTAGCTCGTTTAGACTACCTAAAAGTTGTAGAACTCTCACCTCAATCTTCGTTGAGTAAGCTTGCTAAAATCCGTATCAAAGAAATTCCTGAAACACCGGTGCCTAAGAAAGAAAAATCGAGTAAATGGAATTGGTTTCAGAAAAGCCAAGAATCATAATGAAGAGAACTACGCTATCATTTCAAAAGCTATTCTTATTGTCAACAGTATGCCTAATCAACTTTTCTACATTGGTTGTTAATAGTCAAAACATCCATGAAAACGCAGGAACACGTGCGATGCCATTTCTAAAAATCGGCATTGGGGCAAAAGGAATTAGCATGGGTGAGTCACAAGTTGCACTGACAAACGATATGTATGCAGCCTATTGGAATCCGGCGGGGCTTTCCAGTGTGAAACGCACCCAATTTGCTGCTATGCACAATAACTGGTTTGAGGGAATCAGCCATCAATTTATTGGGATTTCGCAACCTGTTGGAGGAGGTGTTATAGGCACAAGTATTATTTCTCTCTCATACGGAACAATTACGGGACGAGATGCAAATGGAAAGGAAACAAAAGAGTTCCGACCTCGTGACCTGGCAGTGTTGTTGTCCTACGGCCAAGAATTTGGAAATACTGCACTTGGTTTAAACCTTAAATGGGTAAGTGAGAAAATTATTGAAGATATAGGTGCACAGGTTATCGCTTCAGATTTAGGTGTTTTACATTCTATCCCAGCTAAGAATCTTGCTATTGGTCTCAACATTCAGAACCTTGGAACGAAAGCCAAGTTTGTTGAGGATTCGGAAGAAGAGTTCAGTTTGCCGGTGAATATTAAACTTGGATTCGCTTATCGTGTGCCAGGGGACAAATTAGCGATCACTGCCGATCTAAACCGACCATCAGACAACGATTTAACATTGGGTTTTGGGGTGTCTCTCACAGTTCTTCAACGGCTTCATCTACGAACAGGGTACAAATACGAACTTGGAGGAAATGATCTGGGTGCAGCGTCTGGTATTGCCACTGGTTTTGGTATTAATGTAGGTGATTTTGGGCTTGACTATGCCTTGGGGACTCTAGGTAAATTTGGCACAGTCCATCGATTTTCGTTGTTATCTAACTTTTGAAATTCAGATAGAAATTATTCCTTACTCAACACCTCAATCTCAGTTAGAATCTGATCGATGCGTTGATTGACATCATTTTCCTGATCGAGTTCTTCCACCTGTTTCTCATCAACAACTTGAATCAAGTCCTCTTCTTCAGGTACCCTACTAGCTGTTTCCGCAGCGACACCACCAACTTCCATATTATCAGCAGCAACTATATTTTGGATATTCGATAGGAATTTTCCGATATACCAATCTATCCCTTCACCTTCTGGTTGCTGTTTTAGCTCATCTATCTGTTGATTTGTAGTTTCGATTTGTACCGGTTCAAAAGTATCATTCCTTGCTTCGATTGTTTCCTCACTCTGTGAGGTTATATCACTATCAGAATGTACTTCGCTTACAATATCCAAGGGTTCATCTTCAGACACGGGGCTTTCTATCACCATATCTAAATTATTGCTGGTATCTTCGACAATATCCGGTTCTACATTGTCCGGATTCTGATTTTCCCCATTTTTTGTTTGTTGATTTGGCAAAACATTATCTTGATTGGATTCTGAAGTAGAAGTATCCTTTATCTCTTCTGTTTCTTCGGAAACTTCGTTTTCAGAATCGAAGCCGGAAGAAATCTCTTCAGAATCTGGTGTAGCTTCTTCTATATTTGGCTTGATTATGTTATCAAAATCCTCGAGTTTTAGGGGTCCTAACTCTAAGGCTAAATCACCAGAAGCGCTGTCATTATCGAATTCCTGATTTAGATCACTATCTGTTGGTTTTATATCCTCAGATTCGATTGGTAGAGTGGTCGACTCTTCTTGAGCATGAATTGCCGGTATTTGTTCATCAATACTTGGTGTGTTTGAATCTTCTGTATCCTGTTGATTTTCAACTGCATCAGGGATTGATTCCTGCTGCTCTTCTTGTTGGGTGGAAACTCCCGATATCTTTTGTTTTACAATAATATTGTGTAACTCCGCAATTTCTGCACGTGGATCGATTTCGATTTTATCCTCTGTTTCACCACCTTCAGACTCATTACGTGTTGGTCTTTTTCGCAAAAAGATAAAGAGCAAAAGCACTATACCTCCAATACCAATACCACCCGACATAATTGAAACAGTAATCCAAACCGGAAATTGATATATCTCTAGTTCAACTGTGCGAATTGGAGGATTAATAATATAGTCTTGGCTTGGATCAGTAATAAATTTGTGTGTCCCCGCTTCTTTGGGCGCATATTTCGCTATATATAGAGATTGATCAACAGTTTGATGAAAAATCATTTTTTCCTCTACCTCTCCCCAGAGCGCTTTGCCATAAATTTGATTAAATGAATACTTACCTTCCGCTAAACGAATCTGAAGGTCTATTTCACGTCCGGGTTCATAACTAAGAGGCGGTGATTCAAATTCGAGATGACCTATGGACATGTTTGGCTTTTCCTTTTTGAAGGCCAATAGTTCCATTTGGTTATGATTGCCAAGGGAAACCTGCCAAAATCCGAGTGCACTGAATGTTTGTCCCTATGAAGCTCAAAGTTTGACGGAAAAGCCACTATATCGATAGATATTAATTAAACACAAAATTGAGAGACAAAGGCAAACAGAATTGAAAGCAGCATATTACCAAGGTAATAAATCCTTTTTCATAACTGATTGTATATCGCATTCGCCCAATACTGATGAAGTTCGTATCGATGTTTCATACTGTGGAATCTGCGGAACGGATATTCACATATACCGTGGGCATATGGCCGAACGGATCAACCCACCTCAAGTTATTGGACACGAAATGTCGGGGACAGTTGCAGAAATGGGTGATGATGTTGAGGGGTTTCAAATTGGGGATCCGGTTGTTGTTCGTCCCTTAGATCCCTGCAATCATTGTCCCTCCTGCAAAGCTGGACACCTTCATATTTGTCAGAATCTGAACTTTATCGGTATTGATTCGCCCGGTGCATTTCAAGCATCTTGGAATGTATCAGCCCAGTTACTTCATAGGTTACCCCAAGACATGAACATGGAAACTGCAGCACTGATTGAACCATTAGCAGTTGCTTGCCACGATGTCCGTCTTGGTCAAATCCGCCTAGGTGAAACAGTCGTCGTTATAGGAGGTGGACCTATCGGAATGTTGGTCTCTTTAGTTGCTAAATCAAAAGGTGCGAGTGTAACACTAGCCGAAGTTAATCCATTTCGGCTTGACTTAGCACAAAATCTGGGGATTAATGCGATTAATCCAGTAGAGGAAAATCTAGAGCAGTACGTTATAGATATAACAGATGGTGCAGGAGCAGATGCGGTGTTTGAAGTTTCTGGATCAAAACGAGGAATAGAAGCCTCGACAGAATTGTGCCGAACTCGTGGACGTATTATTATAGTAGCGATTTTCCCTGAACCACAGCCGGTGAATTTGTTCAAATTCTTCTGGCGAGAAATACGGATGCTTGGCGTCCGAGTTTACGAACCTGAAGATTATGAAGAAGCGATTATACTAGCCGATTCAAAAAAGATGCCTTTGGAGAAATTAATCACTTCTGTTCAGCCGCTGGAAGCACTCCCAGATGCTTTTCACTCACTAGACACAAACCTGAACAACCTAAAAATATTGATCAAATGTTCTGATTAATGAATGGGAGTTAGATTGATGCCTATGCTTGACGATTTTCAACTAAATGGAAAGGTTGCCTTGGTTACTGGATGCAGGCGAGGAATTGGAAAATCGATGGCCGTTGGTTTGGCAGAAGCAGGTGCCGATATCATTGGTGTTAGTCGTAATTTGGAACCTAATGGCAGCCAAGTTGAGAAAGAAGTTAACGTTTTAAACAAGGGCTTCCAAGGATATACTTGTGATTTCTCCAATCGTGAGGCACTATATGCCTTCATTAATCAAGTGAATGCTGATTTCCCTGTTATCGATATTTTGGTTAATAATGCAGGAGCAATTTTGAGGAAGCCAGCTGCCGAACACCCGGATGAATATTGGGACAAGATCATTGACATCAATCAAAACGCCCAGTTTATCCTCACACGTGAAATTGGCAAGCACATGGTGGAACGGAAAAACGGTAAAATCATCTTTACTGCTTCTCTTTTAACTTTTCAAGGAGGCATCACTGTTCCCGGCTATGCAGCTACAAAAGGTGCAATAGGTCAACTAACTATGGCATTTGCCAATGAATGGGCTAGTAAAGGCATTAATGTCAATGCGATTGCACCGGGATATATCACAACGGATAATACGAAAGCCTTACGTAACGACCCAGCACGAAGTAAACAGATTTTGGAACGGATCCCTGCTGGACGATGGGGAGAACCTGAAGATTTTAAAGGAATAGTTGTTTATTTGGCATCTAAAGCTTCCGATTACGTTCATGGAAGCATTATCCTTGTTGATGGTGGCTGGATGGGACGTTAGAAACAACAAAGGGAAATCTATGCCATCTGAAATGCTGTTCTCGTCAGCAGAAACCCTCAATCGATATCTATTAGATCATAGCTTTCGTCTCGCTTTCGATGGACACACTTTTGAGAAATGGCAAAATCAATTAACATCAAGTTTGAAAGAGTATCTCGGTCCTTTTCCAGAACAACCTGTCCCGCTAAATTCCCGGGTGGTTTCGACTGAAAAGTTTGAGAAATTCACGCTCTACAAGGTGATCTATGATTCCCGACCAGATTCGTCTGTTCCCGCCTACCTGCTCATCCCACATAGACTCAAAGAAAAAAGTCCAGCTGTTCTGTGTATTCACGGCCATGTCCCAGAGGGTAAAGCCAATCTAGTTTTTGGTGATGGTCAACTCGGTGTTGCTTACGGGCGTGAACTCGCGGAACAGGGAGTCGTGACGTTGTGCCCTGATAATGCTGGAATGGGAGAACGCGCCCATCCTTCCGGTGGATGTGATTTTCTTTGGCGTCGTCTGAACTTGCTGGGATATGATCTGACCGGTTACCGAGTTTATGACCTAATTCGTAGTGTTGATTATCTTCAAGACTTACCGGAAGTGGACGAAACGCGGATCGGCATTGTTGGATTATCCGGAGGTTGTTGGCTTGGAATCGTTCATGCTGCGCTAGATCAACGTGTTCGGGCTGCTATACTAAGCGGATATTTCACTACCTTTGCTCAAACATCTTGGTTCGGACATTGCATTTGCCACCATCCAAAAGGGATAGGGGAACTCTGTGACATACCAGATATTGCAGGATTAATCGCCCCGCGTCCGATCTTCGTAGAGTGGGGTAATCAGGATACAAGCCGTCCAGTACATCCTGCCTTCGAAACCACAAAAAAAGTTTATTCCGCAGCTAATGCTGAAGACCGGATTACTCTTCATGAATTTGAGGGAGGGCATGTGTTTTTAGGACAGCGATCACTCCCCTGGTTAATTCAAGAACTATCAGACTAGACTAGTATCTTATATGAGGTACAAATCCACAGAATGAACACTAGAAAATAATTTTGTTGAAAGGAGAATAATGGAACAGTTGGATGATCCCAATAAATTACTAAAGGAACATATTAATGAATTCAAAACACAGGGATTTACTGTTTTCCCGAAGACATTTGATGAAACATGGATGCAACGGGCACGTGAAATTTTCGAAGAAACTGTTAATCGTATTCCATATCAAGGAGATACTCCCCCAACAAATTTGATAAACTTGATTGAACATGCACCACATCATACCCTTCAAGCAATCACAGTCCCGAAAATCCTAGATTTTGCGGAAGCGATAATCGGGCCATACGTTCAGCTTGAATCAATTACCTATAGACGTATACCTTCAATAAGTAAAGCAGAAGCTGCAAAACAAAGTAAAGGTGGATACCATCGGGATATGTTTGCGTTTTTCCCAGATGACGATGTATACCATCGCCCATTACTTTTTAATGCGATTGTTTATTTACAAGACCTGACAGATGAAACAGGGCCGTTGCGAGTTATCCCCGGATCTCACATGCAGGCATTAAGTATTCCGAGAGAAAACACGACAGCATATCCTGAAGAGAAAATCATTTACCTGAAATCTGGCGACGTAGTAATGTTCCACTGTAGTATGCTTCATGCTGGCTCTCCTAACATCTCAGATAAACCAAGATACATTTATATCATCACCTACAATCACAGTTGGTTGAAATTCCGTGGTAATTATAACGGCCCTAATGCTCAAACTATTATTGAATTTGCGCGTAAAGAAAAAAATCGTCGATTGCTTCGATTATTTGGTGAGGATAATCTACTGTTTAATCGCGCGAATTCAGGTTACCAGTTACCAGACGAACAAATGTGGAAAAGATGGATCGACGAGGATAGACAATATATGGAAGCCCATAGCTGATCATAATTATTATGAAAGCTTGTTCCTTGATATTCTTCAGCTAACTAGATCCAATTCATGTTATCTTTAAATCGACCCATTTTATCTATAGGAATTGAAATGTCTCAAGAAAAAGTCAGATATGCAGAGCTGTTGCCGTACGAATTTCGACTTCGCTTAGACCACAGGCCGATAGCCTACTTGCCCCTAGGAACATTGGAATGGCATGGAGAACATCTACCACTTGGTTCTGATGCTATCATTAGTCAGGGCGTAATGATGGAGTGCGCTTGCCAGTTTGGCGGAATTGTCATGCCACCGATTCATTTAGGCCCAGACCGGTCAACTTTACAAAAAAACAGCATACAATTACAGGGGATGGACACTGCAGACACAACCACACCACACCATCAGTTAGATGGTAGTTGCTACTGGATTTCAGAAGGATTCTTCATGACTCTGATTGACGCCATTCTGGAGCAGATCAAACGAGCTGGTTTTTTAGCTGTATTTGCAGATGGACATGGTCCCTCACGTGGATCTTGGGTACAAAACCTCGAAGAGCGTCAAGCACGCTTTGGTCTGAAACTGTTTGGCGTTACTAATGATTTTCGGGACACATGGCGAAGCCAGATGGATCATGCAGCGAAAAATGAAACCTCGCTGGTTATGGCATTGAAACCTGACTTGGTTGATCTATCACAGTTGTCATCAAACCGAGAAGTCTGGCCGCAAGGAGTTGGGGGGCAAGACCCACGTGATGCAACAGCTGATCTTGGTCGCAAATGGGTAAAAGCATCGGTCGAAACTGTCAAAAAGATGTTTCAGGAAGCTGGTGTTTAAGTTCTTTAATTTTTGAAGACATTTATATACAAATCAAGGAAATAAAGCATCAACATCTATCAAGACTTATATCCCCCTTCTGAATATATTTGAAGGAAGATAAACTATTAGCTTAATTTGGCTGAATCTAGTCTCAAATTCAGAATTGATTGATCGAGGACAAATTGATGAGTATAAACATTATTTACATCCATTCGCATGATACTGGGAGATATACTCAACCTTATGGTCATGCTATTCCAACTCCCAATATCCAAAAACTAGCTGAAGAGGGAGTATTGTTTCGAAAAGCATTCTGTGCTAACCCAACTTGCTCACCAAGTAGAGCTTCGTTACTAACAGGACAATGGGCTCATAGTTGCGGCATGGGAGGTCTGGCGAATCGAGGTTGGTCCTTACCTTTCCCGGAACATCTGATTATGCATACCTTGAAACAAAATGGTTATATAACAGCAATGGCTGGATTCCAACACGCGGTGATAGATGTGTCCACAGCAGGTTACACCCGTGTACTTAGCCAAGAGAACGAAAAGGCAGGAGCGGAAGAACGTGCAGTCGAATTTTTGTCGGAGACACACGATCAACCATTTTTTCTGGACGTTGGGTTTATAGAAACACATCGGCGAGGAGCAGGATTCGATAACCAACCGGCAGGAGAAGCGAAAACAGATCCGCGTTACGTAAAACCTCCTGCTCCTTTCCTCGATACTCTTGAAACACGTCAAGATATGGCTGAATATATTGACGCTGCGAGAACACTTGATTACAAGATGGGACAGGTATTTGAAGCCGTCGATAGAAACGGCTTAACAAATAATACGATGATCATTTGTACCACAGACCACGGCCTAGCTTTCCCTAATATGAAGTGTCATCTTACAGATCATGGTATTGGTGTGATGCTAATTATGCGGGGGCCTAACGATTTTACAGGCGGTAAGGTTATTGATGGAATGGTGAGTCAGATAGATCTATTCCCAACAGTTTGCGAATTAACCGGTACCACCACCCCCTCATGGTTGCAGGGAACATCAATTACACCATTAATACGTGGAGAGGAGGAAATTCATCAGGAGATCTTCGCTGAGGTAAACTATCATTGCTGCTATGAACCTCAGCGTGCAATAAGAACCAAAAGGTGGAAATACATTCAACGCTATGATCAAGCAACCACACTAGCAATGCCCAATTGCGATGAGAGCATCAGCAAAACCTACATGATTGAACATGAATGGCACCAAAAGCTGGTGGAGTCAGAACGCCTATATGATTTGGTTTATGACCCTGACGAAACGAACAATCTTGCCTATGATAGCCAGTACCAGGAAACTCTGGAAGAGATGCGTCACAAATTAGGTCAATGGCGTCAAGAAACTGAAGATCCATTATTAGAAGGCTCGATCATGATGCCACCGGAAACTGCAGTGCTCAACGATCCAAACGACCTATCGCCGAACGACAAACAATATCCAGCTTGGGACATAATGGGCATTGAATCTAATTAACAACTTATCAATGATATGATGATGTCGGTACCACCATTATGTGAGGTGGTATGTTAGATTGAAATGAGTCCAATCTATTTTACGTTCGTTTCGACTTAAATTAAGATGTCAAAGATCAAAACGTTTTTCTACGCTATTAACAATCAATTTGTAATTTTGACCGATTGAAAAATTGCCCTCAAGCCGAATGTTTTTTGTCATCTCTGTAATCACTTGAGCGCAAAATGCATCTTT
>PVBE010373723.1_pt1 | contig 20542 bp, 12 predicted proteins | sample 1631181 | NCBI WGS metagenome assembly PVBE01 (sample SAMN08397723, study PRJNA350692) | Marine metagenome, whole genome shotgun sequencing project. | isolation source: water | place: Pacific Ocean | collected 2012-04 | reverse complement strand
GCCGTGACGCCGGCCGCGATGTGAGGTTGGAACCCCGCGCTGCGCATCAGCGGGATCGTGAAGGTGCCCGTCGTGGCCGCGTTGGCGACCGCGCTCCCCGACAACGACCCCATGAGCCCGCTGCTCAAGACGGAGACCTTCGCCGGTCCGCCAGCCGATTTCCGGAACACACGCTGCGCGTAGTCGATGATGAACTGCGTGGCGCCCGTGATCTCCAGGCCGGCGCCGAAGACCACGAACAGGAAGACGTAGGTGAACATGACCTTCAACGCCGTCCCGAACACCCCCTGGCTGTGCAGGAACGCTTGCGCCACGATGCGGTCCAGGGAGTAGCCGCGGTGCGGAAACAGCCAGTCGGGCATCGACGGACCGAAGTACGCGTAGATCAGGAAGGTGCCCGCCAGGATCGGTAGGGCGAGACCCAGCGAGCGGCGTGCGGCCTCGAGGACGACGAGGACCCCGAGGATGCCCACCGCGTAGTCGGCCGGCACCTCGGCGCCGGCCCGGTCGCCGAGGGAGCTCCCCCCGAACCACAGGCTCCGGAAGGCCGGCTCGACTTGCACGATCACGTAGCCACAGCACACCAGCGTGGCCAGCACCAGCAATCCGTCCGTGGCATCCGCCAGAGGGTGCCCCTTCCACCGGCGGCTCGTCGGATAGATCAGGAAGCAGAGCACCAGGCCGATCAGGGCAAAGACGGCCAGCTGCGACTGCGGCGAGAGCCGCGGGTAGTTGACCTCGAGGAGGGTGAAGACCGAAAGGAGGACGGCGAGCACCCGCACCGAGTGCTCGCGCGCGCGCTGCCACATCGAGGGCACGGTCTAGTGGCCTAGCCCTGCGTCGCCGGCGCGGCGGCCTCAGCCGACTCGTCGGGCCAGACGCCGACCTCCCGGTAATAGCGGATGGCCCCTGGGTGAAACGCCGACCCCGTGTCGCGCACGACGTTCTGCGGGTTGATGGCCCGACCCGCCGGGTGCTTCTCCGTCACGCTCTCACGGTTCTCGTAGAGGGCCTTGGTCAGGCGGTACACCAGGTCCTCGTCCTGATCGGCGGCGGTGATCAGGTGCATCGAGCCGACGTTGAGCCCGTTGAAGTCCTGCTCCTGACCCCGATAGGTGCCGGCGGGGATCGTCACGGGGAAGAAGAACGGATACTGGTCGATCGCGGACTGCTTGGCTTCCTCGGTGAAGGGGATGAATCGGACGTCCTGCGACGCCGAAGCCTGCGTGATGGAAGCGGTGGGCACGGCCCCGCCCAGGAACGCCGCGGCGGCCGAACCGTCGGCCAGCATGTCGACCGCGCCGGCCTGGGTGGCGTTGAGCGGCGTGAAGTCATCGTAGGTCATCCCGTGCGCCTGGAGGAGCGGCCGGACGAAGTACTCGAAGCCGGCGCCCGCGGGCCCCACGGTCACACGCTGGCCCTCGAGGTCGGCGATCGTCTGGATCCCCGACCCCGCGGACGTGATGAAAAGCGCCACGTTGGGAGCGAGCGTCATGACCGACTGCACGGGATACGCTCGATCCCAGCCCTCCGTCCCGCGCACCGCGAAATAGGTGATGGCCGCGTTCGACAGCGCGAGATCGATCTCGCCGGTAACCAGGCGACGGATGTTCTCCTGCGATCCGCTCGTCGCCTCCGTCGTCACCTCCCACCCGTTCTCCCCGCCGCTCTCGTTCAACGCCTCGCCGATGGCGCCGCCGACCACGAAGAACGCCCCTCCGGGCGGCGCCGTGCCGAAGCTCAGGAACCGCCTGGCCGCCGAGTCGGTCTCGACGCCCCCCTGGGCGGGTCCCGAGCCGCCTCCGCACGCCGCAACCGCGAGGGTCCAGAAGACCACACCCGCGTGAATGCCAACCCACCTGATCATGATGCCTGCCTCGATCTACCGGGAACCAACGCCACGAGAACGACGGACGACCGCCCACTGTACCAGAAAACAGCCGCCCGGGCTCCGCCACGGCCCGTGTCATACTCCGCGTGTGCGCGGCGGTTGGCCGCGGCCACCAGCGGAACGCACCCCTCGAAGATCTGCGTCCAGGAGGAGTCATGTCGAAACGCCTCGTCCTCATGAGCCTACTGCTCGTCGCCGTTCCCGCGCCGTCGTTCGCCCAGGTCACCGCCATCCGAGCGGGGCAGCTCATCGACCCCGAGGCCGCCACCGCGACGCCCGACCAGGTGATCCTCGTGGAGGACGGGCGCATCACCGACGTCGGCGACGTGGCCGTCCCCGCGGGCGCCGAGGTGATCGACCTTTCCGCGCTGTCGGTCCTGCCAGGGCTCGTCGAGGCGCACAACCATCTGGCCTTGACCTACAAGCAGGACCCGGAGAGCAACGTCTACTACCTGACCTACGTCCTCGACTCGACCCCGATCCGGGCTATCCAGGCCGTGTCGAACGGCATTCAGATGCTGTCCTCCGGGTTCACGATCGTCCGCGACATGGGCAACGCGGGCAACTACGCCGACACCGCGCTACGGGTCGCGATCGAGCAGGGCTGGGTTCCGGGGCCGACCATCATCAACTCCGGCCTGATCATCGGCGGCATGGGCGGCCAGTTCTGGCCTACCCCCGAGATGGCCAAGGACCACAGCATCGTCTACCCGGAGTACCTCGACGCAGACACGCCGGACGAGATCGTGAAGGCCGTCCGGCAGAACGTCCTGTTCGGCGCCAAGGTCATCAAGATCATGGTGGACGCCAAGCCCTATGGCTATACGGTCGACGAGATGCGGCTGTTCGTCGAGGAGGCCGCCAAGGTCGGGTTCAAGGTCGAGGGACACGTCCAGACCCGCGAAGGGGCACGCCGCGCGATCGAGGCAGGGCTGTGGTCCCTGGCGCACTCCCGCGCCCTCGACGACGAGCTTCACAAGATGATGGCCGAGAAGGGCATCTTCCGGGCCGGCACCGAGACACCGTTCACGGAGTACCGCGGCACGGAGGACGCGTTCGAGCGCACCGTGGCCGGCCTGAAGAACGCCTACGAGAACGGGGTGCCCCTCACCTTCTCCACCGACGCCGACTACTACATCCCCGGCATGACCCGCGGCGAGGTCGTGATCAACTTCCTCCTGACCTGGGAAGCGGCGGGCATCCCGGCCCCCGAGATCCTCAAGGCCATGACCATCAACGGCTATCGGCTCAGCGAGACGATGAGCGAGCGTGGCCCGATCGCGCCGGGGTTGGCGGCCGACATCATCGCGGTGCCCGGTAACCCGCTCGAGGACATCGATGCCCTCCGCGACGTCCGGTTCGTCATGAAGGACGGTCTGGTGTTCAAGCGAGACGGCGTCGTGACGCCGGAGCAGTTCTTCCACGCCGGGCCGGTCAACGGCTGGCGGATCCGGTAGTCGAGAAGCCGGGGGATGATGGAAGAGACCGTCGACTGGCCGGCGCTCATCGGGGGCGCCTGGGAGACCCGGCCCGAGCGGCTCGAGGTGCGCAACCCGGTCGGCGGCCGGTGGGTCGGCACGGTCCCGGCGTGCACCGTCGAGGACGTGGACCGCGCCGTGGCGGCGGCGGCGGGCGAGCTCCAGACCGAGCTGCCGAGCCACGTGCGGCACGACGTCCTGATGCGCGCGGCCGACCGCATCGAGGCCCAGCAGGACGAGTACGCCCTGACGATCGCCCACGAGGGGAGCAAGACCATCCGCGAGGCGCGACGCGAGCCCGCGCGCGCCGCCACCATCCTGCGGTGGTCGGCGCACGAGGCCCGCCGCCTGGCCGGCGAGACCCTCCCCTTCGATTCTCGCCCCGGCTCGGAGAATCGCGTCGGCTACTACTTCCGCGTGCCGGCCGGCATCGTCGGAACCATCGCGCCGTTCAACGACCCACTGGCCGTCGCGGCTCACAAGCTCGGCCCAGCGCTGGCCGCCGGCAACGCCGTCGTCTTCAAGCCGGCCTGTGCCACCCCGCTCTCGGCACTCCGGCTGGCACGCGACCTGATCGACGCTGGGCTCCCGCCCGCGCGCGTGAGCGTCGTGACCGGTCCGGGCGCTATCGTGGGCGAAGCGATCGCCGGCCATGCCCAGGTGCGGGTCGTGAGCTTCACCGGCGGGGTACAGACCGGCCAGCGGATCGCGGCACGCGCCGGCCTCAAGAAGCTGTCGATGGAGCTGGGATCCAACTCACCGGTGATCGTGCACCGAGACGCCGACCTGGAGCGTGCGGTGCCGGCCATTGCCGCAGGCGCGTTCGCCCAGGCGGGTCAGAACTGTCTCGGCGTCCAGCGCGTCCTGGTGGACGCGCACGTCTACGATGCGTTCGCCCGACGGTTGGCCGAACGGGTCTCCAGCCTCAGGGCGGGATCGTCGCTCGACGAGACGACCGACGTGTGCGCCATGATCAGCGAGTCACAGGCCGCCCGCGTGGAGCGATGGCTGCAGGAGGCCATCGGGGCCGGCGCCCGCGTGCTGGTAGGCGGACGTCGGGACGGGGCCGTCGTGTGGCCCACGGTGCTGGAGCAGGTACCCGAGGGCGTGCACCTGGACTGCGACGAGGTCTACGGACCGGTCGTGTCGCTGTACCGCACGCGATCTCTCGAGGAAGCGATCACCCGCGCGAACGCCGTCAGGTACGGGCTCCACGCGGCGATCTTCACGGAGAGCCTCCGTGACGCCTTCACCGCGGTTCGCCGGCTCCAGGCTGGCGCCGTCATCGTCAACGATTCGACCGACTATCGACTCGACGCCATGCCCTTCGGCGGCGTCAAGTCCAGCGGCATCGGGCGCGAGGGGATTCGCTTCGCGATCGAGGAGATGACCGAGACCCGTGTGGTGTGCCTGAATCTATAGGACGAACATGCCCCTCCGCTACGGACTCCGACGTTCACCGCTCGGGCGGCACGAGCGACGCCGCCATCGCCGGGCGTGTTCATGCGACCGGACGTGGTGTCAGGGGGAGGCCGCGACCTCGACGACGGCCCGGTACATGAACTCCAGGAACTGCTCGACGCCGTCGACCGCCAGGCGCTCGTCGTTGCCGTGTGCGCGGGATCCTTCGGACTCCTCGAACATGGGACCGATGCCGAACGCCTGGACGCCCCGCGCGCGGAGCTGGGCGGCATCCGTCGCACCGGTCAGCATCGTGGGAAGTACGATCGCCTCGGGGTACACGGCCTGCTGTGCCCGCTCCAGCGCCGCGAACAGCGTCGAGTCGAGGTCGGACGGCGGGGCGAACGGACGTCCGCCGGGGGCGGGTGGGACGAGCTCCACCGCGGGATCATCGATGATGCTCCGCAGCTCCGCCATGAACTCGTCGATGTTCTCGTCCGGGAGGACGCGGATGTCGAGGAACGCCTCGGCCTCCGCCGGAATCACGTTGCTGCGGAAGCCCCCGTCGATCATCGTGGGCGAGATCGAGGTTCTCAGCGTCGAGTTCGCCGACAGGTTGGTCCGCCTGAGCGTCTCCTGCACCATTTCGCCAAGGTCCGGGTCCTCGAGATGCGTGTAGAGGAACGCCTCCTCGGGAGGGCTGATCGTCGCGAGGCGCTCGAAGAACGCCCGCGTCGTCTGGTTCATGCGCAGCGGGGGCTGGTAGGCCGCGACCTTGGCGACCGCCGCCGCGAGGTGGACGATCGGGTTGTCGGGTCTCGGCCGCGATCCGTGACCGGACGTCCCGCGGGCGATCAGCCGCATGCGGCGCGGCACCTTCTCGGTCGTCGAGACCCCGACGTACCGGACCCGTCCGTCACGCGCCGCGATCCCACCACCTTCGTTTAGCGCGATCTCGGCGGCGATCGTGTCCCAGTGCTGGTCGATCATGAACTCGATCCCGAACCTTGGCGTGCCTTCCTCCCCGGCCTCCGCCAGATAGATCACGTCGCGATCGAGCGGCAGCTGCTGCCGGTGGATGAGCAGGAACACCTCCAGCGCGAAGGCCACCATGTCCTTGTCGTCCTGGGCTCCTCGACCGTAGACATGGCCGTCCTGGATCACCGCCGCGAAGGGATCCACCGTCCACTCGTCGCGCTCGACCCCCACGACGTCGGTGTGTCCCATGAGCAGGATCGGTTGCTTCGACCCGTTGCCCTTGATCCGCGCGACCAGGTTGCCGCGACCCGGCTCGAGCTCGAAGCTCTCGGACGCGATGCCTTCCTTGTCGAGGATGGCCTTGAGGTACTCGACCGCGTCGGTCTCGTTCCCTGGTGGGTTGGTGGTGTCGATGCGTATCACGCCCTGCAGGATCTCCAGGGCCTCGTCTCTGGCCTGCGAGAAGTCCGGCATCTCCTGGGACGCGGCGGGCGGTGGCGCCAGGAGCGACGCGACCCAGACGGCGACGACGACCGCTGCGGTGCGAACAGACATGAGTAGCTCCTCCGACGTCGCGCGGGACCGGCTGACACCGGACGACCGCAGGAACGTCCGCCCCGGATTATATCCGTCACCGCCGGACCGCCGGCCACTCGCGTGCCGAGCTCTTTGACTTTCGCGGCCGGGCTCCCGATACTGGCTCACGGAATCGGGCGGCCACCCCGTGTCGCCCCAAGCCCTGATGACCAGATCTTCCGCTCGCTGGCTGCTGATCTCCCTGCTGCTCCTCCTGCTGCTCTCGCCCTGGTCGGGAGAGGGGGCGGGCGGCGCCCGTCTGCTGGACGTGCTCTTAACCGGCAGCCTCATCGCCGGCGCCTATCGCTTCACCAGCAACCGCGCGCATCTGCGGTGGGCCCTCGGGTTGGCGGCCCTGGCCCTGATAGCCACGTGGTGGGCCGGCTTCGCGCGGACGGGCGGCGCCGTCGTCGTCGCCTACGCCCTGCTCGGCACGTTCTTCCTCGTGCTCGTGAGATCGATCCTCGGCGACGTGCTCCGCGCCGAGCGGGTCACGTTCGACAAGATCGAGGGAGCCGTGGCGGTCTACCTGCTGCTCGGCATCCTCTGGGCGCTGGCCTTTGCCATCGTGGCGGTCGCCGAGCCCGGCTCGTTCACCTTCACCTACGAGCGATTCGACCAGCTGATCTACTTCAGCTTCACCACCCTCACGACGTTGGGCTACGGCGACCTGACCCCGACGAGCGACGTGGCCCGCGTCCTGGCCATCTTCGAGGCGATGACCGGTCAGCTCTACCTCGCGATCCTGGTGGCCCGCCTGGTCGCCCTGCACATCACGCACGAGCGGTCCGATCGGGGTTCGTCGTCGTAGTTTCCCGTCCCGCGCGACTCCGTCGTTCCCGTCGTGGGGCTCCCCCGGCCGCCGTGCCCGCCGGCGGGACGCAACTGAACCCACTCCTCCAACGTCTAATGTTCTCGGATTGATTTCCCCTGCCGCCGCTTCGTTGTCAGCGGACGGTTGAGGCTGGTGGCCGACTGACGCTAAGCTGGTGTGATGTCCTATCGACGCGGTGCCCTCCGATTGACCTTGATGGCGCTCGGGCTCCTGGGCCTGATCGGCCTCCTCGTCCTCCGCAGCTCCCTCGGCCTGCCGACACCGGAGCCTGCCGTCATAGCACAGCCGCAGCGACCCCCGGCGGCTGTCCGCTACACCGAGGCGCGGGAGCATACCCTCAGACGGGCGATTCAGCTGCCCGGCACGGTCGAGCCCCGCATCACGAGCCTCGTGGCCGCTCAGTCGGCGGGGTTGGTCGAGGAGTTCCGCGGCCGCGAGGGCCAGCGCGTCGGCAAGGGCCAGCCGCTGGCCCAGCTCCGCCGCACGACCCTGGAGCTCCAGATCGAGGCCATCGGCGGCCAGCTCCGTGAGGCCGAGGCGCGTCTGGAGCTGGCGACCAGCAACCGCACGCGGTCGCAGGATCTGCTGGAATCAGAGCTGATCAGCCGGCAGCAGCACGACGACGCCGTGTCGGAGTCCAGCGCGTGGCAGGGCCGCGTCGATCAGTTCAAGGCGGAGCTGGCCAACCTCGAGGACGCCCTCGAGCGGGCGACGATCCGCGCGCCCTTCGCCGGCACCGTCGTAGCGGAGCACACCGAGGTGGGGCAATGGCTCGGGGCGGGAGACCCGGTCGTCGAGCTGATGTCGCTGGGCGACCTCGAGGTGGTCGTCGACGCCCCCGAGCGCTTCTTCTCGCTCCTCACGCGCGAGACCCCGGCGCGCGTCCGGTTCGAGTCGCTGCCCGGCGTTCAGGTGGACGGAACGATCAGCGCGATCATCCCGCGCGCCGACGCCCAGGCTCGGACCTTCCCGCTGAAGGTCAGGATCCCGAACCGGGATGGCCAGATCGGCGCCGGGATGCTGGCGGGCGTGCTCTTCCAGGCCGGCGAGTCCTTCCAGGCCGTGATCGTCCCCAAGGACGCCGTCGTCGAGCAGGGTCCGCAGAAGATGGTCTTCGTGCTCGAAGACGACGACACCGTCGCCCCCGTCCCGGTGCAGCCCGGCGAGGAAGCCGGCGCGTGGACCGCCGTCACGGGGCCCATTCAGTCGGGACAGCGGGTCATCACGCGGGGCAACGAACGCCTCCAGCCCGGACAGACCGTCCGCGGTGAGCCGCTGGAGTACGAGCTGCCATGAAGATCACCCACGATGCGATTCGCTATCCGGTCACCACCTCGGTCGGGGTCATCCTGCTGGTCCTGTTCGGCGCGATCTCGCTGCTGCGCATCCCGGTCCAGCTGACCCCGAACGTCGAGCAGCCCCGGGTCACGGTCCAGACGATCTGGCCCGGCGCGAGCCCGCAGGAGATCGAGCGCGACATCATCGACGAGCAGGAGGAGCAGCTCAAGTCGCTCGAGGGCCTGGTCGAGATGGAGAGCACCAGCTCGGACTCCAACGGCACGGTGAGGATGACCTTCCAGGTCGGAGCCGACATCGATGCGGCGGTCCTGAAGGTGTCCAACCGGCTCGAGCAGGTGCCGAGCTATCCGGACGACGTGCTCAAACCCGTGATCCGCACGGTCGACCCCACCGACAACGCCACGGCGTGGTTCGGCCTCGAGCGCACGGACGAGAACCCCTACGAAGGCCGCATCGAGGAGCTCTTCGACTTCGCCGACGACTTCATCAAGCCGGAATTCGAACGCGTCCCGGGCGTCGCCTCCTCGTTGATCTTCGGTGGGCGTGAGCACGAGATGCAGGTCATCGTGGATCCGGCCAAGCTCGCCGCCCGCACCGTCACCATGAACGAGCTGGGCATCGCGCTCGACCGGGAGAATCGCAACTACAGCGGAGGTGATTTCGACGAGGGCAAGCGGCGCTACATCGTCCGGACGGTCGGCGAGTACGCGTCGCCGGAGGACATCGAGGACATCGTCATCGCGGTCCGCAACGGCGTGCCCATCTACCTCCGCGACGTCGCACGCGCCGAGCTGGGCTTCCGCAAGCCCGATGCCCGCGTGTTCGGCAAGGGCGACCAGATCATGGCCATGAACGCGGTCAAGGAGCCCGGGTCCAACGTCCTGGACGTCATGGCCGGCCTGAACGACGCGATGGTCCGGCTGAACACGGGCATCCTGGCCGAGCGCGGGCTCAGGCTGAGCCTGGTCTACGACGAGACCGAGTACGTGAACAGCGCGATCGACCTGGTGCAGCAGAGCCTGGTCATCGGCGGCATCCTGGCCATCGGCATCCTGCTGCTGTTCCTGCGCAGCTTCTCGAGCACCTTGATCATCGCCGTCGCGATCCCGATCAGCGTGGTCGGAACGTTCCTGATGATGGCCCTGTTCGGCCGCACCCTGAACGTCATCAGCCTCGCCGGCCTGGCGTTCGCGGTGGGCATGGTCGTGGACAACTCGATCGTCGTCCTCGAGAACATCTACCGCCACCGTCAGATGGGCAAGTCGCGGGTCGACGCCGCGTACGACGGCGCGTCGGAGGTGTGGGGTGCGGTGTTGGCCAGCACGTTGACGACCATCGCGGTCTTCGTCCCGGTGGTCTTCATCGAGGAGGAGGCCGGCCAGCTGTTCGGGGATATCGCGATCGCCATCAGCTGTGCCGTCGGCTTCAGCTTGATCATCGCGATCACGGTGATCCCGAGCATGTCTGCCAAGATCCTCCACGCCGCCGACCACGACCCGGAGTCCAGGGGCCCACACAACCTCTGGGGCCTCACGGATCTGGCCGGGAGGTTCACCGACTCGCTCACCGGGCTGTCGGCGTGGATCAACCGTTCCGTCGTGCGGCGGCTGGTGGTGATCGCGGGATTGACGGCGGCGTCGCTCGGCCTCAGCGCGCTGCTCATGCCCAAGACCGAGTACCTCCCGGTCGGCAACAACAACTTCGTCTTCGGGCTGATTCTCCCGCCGCCGGGCTACAACCTCGACGAGATGGAAGCCCTGCAGGACTTCTTCCAGGAGGATCTCTCGCCGTTGTGGGCGCACGAGATCGGCTCGGCCGAGGCGCAGGCTCTGCCGGGTGGCGGCATCCAGGACTTCTTCTTCGTCACGCTCACCAACTTCGCGTTCATGGGCGCGAGAGCCGGCGATCCGGCCCGGGCCAAGGAGCTGATCCCTCCTTTCCAGGCGACCAGCGTCAAGATCCCCGGAGCGATCGCGGTGGCGACGCAGTTCAGCATCTTTCAGAGTGGTGAAGGGGAGGGCCGCAACATCGACGTCGAGCTCTCCGGGCCCGAGCTGGAGCGGCTGGTGGCGCTCGGCGGCGAGGTCTTCGGCGGCGTGATGCAGCACATCCAGGGCGCGCAGGCACGGCCCATCCCCAGCCTCGACCTGGGCAACCCGGAGGTGCGCGTCGAGACGGACCGTCGGCGCGCGGCGGAGCAAGGCATCAGCAACCGCGACCTCGGCTTCGGGGTCAGCGCGCTGATCGACGGCACGAAGGCGAGCGACTATCAGCTAGACGGCAAGGAGATCGACCTGCGGGTCATGTCGGACGACAGCTACGGCCAGCGGACCCACCTCATCCAGGAGATGCCGATCGCCACGCCCGACGGCCGGATCGTGACCCTGGGGTCCGTGGCGAACATCTCGGTCGTCAACGGCCCGACCCAGATCGCGCACCGTGAACGGCAGCGGACGATCACCATCCAGGTGACACCCCCCGACACGATGCCGCTCGAGCAGGCGATGGAGACGATCCAGACCGCCATCCTCCAGCCGATGCGCGACGAGGGGCGGGTCGGCGGCCTCTATCAGGCGAACCTGAGCGGGACCGCCGACAAGCTGGCGCAGACCGCCGGCGCCATCCGGGGCAGCCTCCTGCTCGCGCTCGTCATCACCTACCTGCTGATGGCCGCGCTCTTCGAGAGCTTCCTCTACCCGTTCGTCATCATGTTCAGCGTGCCGCTGGCCGCCCTGGGCGGCTTCCTCGGGCTCGCCGCGATGAACACGTTCGTCGCCTACCAGGCCCTGGACGTCCTGACGATGCTGGGCTTCATCATCCTCGTGGGCACGGTCGTCAACAACGCGATCCTCATCGTGCACCAGTCGCTCAACCACATGCGCGAGGAGGGGATGGATTCGCAGGCCGCGGTGCGGGAGTCGGTGCGCACGCGTATCAGACCGATCTTCATGAGCGTCAGCACGTCGGTGTTCGGCATGCTGCCGCTGATCCTGTTCCCTGGAGCCGGTTCCGAGCTGTATCGTGGTCTGGGCAGCGTGGTCGTGGGCGGCCTCGTCGTGTCGACCGTCTTCACGCTCTTCCTGGTGCCCGCGCTGTTCAGCCTGACGCTGGAGGGACGCACGGCGATCACATCGTGGATGCGCGGCCGCTTCGGGCCCCCCGAACCCGCGCCCGCCGACGAGTAGCGGCCCGAAGCCCCGCAGCCCGTCGGGCAAGTCCCGCGTCGCCCCAAGACCGGCGCTGTACCCGGGCGGTCAGGCGCGACGACCCGGCCCGGTCTACCGTCGGGTGAGCTCGTCCTTGTGGACCGTGCCGCCCTTCATGACGAACCGCACGCGCTCGAGCTCCCGGACGTCCGTGAGGGGATCGCCGGAGACCGCGATCAGGTCGGCGTACTTGCCGGCCTCGAGGGTCCCGACCCGGTCCTGCCAGCCGATGGCCTCGGCCGCCACACGGGTCGCAGCGACGATGGCGTCGTACGGGCTCTCGCCCAGCTCGACGCGCAGGGCGAACTCGCGGGCGTTCCGGCCGTGGGGGAAGACACCCGCGTCCGTGGCGAACGGCATCGGGACGCCGGCCGCCAACGCCAGGCGCACGGAGTCCTGGGCCCGACCCGCGATGCTCCGTGCCCGCTCGACCTCCGCCGCCGGAATCCCGAGCTCGCCGCCCTGGGTGACGATGGCCTCGTGGACGTACAGCGTGGGGGCGTAGTAGGTGCCATGGGCCTGCATGAGCGCGATCGCCTCGTCGTCGAGCATGGTGCCATGGTCGATCGTGCGGACACCCGCTCGGATCGCGGCCTTGATGCCGGCGGTGCCGTGCGCGTGGGCGGCGACCGACCGGCCCCAGCGCGCCGCCTCCTCGACGGCCACCCGCAGCTCCGCGTCGGAGTACTGCTGCGCGCCGGGTGGGATGCCGCGCGAGAGGATGGCCCCGGTCGCCAGGATCTTGATGAAGTCCGCGCCCCGCTTCAGGTTCGTCCGCACGGTCCGACGGACCGCATCGACCCCGTCGGCCAGGTTCTGGACGAGCGGCACGTCCACGTAGGGCGAGAACTGCCGCGCGTCGCCGGCGCCACCGGTGGCGGACACGTAGTTGCCGGCAACCTGGAGACGAGGACCGGGCACGACGCCTGCGTCGATCGCTCGTCGCAGGTCGATGTCCACGTAGGACCACGTCGGCCCCATGTCGCGACACGTGGTGAAGCCCGCCTCCAGCGTCACCCGGGCGTTGCGAGCACCGTACAGGGCGGCCTGCGCCGGGGTCGTGGTCAGCAGGACCTCTTCCCAGTGTGCATCCTCGGGGTCCGTGAGGTGAACGTGCAGGTCGATCAACCCAGGGAGCACGGTGGCCTCGCCGAGATCGATCACCCGGGTCCCGGCCGGAATCTCGAGGTCGGTGCCCACCGCCTCGATCCGGTCTCCCCGAATCAGCACCACCCCCTGGAGCACGGGCGCCTCCGCGGAGACCGTGATGACGCGGGCGGCCTTGACGGCCACCACCTCCTGGGCGGCGGCGGCAGAGGCGCCGAGGCCCAGCGCCACCAGCCATCCGCCCGCGAGCGCTCTCACCATCCGCCTGCCCCCTTCCCGGCTCCCCGTGGTCATCGCGACCCCACGCCGGTCTCGCCCACTCGAATCTCGATCACCGGATGACGGTCCGCCAGATACCGCCCCAGGCCGTGGAGCAGCAGGAGGATCCCCGCGATCTCGAGCGTCTCCTCGACCGTGGTGATCACGTTGTAGGCGAAGGTGTCCCGCCCGTACAGGTCGACGTACTGCCCCCCGATGAGCTCGACCCCCAGGGCGCCCCCGATGTACAGCACGCCCGCCAGCAGTACCCAGCGCCGGACCGCGTCGGGCAACGCCCAGAAGAAACGCCAGTAGATTGCCAGGAACCCCAGGAGCAGGACGAACGCCGGGATCACCCAGGTGAAGTAGAGCCAACCGCCGACGCCGAGCAGGACCCGGAGGGGCACGATGGTCCGCTCGTGGAGGCTGGCGGACTCGTCGAGGGACAAGAAGAGGAAGACGGCGGCCAGGCCGATCCAGTGCCAGCCCCAGCGGCTGCCGATGCCCTCGACCCGAGCCACGAGCGCCGCGATCACGGCGACGGCCAGGAGCAGCGCCGAGGAGAAGTAGGTGGGGATGTTGTTCTCCCCGCCGAGGTCGAACTCGGGAACGACCCCAAGGAGACGAGCGTGGCCGAAGAAGAACTTCACGACCTGGCCGGCCACGCTGACCACGATGAGCACGACCGCCAGAACGGCCAGCAGCCGAACCAGCCTCGCGGGGTCGATCTGAATGGTGCCTCGCTCAGACATCGGGCGTGTGGAGCCGCGACCTCGGCGGCCATGCTTCCACGTCGTATTGTAGACGGTGGGCGAGTCTTGGCGCGGGAACACCCCGTTGGTAAGATGTGAGGCTGTGATCACGATGCCGTTCGCCGGCGGGCTGCCTGCGTCGATGCGACGTGACCTCGGGGCAGCCGCGAGAGGCAAGCGCCCCGGCGTCGCCAGGACCGTCGCGGCCGCCATCCTCATCGTGTCGTGCGTGACGGGCGCGGCCGGAGCGCAGATCCACCGCGGGGCGATCCGCGGGGCGGTCACCGATCCGACCGGCGCCCCGCTGGCCGACGCGACGATCCGTCTCGTGCACGTGGCGACGAACGAGACCCGTGCCGCGACGAGCGGGCCGGACGGCGAGTTCACCCTGTCGCTCCTCCCCCCCGGCGCGTACCGCCTGTCCACGGAGGTCGCCGGCTACCGTCGATTGGTGCGCGAGCTCGAGCTGCGGGTGAACCAGGAGGTCCGTGCCGACGCCGAGCTGCAGCTCGGCAGCATCAGCGAGGAGATCGTCGTCACCGCTCCGCTGCTCGCGATCGAACGGGACGCGGCCGGCCTGCGGACGGTCATCGACAACGCGCAGATCGTCGGCCTGCCGCTCGACGGTCGGCAATTCCTCGAGCTCAGCCTGCTGGTCCCCGGGACGGCGCCCGCGGCCGAAGGCTCCGCCGGGTCGGTGCGTGGCGAGTTCGCGCTCAACGTCAACGGCGCCCGCGAGGACGCCAACGCCTTCCTCCTGGACGGCGCCTACAACCTGGACCCGAAGCTGAACTCCGTCGGCGTGGCGCCCCCGGTCGACGCGATCGAGGAGTTCGCGGTACAGACCAACGGCTACGACGCCTCGTTCGGGCGGAACGCCGGCGGGCAGATCAACGTGATCCTCAAGTCGGGCACCAACCAGCTGCACGGCACGGCCTACGGGTTCTTCCGCAACGATGCGCTGGACGGCCGGAACTTCTTCGCGCCGGCCGACGAGCCGGCGCCGACCTTCGAACGCAACCAGTTCGGCGCGTCGCTGGGAGGGCCGATCAGAAGCGACCGAACCTTCTTCTTCGTCGACTACGAGGGACGGCGGCTGCGCGAGGGGATCACCCGGGTGACCAACGTCCCGACGCTCGCCGAGCGATCGGGGGATTTCTCCAACAGCGCGTTCGCGCCGCCCATCGATCCCTTCACCCAGCAGCCCTTCCCGGGCGGCCGCATCCCGGCGTCGCGCATCCATCCGGTCGGGGCCGCGATCGCCGCGCTGTACCCGGGGCCGAACCGCAGCACGCCGTTCCAGAACTTCGTCTCGTCGCCGATCCTCGACGATCGTTCCGATCACTTCGACGCGCGGATCGACCATCGGCTGGGTGACGGGTCGTCGCTCGCCGTGCGCTACAGCTTCTCGGACCGCGATCTCTTCGAGCCCTTCTCGGGACCGACGTTCGCCGCGGTCCCTGGCTACGGCACCGGTGTTCCGCGGCGCGGCCAGAACCTGGTGGCGACCTACACGCAGATCTGGTCGCCCGCGGTCGTCAACGAGACCCGCTTCGCCTACAGCCGGGTGTCGGCCGGCGCCTTCCACGAGAACCTCGGGACCAGCCTCAACGCGGCGGTCGGCCTGCCGGAGCTGTCGGACAACCCGCGCGATTTCGGGTTGAGCTTCATCACGGTCTCGGGCTTCTCCCCGCTGGGCGACGAGTTCAACAACCCCCAGCAGAGCACCACCAACAGCTTTCAGATTCTCAACAACACGACCTACGCGCGCGGGCGCCACCTGCTGAAGTTCGGGGTCGACGTCCGGGGCATCCGCCAGGACGCCTTCCGTGACGTGCAGTCGCGCGGCTTCCTGACCTTCTCGGATCAGGTCCCCATCACGGGCAACGCCCTGGCGGATCTGCTGCTGGGCTTCCCGGTGGTGACCGGCGGGGCCATCCTCGACAACCCCCAGCGCCTGCGGACGTCCAGCTACAACGTGTACGTCCACGACAGCTGGCGCGCGAGCAACGCGCTCACGCTGTCGGGCGGCGTGCGCTACGAGCTGAACCTGCCGCCCGTGGACGCGGACGATCGCGCGACCGTCTACGACCCGGAGACGCAGTCGCTGGTCCGCGTCGGCACCCAGGGCGTGCCCCGAGGTGGCTACGAGACCGACCGCAACAACGTGGCGCCACGGGTCGGCCTGGCCTGGACGCCGACGGGTGGCGGCGACACGGTCGTGCGAGGCGGCTACGGCGTGTACTACGACCAGTCGTCGCTGGCACCGGGCGAGGGCCTGTACTTCAGCGCCCCCTTCTTCGAGTTCAACCTGTTCCTGCCCCTGCCCGGGCTGCCACTCACGCTGAGCGACCCGTTCCCGGCCACGTTCCCTTTCCAGGTACCGCAGTCGGCCCTGACATACCAGCGGGACCTGCAGACGGCGATGCTGCACCACTGGAACGTCGGCGTGCAGCAGCAGCTGGGGGGCAGCCGCATGGTGGAGGTCGCCTACGTGGGCTCGCGCGGCCGCAACCTGCTGGCGGGGCGTGACATCAACCAGCCAGATCCGAGCCCGGCGCCGATCAACCCACGACCGGTGCCCCAGTTCGACGACATCACGGCGATCGAGTCGCGCGCGACCTCGACCTACGACGCCCTCCAGCTCCGCTTCCAGCAGCGGCTGCACCGAGGCGTGTCGTTCCTCGCCGCCTACACGCTCTCGGAGTCGACCGACGACGCATCCAACTTCTTCCCCAGCGCGGGCGACCCGAACTTCCCCCAGAACAGCCACGACCTCGCGGCCGAGCGTGGGCGCTCCAACTTCGACGTCCGCCACCGCTTCTCGTTCAGCTTCGGGTACCAGCTCCCGTTCGGCACCAGCCGTCGGTTCCTGAACGGTCACGGGTGGGCGAGCGCGATCTTGGGCGACTGGGACGTCAACGGCATCGTCACGCTGCAGAGCGGACGCCCGTTCACGGCCGCGCTCCTGCCTGCGATCGACAACAGCAACACCGGACGCTCGGTGCTGGGTTTCGGCGCCAACGACCGGCCGGACGTCGTCGGCAACCCCGAGCTCGCCGATCCCTCACCCGGGCAATGGTTCGACGCGCGGGCCTTCGCCTTCGCGCCGTTCGGCAGCTTCGGGAACGCGGGGCGGAACATCCTGGAGGGGCCGGGGTTCCAGAACGTGAGCCTGGGCGTGTTGAAGGGCATCGGCCTGTCGGACGGTGTCGAGCTCCAGCTGCGGTTCGAGGCCTTCAACCTGTTCGACCACACCAACTTCGACCTGCCGGACAACTTCCTGGGCTCGCCCACGTTCGGGCAGATTCTGTCGGCCCGCAGCCCACGGCGGCTCCAGCTCGGCGCCAAGCTGATCTTCTGAGCCGCCTTCCTCCCCGTTCTCACATTACTAGACGAGCGGGATCAGTGGCCCGTGCCTACACGAAGGGGGAGACCCATGCGCCGAACGATCGTCGCCGTCGTGCTCGTCGTCCCACTCCTCGCCGCCTGCAGCAAGGAGGTCAACCGGCCGTCGTCTCTACCTCCGGGCGGGGGGCTGGCGGGTGGAGCCGCCCTGCCGTCACAGAATCAGCTGATCGGGTTGCCCTGGCAGCTGCTGTCCCTGGAGCTGTCCGGCCGGGATCCCATCGAGATCCCCGATGCGCTCGACTTCACCGTCGAGTTCGGGTCCGACGGCACCGTGCACTTCGGCGCCGATTGCAACGGATGCTTCGGGTCGTATGCCACCGAGGCCGGAACCCTGACGATCGGTGAGGTGGGCTGCACGCGGGCCTTCTACTCGAGCAGCCCGCTCGACACCGACTACCTGTCGCTCCTGTCCGGCAGCTCGACCTATGCGGTGTCGGCGGACACGCTCCGCGTCGCCTCCCTGCGTGGAACCCTGCGCTTCGAGAGGTGAGGGGAGCGTTCTTGACTCGGGTGCCATCACGGTATATGGTTCAGAGGATAGGAGTTACTCCAATCGGCCGCGTGTGCGTCGCATGCGGCGTTTCGGTCACGAAGCTCTTCATTCCCGCGCTCCTCGCCGCCTCAAGACGTGTCAACAGAGTCGATGACCATGAAGGTAACCAGGACCGTGCCTCGTCGCGGCCTCCGGCCGGCCGTCCTGGCCTTGGCCGTTCTCCCATGGCTCTTGACGAGCGCGCCGGCCCGGGCAGGAGACGACTGGCCGGACTGGCGGGGCCCGTCGCGAAACGGCGTCTCGACGGAAACCGACCTGCCGGAAAGCTGGTCGCCCGATGGCGACAACCTGGCCTGGACGGCCCCCTACGGCGGTCGGTCCGGCCCCATCGTCCTGGGTGACCGCCTGTTCGTCCTGAACGCGGTCGGTGAGGGCGAAACGCTCCAGGAACGCGTGATGTGCTTCGACGCCGGCACGGGCGAGGTGATCTGGGAGCATCGCCTCACGGTGTTCCTCAGCGACGTGCCGCCGCATCGGATCGCCTGGTCCTCGCCCGTGGGCGACCCGTCGACGGGCCACGTGTACGTCCTGGGCGGAGGCGGCCGGCTCCTCGGGCTCTCCCGCGAGGGCACGCGGCTCTGGGAACGGTCGCTCGCCGAGGAGTTCGGTCTCATCACGACGCACGGTGGTCGAACCGTGTCACCGGTGATCGAGGGCGACCTGCTCATCATGAGCGGCCTCACGTCCAACTGGGGCACGCTGGCCCGAGGCAGCCATCGGTTCATCGCGTTCGACAAACGCACTGGCGACACCGTGTGGATCAGCACCCCCGGCGGGCGCCCGTACGACACGACCTATTCGCCGCCGATCGCCGCGGAGATCGAGGGCACGCGCCTCCTCATCGCGGGCGGCAGCGACGGAGCCATCCACGCCCTGAAGCCGCAGACCGGCGAGCCGGTGTGGAACTATCCCCTGAGCAAGCGCGGCATCAACACCGGTGTCGTCCTGGCCGGCACGACGGCCGTCGCGACCCAAGGGGAGGAGAACCTCGACTCCAGCGAGATGGGCCTGATGACCGCCTTCTCGGCGGCCGCCGAGGGCACGATCGGCGACGCGCAGATCAAATGGCGCACCCCCGGTATCATGGCTGGCTACTCCTCGCCGGTCATCGACGGCCGTCGGATCTACCAGGTGGACAACAGCGCCAACCTCAGGGCCCTGGACCTCGAGACGGGGCAGGAGGCCTGGGTGATGAACCTGGGCACGATCCAGAAGTCGTCACCCGTGCTCGCCGACGGCAAGCTGTACGTCGGGTCCGAGGACGGCAAGTTCTACATCCTGCGGCCCGGGCCCGACGGCGCGGAGATCCTGGACGAGTCCCAGTTCGGCACCGAGACCGACCCCGAGCGGGTCACCGGATCGCCGGCCGTCTCGGGCGGGCGGATCTTCGTCGTGACGACGGAGGCCCTGTACGCCATCGGCGACCGGCCACTGAGGTTGGAGTCGGCGTCCGCGTCCCCCGACACCCCGACCGCCGGCTCGGGAGAGGGACCCGCCACGCACGTCCAGGTCCAGCCGACCGAGCTCATCCTCGAACCCGGCGAGACGGTCACCTTCGAGGCACGGCTCTTCGACGGCCGCGGGCGATTCCTGCGCACCGAGCAGGCGGAGTGGTCGCTGGAACGGCTCGAGGGCCGCATCGGATCGAACGGCGAGTTCGATCCGGCCGTACTGCCGCGCGGACAGGGCGGCCACGTCGTCGCGACGATCGGGCCGCTGTCGGGGATGGCACGCGTGCGCGTCGTGCCGCCGCTCCCGTGGGACGAGAACTTCGAGACCTGGGAGGGTGACGCCCCGGGCGTGCACTGGATCAACGCAACCGGCAAGTACCGGGTCGGCGACATCGACGGGAGCCGCGTGTTGGTCAAGAGCGCCGACAACCCGTTCCTACGGCGCGCCCGCAGCTTCATGGGACCGCCCGACCTCTCGGACTATACCTTCGAGGCGGACGTGCGCTCGGACGAGCAGCGCCGCCAGATGGGCAGCGCCGGCGTCGTCGTCCAGCGCTTCGGCCTGGTGCTGATGGGGAACCATCAGCGGCTCGACCTCGAATCGTGGCAGCCGGAGATCACGCGGACCGCGCGAGTACCCTTCACGTGGGACCCGCACACGTGGTACCGCCTGAAGCTGCGGGTCGAGAACCTCCCGGACGGCAAGGTCCGGGCCCAGGGCAAGGTCTGGCCCACGGGCGAGGCCGAGCCGTCCGAGTGGCTGATCGAGCGCGTGGACGAAAGGGCCGACGCGCACGGCAGCCCGGCGCTGTACACCGACGCCGTGGCCGAGGTGTATTTCGACAACCTGAAGGTGTACCCGAACGCCTCGGAAACCAGCAGCCAGTAGCGCCGCCGACGACCCGGTGGCCGCTCAGGACAACACGGAACCACAGATCATGCTGCAACACCCATCGCGTCGCTGCCTCGCCCTCGTCGTCGTGCTCGCATCGCTTGGGGTCACGCCCGCGGCCGCCGGCCCGGGAGACGAGCCCTCCTCGACCGAATGGCCCATGTGGGGCGGGTCCCCCAACCGGAACATGGTGTCCGACATGACCGGGCTGCCGACCGAGTTCGACGTCGAGACCATGCTCAACGTCGACTGGGTGGCGGAGCTCGGGTCACAGTCGTACGGTAACCCGGTCGTGGCGGGCGGCATGGTCTTCGTCGGCACGAACAACGAGGTAGAGCGCGACCCCAATCAAGCCGGCGACCGCGGGGTCCTGATCGCGTTCCGCGAATCGGACGGCGAGTACCTCTGGCAGCACGTCTCGGCCAAGCTGATCGCCGGGCGCGTGAACGACTGG
>PVBE011863816.1_pt1 | contig 20544 bp, 18 predicted proteins | sample 1631181 | NCBI WGS metagenome assembly PVBE01 (sample SAMN08397723, study PRJNA350692) | Marine metagenome, whole genome shotgun sequencing project. | isolation source: water | place: Pacific Ocean | collected 2012-04 | reverse complement strand
TACGTTAGCGTATAAATAATTTAGTTTGCGTATAATTGTTAAACACAGAACAAAACATGTTGCGAAACAAGCATTGAAAAACAATAAAATGAACCCCGGTAATAGCGAAAACAAAAATACCTGAAGAAATGCTCTGACAAATCAAAATCTACATCAAACATCATGCACAACAAAAATCTGAAACTGAAATTCATAAAACAAAAACAAAATATTCATCCAGGTTGAAATGTCTAAAATACGGTTATCATCCGGCACCCTAGTTGTTACCAACGTAACGCTGGTTATTATCCTGTCTGCTCTGCCATCCCCTGCAGGGCGTCGTTTTCAATAAAAGCTCCACCGGGTGCCCCCCTCGAGTGTTGTGTACCGAGGGTTAGGGATGGGTTGGGTCCAGAGGAGGACACCCGGTGGTTACAGATAATAGGTCAGCTCCACGTTGACCTGGTAGGTCTGGGGTTTGATGAAATCCATGAGCCCGTAGTTCGCGCCCTCCTGTTTTTCGGTGAAGCGGGAATAACGCCCCGCCGTGGCGTAGAACACCTTGCCGCTCGCGCCAAGCACCCAGTGCTTGAAGAAGGTGGTCTCGAGTCCCAGGCCGCCGTAGAAAACCGGAACGTTTATTCCCGTTCCTGTGTTGAAGCCGATGCCGCCCATGAGGTAGGGCGAGAGGTACTTGTTCGGCACGGGGTAGATGCCGATGCCTGCCTGCAGGTCCGGGTAGGGGACCAGCTGGGCCAGGCTCGTGGCCTCGTCGATGTTGGCCACCGTGTCCTGGGCGAAGTCATACTCCAGCCGCAGGCTAAAATGGTTGGCCAGCCTCAGGCGCACCTGAGCGCCGCCGGCCATGGCGTTGCCTTCCTCGTAGGCCACCGCCCGGTGGATGGTCGCGTGGAAACCGAAGCCCAGGGCGACCTTGTCGTCCACGTCGGCCCGGGCCAGGCTGGGCGCCGCCAGAATGATGCTCAAGGCCAGGATCGTCAGAGAGCCTCTGGGGTGCCGTTTTATGTTCCTTGCTGCCATCACGATCTAATATCGGCGGCGAGGAACAATGGTTAAGTAATTTGTAATGAAAAATGCAGAAAAAATCTACATAGTAAATTCCGCCGGAAATCAGGGCCAGGTCCAATCTTCCCAAGCATGGACAATCATAAACCTATTACAGCGCTGATCGATTGTATTGATTCCGTGTAGGGCGGGGGTTTGTCCCCCGCCAAGGTCGTGGCGGGGGACAAGCCCCCGCCCTACGTTTCCCGGAGTGATCAACGCAATGGAGCAGCGCGCTAGTCGTAGCCCAAGCCACAGCCCGTCCCCTCCACCTCAATCGTAGCCCAAGCCAAAGCCCGTCCCCGCCACCATCAGCAGCCCTCCCCCTCGGGGGGAGGGTTTGGGAGGGGGGTCCGAACATGAAAAGGGGTCCGAAAAGAAAAGTACCCTGACGATCTTCAGCCTCCTCGGCCGCCCGCAGGTGATGGTGCGGGTCGTCAGGGTACACGGTGATGCCTGGATCCTCCCAGGCGCACACTCAAATATTCAGTGTGATTTCAGCCTTCAGGAGGCCACCACCTCGCAGTTCACCTTGTTGATACTCATGTGATGGATCACCTCCTCTCTCGGCGCATCAGCGCGGATCCAGTGTCCGCTTCGCCAGGAACCAGCCGCCGGGTTGCTGGCCCGAGGCCCGGTCTGCGTTGGTAGTAGGTTGTCCCACCCAACGTCTCGGGGGCCTGCGTGGCACCCCGACCGGACAACATATTGATGCCAGAAAGCTTAGAGCCTGAGCCTGGCTTGTCAATACCAGGAAGGCTGCCGGGCCCCCCGCCGTATAACGCTCATGCTCTACAAGACTCGCAAGACCATCGCACTGCTATTGCTGGCCATTCCGGCCTGCATCATGATCTACATGGCCAGATCCATGGCTCCCGACGGGTTGCTGCTGTTCATGGCCCCCTTCATCGCCGGCAACCTGCTGGCCATCGTCGGCCTGCTCATGGGCAAGGCCTGGGGCCGCTGGCTGGCCCTGGCCGGCGCCGGTTGCGGCCTGGTGATGGTGGGCTCCAGCGGCATCCAGGACTGGTTCGATCCCTGGCTGCTGGTGCCGGTGGGCTACTTCGGCACCATCATCGCCTGCCTCTCGGGCCGGCGCATGGTGGAGCGGCACGAGTACCATCCCCGCTCCGGGGCGCCGCTGCGCGAGCACGGCTGGCGGGCTCGCTACCTCAGCCGGGGCGCGGTGTGCTGCCTGGCCGCCCTGCCGCTGCTCTGGTTTTTGGCCATGCCCGCACCCTACACCACAGGATCCGTGGCGGCCGTGCTGGCCATCACGCTCATCGCCGCCGGCATCCTGGCCCTGGTCCTCGGCCGCACCGCCGGCGTGCTGCTGCTGGGCGCCGGCATCGCCGTCGTGCTCGGCGGCGGCCTGTGGTCCCTCACCGCGAGCTGCGGCTACGCCGGGCGCTCCGACGACACGTTCCGGCTCATGATCCTCGGCTTCACCCTTCCCGCCAGCGCCTTGCTGCTGGCCGCCACCGCCGGCCCCATGTGGCGGATGATGAAGAGGGCTTAGGCTGTAGGCGCCTACTTCATCGGGTGGTCCTTGAAGAACTGCAGCATGGCGTCGGTGGCGTTGATGTCCTTGGTCTTGAGGCCCAGCCAGGGGATCGGGATGTCCAGGCCGCCGGGCCAGGTGTGGCCGCCCTTGTCCACCGTGCAGAGCCGCACCTCGGCGGCGCCCTTGCAGGCCTGGTAGGCCTCGCAGGTGACGCTGCCCTTCTTGAAGACCTCCTTGACCGTTGAGCTGCAGCCGTTGCTCGCCGCCATGTCCTTGGTGGTCTTCTCGGCGCCGGGCCAGTCCAGCAGCTTGTTGCCCTTGTAGGCCACGTAGATGTCCGCCGTGCCGTGGAAGTGCAGCACCGGCACCGGCCGGGTGGTCTGGCAGGGGCTCATGGTGTTGACCCCCGCCACCGGGGCCACCGCAGCGATGCGGTCGGACAGCTGGCAGGCCAGGCGGTAGGCGAAGAAGGCGCCGTTGGACATGCCCGTGGCGTAGACCCGCCTGGGGTCGACGCAGAGCCGGGTGGACAGCTCTTTTATCAGCGCGGCCACGTACCCCACGTCGTCGGTCTTGTTCAGGGTGTTGGTGCCGCAGCAGCTCCCGGCGTTCCAGCCCCGGGTGCCCAGGGGGCCGGCCAGGCCCTGGGGATGCACCGCCGCCATCTCCATGTAGTAAGCCGCGCCGTTCATGCCGGTGTAGAGGGCCTGCTGGGCGGCGTTGGAGCCGTAGCCGTGAAAGTTGAGCACCAGCCCCACCTTTTTTGTGCCGTCGTACCCCTTGGGGATGTGCACGTAGGCCACGCGCTCCTTGCCGCCGTGCTTGAGCTTGACGGCGACGTCGCCCGCGAGCTTGGAAAACCCCTTGCACTCCACCGGCGGAGGGGGCGGGGCCAGGTCCGGGGCCAGGTCCGGTGAGGTGTCCACCGACCGGTCCGGCGCCAGGTCGAGCAGGGCCGCGTCGGGGTCCCGGGCCGGCGGCGGGTCGTCCGAGCAGGCGCTCAGCAGGAGTGGAAACAGCGCCAGGATCCCCGGTACCGAGCTGCGTCTGATCTGTGCCATGGGCCCATCTTCGCAACAGCGCGGGGCAGTGGCAAGTGGGTCAGGCTACGGCACCCGCACCAGATACGTGCCCGCCCCCGAGGCCTCGGTGTTGGAGTTGAAGACCACGGCGCAGCCGCGGCTGTCCATGCGTACGGGCCAGAAGTCTTTTATCCTCAGATGCAGATAATGCGTTGCTCCGCACGCCGGCCGGGGTAGCATTAGTGCGATCCTCAAACACCGCCAAGAGATGCTCCCGAGATGACCGTCGAGATTGCCCTGCTCTTCGCGCTGCTGGCTGTGATGGTGGCGCTCTTCCTCACCGAAAAGCTACCGGTGGACCTCACCGCTTTCTGCGGTCTGGTGGTGTTGGTCTTCGCCGGCTACGTCAAGCCCGAGGAGGCCTTCGCCGGCTTCGCCTCCAACGCCGTGATCACCATGCTGTCGGTCTTCTTCGTCAGCGCGGCGCTGCAGTACACCGGCGTGGCCAACAAGATGGGAGCCCAGATCCACAAGCTCGTGGGCAGCCGCGAGATCCCGCTGATGGTGGCCATCATGCTGGTCGCCGGCGTGCTGTCGGCCTTCATGAACAACATCGCCGCCGCCGCCGTGCTGATGCCGGCCATCGCCAGCCTGGCCCGCCAGGCCGGCGTGGCGCCCTCGCGGCTGATGATGCCCCTGGCCTTCGGCTCCATCCTCGGCGGCACCACCACCCTGGTGGGCACGCCGCCCAACCTGCTGACCACCCAGGTGCTCACCGAAAAGAACCTGGAGCCCTTCGCCCTGTTCGACTTCGCGCCCTACGGCATGGCCCTGCTGGCCGCCGGCGTGGTGTTCATGATCACCATCGGCCGGCGCCTGCTGCCGGCCAGCGCGGGCATGGCCGAGACCGAGCGCGCCGACCTGGCCAGCGTCTACCACCTGGAGGAGCGGCTCTTCACGCTCAAGGTGCCCAAGGGCTCCCCCCTGGACGGCAAGCCCCTGGCCCAGGCCGGCCTGGACCGCGTGCTCGACGTGCAGGTGGTGGCCATCGAGCGGGAGGGCAAGGCGCTGGCGGCCCCCGGGGCCGACGAGACGCTGCAGGCCGGCGACCGCCTGGTGGTGGAGGGGAGGCGTCAGGAGCTGGAGAAGCGCCTGGCCCTGCAGGACCTGCAGATGGGGCGCGCCGGGTCGGCCACCATGAGCCACGCCGTGTCCAGCTTCGGCGGCGTGGTCATCCGCCTGCGGGAGGGCTCGCCGCTGCTGGGGCGGACCCTGCGCCAGCTCGGCTTCCGCAAGCGCCACCGCGTGGCCGTGGCCGACGTCTGGCGCGACGGCGAGCGCGTGGATCGCCTGCTGGCCGGCGTGGCGCTGGCGGCCGGCGACGAGCTGCTCGCCCTGGGAGACGCCGCCGCCGTGGACGCCCTGGCCGCCCGGGCCGACGTCGACGTGGCCCAGGAGGGCCGGGCGGCGATCCAGCGCCTGGAGGGCAAGCTCTTCGTGCTGGACATTCCCGAGACCTCGCCCCTGGCCGGCGTGACCATCGGCGAGTCCGACCTGCGCGCGCAGTTCGACCTCAACGTCGTCGGCGTCATCCGAAACGGCGTGACCCACCCCGTGGTCTCACCCAGGGACATGATCCAGGCCGGCGACCGGCTGATGGTCAGCGGGCAGGCGGCCCAGATCTACCAGTTGCAGAACATGGGCCAGGTGGAGGTGGGCGGCGACGTGCCCCTCGGCACCCTGGAGTCCGACGACGTGGGCCTGGTGGAGGCCGTGGTGGCGCCGCGCTCGGCGGCGGTGAAGCAGACCCTGCGCGACCTGGACTTTCGCCAGCGCTACGGCCTGCGCGCCCTGGCCATCTGGCGCAACGGCGAGCCCCTACGCGACGACCTGTCCAACGTGCACCTGCGCCTGGGCGACGGCCTGCTGCTCCACGGCCCCCGGGAGAAGGTGCCCCTGCTGGAGGCCGACCCCGACTTCGTCGTGCTCAGCGGCACCACCGAGGGGCCCTACCGCCCGGGCCGGGCGACCATCGCCCTCGGCGCGCTGCTGATCATGGTGCTGCTGGTGGTCACGGGCCTCTTCCCGATCCAGGTGGCGGCCTTCACCGCGGCCACCCTGGTGGTGCTGCTGCGGGCGCTGAAGATGGAGGAGGCCTACCGCGCCGTGGAGTGGCGGGCGGTGTTCCTCGTGGCGGCCATCCTCCCCGTGGGCGCGGCCATGGAGCGCACCGGCGCGGCCGAGCTGCTGGCCAATACCGTCTCCGGCGTGGCCGGCGCCATGGGGCCCCACGCCGTGCTGGCGGCGCTGATGCTGCTCTCCAGCCTGCTGAGCCAGGGCCTCGACGGCGCCCCCACGGTGGTGATCCTCGGCCCGGTGGTGGTGAGCACGGCCAAGAGCCTGGGCCTGTCGCCCTACCCGCTGATGATGGGCGTCGGCCTGGCCGCCTCGGCCGCCTTCATGACGCCGTTTTCCCACAAGGCGAACCTGCTGGTCATGGGGGCTGGCGGCTACCGCGCCGTGGATTATCTCAAGGTGGGCGCGCCGCTGACCGTCGCGGTGCTTGTGGTGCTGCAGCTGATGATCCCGATGCTGCTGCCCTTTACGCCCCAGTGACCGGAAGGCGCAGAGCGGCCACCGGCATCCTGGTCTTGTTTTTGGCCCTCCCCTGGCCGGGGTGCGGGACAACGAAAAGCGGCAAGGCGACAGCCCGGCCCCGCGGCCAGCGTCCCGTCGAGCCCTCCACCGATCAAACGCCGCCCAGCGCGGATTTCAAGAGATGGTGCGCGCTGCGGCAGGAGTGGTGGCTCAAGGTCACTCCCCTGGAGGCCGAGATCATGAAGTCGATGGCCAAAGACTACCAGGCCGTGGCCACGAAGCTTCGGGTCAAACGTGATGCCCTGTGCGACGCCCACGCCGCCAGGGTGCGGCGGCTGCTCGAGGCCCCCGGCATGCCTGCCGAGGTGCGCGTCGTGGAGATGCTGCTGGTCAAGGAGGGCGCGGTCCGCTCCCGCCTCGCGAAAAAGATCGCCGACCTGGACCGAGACGTCCCCCGGGCGAACACGCCCGCGCAGATCGAGAGGCTGCGACAGACGCTGGAGGAGCTGGGCACCAAGATCGTGGACAGCTGGAAGGGCCACGACAAGAGGGTCAAGGACGCCCTGGGCACCCCGGGCTGCGCCAGCATCTTCCACGGCGCCGTGCCCCCGCCCGGAGGCTGATCCCGGGATCTGTACACCTCCTGGGACGAGCTGGACTTCGCGCGCACCTTCACCCTGCGGCGCCTCGAGGCCAGGCGCGCCCGGCTGGCGTATAGCGACCGCGTGCGTCTGGTGGTGCTCAAGCGCTACAAGGGGGCGCTGACCTCTTGCTACCGACAGGTCCGCAAGCAGAACCCCGGGGTGCCCCACGTCATGGGGTTGAGGTTACGATTGAGCGGCCAGGGGAAGGTCCGGAGCCTCAACTTCGCCGCCTGGGATCAGAAGATGGACGAGCGCTTCCTGGACTGTCTGGTCCGCAAGGTGGGCCGCTGGCGGCTGCCCCGGTTCTCCGGGGGTCTGCGCGAGGCCAACCTCCGACTGGACTTTTCCAAAATGTGACGGCCGCGCTCACTCCACCTTCGTGATCTCCCAGCGGTGGGTCAGGCGCATGGTCCCCTCGTCGTGGCGCCGGTTACCCACCTTGAAGGGGTAGAGGCGGGCGTGATAGTCGTACTTGTAGATGTCCTGCTCGTCGAAGACGGCCACGGTCACCTCGTAGGAACCGGAGAGGACGTCCAGGCTGGGGACGACGAAGTCCACGTGCCCCCGGTCCACCACCTCGTCGATGGTCACGCCGTCTTTTTCCGAGCTGGTGCCGTAGACCAGCAGCCCGTCGTTGCGGTAGATCGCCACGCCGAAGTTGGGCCGCGCCACCGCCTCGTGGGCGATGAAGTGCAGGCGGATGGTCATGGGCTCGCCGGCCACGAAGCGGCTCCGGTCCTCGAGGTTGCCGTCGAGGATGTCCACCTGGTAGATCTCCACCTCGTGGCTCCCCTGGCGGGCCCACGACTCCAGGGCGTTGCGGGTCAGCTTCCGGCCGGCCACCCCGCAGGGCAGCTCGTTGGCCGGCGACGGCTCGTCGGGGATCGTCATGGCGATGGCCGGCCCGTCCTCCGTCGGCTCGGAATCGAAGCCCTCCTCCCCCTGGTAGTCTCCCGCGTCGAAGGCCGGCGCCCTGTTTTTCTCCTCCGCCGCGATGGCCTCGGCCTCGGACTCGGAGAAGATCTTGTCCCAGTCCTCGTCCAGTTCCTCATGAGATACCGCGGCGTCCGCAGCAGGCGCATGCGGCTCGGAATCGGGCTCGGGCACGGGTGCTGGCTCAGTCTCGGACTCGGAATCGGGCGCCGGCTCCTGCTCGGACGCTTGCTCTTCCTTTGGCCCCGCCTCCGGCCCGGGCCCCTTGCCCAGGGTGGTGGCGAGGTCCATCATGATCCCCATCCTCCCCCGCACATAGTCCATGTACTGATCGATGACCTCCCAGCTCTCGCCCTCGGCCATGACCTGCCCCTCCCTGAGCCAGATACAGCGATCGCAGACCGACCGCACCGTGCCCAGGGCGTGAGAGACGTAGACGATGGTCTGGTCGCTCTCCTTGATCTTTTTGATCTCCTTGAAGCACTTGCTCTGGAAGTACTCGTCCCCCACCGCCAGCACCTCGTCGATGAGCATGATCTCCCGCCGCAGGCCCAGGGCCACGGAGAAGGCCAGACGCAGCTTCATGCCGGTGGAGTAGGTCTTCATCGGCATGTCGATGGCGGGGCCCAGCTCGGCAAACTCGACGATCTGATCCATACGGTCCGCGATCTCGGCCGAGGACATGCCGAGCAGGCGGCACTGGAAGACGATGTTGTCCCGCCCCGCGGCGTGGATGTCGTAGCCCGCGGCCAGCTCGATGAGCACCGACACGGGGAAGTGCAGCTTCACGAAGCCGCTGCTGGGCGCGAGGATCGAGCCGAGCACCCGCAGCAGCGTGCTCTTGCCGCTGCCGTTGTCGCCGATGATGCCCAGGGCCTCGCCCCGCCGCACCTGAAACGACACGTCCCGCAGGGCGTGCACCTCCTTGTGCTTGCCGTAGCGCCCGAGGGTCAACCACTCGCGAAAACGATCTCCGCCCCTGCGATAGAGCTTGAAGATCTTGCTGACGCGATTTGACTCGAGAGCCAGGGAGCTCATGGCACTAAAACGATCCAATCAGAGGTTGTCGGGCACCCACTTGCTCAGGCGGCGAAAGACCAGCAGCCCGAGGATGAATGAGATACACGAGACAGCGACGATATAGCTGATGCTAAAAACGTCGGGCATGGGGTACGGCAACAGGATCCACCGGTAGATGGCTATTAGGTGGGTCAGGGGGTTCTGGTTGACGATGGCCCGCACCCAGACCGGCAGGATGGCCGGCACGTAGACCACCGGGATGAGCCAGAAGACCAGAGACAACGAGATGCTGACGATCTGCTCGGTGTCCCGCAGGTAGACGTGGAGCACCGACAGCAGCAGCGCCGGCCCCATCATCAGCAGCACCTGCAGCAGGATCACCGCCGGCAGCAGCAGCAACGACGGTCGCAACCCCACCCCGGCCACCAGCTCGAGCACCAGCAGGATGACGATGCTGATGATCAGCGTCACCGTGGCCGACAGCACGTACTGCAGCACCAGGATCTCCTTGGGGAAGGGCAGGTTCTGCAGCAGGGACATGTTGTTGACCAGGGCCGGCGTGGAGCGCTTGAAGGCGTCGTCGATGGCCAGCCAGGGCAGCAGCCCCGAGCAGAGGTACAGGGCGTAGCCCATGGGCCCCTCGATGGCGGGGAACTTGGCGCGGATGATCCCCGAAAAGACCAGGGTGTAGATCAGGATCATCAACAGCGGGTAGAGCACGTTCCACGCCTTGCCGCCGAAGGAGCCGAGATAGCGGCCACGGAGGTCCCGGGCCACCATGCCCCAGAGCAGGTGCCAGAAGGAGTCGAACGGAAAGTCGATCATCTCGGTTTCATGGAAAGATTCAGGCGAATGATAGCACAGCGGTGTAATGGTGGCGTTTATTCAGACCAACCGGACCATGGTTGTGCGCCGCTACTCCGACTCCCCGGGTTCGGGCAGCGGGTCCAGGGTGGAGCGGAGGGCGTCCACGGTCTCGCCGGCGTCGGCGGCGGTCGCGCCGGCGGCGGGTTCGGCAGGCGGCAGGGCCACCCACCAGTGCCGCGCCCGCTGCTGGTCCCAGGCCCGGGAGAGCGGCACCTCGGCCAAAGCCCGGGCCACCTCCGTGACGCTCTTCGGTCGACGCGCTGGATCCTTGGCCAGGCAGCGGCCGACGAGATCGTCCAGGGCGGGGGGGACCTTCTGGTCTGCCCGCTCGCTCAACAGCGGCGGCGCTGTCTTGACGTGGTCGATGATCACCTGCAGCTTGCTCACCTTCATCGGGAACACCAGCTGCCCCGAGATGAGCCAGTGGGCCACGCAGCCCAGGGCGTAGACGTCCGCCCGCGCGTCGATCTCCTTTTTGCCCAGGGCGATCTCCGGCACCATGTAGGCCGGGGTGCCGCAGATGGCGCCGTCCATGGCCAGCTCCTCGGACGGGATCATCGATCCGGCGGAGACCTTCACCAGGCCGAAGTCCAGCACCTTGACCTGGTCGTGACGCAGCGCCCGCCGGCAGACGTAGATGTTGGCCGGCTTGATGTCGCGGTGGATCAGCCCGCGGTGGTGCGCCTCGGCCAGGGAGTCGCAGACCTGATCCAGAATATAGACAGCCCGCTCCACCGGCATGGGCCCGTGGCGCTTGATCAGCAGCTCGAGGTCCAGGCCGTCGAGCAGCTCCATGACACAGAAGAAATCGCCCTTGGAGGAGATGCCGAAGTCGTACAGCGTGATGGTGTGCTCCGACTCCAGCAGCGCCGTGGCCTGTGCCTCCTGCTCGAAGCGCTTCAGCGCCGCCCGGGCCGAGCTCTCCTCGCCGCTGAGCGACTGGGGGCGGATGAGCTTGATCGCCGCCGGGCGGGCCAGGGTCTAGTGCTCCGCCCGCCAGACCTCCCCCATGCCGCCGTGGCCCAGCCGCTCCACCAGCCGGTAGCTGCCGAGCTCCCGGGCCCGGTGCACGGCCCGGCCCAGGCGGAGGTTGACCCGCGCCGCCACCACGGCCACCACCACGGCCAGGGCCGTGGGCACGAACATCTGGGGCAGCTGGCTGGCGCCGGGCATGGTGTTGCCGTAGGCCCAGGTGATGACCAGGGCCAGCGGATCCATCAGGGCCGCCACCGAGGCCACCGCCAGGGTCCGCGCCGGCGAGCTCGGGATCACCACCGAGAAGATGATGATCCACGCCGCCACCCCGGACCACCCCTTGAACAGGCCCGCCTGGCCCCACATGCCGATGTGGTAGAGCAGCCCGATGTTGAAGGCCATCAGCAGCTGATAGAACGCCCCTAGCTTGAGGAACAGCGCGGCCGCGTCGGGGCGCCGCCGGGTGAGCACGAAGAGGCCGAGGGAGCTGAGGATGGAGGTTATCCCGCAGAGGGCGGCCAGGGGCTGCAGGCCGTGGGTCTCGATCACCTCGGAGCTTTCGTGGCTCCTGCTGACGGCGAAGGCGGCCATGACGAAGAGGGTCAGCAGGCAGAACGGGCCGAGGCGGCTGGCCGCGTGTCGCAGGTTGTCCGGGGGGAGCGCGCCGCCGGGCAGCCAGCCGCCCTGCTCTTCGCTGCCGCCGGTGCTGCGCTGCACGCGCCGGCCCACCAGGCGGTCTCGTTCCCTCTCCCCAGGCGCCATGGTCGGCCTCCGTCGTTGGATACCGGAGTCTAACAAAAAACCTGTGCCAGGGTGGCCGCCGGTGTCTCGACCGCCGCAGCGCCATGAGATACCTTGGGGGCTGACCATGAACATCCTGCACGTCACCCCCTACTACGAGGACGCCTGGGCCTACGGTGGGATCCCGCGGCTGGCCGGCGCGCTCTGCCGGGGCCTGGCGCGCCGCGGGCACCGGGTGACCGTGTGCACCACCGACGTCCAGGACCAGGGCCGCCGCCTGGCGCGGCGCTCCAACGTCATGGTGCGCGGCGGGGTGCGGGTGCGGGTCTTCCCCAACCTCTCCAACCGGGCCGCCTACCACCTGCAGCTCTACACGCCCCTGGGCATGACGAGGTGGCTGCGGCGTCGCGCCGGCGGGTTCCACGTGGCCCACCTGCACGGCTTCCACAACCTGCCCGGGGTCGTGGCCGCCCGCTGCCTCCCCGGGGCGGGGGTGCCTTACCTGCTGGCCCCCAACGGCACGGCGCCGCTCATCGAGCGCCGGCACACGGCCAAGTGGATCTTCGACCGCACCCTGGGGCTCCGGGTGATGCCCGGCGCGGCGCGGCTGCTGGCCGTCACCGAGGTGGAGCGGCGGCAGCTCTGCAGCCTCGGCGTGGAGCCCGGGCGGGTGCGCGTGCTGCCGAACCCGGTGGACCTTTCGGAGTACAGCGCCGGCGTGCCCCGGGGCCGCTTCCGCCAGCGGATCGGCCTGGACGCTTCGGCGCGCGTGATGCTCTACCTCGGCCGCTGGAGCCCCCGCAAGCGGCTGGACGTGGTGGTGCAGGCGGCCGGGCTGCTGGCCGGCGACCACCCGGACCTGCGCCTGGTCATCGTCGGCAACGACATGGGCGCCGGCGCCGACCTGCGCCACGAGGTGCGCCGCCTGGGCCTGCAGCAGCGGGTGCTGCTGGTGCCGCTGCTGCGCGGTCAGGAACGCCTCGAGGCCCTCGGGGACGCCGACGTGGTCCTCTACCCGGGGGCCGACGAGATCTTCGGGCTGGTGGTGCTCGAGGCCCTGCTCTGCGGCGCGCCGGTGCTGGTCGCCGACGACAGCGGCGCCGCCGAGCTGATCCACCGGGTGGGCGGCGGGCTGGCCACGGCAGAGGGGGACCCGGCGGCCCTGGCCCGGGGCGCCCGGGCGGTGCTGGCCGACCCCGCCGACTGGGGTCGACGGGTGGAACGCGCCGCCGCGCGGGTGCGGCGCGAGTTCGGCGCGGACACTGTCTGCGCGGGCCTCGAGGAGATCTACGCCGAGATGACATGTGGAGGCCGGGCATGAGGGACGCGGACGGAAACCTGGTGGGCGTCAGCTTCGTCATCCCCGTGCACAACGGCGAGCGTTGGATCCGCCAGGTGTTGGCCTCGGTCTTCGCCCAGCGAGACGGCCGCCCCTTCCAGGTGGTGGTGGTGGACGACGGCAGCACCGACGGCTCCCGCGAGATCCTGGAGGGCTACGAGGCCGAGGACCGCATCGAGCTGGTGGCGGGGGAGCAGCGAGGCGCGGCCGCCGCGGCCAACCTCGGCATCCGCCGGGCAACGCACCCGGTGATCTGTCAGGTGGACCAGGACGTCATCCTCCAGCGGCGCTGGATGGCCAGCCTGCTCGAGGAGCTGGAGGTCGACGGCGTGGCCGCGGCCCAGGGCTACTACATCACCGACCCCACCGACGGCGTCTGGGCCCGGGTCATGGGGCGGGACCTGGAGTTCCGCTACAGCCAGATCCGCGGCCGCTACATGGACCACGTCTGCACCGGCAACACCGCCTACCGCGCCGACCTGCTCGACGACGCCGGGCTCTTCGACGAGGCCTTCGGCTACGGCTACGACAACGACATGAGCTACCGCCTGGGGGAGGCGGGCCACCGGCTGGCCTTCTGCCGCAAGGCGCGCAGCATCCACCGCTGGCGGCCGCGGCTCCTGGGCTACCTGCTGCAGCAGTACGGCGTGGGCTACGGCCGCCTGGACCTCATCGGCAAGCACCGGGCGCGCCGCATCAAGGGCGACGACGTATCCGGCCTGCGCATGATCCTGCACGTGCCGCTGATGATGGCCGCCCTGGTTGCCCTGGTCGCGGCCGGCGCCCTGGCCCTGGCCGGTGGCTGGTGGTGGCCGGCGGCCCTGACCGGCGGCGGGCTGCTGGCGCTGCTGGCCGCGGACCGCCTGGCCGCCGGCGTGGAGGCCTACCTGCGCTTCCGCGACCTGGCCTGCCTGGCCTTCGTGCCGGGCCATCTGTTGCGAGACGTGGTCTGGGTCGTGGCCCTGCTGATGTGGTGCGCCCGGCGCGCGGTGCGGCGGCCAAAGCGCCCCCGCGACTCCATGTTCCGCCCCTGAATATATAGGACCAAGGCTAGTCTTTAGAGCACTCTTTGGACGAGTGGGAGCGCCTGGACCGCTCGGCGGAGGTGCTCTGGAGCCCGGTGCAGGTCCAGGAGGCGAGGCGCCTGGACATCGCCAAGCTGTCGGCCAATGAGCTCGCTTTCCTGGCCGCGTCGCGGCGGCGGCACCGCCTCAAGCAGATGGTCCGCGCGGGCCTGCTGGTGCTGATCCTGGTCATCACCGGCGCGATCTACGGCGGGGTGCAGTACCAGGCCCGGGCGCGCATCGACAACAAGATCGCGGAGAAGGTCGGCCGGGCCGAGGCGGGCCTGGTCCGGGCCAAGGTCCTGAGCCAGCAGGCGTCGCAGCTGCGGCGCACGGCGCTGATCCGCTTCGACGGCCACGACGTCAAGGGCGGCGAGAAGCTGTGGTCGATGTACCTGGACAAGATCTCCAGGCTCACCAGCCGCTACCGCGCCGTGAGCCAGATCCTGGAGACGGCGCTGTTGCTGGACATGGAGCGCGCCGACGTGCGGCGCATGTTCGCCAGCGCGCTCTACCAGCGGATGCTGGTGGCCGAGCTGCTGCACAAAAAGGGCGAGCTGGACGAGCTGCACCAGCGCCTGAAGCTCTACGACCAGGACGGCGCGCGCCAGCGGGCGTGGGCCCAGCCCGCGCGGCTCACTCTGCAGACCACGCCGCCGGGCGCCCGGGTCACCCTGGGGCGGTACGTGCTGGGCAAGGACCGCCGCTACACCCTGCAGACCGTCACCGCGCCGGTGCGAGCCAACATGGAGCTATCGCCCGGGTCGTACCTCGCCACCCTGGAGGCCACCGGCCGGACCACGGTGCGCTACCCCTTCGTCATCGGCCGGGGCGAGCGGCTGCCGCTGAAGGTGAGCCTGCCCGAGGCCTCGAGCATGCCCGAGGGGTTCGTGCTGGTGCCGGCCGGGCGCTTCCTCTTCGGCAGCGCGGCCGAGGACAACCAGCGCAAGGACTTCTTCCACCACGTGCCCCTACACCAGGTGCAGACCCGGGCGTACCTCATCTCGCGCACCGAGACCACCTTCGCCCAGTGGCTGGAGTACCTGCGCGCGCTGCCCGAGTCGGAGCGCAAGGCCCGGGCGCCGGCCGTGGGCAAGGGCGGGTTCAAGGGCGCGCTGGCCCTGCGGGAGCGTCCCGACGGCGCCTGGCAGATCTCGATCCAGCCCACCACGCGCTCTTACGAGGCGCGCTCGGGCAGCAAGATCGTCTACCAGTCACGCCGCAAGCGCGCGGCCCAGGACTGGCTGCGCATGCCGGTGGTTGGCGTCACCGTGGCCGACGCCCGGGGCTACGTGGCCTGGCTGGCCAGCAGCGGCAAGGTCCCCGGGGCCCGCCTGTGCACCGAGCACGAGTGGGAGCGCGGCGCACGAGGCGCGGACGGCCGCGAGTACCCCCACGGCGAGACGCTGGGCACCAACGAGGCCAACTTCGACGACACCTACGGCAAGGTCACCGAGGCCATGGGCGCCGACGAGGTGGGCACCTACCCCGGCTCGGCCAGCCCCTTCGGCCTGATGGACATCTCGGGCAACGTCTGGGAGTGGACCCGCTCCTCGGTGGAGGCGGACAAGTACGCCGCCCGTGGCGGCTCCTGGGCCTTCGGCGCCAACTCCAGCCGCACCACCGACCGGGAGCTCACCGAGCCGTCGTTCAAGGACGTGTCGGTGGGCCTGCGGGTCTGCGCCGACTTTCCGGTCAAGCGCTGACCCCACACTCACGGAGCAGTGGGCTTCAGGGGGCCGCGCGCCGGCAACGGGCTGGGCGAGCTATTAGCTATTGGCTATTAGCTATCAGCTATCAGCACCGCTGACCGCTGAAAGCTGACCGCTGACCGCTGACCGCTGGTCAGGCATGTCCCGTCAGGATCGCGGCTGAGCCGGCCGCGTCATTTTCCTCTGACCCGCCTGTCCAGCACCACCGCCATCAGCTCGGCGAAACCTTCGCCGCCCGGCGCCTCGGTGACGTAGGCCGGCAGGTGCTCCATGCGTGAGACGAAGCGCCCCACGTTGGCCACGCCCACGGCGTGGGGGAAGTGGGCGAACATCGGCTCGTCGTTGGGTGAGTCACCGACGAAGGTGGAGTGCTCGGGGTCCAGGTCGAAGCCGAGGAGTTCGGGGCAGCAGCGACGGCACATGGACAGCTTGTCGAAGTCGCCGAACCAGCCGTTGACGTGGATCGAGCTGACCTTCACCGTGGCGCCGTGCTGCTCGTAGACGGCCACGATGCGGTCCACGGCCTCATCTGGCAGCGGCGGCACCTCCTCGCAAAAGTCGATGGCCAGGTCGTACTCGCGGTAGGCCTGATCGGCGGCCACCTTGCAGCCCGGCACCTCGGCCAGCACCTGACGCTCGATGGCCTTCAGCTTCTCGGCGGCACCGGGCTCCCGGGGGGCGTAGAGCCGCTGGATCTTGCCCTCGCGCATGGCGAAGGCCAGGGCGCCGTTTTCGCCCACCACCGCGGCCACGGGCCACACGCGGGCCAGGTGATCGCACCACCCCGCGGGGCGGCCGGTGACCGGCACCACCAGCAGCCCGGCGTCCCGGGCCGCCCACAGCGCGGCGTAGGCCGCCGCCGGCAGCAGCCCCTCCGTGGTGAGGGTGTCGTCGATGTCGCAGAACACGGCGCGCAGGCCGCGGCAGGTCTCGGCCGGCATCTGCTGCACAGGCTTCATGGGCATTATATTTACTCCCCGGTATGCTGCTCTTACAATGGCGAGGATGGCCCCGGGAAACGACCCAGACGCCCCACGCCCGGACACAACGGTAGCACCCCCGTTGGATCTTGCCGAGGGGCTTGCGGCCCACCAGGCCGGTGACCTGCAGCGTGCGGACCGCTGCTACCAGGCTGTGCTGGCGCTGGACCCGGAGCAGGCCCAGGCCCTGCACCTGTGGGGCACCCTGGCCCTGCAGCAGGGCCGGCACCGGGAGGCGGCCGGGGCCCTGGCCCGCAGCACGGCGGCCTACGCCCGGCAGCTGGACGGGCTGCAGTCGGCGGGGCGCGCCGGCGAGCTGGCCCTGCTGCGACAACAGGTCAGCGCGCTGCACGGGGTGCACGCCGAGTGTTACTGCTCCTGGGGGGCGCGGCTGTTGGCCCAACGCCGGCACCGGGACGCCGAGGCGGCCCTGCGCCAGGCCGTGGCCATCCGGCCGGTCTACCCCGAGGCGATGTTCAACCTCGGCAGCGTGTTGCACCTGCAGGGCCGACTGGACGAGGCGGCGACGACCCTGAAGGAGGCCCTCGACCAGCGAGGCGATCTGGTCGAGGCCCACTATTTGCTCGGGGCGGTGCGCACGGCCCAGGGGTGGCCCGCCGACGCCGAGGCTTGCCAGCGGCGGGCCATCGCCCTGCGGCCGGACTACGCCGCGGCCCGCAACGGCCTCGGCCTGGCCCTCCAGGAGCTGGACCGGCTGGAGGAGGCCGCCGACGCCTTCCAGCAGGCCCTCGACGCGGACCCGGCCAACGTCACGGCTCACGCCAACCTGATCTTTCTGCACACCTACCATCGCTCCCGGGGCAGCCGCTGGCTGCTGGAGGCGTGCCGCCAGTTCTACGAGACCCACGGCGCCCCTCACGAGCCGTCCGCGCCGGTCTTCGCCCGGCGGCAGGCAGGGCGCAGGCTACGCGTGGGGTACCTCTCGGCGGACCTGCGCAATCACGTCATCGCCTCCAACATGGAGCCGGTGCTGGCGGCCCACGACCCCGACGCGGTGGAGGTCACCTGCTACGCCTCGGTGCAGGCCCCCGACGAGGTCACCGCGCGCCTCCAGGGGCTGGCCCACCGCTGGCGCGACGTCGCCGGCCAGGACGACGACGAGGTGGCGCGGCAGGTGCGCGCCGACGGCGTGGACGTGCTGGTGGACCTGGGCTGGTACACCGCCGGCAGCCGCCTGCTGGTCATGGCCCGGCGGCCAGCGCCGGTGCAGGTGGCCTACCTCGGCGCCTTCGCCACCACAGGCTTCCCCGTGGTGGACGCCTGGATCACCGACCGCTGGCTGCACCCCGAGGGCAGCGACGAGCCCCACACCGAGGCGCTGGTCCACCTGGAGCGCTGCTTCGCCTGCTACCAGGCCTGGCCCCAGGCTGGCGAGGTGGTGGTGCCGCCGGCGGACCGGCCGGTGACCTTCGGCTCGTTCAATACCCTGTGGAAGCTCAACGAGCAGGTGGTGGCCCTGTGGGCCGAGATCCTCGGTCGGGCGCCGGGTTCGCGGCTGCTGCTCAAGGCCAAGCAGCTGACCGACGAGGCGCGGGCAGACCGGCTGCGGCAGGCCTTCGCCGACCAGGGCGTGGACCCGGCGCGCCTCGACCTGCGGGCCCAGGTGACCCTGGCCGAGCACTACGCGCTGTACAGCGAGGTCGACGTGGCCCTGGATCCCTTTCCTTTCTGTGGCGGGGTGACCACCTTCGACGCCCTCTGGATGGGGGTGCCGGTGATCACCCTGGCCGGGGACCGCTTCACCGGCCGCATGAGCGTGAGCCAGCTGTGCGCCCTGGGCCGCCCGGAGTGGATCGCCGAGACCCCCGCGCAGTACGTGGACCTGGCCGTGAGCCTGGCCGCCGACGGTGAGACCCGCCGCGTGGCCCGGGCAGACCAGCGCCGGCGAGTGGAGCGCTCGCCGCTGTGCGACGGCCCCGGGCTGGCCCGCGCCCTGGAGCGGGCCTACCGCGAGCTGTGGAACCGATGGTTGGGGCAGCCGTCGCCCTGAATTGAGCTATACTGCGCCTGGGGCGCTGCCCCCCCAACCCACAACCGAAAGGCGGAAGCTGACATGGAAGCAAAGATACGCGAGGTCATCGGCACTCACCTGCTGGACGAGTCGGGCCGCAAGCTGCTGGCCACCCTCGCCGACGACGACTCCCTCATCGAGAACGGACTGCTGGACTCCATGGGCATGGCCCAGCTCACCGAGAAGCTGGAGAAGGAGCTGGACGTGGTCTTCGATCCTCTGGACGTGAGCATCGAGAACCTGGAGAGCGTGGACAAGATCGTGGCCCTGGTAAAGTCCAAGCAGTGAGCGGAGACATCCTGCGCCTGGAGCAGATCCTCGAGCGGGGCGCGCGTCGCCACCCGCAGCGCACCGCCGTGGTGTGCGGCAAGGCGGAGCTGACCTACGGCGAGCTCGACCTGGCCGCCAACGCCGTGGCCCGGAAGCTGCTGGCCGCGGGGGTCGCCCCCGGCCACCGCGTGGGGCTATACATGGCCAAGGGTGTCTGCTCCGTGGCCGCGCTCTATGGTGTGCTCAAGACCGGTGCGGCCTACGTGCCCCTGGATCACACCGGCCCCCTCAGCCGCAGCTTCTCCATCATGGAGGTCTGCGGCATGGACGTGCTGCTGGCGGGCCTGCCCCAGCTTCGCAAGCTGGCGGTGGCCGACGAGGACCCGGCCGACGTGGGCATCGGGCGCGTGCTCGTGCTCAATGAAAAGGACGTGCCGGTCGACGTGGTGCCCGGGCTGCCCGGCCTGGAGGTGGAGCTGCTGACGCTGCCCGACGCCGTGGCCGCGGCCGTGGACTCCTCACCGGCGCCGGCCGGGCTGGGCGGCACCGCCGAGGACACGGCCTACATCCTCTTCACCTCGGGCTCCACCGGCACGCCCAAGGGCGTGACCATCAGCCACCTCTCGTCGCTGTACTTCGTGCGCTGGGCCGCGGACTACGCCGGCCTGGGCGAGGGCGACCGCTGCTCGAACCATGCGCCGCTGTTTTTCGACCTCTCCATCTTCGACATCTACGCCTCCATGCTGGCCGGCGGCGCGGTGATCATCGTGCCCCCGGCCTACTCGGCCTTCCCGCGCTCTTTGGCCAACTACGTGGAGGAGCAGAAGATCACGGTCTGGTACTCGGTGCCGTCCACCCTCATGGACCTGCTGCAGCACGGCGAGCTGGAGCCCCGGGACCTCAGCTGCCTGAGGGTCATCGTCTTCGCCGGCGAGGTCTTCCCCCTGGGGCACCTGCGCCGGCTGATGGAGACCCTGCCCGGCCGCCGCTACCTCAACCTCTACGGCCCCACCGAGACCAACGTCTGCACGGCCCATGAGGTGGCGCAGCTCCCCGGCGCGGACCAGCGTGAGATCCCCATCGGTCAAGTCTGCGAGGGCCTCGAGGGGTTGCTGCTCGGCCAGGACGGCCAGCCAGTGGCCGGCTGCGGGGAGGGAGAGCTGCTCATCGCCGGGCCGGCGGTGATGCAGGGCTACTGGGCCATGGCCGCGGAGACCGCCGCGGTGATGTACGAGCACGCGGGCCTGACCTACTACCGCACCGGCGACCTGGTGCGCCGGGGAGACGACGGCGAGCTGTACTTCGTCGGGCGCCGGGACTCCATGGTCAAGGTGGGCGGCTACCGGGTGGAGCTGGGCGAGGTGGAGGTGGCCCTGGACGCCCTGCCCCAGGTGCTCGAGGGCTGCGCCGTGGCCTCGGCTGGCGAGCACAAGACCCACATCGAGGTCTTCGCCGTACCCGTCCCGGGCTGCGAGCTGGAGCCCGCCGTGGTCACCGCGGGGCTGCTGACTCGCCTGCCCAAGTACATGATGCCCAGGCGTATCACGGTGCAGGACCAGCTCCCCCGCACCCCCACCGGCAAGATCAACCGCCGGGCACTGGCCGACCTGGCCTCGCGGGAGGAGATCCCGAAGAGGAAGGGAGATCACGGGTAGGGGTAGGGGGGAGTTGTTGAACGCTTCTGACTACCGCGCTCCCCGAAAAGGTTGATTCGATGTCGACTACTGGGCGCCCCGGTGCATTGGCGACAAGCGGTCAGCGGTCAGCGGTCAGCGGTCAGCTTGTTGGTCGCTCATTCG
>PVBE012606970.1_pt1 | contig 20546 bp, 15 predicted proteins | sample 1631181 | NCBI WGS metagenome assembly PVBE01 (sample SAMN08397723, study PRJNA350692) | Marine metagenome, whole genome shotgun sequencing project. | isolation source: water | place: Pacific Ocean | collected 2012-04 | reverse complement strand
TAAAAATGAACAAAACGGAAGAAAAAGAGAGGTAATCATACATGTTATAACCAATAAAAGATAAATTGTTTGAATTCTTTGAAGCATATTTTTATTTTTTGGCAAATATAAGATGAAGACTTCTATTAATTAACATTTACTTAATGATTAGTTGCAACTATTTTCTTCATAAATCACAGCTAGGTAAAATAAGTTTATTATATTTGAGCAATTATTAAGTAATCGTCCTGATTACAAACCCAAGTTTCTAATATATATTAAAGCACATAAACATTCAATTGAATATCTAATAATCATTAATATCTAATAACATTCCATGTACGACATTTTGGATCTAAACAGCAAGAAAGTTGCTGAATTAAGAGAAATTGCTGATAAGCTTAAAATTAATAAAGTTGATAAACTTAAAAAACAAGACCTTGTCTACAAGATCTTAGATGAGCAAGCTATGAACCCACCTACTAAGGAATTAAAAAACAATTCATCTGAAGAAAAAGTGGATTCAGAAAAGCCTAAAAGAAGGCCTCAAAACACAAACTCAAACCATAAACCTTCCACTGAAGAATCTATAAAAAAAGATACACCTTCTGCATCTAAAAACAACGATCAATCTAAAGTAGAAAACAAGCCTGCTTCTAAAAGCGGGGAATCATCACCTAGTAGAAATCGTGATCATAAAAATAAAGACAGAAGACCTCACCAATATGATAATAATAGGTCGAACAATAGAAATATAAATAGGGATCATAAAAAGGATAATACTCCTGTTGATCATGGATATAACTTTGATGGGATCATTGCCAATGAAGGTGTTTTGGAGATTATGCAAGATGGGTACGGATTTTTAAGATCTGCTGATTATCATTATCTGAGCTCTCCTGATGATATTTATGTTTCGCAATCTCAAATTAAATTATTTGGATTAAAAACTGGTGATACTATTAGAGGAATGATCAGACCTCCAAAGTATGGAGAGAGATACTTCCCTCTTACTCAAGTAGATAAAATAAATGGAAGAGATCCTGAATTTATAAGAGATAGAGTTCCTTTTCAATACCTAACACCTCTTTTTCCTAGTGAAAAATTTAAACTGACAGGTCATGATAAAGAAAGTATCTCAACTAGAGTAATGGACCTATTCTCTCCTATTGGAAAAGGACAACGTGGTATGATCGTTGCACAGCCAAAAACAGGAAAAACTGTACTTTTAAAGGATGTAGCAAATGCTATTGCATCTAACCACCCTGAAACCTATTTAATAGTTTTATTGATAGATGAAAGACCTGAGGAGGTAACAGATATGCAAAGAAGTGTTAATGCAGAAGTAATAGCTTCAACTTTCGATGAGCCTGCTGAAAGGCATGTTAAGGTTGCTAATATCGTGCTTTCTAAAGCTAAAAGATTAGTTGAATGTGGTCATGATGTTTGTATTTTACTCGACTCGATCACTAGGTTAGCTAGAGCATACAACACTGTTATGCCTGCATCAGGTAAAGTATTAACAGGTGGTGTAGATGCCAATGCATTACATAAACCAAAACGATTCTTTGGTGCTGCTAGAAAAATTGAAAATGGTGGATCCTTAACTATTTTAGCTACTGCATTGACAGAAACAGGATCTAAAATGGATGAAGTAATATTTGAAGAATTCAAAGGAACTGGTAATATGGAGCTTCAACTTGACAGAAAAATCTCTAACAGAAGAATTTTCCCTTCAATTGATATTCTTACTTCTGGAACACGAAGAGAAGATCTTTTAATGGACAAAGAAACTCTCCAAAGGGTATGGATCCTTAGAAAGCATTTAGCAGACATGAATCCAATTGAAGCCATGGAATTTATGAAAGATCGTCTTCAACACACGAAAAGTAATGAAGAGTTCTTAGTTTCTATGAATGGATAAAACCCTTCAACTAATACATAATGAATAACGCATATAAAATTGGCCTTATTGGCGCTTTGATTTACATTGCTTTTGAATTTTTATTAGTAATTTTTAACTGGAGTCACCATCATTATTCGCATGTAGCTGCTTATGCATTTAATTCACTTACCCTGTTAATTATAGTTTCCTATTCAATTATCTCTGCATACAAAAAAATTAAACATACCTCACCTAGTCTTATTGTTGACATTAAAACTGGTTTAAAAACATCTTCAGTTTATGCTATCATAGTTTCTTTATTTATTTTATCCTATTATAAGTGGATAGATCCGGAATATCCCGAAATAAAAAAACAACAATTACTTGAATTAACTATGAGTGACAAAATGGATGATCTAGCTGAAAAGAAAATGAAAGACGATCCAGATTTATATTATAATAAATCTAAAGAAGATCTTATTGACATGCAGCAGGAAAATATAATTGACACTATGAAACCATCAAAAGTATTTCCTATAACACTATTTTCCTTACTGCTTATGGGTATGATATTTTCTTTTATAATAACTGGATTTAATCGTGGAATCCTATCTAAGATCAATTAAAACTATCCTATTAGCTCATTAGATAGTTTTTCAAAATCTATTCCATCAAAATTACCACTACTCATCATAAGTAAATTACTTTTTTCCCAATTCATTAGTTGGAGATTACTTAATAACTCATTCGAGCTAGTAACTACTTTTACATTATCTGAATCAAAAGCAAATTGAACATCTTCGGGAGTAATTTCATTCAATCTTTTATGCTTGATAGTTTCAGGATTAAAATAAACAAAGCCAATATCTGCATGATTCATGGTTCCTTTATATTGATCTAAAAAAGATTTATTTAAACTACTAAAAGTATGAAGCTCCATACATGCTACTAAATTACGATCGGGATATTGTTCTTTAAGTGCTTCGGTAGTAGCTTTTAATTTTGAAGGCGAATGAGCAAAATCCTTGTACATAACTGAACCTTCTGTTCTTTTTACCAGCTCTAATCTTTTTGATGCACCTTTAAAAGATTGTATTGAAAGATAGAATTGTTCTTTGCTCAATCCAAGCTGCTCACACACCAATAAAGCTCCATTTAAATTCTGTAGGTTATGCCTTCCAAAAATTTGTAATGGATATTTTTCTTTACCATTTATTAAATAAGTAATTCCATTCTCAATCTCATGATCATGCGTATCATATCCACAAGTATCAATACCTTTATTTATATTGTTTTTAATTTTTATAACTTCCTTATCTCCAGAGTAATATATTAATTTACCTGAAGTATCTATTTTATTAGCGAAAATCCTAAATTGATCAACATAGTTTTCAAAAGTAGGAAAGACATTTATATGATCCCAGGCTATTCCACTGATCAATCCAATAGTAGGCTGATATAAATGAAATTTAGGTCTTCTATCAATAGGCGAAGACAAATATTCATCTCCTTCAAGAATAGCAATTTTTGAAGTCTCAGATAATTTAACCATACATTCAAACCCATCCAATTGTGCACCTACCATATAGTCATGATCAATTCCTGAACTGTTCAACACATGTAATATCATACTTGTGATTGACGTCTTTCCATGGCTACCTCCAATTACTACCCTTACTTTATTTTTTGTTCTTTCATAAATATATTCAGGGTAAGAGTAAATCTTTAAGCCCATATCTTTTGCTTTAATCAGCTCAGGATTATCAATTCGGGCATGCATACCAAGAATCACAGCATCTATATCATTTGTGATCTTAGAAGAGTCCCATCCAATTGCATTTGGAAGAAGCCCATATTTTAAAAGTCTACTATTAGAAGGATCAAATATTTCATCATCTGAACCTGTAACTTCTTCTCCCTTTAAATGAAGAGCAATTGCAAGATTATGCATTGCACTTCCTCCAATAGCAATAAAATGAATTTTCATCAATAAAATTTTAAAACAAATTAAATTGATTAGTTATTTAAATGATCTTTTTATAAAATAAGTTTTTCACAATTATCAATAAAAAAAGGAAGAAAAACATGAAATATCAAAATCAACTAATATGGTTATTTTTGTAATATGTCATTTCAATCCAACATCCCTTTAGCAGAGAGACTAAGACCTAGAGACCTTAAAAAATTCTTAGGGCAAGAACATTTGGTGGGAAAGAATGGACCTATTAGAAAGGCAATTGAATCTAAAACAATACCCTCCATGATACTATGGGGACCACCGGGTGTTGGAAAAACAACTTTAGCTGAGATCATTGCAAAAGAAACTGATAGACCTTTCTATACTCTATCAGCCATTAACTCAGGAGTAAAGGACATAAGGGAAGTTATACAAAGAGTAAAAAGCGGTGGGATGTTTAGTCAGGGCAATGCTATTTTATTTATTGATGAGATCCACCGTTTTAGCAAATCACAACAAGACTCATTATTAGGAGCTGTAGAGAAAGGGGTTATCACATTAATTGGAGCTACCACTGAAAATCCTTCCTTTGAAGTAATTTCAGCTTTACTCTCAAGGTGTCAGGTGTTTGTCCTAGAACATCATACCAAAAAAGAACTTAAAAGCGTAATAAACACAGCATTAAAAGATGATGAATATCTAAAAAACAATAAAATAAAGATTAATGAAACCGAAGCGCTTTTAAGAGTTTCAGGTGGAGATGCTAGAAAATTACTAAATACATTAGAGCTAGCAATTAACAACCTTCCTGATAAAAAAACTCCAATAACCAATAAATATATATTGGAAACCATACAACAGAATCTATCTATGTATGATAAAAATGGAGAAATTCATTATGACATCATTTCTGCATTCATAAAATCTATTAGAGGAAGTGACCCAAATGCTGCTGTCTATTGGCTTGCCAGAATGATTCAAGGTGGAGAAGACCCTAAGTTTATAGCAAGAAGAATGATCATACTAGCTTCTGAGGATATTGGACTTGCAAATCCTACTGCTATAATTATGGCTAACAACTGTTTCAATGCTGTGGAAAAAATTGGTTGGCCAGAAGGAAGAATAATACTTTCTCAATGCTCTATTTACCTTGCCTGCTCTCAAAAAAGCAACTCTTCATACAAAGCCATAAATGAAGCTCAGGAAATTGTAAATAAAACAGGGGACCTAAGTGTCCCTATTCATTTAAGAAATGCTCCTACCAAGCTTATGAAAGAACTTGGATATGGATCTGCTTATAAATACTCACACAATCATGACAATGAGCTTCACAAACAAGAGTTCCTCCCTGAAGAAATAAGCAAAACTTCTTTATATGAACCAAGCCATAATAAAAGAGAAAATGAGCTTAAAGAATACTTAAAAAGCATATGGAAAGGAAAGTATAATTATTGATGTATAAATCTTATGTTTTAATATTATATTTTTTCTTTAGTCTACACTTTTATGGACAAACTCTTCATAACCCTCAAGAATTTTATGAAGCAGAAAATGGTTTTTATGATATTGATTATGTAAGGGATTTGCATATTAACTTTTACAATTCAGATTATGACAGCATCCTTCAGGTAAACTGGGAATTAAATTCCGGTTTACGTCTACCCGCCTCAATACAATTGAGTGGAAATATTTCATTAGATAGCGTTGCTGTTAGATATAAGGGCAATTCAACATTTGCCATAGCTCAAGATCTTGATAATCCAAAACTCCCCTTAAACATAGATTTAAATGAATATATAAGCGATCAGAATATAATGAATTATAAAAAAATCAAGCTAGCTAACAGTCTATTTGATCCAACTTTTAGTAAAGAGATCACTGCTTATAATATTTACAAAAGATACCTCCCCTCACCAGAAGCTAATTTTATGAATGTTTATGTTCAAGGTCAGCTTTTAGGGTGCTATGTAAACACTCAATCTGTTGATGGCACATTTCTTAATCAGCATTTTAATGAAAATAATGGGGTCTTCTTTAAATGTGACCCAATTCAACAATTTGGACAACCTGGACCATCCGGTAATTCAGATCTAACATGGAAAGGAACAGACTCAACATCCTATTACAATCATTATGATCTAAAATCTGACCATGGTTGGAATGAGTTAATTAATCTAATATATCATCTTAATTACAACTTATCAGAAATTGATTCTATTTTAAATGTAGATAGAGTGCTTTGGGCTTTAGCAGTAAATTCCGTTCTAACTAATTTAGATACCTACAATGGACTTTATCAACACAACTATTACCTATATCAAACTCAAGATGGTCTTTTTCAAATGATCCCATGGGACCTAACGGAATCCTTTATGGGTGCTCTCTTAGGGCACAACTCTAACCCTAATTTACTTTATGAATATGACCCATACAATGGATACAATTGTTGGTATTACCCATTAGTCTACCAATTAATCTCTGATTCAGCTAGTGATAATACAATTTATAAAAAATTATATACAGATCACATACGCACAATAATAGAAGAAAGCTTAGATCCATTAGCCATCAATACTTATGTAGATAATATTCAAAGTAAGTGTTTAGGTTCTGTTATTAATGATAATAATAAGTTATTTACTCTATCTGAATTTTACTCAAACGTATCTAATGAATTCATTATTCCAGGCGTTTTTTCTACGGGAGGAATTATTTCTACTATAAATATTAGAAAATCATTTTTACAAACTCAGACTCAAATCTTAAAAACTCCACCTGATATTAACCTCACTAGCCTCCTAAGTATTAATGATACCATATATGTGTCTGCAGAAGTCTTTAATGCTGACTCTGTTGAGTTAATGGTCACCATAAGCCCTTATCATTCAAAATTTAAATCTTCTATTATGTATGATGATGGAACACACGGAGATCAAGTAGCTAATGATAATATTTATACTTCTTCCCTTCCCTACCAAAACAGTGGAGAGGATGTTCAATATTACTTCAGAGCTCACAATAGTGAAGCATTACAAGTAAAACCAAAAAGAGCAGAATACGAATTTTATATTTATTCAAATACAAATCCAATTGTAAATGGTGAATTACCTACAATTGATGTTTTCCCCAATCCATTTAGGGAATCTACCACAATCAAATATCAAATAAGTGAAGCTGGACATGTATCATTAAAAATATATAATATGATAGGTCAAGAAATACAAACTCTAGTAGATGATTATCATTATGCAGGTCAATACGAAACAGAATGGAATCCTCAAAAGATCAAAAGCGGAATCTATATTTATGTTTTTCAATTAGATGATTACCATCAATCAAAAAAGTTAATCTATTTTAAATAAATTAGTAACTTAATCATAAATTCATTTTTTAGATGCAAACCTACGCTCTAGCTCCGAAATTTGCCATGATCGCTTTCATGTTACTCTTATTCATTGAATGGCTGGTCAGTCATCTTTTAAAAAAAAATTACTACACTACTTTTGATGCTATATCAGGGATTAGCTCTGGCATGACCAATAACCTCAAATCCATTTTTAAACTTAGTATTGTAATTGTTAGCTATCAATGGATGTACGACCATTGGGCCTTATTTAAAATAGAGTCATCGATTCTACTCTATATACTTGCATTTATAGGTATAGATTTTGCTTACTATTGGACTCACAGATGGAATCACGAGATCAACATCATGTGGAACAGACATATTATCCATCATAGTAGCGAAGAATACAATCTCTCATGTGCTCTTAGACAAACTATTTCAGGAATTACACAAGTATACTTTTTCCTGTATATACCACTAGCCATAATTGGTGTTCCTCCCATAATAATGAACATTGCTCTCCCTATTCATTTATTTGCACAGTTTTGGTATCACACAAGGTTAATAGGGAAAATGGGGGTTCTTGAGAAAATCATTGTTACCCCATCACATCACAGGGTCCACCATGCCATTAATCCAAAATACATTGATAAAAACTACTCATCTATTTTTATATTTTGGGATAAATGGTTTGGCACTTTTCAAGAGGAATTAAAAGAAATTGCACCTGTATACGGGGTGAAAAAACCTGTTAAAACCTGGAATCCTCTTATTATAAATTTCATGCATTTATTTCAATTAATTAAAGATGCTTATAGAACAAAAAAATTAAAAGCAAAGTTTACAATATGGTTTAAAAGAACAGGCTGGAGACCTCCAGATGTAGCTGAAAAATATCCAATTGAGATTGATGAAGATCCAAAAACACAAATTAAATATAAAACTGAATCAAGTTCATTTTTAAACATATGGTCTTTAATTCAATTATTAATTCATGTAGCCATTCAATTTCACATTATTAACTTATTACCAAAAATTGATCTTCATGTTTTAATCATCTATGCTATATTCTGTTTCACATCTATCTTTAGCTACACATCTACAATGGACAGACATTGGATTGCCATTCCATTTGAATTAATAAAATGTTTTATTGGATTACATATTATTCACAACCTAACTTATTTACTTACTATTTCAAATAATTTAAAACTAGACACCTCTTTTGCTTACAGCTACCTATTTCTATCTTTAATTATAACTACCTATTATAGCTTAAACAAAATATTTTATAAAAAACAAACCGTCTAATAAATAGAGAGTCTATAAATTGTACATCATCAATCATCTATAAATTATAAATTTCTATTGATATAACTTATTTTTGAACTATGAATTTAAGGTTACTATATTTTGTTTTTTTAGTGTTACTTTTTAATGGTTGCAAAAAAAGAGATCAGACTGTTTCCTGGAATGCAGATTTTGCTTTACCCTTAGCTTATGGCTCCTTAAGCATAACTGATCTGCTCTCAGATAGCTTAACAACCACTCTTAGTAATCAAAGCGTTTACCTAAATTATTCAAACAACCTATATTCTCTAGAACTTGATAGTTTAGTTAAGATCAACAACCCTGATCTTTCTGATACTTTCGCACTCCCTTTTCCTGTTGCTGTAAATTTTAATCCTGGTCAATTATTTATCAACCAGGCTGAAGAACAACAAATTGAACTAAATAACATTGAAATTACCGAGTTTAATATGGAATCTGCCACATTAAACTATACAATAAAAAGCACAATTGAAGGTGAGGTTATATATGAATATATAATCAATTCAGCCACTGATGAATTTGGCAATATTTTTACACATCAGGTTTTAGTACCTGCTGCTCAATCAGGTCAACCTTCAATTGTAAGTGGATCCCTCACCTTATCTAATTACCTTTGGGATCTCACTGGAAGTTCTGGAAACAACACCAATACGATCCTAACTACCATTAATGTAAAGGTTTCTGGAAATAACACTTCCCCTATTAGTGTTTCCAATCAGGATACTTTATATATTCAAAACAATTTAGCTTCATTACAACTTCAAAGTGCAAGGGGTTATTTTGGTCAAGACCTTATAAGTGTAGGTCCTGACTCATCGCATCTAGATATTTTTAATAAAATTACTTCAGGATCTATTGACATAAGCCAACTTACTGTAGATTTTGAATTGATTAATGGAATGGGCACTGATGCCCAACTTAATATAAATCAACTTTCTGTAACTGATCCAACTTCAGGTAGTCCTATTAACTTAGGACATACCATTATTGGGCAAAACATTAACATTAACAGGGCCTACGAAAATGGAAACACAATTATTCCCTCTATTTATTCAAACACATTTGATCAAAACAATTCAAATATCGTTAACATGCTTGAAGCAATTCCTGATCAGCTTAATTACGATATGCAAATTCAAATCAATCCTCTTGGCAATGTTTCTGGGCACAATGATTTTATACATAAAGACCATCCTTTTGAGGTTAATTTAGATATGTCAATGCCTCTGGACCTGATAGCTAATAACCTAACTATTCAAGATACTATTGAAATTAACATTAGTGACACTGGCTCCATCAACTACGGCAGCTTTTACCTAGAGATCAATAATGGTTTTCCTATAGAAGGGCAGCTTATTCTAAGTATAGAAAATGGAAATTCAGACCTAATATCCCCTAATATTATCAATGCAGCCATTATCGATATGAATGGTTTAGTTACTGGGTCATCCCCATCAGCTCACACCTTGGACCTTTCAGCAGCAGATCTTGACTTGCTTAAAACTAACAAAAAATTAATTTTAACAGTAATTTTCAATACCGCTGATCCAAATAATCATATTACCATTTATGATCATTATGAGTTAGATTTTAAAATAAGTGGCCTTTTTAACTCTACAGTAAACATACCATGACTATCAAAAAAATATATTGCCTCCTGTTTTTTATTTCAGGCTCTTCTTTTTTTGGCCAAGTCCTGAATAACAACTCTTTATTTTACACCGACTCAGCACAAGAATTTTTTCATTTTCAAACAGAAGGGTATTTCGGGTCTACTCAGCTCCCAATGAATTTCATGAAAACTTTATTTAGAGGAGGATCTATCTCATCTGACATGAAAGAAAATGCTAGCTCAAAACAAAAGGCACTAAATAGAATTGGAGGTGAAGCTATTGGTCAATTTAGTTACCATCAACTAAAACCAATTATCTGTAATAAATTTGGATTTTATGCTACTGGAATATCTCAACGATCAGTTGGAATTGAATACTCAGAAGACCTATACAAATCTGTTTTTTATGGGAATCAAGCTTTTTTAAATGACACTATTAACCTTACTCAAACAGGTTTACACAACCGGTTATACAACTCGATCCAAGTTGGATTAATTCATCAACATCTCAAATTTGGCGTAAGCTACATCTCTATTCAAACTGAAATGAACGGTCTAATCCAAGATGGTGGCATTTACACTTCTACGAATGCTACTCAAATGAATGCATATATAGATGGACAGCTTATCTCTACAAATAGCTCCTCAGGATTTTTTCAACAATCTGCATGGGGACTTGCTTTTAACTTTGAATTCACTAACAAAATCAATTCTATAGACTCAAATTCAAATGCTAGAATTATAGCTGGTTTAAATGGTGTTGGATTACAGTTCCTCAGCCCAAACACCTCTACTTATATAATTGACACCAGCTATCAATTTCAGGGAATCCATATTGAATCAATATCTGATTTCTCACAATCTATTCTCCCTAATAATCTTTCAGACACTTTACATATTGATCAAATCAATAAATCAAGAATAGGAGCATTACCTTTTGAATTATACATTCACAAAATTGGAGGAAAACTTACTTCAAAAATTCACTCTGTTTATGGCATAAGATATCGTTCTGCAAGTAATTATAGCACCTTATTATATCTAGGTGCTGAATATCATATCAATAAATACTTTACAGCTGGAAGTGTTCTCTCTTATGGAGGATATGCGAAATTTCAGTTAGGAAGTCACCTGAGAGTTCATAAAGAAAATTTTACTCTTGGATTCAATACAAATAATATCATTGGTTGGTTTTCTAAAAATGGAAATGGACTAGGCATTAACTTATCTGCAAGCTATATACTAAAATGAAAAAACTTTTAATCATAGCTATATTGGCTCCCTTGTTCTACAATGCACAGGTATCATTTTTTAGATCATATGGAGGGTCAGGTAACGATTTTGGAGAATCTGTTCTTCTAACTAGTGATACCTGCTATTTAGTAGTTGGAGCAACAGAAAGTTTTGGAAATGGAGCAACAGACCTTTATGTATTCAAGGTGGATTCTTTAGGGGAATATATTTGGTCTAGAACCTATGGTGGACCTAACATTGATTATGGCACGGATGCTATTGAAATGAATGACGGAAGCTTTCTTTTAAGTGGATATTCTAATAGTGGAACTATGGGGTATGATTTTTTTCTAGTTAAAACTTCCTCAAGTGGGCAGCATCAATGGACAAAGAGATATGGCGGAGTAGACTGGGACCTTGCTTATTCAATATGCAAAATAAATCATTCGACTCCTGGATACCTGCTAGCAGGAGAAACCTACAGCTACGGAGCTGGGAGTACTGATGCGTATCTAATAAAAGTAAATGAGCTTGGAGATACGATCTGGACTCACACATATGGAGGAGCTAATGAAGAAGTCTTTAAAGAAATAATAGAAGATGATTATGGAAACATTATTTGCATAGGCTCTACTTCTAGCAATACTATGTATAATGATTCAGATATATGGGTTGTGAAAACCGATAGTCTTGGAAATGAAATATGGAACTTTACCCTCAGTGATACTCTTGATGATGAAGGGATTAGCATTTGCCTTGCCTCAAATGGAAATTATTTAATTGCTGGCAATGATCAACAACCTACCAATGTCGCAGCTTATTTTGCATCTCTTAACACTTCAGGATCTTTGATCTATTCCAATGAGTATAGTGGTCCTTCCGATGATTATAGCTCGGCTATCTTAAGACATCAGGATTCAACTTCCTACACTCTTATTTGCAATAGCTATTCTTTTGGTGGTGGTAATGGTTATGCCGATATCCTGTACACTCAACTGAACGGCATGTTTGCTATTTCTAATTTAACAGGATTATCAGGAACATTAGTAGAAGATATAAGTACTGATGCAGACACTACTGCAGATCATTCCATAATTATTACAGGAACAACTAGAGGGACATTGAATGGAATGACTAGTGTTTTTCTTTTAAAGACAGATACTACTTATAATTCTTTTTTTACTATTACTGAAGACCTGGATCTCAGCAATCCGACTTCATTAATAAACTATAATTTAACAGTATATCCTAATCCAGCAATAGACTACATACACTTAAAAGGTATTAGCAACAATGATCATCTATACATATGGGATTCAAATGGAAAGTTAATTTACGAAAGCAAAAACAAACATGAGTATATAAACATAAAGCATCTACGTGCAGGATTATACTTTATAGGCACACAAAAGTTTTTTTCAAAAACTACTTGTTTTATTAAGCTATAATGTAAAACACACCTTTTACCATGTCCATACATAAATTTATTCAAAAAATTCAAAAAACTAATTACTTTCCTAAAAGCTCAAAATGGATATTTCTTTTATTACTAGTTATCATTTCAATTATTTATAACTATCAAGAGGTATTATTTAAACCAACTCAAAGCCTTCATCAATGGAGGCAATGTGATAGTTTATCCATTACTTGGAATTATTATCAGGATCAAAATTCATTTCTTGAACCTTCAGTTCATTATTTAGGCGATGACGGCACCGGTAAAACCGCCAGTGACTTCCCTTTAATATATTATTTTGTAGCATTACTATGGAAAATATTTGGTCCTTATGAATTCATTTATCGTATTGTTGTTCTTCTTTTATTTTTTATTGGACTTTTTGCATTATTCAAAATTTTTGAAAACACACTTAAAGATTCCATTTTAGCCATCATCTGTCCCCTACTTCTATTTACGTCACCAACCCTGGTATATTTTGCAAATAACTTTTTAATGGACATGCCTGCATTTTCATTTGCATTAATAGGGCTTTACTACTTTTTTAAATTTTGGGCAACATCAAAAAACAAACATCTCTATCTGTTCATTTTATTTAACCTTATAGGTGGTTTATTAAAAATATCCTCATTAATGAGCTTTATGGCTATCATGGGGATTTTTGTTCTAGAATACTTTAATGTGAAATTAGTTACTCAAAGGAAAATATTCCAGCAACCATATAAACAAATTCTTCCACTAATGACTGTATTTATAGCACAAATCATATGGTATGTGTATGCTTCTAGCTATAATTCTAACTACAACTCAGGTATCTTTCTCATAGGATATTTGCCTATTTGGGATTTTAACATGCTTGAAATCAAAGAAACTTTACATGCTATAAAAAATCATATTCAATGGGATTATTTTAGAACCATTACTCAAATTATTTTTCTTATTATGATTAGCACCATCCTTTTCTTTCATAAGAAAATGAATAAAATCCTACTTTCTTTAACAATATTTCTATTTATAGGAATTATCTTATTTGCTACACTTTTTTTTCAAGCACTAAAAGACCACGATTATTACACGATAAATCTATTCATTATAATACCAATTATCATTCTTAGCTTTCTACATCTTTTAAAACAGCATTACCAACATATTTATTCATCATTAATTTTAAAAATATTATTAGTTACGCTATTAATACACAATATTGATTTTGCTAGAAGAAGACTTGACGGTCGTTATAGTAATGATGGATGGGCAAATAAAGAATATGTAGAACATCTACAGCATTTTACAACAATATCTCCATACCTTGAAACAATAGGAGTTGATGAAAATGACAGAGTCATATGCTTATCTGACAACAGCATTAATATTAGTTTATATCTAATGAAACATAAAGGGTGGACTAATTATGGTTTAAATCTAGAACCATCAAAAATCAAAGAGAAAATAAAGCTAGGTGCTAAATATCTTTTCATTTATGATGAGCAAACATTAAAAAATAAAAACCTAAGACCTTTTCTCACACAAATTATTGGGGAATACAATGGTATAAAAATTTTTAGACTCTAGCTTTAGCTAAAAAATAATATTCTTTATTACTATTGAAAAGATCAAGAAATTCATCTTTAGATAACTTTTTAGTATTTTCTATAAATCCTTTTAAAGTAAATAAGGAATAATTATGTGATTCAAAAAAATCATAAACCTCATCAGGTGATGAATCATAATATTCAGCAGCTCCCTTGCCATGCTCAAAAACAACAACAGGGTGGAATTTATTTAAAATTTTAACTGCACCTTTCAACACATCAAGCTCACCTCCTTCAACATCTATCTTAATAAAATCAATACGTTCTTGATTAAATAATTGATTATCTAAAGTATCAACCTGTATTGTAATCTCTTTGATTTTTTCCTTTTTAGGGTATGTTCGTTGCTTGATCCCACTATATGCAGGGTTTGAAGTAACATGATTAAATGATGATTCTCCAAAATGATCACTAAGTGCAATGTTCTTAATCTCACAATACTGACCGTATTTACTATCCAGTTTTTTATGGATTTGAGGAATGGGCTCAAAAGCATAATGCTTACCCTTAGGTGCAATTTTCAAAGCTTTTGACAAGACTTCTCCTTTATGAGAGCCTACATCAACAAATGTGGAATTATGCTCCAAAACTATCTGCATGATTCTCTTTGTCTGCGAATCATATCGCTGATTACTTGTGAAACGGATAGGAATCTTTTTAATGATATTTTTTAGTGAATTCTTCAATTCCATAATAGATTATAAATTTAAGTCTTTTTATTGAATCGTAAGCTCAGTTCTTCTATTTTTAGCTTTATTCTCATCAGATGAATTAGTCAATAAAGGTTTTGTTTCACCATATCCCTTATAAGTCATTCTATTTCCTGAAATACCTTTATCAATTAACCAATTCACAACAGATTCTGCTCTGTTCTTAGAAAGAGTTTGATTATCATCTTCATCTCCATCACTGTCAGTATGTCCAGATATTTGGACCTCTAAATTTGAATTATCACTTAAAAAAGTAAATATTTCTTCAAGTTCAGCTTTAGATTCTTTTTTTAGCTCCCAACTATCAACATCAAAGAAAATATTTTCTAAAACAAAAGTGCTTGGCTTAATCTTACTCATAGGTACATTGATTACAAAACCATCCTCAGTTTTAGTTAATTTATCAATAGAATAATTCATTGAGTAAAATAAATACCCATCATGTTTAGCATGTAAAGCAAAATCTTTATTTTCAGGTAATGCAACTAAAAATTCTCCATTGCCTGAATTAGCATATGCCTGCTTAAATACATTTCCATTACTTAAATCTTTTAATTCAAATTTTGCTGCTAATGGATTATTTGTTTCTTTGTCATATACCTTTCCTTTAATAAATGTTGTTTTTATTGGCTGAAAATCTTCAGGAACCTTAAAACTATACAGATCAAGACTTCCATAACCACCATCTCTGTTAGTAGCAAAAAATGCCAAATCTCCTTTTGATGAAACCAATACTGAATTTTCATCCATATGCGTATTAATAGGGTAACCCAAGTTAACTGCCTTACCCCACTCTCCATTTTCATCCATTCTACTCATATATATATCAAGACCTCCCATTCCTGTATGGCCATTACTTGAAAAATATAAGGTTTGCCCATCTGGATGGATCTGAACTGATTCTTCTCTGTAGGGTGTATTTATATTATTACTCAACTTTACAGGTTTAATCCAAGTCCCTTCATCAGTTAATTGTGTCATATAAATATCTTGATCACTATTCTCTCTTCGCTGACGATCATAAGTCATTCCTCTAATAAAAAAAAGAGTCTTCCCATCAGAAGAAAAAGATGGCTGTGTTTCCCAGTGCTTTGAATTAATAGGAGCTCCCATATTGAAAGGTTTAGACCAATTATCTCCGATTTTCTCACTTACAAAAAGATCACAGCTACCATAACCTTTTCGGCCTTCACCATATTCATAATCACCCTGACTACCTGTTTCACATCCAACAAATATTACATACTTCCCATCAGCACTAAAGGTTGGTGCTCCTTCATTATAAGAAGTATTTATATTATTACTAATCAATGAACCTAGGCTCCAATGATCATTTAATTTATTTGTAATGAATATATCTTCCTGCTCTGTACCCCAAGGTGCATTTTTATCTAATACTCTTCTTGTAAATAACAAGATAGAATCATCAGCAGTAATAGAAGGAAAATACTCTGGTCTATCGGTATTAATTCCAGGTCCTAGATTTATCGGTTCAAAAGGGTATGGACTTTGAATTGCTTGTAAGGCAAAGTCACAATTTCTAATAAACCTTAAGCATGTATTATAAGAATGCTCACTAATATTTGGCATTTGAATATATTTTTGAGCATTAAAACTACAGGCCATATAATTACCAACAGCCATCTGCATACTCGCCAAATAGAAATATTCATAATCAGGAACTCTACTGCAATTCATCATCATTTTTTCTTTGTAATAAATTGCCTTTTGAATATTCCCAATCTCAACATAAATATTAGAAGCTAAACTATAGGCTTCAGAAAAAGTTGAATCTTTTTCCAACGCTTTCATAACATATGACTCAGCACATTCTAAACCAGGCTTACCTGTCTGTAGATCAATGGTATTAAAGCAGGTTCTAGCAGTTTCAAAAGCTTTAATCGCTTTTTTACTGTCAGATGAATATCCCTTTTGAGCAACCGAGCAAGAACTCAACAAAATAACACTATATAAAAAGATCAAAAAATATTTCATGTATCTCAAGGTATATTAATAAACTTATGTATTTGAAGAGATAATTTCCATTTAGGATTTATCTTAATAAACTCCAATATTTGAGGCATAAGCTCATCCTTTTTAGACCATTCTGGTTGAAGGTAGAAATGACAATTACTTTTCATTTTAACTGCATGCTCTTTGGCCCATTCTAGGTCAGATGAATGATTCACTACCACTTTAAGTTCATCTGAAAATTGATAATAATCTTCAAGTGGTTTTTTGAATTTTTTTGGACTAAAAGTTACCCAGCTAAATTCTCCCCTAAGAGGATTAACACCTGAAGTTTCAATAGCAACCTCCAAACCGTATGTTTTTAATGCAGTTGTTAAAAATGATAAATTATACATAGTAGGCTCTCCCCCAGTTATGACTACAAATTTACATTCTGTCTTCAGTACATCATCAACAATAGTATTGATAGAAACAAGTGGATGAGCCTTTTCATCCCAGCTCTCTTTAACATCGCACCACACACAACCCACATCACAACCTCCTAACCGAATAAACACAGCAGGTCTCCCTGAATAACAGCCCTCTCCTTGCAATGTGTAAAATTGTTCCATAAGGGGTAACTCATTCTTAAAGACTTCATCATTCATTAGTTCCCTCTTTTTTATCGTCATTAGCTTTCTTTTTTTGTTTTTCTGCTTTTTTAGCTTTTCTTTTTTCTCGTCTTTCTTCTCTTTTAGCTTTTCTTTTTAGTTTTCTTTTACCGCGTTTAGTTTCAGATGCTTCAATAGCTTCCTTATTGGCTACCATTTGATTGAATTTCTCAAATTCTTCCTGATTTTTAGGTTGACCAAACCTATCAAACTCAATAACTTTCCATTCTTTGCCTTTACTATATAGTACACTTGCTTGATTTTTTCCATCTTCCAGGTAATACTCCCATAAACCGTCCTTTCGCCCCTCCAACCAGGAACCCTGATGGTCAAGCTGACCATTTGAATAATAATATTCCCATTTCCCAACTTCTATTCCATCTTTCCAATTAATCTTATAAGACACCTCGCCTGAAGGATAATAATATATCTCTTCTCCATCAACTTTTCCATTCTTGAAATTCTTCTGAAACTTAACAATACTATCATCATAAAAAGTATGAAAAACACCATGGATCTTACCATTATTATACTCAACTATCTTTTTTATATTCCCACTAGGGTAGTAATGTTTAGATTCACCATCTAATAGGTCTTTTCTATAATTAAGCACCTTAGTTGGGGTACCATCATCATTAAAAAACAGCCATTCGCCTGTTTTTAAACCCATGTCATATGTATTACCCCAGGCTATTTGTCCATTATCATACCAATATCCCCAAGTTCCATGCTCAACTCCAAGCACCCAAATACTCAGCACTTGTAGCTGACTATTCTGATAATAAGTATAAGATGTATCATTTTCCTTACCCAGCACAAATGAGACCTTTCTTTCCATCTGTCGATTATCATAATAAGAAACACAATCTCCAGTAAATGGTTTTTTTGTCCTTTTATGATAGATCAGATTATTGGACTGTTCAAGCTCAAGGTCCTCATTACAGTTAGCTACCTTTTTTTTTGTTTCAAATCTAGATTCATAGGCATCCTTTTCATTGGATTCTTCTTCTGTATTATCCTCCTGTTGGTTATTACCTCCTCTAGTGATCTGACCATGTGTAAATTGACCAAAAAAGATAAAAAGGATGACTATGTAATTTTTAATCTGCATATTTATTTTTTAAAAATAGTACAATATTGCAAATGGAAACAAATTCCACTATTATCTTTGTACAATGCAACAAGCATCTTTTGATAATAACACTATCTGTGCCATTTCCTCTCCTCCTGGAACTGGCGGTGTAGCTCTTATAAGAGTTTCAGGAGAAAATGCAATAAATATCTGTGGTGGTTTAGTAAATAAACCCTTAAAGGATGCAGAAGGTTACAGTACTCGATTTTGCACACTCAGTTATAAAGAAAAAATACTTGATGATGTTGTTGTCACCATCTTTAAAAACCCACACTCATTTACTGGTGAGGATGTAGTTGAGATAACTTGTCATGGATCGGAGTATGTTCAAAAACAGATCCTGGAAGCTTTAATAGATCGTGGATGCACTATGGCACAACCCGGTGAGTTCTCGCAACGTGCTTTTTTAAATGGAAAAATGGACTTGAGCCAGACAGAGGCTATTGCCGATTTGATCCATGCACGTTCTGCCGCTGCTCATGAAGTGGCCATTAAACAAATGAAAGGTGGTTTTTCAAGTGAATTAAAAACTTTAAGAGCTCAGCTAATCCACTTTGCTTCTTTGGTTGAGCTGGAATTGGATTTTTCTGAAGAAGATGTAGAATTTGCAGACAGAAAAGAATTATATAAGCTTATTGGTGAATTAATAGAGCATGTAGGAAAGCTTAAGGAATCCTTTCAGCTGGGGAATGCTATTAAAAATGGCGTACAAACCGTAATTGCAGGCAGGCCAAATGCTGGAAAATCTACTTTACTCAATAGCTTATTGAATGAAGAAAGAGCCTTGGTTTCAGATATCCCTGGAACTACAAGAGATTCTATTGAAGAATTATTAAATATTAAAGGAATTGATTTCAGGTTAATAGATACAGCTGGAATTAGAGAAGCTACAGATCACATAGAACAGTTAGGTGTTCAACGAACACTCGAAAAGATCAGCTCCTCATCCCTGCTTATTTACATGTATGATGCACTGAAAACAAAAACAAAAGAGGTGGAAGAAGACCTCATCAAGCTCGATCAGCTAAATGTACCGACACTCATCATTGCCAATAAGATAGATCTATTAGAAAATGGAAAATCTATTCCAGAAAAGCACCTTAAATTATCTGCTTCACAAATTGCTGATGCTGAAAAAGTAAAAGAATCTATTTATGAGCTTTATGGAAGTAAAAGTATAAACCTTGAAAGCACCATTGTAACCAATGCCCGCCACTACGAAGCACTTAAAAAAGCACATGACGATCTGCTAAAAGTTAAAAAAGGAATGGACGACAACATTACCGGAGATTTTCTGGCGATGGATATCCGACAGGTATTGTATCATTTAGGTACCATTACAGGTGAAATAACTACAGATGATCTGCTTGGAAATATCTTTGCCAACTTTTGTATTGGAAAATAATATTATTATAAGAAATAGGGGAAGATGGGGGTTGGGGGGTTAATAAGTCCGAACAGCCCGAACATAGTTTGTGTGCCCGTTCTTAACGTTGTAGATCTGGGAACCATAGAAGAAACCCTGTTCCCACGCATTGAAGAAATCGTACTCCGTAGAACTCCAATAGTAGTTATTGGCAAAACCGCCAAGATTATTAGGGTCTGAAGGTCCTGTATTAGAATTAGTATCGTCAGAATCTGCTAAATTGTCCCACATTAGATCTAATTCATCTTTTGAAGGCAAATACCAG
>PVBE011407297.1_pt1 | contig 20550 bp, 18 predicted proteins | sample 1631181 | NCBI WGS metagenome assembly PVBE01 (sample SAMN08397723, study PRJNA350692) | Marine metagenome, whole genome shotgun sequencing project. | isolation source: water | place: Pacific Ocean | collected 2012-04 | reverse complement strand
TCACCTATCAGATCAATCCGAATTTCAGTCTGTCCGGTTCGGTCGATACGCAGGGCACCTGGCAGAGCCAGCTGCAGCTGTTCATGCGCTTCTGATTGATGCCTGATTCATGCGTTCTGGGGGTGGATCTCGGGGGAACCGCCATCAAGCTCGGTCTGTTCAGCCGCGACGGGGAACTGCTGGCGGACCATCAGCGCCCTACGCCTCAACCGGCCACACCGGGTTCGGTCTGCGTTGAAATCGTCGAGGCGATCGGGAGTCTCGATCCTGACGGTCTGGCATCCATGGTTGGGATTGGTTTGCCAGGCCCCATGGATGCGGATGCGCGTGTCGCGCGTGTCTGCATCAACCTGCCCGGCTGGGAAGAGGTTCCCCTGGCCGCATGGTTGGAACCACGTCTCAAGCGCAGGGTCACCCTCGCCAATGACGGCAACTGTGCCCTGGTCGGCGAAGCCTGGAAAGGTGCGGCCGTTGGCTGCAGCGATGTGGTGCTGCTCACGCTGGGAACCGGAGTTGGAGGCGGGGTGATGCTCGGGGGCAAACTGTTCACAGGGCATAACGGTGCTGCCGCGGAACCGGGTCTGATCACGTTGTTCCCTGAAGGACCCGACTGCAACAGCGGCAACAGAGGCTCTCTCGAGCAATACGCCAGCATCACTGGCCTGGGTCGGCTCAGTGATGCTGAGCCCTCTTCGCTGGCGATGGCCGCATCCAGGGGAGATGAGCAGGCCAAGGCGCAGTGGGAGCGCTACGGCCAGCTTCTGGGGACGGGGATCAGTTCGCTCGTTTACATGTTCACGCCTCAGCTGGTGCTGTTGGGCGGGGGGCTTGCCGGTGCCAGTGAGCATTTCCTTCCAGCCGTGCGTCGTGAAGTCAACACCCGTGTTCAGGCGGTGAGTCGGGAGGGTCTCCAGATCAAGCCCTGTGCTCTCGGCAACGGTGCAGGTCGACTGGGCGCAGCTCGCCTGGCGATTGATCGTCTGCGCTCCAGGCCGTCGCTCCAGGCGGGATGATGGAGGCCGTTTTGTCGTGTTGCCCGTGCAGGTCGTTCCCGACCCCTCTCCGGAGCTTCTGTCTTTGGCGGCGGGCCTGCGCCGGGCTGCCACCGACCTTGGCCTGACCAGCGACAGTCAGCGCCGTGAAGCTCTGCTGGCGATGGCTGATTCGCTGCGGGCTCACTCCAGCGCAATCGTCGCCGCAAACCGGACCGATTGTGAGCAAGCCGAACGGAGCGGCCTGGCTCCCGCCCTCATGGCCCGTCTCAAGCTTGATGTGACAAAGCTTGAGGGAGCGGTCAGCGGTCTGCTTCAGCTGGCGGAGCTCCCGGATCCCCTCGGCCAGCGTCAGTTGTATCGCGAGCTCGATGACGGCCTTGTGCTCGAACGCGTCAGCGTTCCGCTCGGGGTCGTGGGTGTGATCTTCGAGGCCCGTCCGGATGCCGTGATTCAGATCGCCTCGCTCGCGATCCGATCCGGCAACGGGGCGATCCTTAAGGGAGGGCGTGAAGCTGAGTGCACCAACAAAGCGGTCATGGCAGCTCTGCAGGAGGGGCTTGTCGGCACGTCGGTCTCTCAAAAGGCCCTCGCCCTGCTCACCACCCGTGAGGACAGCCTTGCACTGCTGAAACTCGAGGGTCTGGTGGATCTCATCATTCCCAGGGGCAGCAACGAACTGGTGCGCTTCATTCAGGACAACACCCGCATTCCGGTGCTCGGCCATGCCGACGGTGTCTGTCATCTGTATGTGGATGCCGAGGCGGACCCGGATCAGGCTGTGACCATTGCCCTTGACAGCAAGGTGCAGTACCCGGCTGCATGCAACGCAATGGAGACCCTGCTGGTTCATGCCGATATCGCCGGGATCTTCCTGGAGAAGGCCATCCCCGCCTTCCATGCCGAAGGTGTACGGCTGCTCGGCGATCCGGCCGCCTGTGCTCTCGGGATCAGCGAGGCCGCGGCGGCGGAGGACTGGGACACGGAATATCTGGCGCTGACCCTGTCCGTTCGTGTTGTGGACGATCTCGATTCGGCTCTGGAACACATCCGCTGCCACGGTTCACGCCACACCGAGGCGATCGCAACCCGCAATGTCAGCACCGCGGAGCGGTTCCTGCGTTCAGTCGACAGTGCCGGTGTTTATCACAACTGTTCCACGCGCTTTGCTGATGGTTTCCGCTACGGGTTCGGAGCGGAAGTGGGCATCAGCACCCAGACCCTTCCCCCGCGCGGGCCCGTTGGTCTGGAGGGGCTGGTGACCTATCGCTACCGGTTGCGTGGTGATGGCCACACCGCTGCCGACTATGCCTCCGGTGCGCGTCGCTTCAGCCATGTGGACCTGCTGCGATGACCAATGTCACCCATCCACTCGACATCATCAGGGTCGATAATCTTCGCCTCTGGTCCCACGTGGGAGTGCTCGATCACGAGCGTGAACACGGACAGTGGTTCCGAGTCGATCTTGAGCTGCATCTTGATCTGAGCGCATCGGCCTCTGCCGACTCACTGGCGGCAACCGCTGACTACAGCCTGGGGGTACGGGCTCTCCAGCGTCTTGCTGCAGAGATCCGCTGCCACACGCTCGAACATTTCAGTGAACGCATGTTCGAGGAGCTGGAGGCGATCTACGGGGCTATGCCGATGCAGCTTCGGCTGAGTAAATGTCATGCTCCGATTCCAGGTTTCGCAGGTACGGTGAGCCTTGAGCGCTGGCGCCGCAAGCCGTTCTGATATGACCGCCACGGGGCCTTCTCGATCCCAGAGACCGCTGGTGCTTGTTCACGGTCTCTGGGATACGCCTCATCTTTTTCGGCGACTGGTGCGCCGTCTGGAGCAGCATGGTGTTCCGCTGCTCGTTCCCCATCTGCCGCACCGTCTCGGAGCCGTTCCTCTGAACACCCTTGCGCAACAACTCGACGCTCACATCCGCGACGGCTGTGGCGATGCCACCGAAGTCGATCTGCTTGGGTTTTCGATGGGGGGGATCATTGGTCGTGTCTGGCTGCAGCAGCTGGGTGGAGCACGACGCACCCGCCGCTTCGTGAGTGTGGGCAGTCCGCAGCGGGGAACGTTCACCGCTCAGTGGATACCGCCGTGGTTGTTTGCAGGGCTCGCCGACATGAAACGAGGCAGCCCTCTGCTGCACTCTCTGAATAATGATGTTCAGGTCCTCAGGGAACTGGATTGCATCAGCTATTACTGCCGATGGGATCTGATGGTTGTTCCTGGCTGGCAGGCCCATCTGCCTGTGGGTCGTGTCAGCAGTCTTCCCGTGCTCACCCACCAGCAGTTGATGTCACATCCCCTTGCTCTTGATGCTCTGCTGACGGCGCTTCTGGCCGACTGATCGGTTCTCGAACACTGACAGCCTTTGTACTAATGGGCACACTTTGGATGTCTTCCAAGTAGTGCCGCGCATGTGCTTTTCGGCCTCTGCAAGTTTCACGGCGTCGGCCGTGCTGGTCCCCCTCGGGCTTTATTCACATCATCTGGCGACCCGTCACGAGCGTCCTGATTACAAACCTCTGGCTCTGGTTCCCTTCTTCTTCGGGGTGCAGCAGTTCATCGAGGGACTTGAGTGGACAGCCATTGACGGTGGCAACATCGAACCTCTTGCCACCCTGGCCGGACTCGGTTTCCTGTTCTTCGCCTACTGCTTCTGGATGATCTGGATCCCATGGAGTGCCTGGTCGATCAGTCGAAGCACGGAGTCCACCGGCCTGCAACGACGGCTCAAATGGGTTGCGATCGTGGCCACGGTGCTTGGCGTTGCCTTCTACGTACCCATGCTCTTCAATCCGCCGGCGATTCAGCCAGCGGTACAAAGCAATGGACGACTGCTCTACGACATCTCCAATCTGCACAGCATCCTGCACAACTTCGTGAACACCGAGCCCGTCGGTGAACTGGTGTACTGGGGCTTCATCGTGCTTCCGCTGGTTGCACTCAGCGACAAGGCCGTGAAACTGTTCGGCGTGCTCATCTTCGTTTCGATCTTCCTCACCTGGTTGACCTACAGCGCAACCTTCAACTCGGTCTGGTGCTTCTACTGCGCTGTGCTGTCGATCATGGTGATCTGGATCGTCAATCGCCCCCATCTGCGTCAGGCCTGAAGCTGATGGCTGATCAGATCTTGGCATCACTGGAGTCCATGGGTCAGCTGCTGCTGGCCATGGATACCGGTGTCGGTCTGATGTTCGGCGTGGGTGTGTCGATGTCCGCGTCTCATCTGTTCGCCTTGCTCGCCAACCGGCTGTCGCCAAGACAGATCTTTCTGCACATGATCGTGGATGCCCTCGTGCTGAGTCTGGCCTTCATGGTTGGAATCCTCTGCCACAGCCTGATGCTGATGCTGCTGGAGGGTGTCCCTCTGCAACCGATCACGTTCGCCAATCGCATGGGCGCAGCCATGTGGCCCGGTTTGTTCTACGTGCTTGTGGCAGCTCCTTATGTCAGTGATCTGATTGCGGTGACCTTGCTGTCGTGGATCCATCTCAACGTGATGCTGCTGTTGCAGGCCGTTTATGACATCCCTCTGCACACGAGCCTTGTGGTGGCGCTTCCCGGCTTTGTGCTTGCACTGTTGCTGGTGGGTCTGCTGTTCGCACAGCGCTGGCGAACCAGTTACGAGATGCTTGCCCGAGAGGTGTCAGCACTGACGTCGCCATGAACGCGTCTTCCTCGTCTGAAACCTCTGCAGCAGTGCAGCATCACCGTCGGCGACTCAGGAAAGTCCGACGTTGGCTGGTTGTGGTGCTGGTCTGTGTCGCCATGCTCGGCCTTCTTGGTCTGACAGCTGTTCGCCGCGATGCGGCCTCACTTCTGCAGCCTGAGTCACTGCTGGAGTTGCTGATCTGGTTCGGGTCGGTGCTTGTGGTGTTGGTGGCTCTCGCCGGGGTGTATTCAGTGATGGTGGATTTCGTCTTCTGGGAAGGCTGGATGAACGGCCTGCCGGACCCCAGCCGACTGTTCACCGCCGATGAAGAGGCTTCCGGTCGACATCAACACTATGTCGTCTATCTCGACGGAATTCATCAGAGCGAGGAAAGCCACCCACCGCGTGTCAGCGACTTCCTCGGATGTCTGGAGGAGTCGATTGCTGAAGACACCATGCTGGTGAAAGGCATCGAGGCCTACACGATCACCAATGCCGGGCTGCGTTCAACCACGTTTGCCGGTTGGCTCTGGCAGCGACTGTTCGCTCTTCAGGAGCATCACCCCAACGGTCTTGTGCGTTTCATCTGCGCCTTCTGCGTTCAGGCGAACAACGTCATCAAGGTCGGCATCTCCTCAGATCGCCGTTACGGGCCGGTGATGAACTATGAGCTGGCCTTGAAGATCGCTCGTCGTCTTGATGCGATCGGCTTCAGGCCCCATCAGGAGTCCCGAATCATTCTTGTTGGGTACAGCGGCGGTGGTGAGATGGCGATCGGAACGGCTGAGATCCTGCAGCAGCTCTGCCGTGTGAGAGTGCAGGTGATCACGATCTGTGGTGTTTTCAGCGGCAACGGCGAACTGGAGTCCGTCAATGATGTGGCGATGGTGGTGGGCAGCCAGGATCCCGTTGCGGCTCTCGGAAGGATTGCCTACCCAGGCCGCCTGTCTTTCCTGCCGTTGTCAAACTGGAACTGCTGGCAGCGCCATCATTCCCTGCAGCGCTACATGATCGAGGGAATGAGTCATAACGGTTCGTCCGGGCCCTTCTCCACAGCGTTTCGGGGCGCCGTGGTGGAAGCCATCTGCAGAGAGCTGGAGCGTTCGTTGCTCAGCCCCCCGCAGAGAATTCCCCATTGAGTGCTCTCACCAGTGTGAAAGGGCTGTGCCGTGGCTGGCTTGCTGTCAGCCTTCGCAGAGCGCCATGACGTGACTGGCTGTTGTGGCAGAGGTCCTGGGGCAGCTGGTCCAGGGAGAGGCGGTAGCGGCTCACGCTGTCATCCGTCGCCTGCAGACCCGATTCCAGTTGTTGATGAAGCTGACGCTGCAGTCGCTGCCGCCACAGGTCTCCGAGCGTCAGGGGAAAGAGATTGGTTCGTCCGGTGATGGCCTGCTCCAGCAGGGCCGTGGAATCAATGCAGAAACCCAGTGCTCCGTATCCACCCATATGCAGGTGACTGAACCTGGCTTCACTGTTGTGAACAGCTCCCATCAGCTCGCAGAGATCGAGGGTTTCAGCCAGTTGTTCCCCTCTGAGTTCACTGGATTGATAGGCAACCGTGCCGTTGCTTCGGTCGTTCTGCCAGGGACGATGCAGTTCGTTGAGGGCGGCCCAGCCGTTCAATCCCTCAACGCCCTGGTAGTACTGCAACAGAAGCGGGGAGCTCAGGGGAGGCTGCAGTTCCAGTTCCAGGGAGGCATGGGGCATCAGCGCCTGGATCTCTTCACCTGTTTCATTGATCAGCCCGGTTCTGTAGGGCACTGCCAGCGGGATCTGCACCCACTGTTCTCCGATGCGCGTGCAGGCACCGAGGCCGAAACTGGCCACGCTCGTGCGGATGCGTGCGCAACACTGCCAACCCTGGTTGCCGAGGTGCTTCAGCAGTTCACGGCCGCTGCTGACCCCTTCGAATCGGAACGGTTCGGCTGCCGTCACTGAATGGTCCAGTCGGTTGCTCCCCAGCACGTTGAAGATCTGTGCAAGCAGACGGTTGCGCAGTCGCTCAGGTTCTGGCTGCACGTTGGGGAGTCCGCGGTTGCTCCAGGTCAGCACCCCTCCCATGGCACTGATCTTCGCCAGCGTTCCAGGCGGTTTCCGTTGAACGGCAGGCAGACTTTCGCCCGTATCCGCCGTCATTGCCCACAGTGCGTCGAGGGACTGCGGCAGTGTCAGTGTCTGTCCGGTGCTGCCGGGAATCTGTCGCTGACACCAGCGATCAAGCGCATTGAGTTCCGAGGCTTTGGAGACCGCAGGCAACATGTGCTGCAGATCATCGGCAAGGGTCGCCAACAGCAGCGGGCTGACCAGGTTGTTTTCCAGCAGGCTTCCCAGTCCGCGCAGATGCTTCGGGAGGTCTGCACTGCTCCCGCGCCATCGCCGCGGAAGCATTAACAGCAACGGCATCAGCCGTTGATGGTGCAGATCGCTCAGCAGCTCCCTGAGAAACGCTTCACGACTGATGCCTTGGCGCAAGCTGCTCTGCTCCAGAGCTTCACCAAGTTCAATCAGGGGGGCAAGTGCGGTGCCGTCTTCAGCTGACTGCCCCCATGTTGAACTGAGCCTGAGCTGATCGTCTGTCATCGCTCAGGTCTCGAGGGGGTCAGGACGTTGAGGCAGCCAGGCCGGTATGGCGGATGAGTGCCGCGCTGGTCGCATCCCTGCCGCGGAAGCGTCTGTAGATCTCTGCAGGCCGCAGACTCCCACCCAGGCTGAGGATGGTGTTGCGGAATCGTTCGCCGGTGGCAGCGACATCATCATCTTTCTCCAGGCCCACCTCTTCAAAGGCGGCGAATGCATCGGCGCTGAGCACTTCCGCCCATTTGTAGGAGTAATAGCCAGCGGCGTATCCGCCGGCAAAGATGTGGCCGAATGCGCAGAGGAAACGGTCTTCCTCCACGGGCTGGAGCACGCTTGTGGTTTCAGCGATGCGGCGACGGAACTGATCCGGGCTGATCTTCTGCTCAGGTGTCCACTGGCTGTGGAGGCGCAGGTCGGTCAGGGCGAAATGGACCTGCCGCAGCGTGCCATTGCCCTGCATGAAGGTGCGACTGCTGCACAACTTCTGATAGTCGGCCTCCGGCAGAGGCTCTCCCGTCTGCCAGTGGCGGGCCATCCCCATCAGGGTGCTTCGATCCAGACACCAGTTCTCCATGAACTGACTGGGGAGTTCCACGGCGTCCCACTCCACGTTGTTGATGCCAGCGGCTTCCGGGTGCTCGACCGTGGTGAGCATGTGCTGGAGGCCATGACCGAATTCATGGAAGAGGGTCTCCACTTCCTCGAAGCTCATCAGGCTCGGCGTGTCGCCGGCGGGAGGCGTCTGATTGCAGATCAGATAAGCCACAGGCAGGGTGAGATCTCCATCGGCATTGCGCCGGCGGCTGAGGCATTCGTCCATCCAGGCACCGCCGCGCTTGCTGGCGGGACGGCTGAACGGATCCAGATAAAAGGCTGCCAGATCCTCGCCGCTGCAGTCCATCACACGGAAAAAGCGCACATCCTCATGCCAGATGGGCGCTTCGCCGTCTGCCGCCCTGATGTGAATGCTGAACAGGCGTTCGCAGAGACTGAAGAGCCCCTCGAGCACCTGGGGCAGAGGGAACCAGGGACGCAGGGCTTCCTGATCGAGGTCAAAACGTTCCCGTCTCAGCTGCTCCGCCCAGTGGCTCACATCCCAGGGAGCGAGTGAATCGGCTTCGGAAGCCCCATGGCTCAGGGCGCATTCACGCAGTTCCTGGAGTTCCTGCTGAGCCACAGGCATCGCTGAAGCCCTCAGTTCTTCCAGCAGCGATTCAACGGCTGCAACATCATCGGCCATCTTTGAGGCGAGGCTGAGTTCTGCCCAGCTGGAGTAGCCGAGCCGCGATGCCTGCTCACGCCGCAGTTGCAGGATCTCCTCGATCAGGGGTGCATTGTCGAGATCGCCGCTGCTGGCGCGGCTCACGTGCGCTTTGTAGAGCCTCTCCCGCAGTTTTCGGTCCTTGGCGTGAGTGATGACCGGGATGTAGCGCGGCATGTCCAGACCCAGACGCCAGGGGCCTTCGGCTGCGCTTGGTTCGGAACCGTCAGCTGCCTGATCACCGGCTTCCCTGGCCGCGGCAGCGAGGATCTCAAGGGCTCGCTCGGGAACGCCCCTGAGCTGAGCACGTTCATGGATCACCAGGCTCCACGTTTGCGTGGCGTCGAGCACATGGTTGCTGAAACTGGTGGAGAGGGCGGCTAATCGCTCGCTTGTTTTGTTGAAATCTTCCTGCGCATCGCCTCTCAGTCCGACGCCACGATGCTGCATCGAGAGAAGTTCAGCATCGAGGATGCGTGACTGTGTGCCGTCGAGAGTTTGAGCAGGAGCTGTTTTCAGCCTGCTCAGAGCTTCGTGCAGGACCTGGCTCTGACCGAGGCGATTGCTGAAGCGCACCACCTCTGGTTGCTGCTTCGCATGAGCTTCACGCAACTCGGGGGTGTTGCGAACTCCGCTGAGATGACTGACGACGCCCCAGCTCCAGCGGAGACGTTCCCCGAGCTGATGCAGGCTCGGCATCAGTTCGTCCCAGCTCAGGGGTGAAGGCGTGGCCAGCCGCTGCTGCAGCGATGTTTCCAGAGATTCCAGCTGTTCGTTCAGCGAACTCAGGAGTGCGGGGATGTCCTTGTTGACCTGCTCGGGGTCAATGGCCTCGAAGCGAGGCAGGCCCTCGCCGCGAAGCAGTTCTGGAGTGCTCATGGATGATCAGCCGGTGGTGAGGAGGGCACGGGCAGCAACAACTGTGTGGCTTGCAAGATCGGAGGCCAGGGCATCGGTTGATGCCTCATAGAGATCCATGGCAATGCGTGGCCAGATGCCGATCACCAGTGTCGGAACAAGCAGCAGCAGTCCGATCACCACTTCCCTGGGTCGCATGTCCTTCACGAAGGCAAGGGCAGGAATTCGTGGTCCGAAAAACACTCTCCTGCACATGGACAGCAGATAGATGGGGGTGAGAACCAGCCCGATGGCCGCCAGAACGATGGTGGTGACCCTGAAGAAGGTGGTGAAGCTTTCCTGACTGGTGATGCCGAGGAAAACAGTGATTTCGCTGATGAAGCCGCTCATGCCCGGGAGGGCCAGTGAGGCTAGTGAGCTGGCAAGGAAAAAAGCGAATGTGATCGGCAGGGCTTTGGCCAGACCTCCCATATTCGGAATCGAGAGTGTTTTGGTGCGTTCATAGAAACAGCCCGTGACGAAGAACATTGCTGCCGCGATCAGGCCGTGGCTGACCATCTGCAGCATGGCTCCACTCAGACCGAGAGCATCAACAGCGCCGATTCCGACCAGCACGAAGCCCATATGACTCACTGAGCTGCAGGCGATCCTGCGCTTCACGTTGTCCTGGGCGAAGGCATTCAGAGCGCCGTAAACGATGTTGACGATGCCCAGGATGATCAGGGCAGGTGCCAGCAGCAGATGGGCTTCGGGCAGCATCTGCACGTTGAAGCGCAGCAGTGCGTAACCGCCCATCTTGAGCAGCACTCCGGCCAGCAGCATCGAGACCGGAGCATTGGCTTCCCCATGGGCATCGGGCAGCCAGGTGTGCAGAGGGAAAATCGGCAGTTTCACACCGAAACCCACCAGGAAGCCCAGATAGCAGAGCAGCCCGAAGCTTCCACCCGGGGAGCGCCGGGCCATCTCCGTCATGTTGAGGCTGAAGCTGTCGCCAGAGTTGGCGATGGCCAGACCGCTGATCAGGATCAGCAGGGATGCCAGAGCTGTGTAGAGAATGAATTTGGTGGCCGCGTACTGACGGTTCTGACCACCCCAGATCGCAATCAGCAGATACACCGGAACCAGTTCCAGCTCCCAGGCCAGGAAGAACAGCAGGAAGTCCTGGGACAGGAAGACCAGGCCCTGCGCTGATGCCTGAACAAGCAGCAGCGCGAAATACAACCTGGATTTGTGGGTGATATTCCAGCTGGCGGCAACGGTCAGCAGCGTGACCAGACCACTGAGCACAACAAGCGGGGCCGACAGTCCATCCGCTCCAAGCGACCACTCCAGGCCGATTGCAGGCACCCAGCTGACGCGTTCAACTAGTTGAAGCTGACTGTCAAGCGGGTCGTAATGACGGCTGAACGCGACGATCATCAGACCCAGATCCGCAATCAGAACCGCAAGGGTGAGATTGCGTGGGATCGGTGAGGTTTTCTGATCCTCTCCGGGGAGAAGAGGCATCAAAAGCGCCGCAGCTGCGGGAAGCAGCACGATCAGCGAGAGCCAGGGGAACCCTGCGTCGGACCCAGCCGACAGCGGCAGGTTGGCGTCCATGGAACTCCCAGAATTGTGATTGAACTTATCAGCTCCAGGGCCTCTCCTGAGTACTTCTACCCAGATCAGCGCTCAGCCCGTCTCCCTTGGCTGCCAGTGACTGCCAGCGGTCTGAAGGCTCAGCAGCGGTGCACGACTGGCCACGCCCACGGACTCCCATGCCTTCACCATGGCCTGGCTCACGGCTGCACCGTGCTCCTCGCAGCAAAGGGCCAGGATGCTGGGGCCGGCACCGCTGATGGCGCATCCCCAGGCTCCGGCAGCCAGGGCGGCTTCCTTGACCTCCTGTCCACCCTTGATCAGTCGCCAGCGGTAGGGCTCATGCAATCTGTCGTGCATCCCGTCGGAGATCAGGTCTCCGTTGCCGGTGCGCAATCCCTGGAGCAACAGGGTGAGCGCGCCGAGGTTCACCACCGCATCGCCCACCGGAACCGCCTTGGGCATGGCACGCCGGGCTTCGCTCGTGCTCAGCCTGATGGCTGGAATCGCCACCACAGCCTTGACACTGTTCATCCATTCGCAGCGCACGACCCGCCAGCGCTGTGAGGCGGCCTTGGCAGTCATGCATAGTCCGCCCAGAAGCGATGGCACGACGTTGTCAGGATGACCTTCGATATCGATTGCCAGCTCCAGCAGTTTCTCCCGACTCAGAGGTTCTCCAACCAGGGCATTGGCTCCCACAAGCCCTGCCACGATGGCGGTGGCACTGCTGCCTAGCCCCCTTGCCGGAGGGACGGCCAGACGCACCCTTGCCTCCAGAGCCACGGGCTCTTCGCCGGCGGCTTTCCACACACGCTGAGCAGCTCTGTAAACGAGATTTTCAGCACCACCGCGCAGATGTGAGCCCTCCTGCCCTTCGATGATCAGCTCAAAACGCTCACCGTGGCCCTCGATGCGCCGCATCGTGAAGCGATTGTTGAGATCCAGGGCGGCGCCGAGGCAGTCAAAGCCCGGCCCGATGTTGGCGGTTGTGGCCGGTACATCCACCACAACGGTTTGACCTATGCGCGGCTGCGCCATCCCTGTTGCTCTACTCAGGCCAGTGTCCCACCCGACTCCTCGAGATCACGTGCCCGGCAGGCAGCACTAAACAATCCCGCTTCGGGATCAATGACCGCACGGATCGTCAATCCTTCGATCAGGGAACGAAACCGCCCTTTGGAACGCAACGGCTCCAGAAACTGCTCGGAGCTGAGGCCATCCAGGTTCTTGGGGGCGGTTCCCCCTCCGATCCACAGCCCTCCGATACAGAGTTCCTGCAGTGCCAGATCGCCGGCGACCGATCCATAGGCTCCGAGCCAGAGATTGAGTGCTTCACTTGCCAGAGGGTCACCGTCCGCGGCAGCTTTGCCGGTGAAGGACGGGAGATCCACGTAACCGGGTTGACCGGCTGGGATGGTGCGCCATGCATGGGCGTGATCACGCAGACCATGCGCAAGTCCCGTCTGACGGTTGAGCAACCAGTTCATTACATGTCCGAGTCCTGTGCCGCTGACAATGCGCTCGATGGACAACCGTTGCAGTCCGAGATCCTGTTTCAGCCATTGCGTCAGTTCCCATTCCGCATCGGTTCGCGGTGCGAATTCCCTGTGACCGCCTTCGCTCGGAATGGCAAGCCATCCACTGGCCACGGGCAGTCCGCGCGCCATGCCAAGGCCGGTTCCTGCACCGAGAATGGCCACCGGACCGTCCTCCACTCCAGCAGGTGCCGGTCTGGATCGGTCACGCCCTGTCTGCAGAACCACCTGCTGCTCGTCGCTGAAATGGGGAAGACCATGGATCAACACAGCGAAGTCATTGACCAGCTCAAGGTGTTGCAATCCCGTTGCTGCTGATAACGATGACTGACTCATCCGCCAGGGCAGGTTTGTGAGCCTTGCGCTGCCCTGATGCACAGGACCTGCCACGGCGATGCAGCTGCCGGCCGGTTTCGCCAGCTCCGCAGGCGTTTGCTCAAGAAAATGGCTGAGCATCGACTCGAGGTTTGGCCAGTCCGCTGATCTGTAGCGGTGGTTGTGCTGTTTCCTCAGCTGCCCGTCGATCTCTGCGTAAACGCACAGAAGTGTTTTTGTGCCTCCAAGATCGCCTGCCAGGAAGGTCTTGGCTGCCATGGATGCTGCTCAGGGCTGCTGCTTTCAGGCTGGAGCTGGCTGCGTCACCCGGCAACCAATTGGATCAGCCGCGCGAAAGGATGACGGAAGGTCAGGCAGTGGGTTCAAACAGATCCAGTGGGAGAGGCCCCCAGGTGGCACTTGGTTCAGTGTTGTCATTGCCGTGACCACTGATCAGGATTCCTTCCCCCAAGCCGTGTTCAATGCGCAATCTGGCGCTCAAAGTCTGTTGATTGGCTTTGAGATAAACCGGACCGGAAACCTCGGTATCCGTCATCAATTGATGAGTCGGCCAGGCCAGGTGCTGCTCCAGCTGGCGCAGCGACTGAACAGCCTGATCTGCGCTGCACGCCATGATCCCCGCGGTGAACCATCGATACAGGGTCATCTGCGCCTGAAGTTCAGAGATGATCAGATTTTTTTCGGTTGCACTGAGACATGGTGCAGTTCTCAATCGGTTCAGGTCACTCAGTCTCATGAATGCGCTGTTGCGGCGAGAGTCTCCTCAGATTTGCTGGTGTTGGCTTGATTGCAATAATCGATCAGCTCGTTGACAGGTAGTTCTCCAAGATCCCCATTCTTTCTGCTTCTGAGACTGACGGTGTTGTTTTCAACCTCTTTGGCTCCAATCACTGCCAGTACTGGGATTTTGGCTTTTTCGCCATTGCGGATCAGTTTGCCGAGGCGCTCGCCTGATTCATCAACAGTGGCTGATATGCCTTGATTCAGTAGCTTTGTCTGAATGCTTTCAGAGAAGTTTCTTGCTTCATCACTCACCGGAAGGATTCTGACCTGTTCTGGAGCAAGCCAGAAGGGAAACTCACCGGCGTAATTTTCAATCAGGATCCCAATGAAGCGCTCAAAACTACCTAGAACCGCTCTGTGGAGCATCACCGGTGTATGTCTTGACCCGTCTTCCCCGATGAAACTGGCGTCGAGTCGATCTGGCATCGAAAAATCAACCTGAATGGTTCCGCACTGCCACACTCTTCCCAGGCAGTCCTCCAGAGAGAATTCAATTTTGGGACCATAGAATGCTCCTTCCCCTGGGTAGAGCTCCCACTCAAGATTTTTGTTCTCTAGAGCATCCTGAAGTGCCTTTTCAGATTTATCCCAGACTTCATCGCTGCCAACTCTTTTATCGGGACGTGTTGACAGCTTGATGGAAATTGTGTCAAAACCAAGTGTTTTGTAGACATCAAAAACAAGGTCGATGAATTTCGATACTTCTGACTGAACTTGATCTTCTGAACAGAAGATATGTCCGTCATCCTGAACAAAGTTTCTGACTCGCATCAAGCCATGAAGTGTTCCAGATGGCTCATTTCTGTGACATGAGCCAAACTCGGACAGTCTGACTGGCAAATCTTTGTAACTGCGTAGGCCCTGATTGAAGATCTGTACATGGCACGGGCAATTCATCGGCTTCACCGCGTAATCTCTGTTCTCCGATGAAGTCGTAAACATGTCCTCCTTGAATTTGTCCCAATGTCCTGATTTTTCCCAAAGTGTTCTATCAACGATCTGAGGGGTGCTGATCTCCTGGTAGCCCGATTCTCGCAGTCTTCTTCGAATATACTGTTGTAGTTTTTGATAGATAGCCCATCCCGGGGGATGCCAGAACACCATGCCAGGTGCGTTGTCCTGGATGTGAAACAGTGAGAGTTGTTTGCCGAGGCGACGGTGATCTCTTTTCTCAGCTTCTTCGAGTTGCTTCAGGTGGGATTTGAGCTCTTTCTCCGTTCCCCAGGCAGTTCCGTAGATCCTTTGAAGCATCTGGTTGTTGGAGTCGCCTCTCCAGTAGGCGCCAGACACTTTCATTAACTTGAAATGTCGTAAGTGTCTTGTGTTGGGAACGTGTGGTCCGCGACACATGTCTGTGTATTCCTCATGGTGATAAAGCTTTATGGTTTCTCCATCAGGAATCTCTTCAACGATTTCCAGCTTGTAAGGCTCTTCTCTGGATGCAAATGCTTGTTTTGCCTGATTGCGGTTCACCACCTCCACATTGACTTCATAGTCTTTGGCAATCAGCTCTTTCATTCGCTGTTCTATTGCTTCTAAGTCTTCAGGAGTGAAAGGTTTTTCATAGGCAATATCGTAATAAAACCCGTCCTTGATGACAGGACCGATTGCCATCTGGGCGTCAGGATAAAGCTGTTTCACTGCATGCCCAACCAGGTGAGCAAAAGAGTGCCTGATAATGTCAATTCCTTCAGCATCTTTTGCTGTTAAAAGGCGCAGGTCAGCGTCTTTTTCGATCGGCATTGCCATGTCCAGTGATTCACCATCAACCACTCCTGCAACAGCTGCCTTGGCCAGTCCCGGGCCGATTGATGCCGCAACGTCTGCGATGGTGACAGGCCCCTCGAAACTTTTGGTGGTTCCGTTTGGAAGGGTGACGACTGGCATGGATGCGTGAGTCCTGAGATCTGATCTGATGGCCGCTGCGCTAGCCGGCAAGCCGCAGTCATCTTATTAGTGGAGGTACGCTCTCAATAGAACCAAATCCGTCCAACTTGACCTCTGATGCTGAAGCTGGTGACCTGCTGAGGTCACTCCTTGCTTCGCTGCTGACAGATTTCGACCACTGGTTCACCAGAGGACAGGTCATACTCGAGCAATGTCCTGACAATGTTCTTTCGTCGGACGATCGCGTCGCTCTGGCCGAACGTCTTGCTGATGGAAAGCGTTCGATTGCTGCAACCCGTTCTCTGTTGCAGGCATCATCCGAACCGGTTGCCATATCGATGAAGGCGATGGCTCCCTGGCATCAGCTCGTCATGGAGGTCTGGGCTCTTTCCGCCAGGGTTTCGCGCTCCACCGGATGAGCCCGCTGTTGATGGGGACTGATTGCTGTTGACGAGTCGGTTCTGAAGCCTGATCACCAGGAATGCCCTCAGGCGCCCTGGCGAAGCTCACTCAGATTGGTGGTGTAGAAGGCCACAAGTTCGTCATGGCTTTTCACAGGTTGTCCATAGGCGCTCCGGCCGGCATGGGTTGGGAAGGAGGCCCATTCCGGTGCAAGCCGGTTCATGGCGGCTTTGGTCAGGCCATTGCGATCAATCTCCTGCAAGGCTCCACGCTTCTTGACCAGATGCAGCGCTGCCTGGTCCTGATGCTCAGGATCGAAGCTGGGCAGCTGGAGCCTGTGGGCGACTTCCTGCCAGGTGGTTGGCAGGAACTGATAAGCCCCTGCTGCAGCGCTCGTGTAGCGCTTCACGACCACACGTTCGGGATGGCGGGAGAGGTCCTGAAACTGACCTCCTCCATAAAGAATGCGGTAGCCGAGATCCTTGCCGTCTTTCCAGGTGCCTTCGGCGTAGCGAATGGTATTCAGAAGGGCGCGGCGTTCAGGAGTGATCGCATAGTGCGCTGTCCGCTGGCCGGAGGCAGCAGCTGAGCTGATGCTTTCAGCCGTGGTGTTTGTGGAACGGTGTGGCTTCAGAGCCTGGGCAACCATCCGGTTCTGATGATTGCGTTCGCTGGAGCGTTCCGCCTGCAGGCTCTGACCCAGGGACAGCGTCAGTCCCATGCCGAGGGCGCCGAGACCAATGAGTTTTGGCGCGGCCTTCGCAATGGGGGGAATCTGTTGGGTGAATCGATGCAGCAAGCGAAAAAACTCCAAACAAAGGAGTCGCCACCCTCGTCAATGGCATGGCTTGATGGCGAGGGCCTCCAGCTCTCCCTTGACGCCTTGCAGTCGATATGCCTAAGCAGAAAAACTCAGGCAGATCTCGGCACTGGACTCGCGAGACCGGCCTGATGGCGCGCAACCCCTGGCCTCGGTGCTCTTTGATGCGCTGGAGGCCCTCATCGGGCTGGAAGTATTAGCGAATCTTTTCGATTTGTCCAGGATTAATCAGCTGGCGCCGAGAAATCCCATCGCTTCCCGTGTTCGTCTCACTGTGGAGTCCGCGACAGAGCTCGCGCGCTCGCGTCCCTGCTGGAGGACCATCTCCAGCTGAGCACGGTCATCCATCAGCAGGCGGTAACGCTCCTGAATCGGTTCGAGAGCGGCAATGGTGGCTTCCGTCAGCAGGGGTTTGAACTGGCCCCAGCCCATTTCGGAGCATTCGCGGGCCACAGCATCGCGACCCTTGCCGCTGAGAATGGCGTAGAGCCCGAGCAGGTTGTCGGTTTCAGGACGATCGGCATTGTCAAATTCAAGGCCACGCTCAGGGTCTGTCTTGGCCCGTTTGATCTTCTTGGCAATCAGCTCCGGTGGATCCAGCAGGGTGATGCGGCTTCCTTCATTGGGATCGCTCTTGCTCATCTTGCTGCGGCCATCCGTGAGGCTCATCACCCTTGCACCCTCTTTGAGGATCAATGGTTTTGGAACCTTGAGCACGGAGGTCTCAGCGTTGCCGAAGCGTGCATTGATGCGCTGCTGAGCGATGTCGCGGGCCAGTTCCAGGTGTTGCTTCTGGTCTTCACCCACAGGAACCAGGTCAGCGTCATATAAAAGGATGTCGGCCGCCATCAGCACGGGGTAGTCGAGCAGGCCGACGGAAACGTTGTCTCCTTGCTTCACCGCCTTCTCCTTGAATTGGATCATGCGCTCCAGCCAGTTCAGAGGGGTGACGCAGTTCAACAGCCAGCAGAGCTCGCTGTGGGCAACCACCTGGCTCTGAACGAAAACTGTTGAACGCTCAGGATCCAGTCCGCAGGCCAGGTACAGCGCTGCGGTGCTGAGGGTGTCCCGGGCCAGTCGATCGGGATCATGGGGAACCGTGATGGCATGCAGGTCCACGACACAGAAAAAGGTGTCGTGATCCTTCTGCAGATCAACCCAGTTCCGGATCGCTCCCAGCCAGTTGCCCAGATGAAGGGCGCCCGTTGGCTGGACACCCGAAAGAACACGAGGCAGCCCCATCAATCAGGCCTCTGCAGAGCTGTCCTGGTTTGCACTGTCGTCTCCTGCCGGTTGTTCAGGAGTTGCTTCCGCTTCCGCAGCTGCTGCTGTTTCGGCGGTCTCTTCAGGCTCGGGTTCCGGAGCGGGAGGCTGGGGCTTCGCAGGGCGAGCGAAGGGGTCCGGCCTTGATCCGCGACCAACCTCGCCACGGCCGTCTCGGCGCCCTCCACGGCCATCATCGCGCCGACCACCTCCACGATTGTTCTGATTGCCCTGGGCGCGTTGCGCAGCCACCAGTTCCTCCAGCTTCCCCTCTTCAAGCATCTGGCCGAGCGTGCGCACGGCGAAGCCGAGCACGGCCACGGTTGAGCGGAGATTCAGGGCCTCCTGAAGAGCTCGTGCAGAGCGCATCTCGTTGTCGCTGAGTCTGATTCTGAAGCCACCGCCCTCACGGTTGCCCTGGCCGCGTCCTCCGCGGCCTCCACGACCGCCGTCGCGGCCGTTGTCACCCTGTCCGCCCTGATGGCGGGAATCGCTGTAGGAATCAGTCATGGCCTGGGGCCTGGAGTCAGGCGCAAGTGTGACGCATCACCGCCCTTCTGACAGTGACCTGAACGGTTGCAAACAGCTTTGCTCCGATCGCCTGCGTTCGATATCGGCTGCTCACTGCACCCACCTGCCTGTTGAGGCGGCCAGACAGAACTGACTTGTTGATCGATTGCAGGCTGAGGATTCTCCGGGCTGTATCAATGGAGGTGAGCTAAGAAGGCCAGATCTGAAGTTTCCCAGTGCAGTTCCCGGTCCAGTTGATCCCCTCCCTGTCGAAGGGTGATGGAACCATGACGTCGGGTTTGATCAGGCGAGCACTGCTGTCTGTCGGTGTGATCGGAACCGGTCAGTGGCTGTTGTCGGATGTGATGCATATCCCGGGAGGAGGACTGGGTGTTGCAGCAGCAGCAGGCCTTTGGTGGTTGTCCAGGCCCGCGAAGCAACCCAGCTTTCGCGAACCGGCATCCCTGAAAGGCTGGATCCAGCGCTGTGAGGAGGTGCTGAGTCAGTTCGAGCAGCTTGAGGCGGAGCTGGGACTGCAGGGTTTGCACACCCCGCGGGAAAAGGAGCTGCGGCGAATCGAAGACTTTGATGCGCCGCTCAGTCTTGGTGTTGTGGCGACCGAGGGATCAGGTTTGCCCTCCACTGTTCATCTGCAGCAAGCGTTGGCGGGGGTGAGCTCGCTTGATCTCTGTCTCGCCAACCCGCTGCCGGTGACCTCCAGGTCCTGGAGCTGGCCCGATGATCTGCAGGAGCTTGATGTGTTGATGCACGTGCTGAGCCTGCCTCTGCGTGCTGCAGATCTGCTCTGGTTGGATCAGCTGCCTGCGGATCGTCCGGTCTGGCTGCTGCTGCGATCCTCATCAGACCTTACGGCCGAGGACCATCTCGAGGCTTTGTGCTGTCAATTGCCGGAGCGCTGGCATCAGTTCCTGCTTCCCTGGTCCGGTGAAGCTCTGGAGCTGCGTGGTGTGCTCCAGCCGGTCCGGCAACAGCTGATGCGTTCGCAGCGGGTGCGACAGGGCACGCGTCAACGTCTGCTCAGCAGCCTTCACCGGCGTTGGCAAGCCGAGCTTGAAACGCTGCGAAGGGAGAGATTCCGCCTGTTGCTGCAGCGCAGTCAGTGGATTGTGGCTGGGGTTGTGATGGCATCACCGGTTCCCTCTGTTGATCTGTTGGCGGTTGCGGTGGGCAATGGTCTGATGGTGAAGGAGATGGCCACGATCTGGGGATGTTCCTGGAGTGCCGAGGTGCTGCAGGTGGTGGCCAGGCAACTGGGCAGTGCCGCCCTGGCTCAGGGTGTTGTGGAGTTGAGCGGCCAGGCCCTGCTTGGACTGGCCAAGCTTGATGGGGCTAGCTGGATCGCCGCAGGTGCCATGCAGGGGTTGAGTGCCGCTTACCTCACCCGCGTGGTGGGCGTTTCCATGGCCGACTGGATGGCTCTGAATGCCGGCGTCGCTGAGCCCGATCTGGAGGAGCTCAAGCGACAGGCTCCATTGCTGGTGGCGCGTGCTGCGGAGCAGGAGCGACTCAACCTCCCCGGGTTTGCTCAGCAGGCCCGTGAATGGATTCAGGACCGCAACAGTTGCACACCCGCATGATCGGGCTGAGATCAGCTGACGCACGCCCTTCCGCTTCATCTTTCTTCATGAAGTGTTCATGAAGTCGTCATGAATCAATGCTGCGAGTTGACTCGAATGATGTGAATAAGAGGTCAAAAGTCGACATTTCCATAGCCTTGAAACGAATCTTTGCCGACCGATTGGAAGGCTGATTCATCTCCGTTCTCTTTCCTTTCATGGCTACTGCAATCCGCAGCGGACGCCGCGGCAGCTGGGAAAATTTCTGTCAGTGGGTCACCGACACCAACAACCGCATTTATGTGGGTTGGTTCGGTGTGCTGATGATTCCCTGTCTGCTCGCAGCCACCGTCTGCTTCATCATCGCCTTCATCGCCGCTCCCGCGGTTGACATTGACGGCATCCGTGAGCCCGTCGCCGGCTCCCTGATCTACGGCAACAACATCATCTCCGGTGCTGTTGTGCCTTCTTCGAACGCCATCGGCCTTCACTTCTATCCCATCTGGGAAG
>PVBE010815831.1_pt1 | contig 20550 bp, 21 predicted proteins | sample 1631181 | NCBI WGS metagenome assembly PVBE01 (sample SAMN08397723, study PRJNA350692) | Marine metagenome, whole genome shotgun sequencing project. | isolation source: water | place: Pacific Ocean | collected 2012-04 | reverse complement strand
GATGCTTTTGCTAGATTGTAGCAAAGGTTGTAATCTCCTATCTTGGAGCTGGATTGAGCGTTGCCTGCGCTGTGCTCATTTACCAGATGCGTTGAGGCGTATGGTTATGTCGATGTTAAGATGCGAAGCTCGCCTTGTCATGCGCGGTGTGGAGTATGGCGGGGCGCGTTTTCGTGCAGGTCTGCCGCGGTGTTCAGGCATTGCACGATCACTCGTTGATCCACTTCGACCTCAAGCCAGCCAACATCTTCCTCAAGGGAGACATCGCGCGTGTTGGCGACTACGGGCTCTCCAAGCTCGTCTGCGAGTCGCGCATGTCGCTGTCGTTCGGCCGTGGCACGCCGTACTACATGGCGCCGGAGATGTTGCAGCGCCGCGGCGACCATCGCTCCGATCTCTATAGCCTCGGTGTGATTCTCTATGAGTGCTTGGCCGGCAAAGTGCCGTTCGAGGGCGCCAGTGAGTGGGAGGTACTCAAGGGCCACGAGGAGCGGGCAGTCAGCTACCCGGCTACGGTGTCGGGCCACTACCGTGTGGTGCTCGAAAGGCTGCTCGCCAAGGACCCCGACGAGCGCTACCAATCGGTCGGTGAACTGCTGACGGCCTTGCGCTCGCCGGGCCGCCTCGGCGAATCGATTGTGCTCGAGTACGGTGCGCGCCTCGGGGGCAAGGCGACACCCATGGCTGCGACACCGGTTGAGGCCGCACCGCAGCGGGAAAGGCCGACGGTCGCCGGCGAGGGGACCGGAGTTGTGGGTGGCCTCGTCGGCGGGGTTCTGCGCGTGCTCGTGGTCGCGCTGCTGGTGCCGGCGCGTGTGCTGGGCATCGGTCTAGGCCGCGGCCTCCAGCTTGGTGTGGCGGTACCGATTGCCATTCTTCATTTCGTTGGCAAACTCTCGCTCATCGCGCTCGGGGGTATCATGCTATTTCTCTTCGCGGTGGCGATTTTTGGACTGTTCGCTGGCTGAAGCCGTGCTGGCGTGGCACGTATGGAAGACTTCTCTATTGCCAAGCTGCAAGCCCTCGATGAAGTCGAGTGGCAGCGTCTGGAGGAAGAGTACTTTCCCCGGATCTACTTCTACGTGAAGAAGCAGATCCAGGAGCACCAGACAGCCGAGGATCTGACGCAGGAGACCTTCCTTGGTGGCGTGCGCGGTATCCAGAACTTCGACGAGGTCTACACGATCGAGCAGTACCTGTTCGGCATCGCTCGCAACCGCGTCGTCGATCATTTTCGCAAGCGGCGCCCGATTCCGATCTCCGAGAAGGAGGACTCGAGCGCGTCACGCAGCTACCTGGGCTTGGAGCGGATGGCGTCCGATCGCCGGCCTCCGGACGAGAGTGCCGTCGCGTTCGAGCAGGTCATGACCAAGCGGCGTGCGCTCGCCGCCATCCTGCGCGAGTACGTTGCCGAGCTGTGGGAAGCCGAGGAATACGAGAAGCTCAAGATCCTCGAGTTCCTGTTCGCGCTCAGCGGCCGCAACAAGGAAGCGATGCAACGTTTCGATGTTCGCGACGAGAAGGCGGTGGCCGGCATCAAGTTCCGGGCGATCGAACGGTTGCGTGCGTTGGCGCGCCAGCGGGATCCCGGCCATGACCTCTTCGAAGGCCTCTGGGCCCCTGGAGCGCGCTGATGTCAGACGACGCCCCAGTCACCGATCAGGACCGCGACCGGGTCGAGGTCTATGCCATGACGGTCGGTGAGGTCTGGCGGGAGGCGCGGGTCAGTTGCCCGCACCGTGACCTGCTGCGAGCCTGGCGTGAGGGCGGCATCAAAGGTGGCGCCGCGGAGTACTTGGATTTTCACGTAAGCCAAGCTCAGTGCCCGTACTGTCAGGCCAACCTCGACGACTTCGACCGCGATGACGCCGCGGCGACGAGCCAGGACCTCGAAGGCCTACGTGACCGCCTGCTGTCATCGACGATGAGCATCCTCCGCGAGAAGCAGAAGGACGACTGAGCAGACCAAAGCTCGTGCTCTTCGGGCACTCGCCTTGCGCCGTCGACGTCCACGGTGGTTCCCAGTGCATTCCGTGGTCGCGCTCGGCGAGTGTCCCGTCCTCTCAAAATACTTGCCCACCGAAATATCTACCCGGCTGGCCCGAAGCGTCCTCTGTAGCTCAGTCAAAACGACATCCAGTCAAAACGACATTGGAGGACCGATGGTCTGTAGGAAACTCGTCAAGTGGACCCTCTTGGGAACGATCGTGGTCGGGGGCGCCGGCTACTTGATGTTCGGCAGCAAGCTGCCGAGCTATGTCTCGACCGCATTCGGCGACATGCGACATGCCGTGAAGAGCAGCGTGCCGATGGAGTTCGAGCTCAAGCGGGCGCGGACGCTGATCCAGAAGATCGACCCTGAGATAAAGGAGGCGCGTCGTGACGTGGCGCGGGCGGAAGTCGAGCTCGACAACAACAAGAGTGAGATCCGTCGGCTCGACGCAACGGTCGCCAAGGCGCGGGTCAAGATGCAGCGCCACCGCCAGTATCTCGCAGGCGAAGGTGAGGCAGTGCCGGTCTTCGACTCGGACAGCGAGTACGGAACCGTCGCCGTGCAGCGCGAGCTGTGCCGGACGTTCGACATGTACAAGAACCAGTCCTCGCTGCTCACGAGCAAGAAGGCCCTGCAGAAGCGCCAGCAGCAGATCCTCAAGGCCTCACGCACCAAGCTCATCGCCGTCCGCGCGGAGCGCAACAAGCTGATGGACATGGTCGCCACCCTCGATGCGCGCAAGCGCCAGCAGGACGCGATGGCCGCCAACCTCCAGAAGTTCGACCTGGATACCTCGGCCCTGTCGCAGGCCAAGAAGACCATCGCCGACATCAAGAAGCGGCTCGATGTCAGCCAGAAGATCATCCAGGAGGAGCTCTTCCTGACGCACGGCGTCACCGTCACCGAGCCCGCCGACGAGGACAAGCGCGACATCCTCGGCGAGATGGAGGACTACTTCAGTGGCAACGACACCCGCACTTCCAAGGTGTCGACTCTGAACGGTAAATAGCAGACCGCGACTGAGCTCGCTGTGCGGGCTAGTCTGGGGCCATGACGGCTCCGGCAGCCGGCGCTTGGAAGACCCCGGGAACCCTCGCTCTGATAGCGGTGGGGGTCCTGGGGATCTTCATGTACCTCGTGCCGGCCGGGTCATATCCGGTCGGCTTCGACGTGTTCTGGAACTTGCACGTCGCCCGCACCTGGGCCGAGACCGGTTTTCCCGCGGCGCTGCCGGAAGCCGGCTTCACGCAACTCGCCCGGGCCTACGCCGATCGCCAGCTCGGCTTCCATGCCCTGCTCGCGCTGAGTGGCGGCGCTGCCCTCGATACCTCGCTCGTGCCGCCGTTCGTTTGGGGCCTCGCGTTGGCGCAAGTGTTCGTGGTGTTCGGTTGCATGCGTTGGCTCGCGCCGCGCGCATCCGTCCTCTGGTTGTTGCTGCTGCCCGCGTTGAGCTCGACCTGGATCTTCCGGCTCACGGCGTGTCGCGACATGTCGCTCGCCGTCTTGGTGTTGCTCGCTCTGGTGTCGGCCCTGGCGCGGCCGGGGGCGCCGAGCGGACGTCGGTGTGTCGTCGTCGCTGCGCTGGCCTGTGTCTTCGGCTACATACACGGGGCGTTCGTGCTGCCGCTCGCGCTCGCCCTGGCTACCGCGCTGGGGCGCCGCATTGCTGGCGAGTCGTTCGGTTGGCGCTCAGTCTGGGCGGTGGCGGTCGGGATGGTCCCGGCCTTGGTGTTGCGGCCGGACTTCCCGCACAACATCGAGCTGTTGCTGACCCTCAACGTGCGCATGCCGTTGGGTGCTCTGTCTGGCGAGCTGCCGATCCAGCCGGTCGAGTTCGCGGCGCGCAGTCTCGGTCACGTGTTAGGCACTAGCGCTTGGCTCTTGGCGTTGGCTGTTGTTCTCATGTGGCAGCTCGTCAAAGACCCGCCAGCCCGGTCGATCACGTTGGTTGCAGTCTTGTTGTGTGTCGGATCCCTGTTCGGGAGCCGCTTGATCGAGCTCGCCGTACCCTTCGCGGTGCTCGCGATAGGCGTTAGTCGCCCGCGCATCCCGGCCCCAGTTGGGGTCGCAGTCGTGGTCGCGCTTGCGTGCTTTGGCTGGGTCGTGCTTCGTCAGGTGCCTCTGGCCGAACGCAGCGTCGCGGCGTCACGCTACTCGGATCTCGAAGCGGTTGGCAGTTGGCTCGACGAGAACGGCAAGAAAGGCGACGTGGTCTTCGTGACGGACTGGGCCGTGTCGTCACCCTTGGCCTGGTGGACGCGCGACCGAGATCTGGTCTTCACCGGAATGACCGATCCGAGCCTCATGTGGGTGGAGGATCGCCGCCGCTTCGATGCTTGGTGGGCCATCAAGACGGCTCGTGACCCCGATCCTGTCGCAACGCTGCGCCAGCTCTTCGGCGCACGCTTCGTTGTCGTCGAGGGATCCGATCACGCGCCGCAAGGTCGAACCGGTGAGACATCGACCTATCTGTGGAAGGCGCTCGGCGTCGCCCATCGAGCGGGACTGTCGATTGCATCAGCCGATATTGGGCGCTTCAAGTGCTACCGGCTTGGCCCCTAGGCTTTTCCTTTGCCCGCCCCCACGGGCGGACCTATCTTTCCGCGACTACGTGACTTACTGCGACTCATGATCCTGGTACTGAAGCGCGGCGTGGCCGGTCCCGAGCGGACCAGCCTGCAGGAGCTGGCCGTTCGTGCTGGCCGGGTGTGTCGTTTCGTACCCGCTTCCGACGACGCCGTGGTCGCGATTCTCGATGGAGGCCGGGACAGGCCCGATCCCGACCTTGCTGCTCGCGCGCGTCTGTGGCCCGGCGTCATGGCCGTTGTCGAACCGGGCGAGGAGCTGCCCCTGACCCGCGCCGCGGTCGGTGCGTTCGCGGTTGCGCCACGACATGGCAGGCCGGTCACCTTCGGTCCGCGAGACTTCGTCTGGATTGCCGGCCCGTGCTCGGTCGAGGATCCCACGATGCTTGGCGAGGTCGCGACCGCCGTTGCGGCGGCAGGTGCGACGATGCTCCGCGGCGGCGCCTACAAGCCGCGGACGTCTCCCTACTCGTTCGCCGGCCACGGGCGAGAAGGTCTGCTTCTGCTCGAGCGCGTGGCGCAGGACGTCGGCTTGCCCGTGGTCAGTGAAGTGCTCGACGTGCGCGATGTCGATTTCGTTGCCCAGCACGTCGACATGCTGCAGGTAGGTGCGCGCAACATGCAGAACTTCCCGCTGCTCAGTGAGGTTGGTGCGTGCGGACGTCCGGTGTTGCTCAAGCGCGGGCCGGCTTCGACTCTGGACGAGTTGCTTGCCGCGGCGGAATACGTGCTTCACGCGGGGTGCACCAGCCTGGCGCTGTGCGAACGCGGCGTGCGTGGCTTCGATCCGAACCGGCGCAACGTCCTTGATCTTTCGATCGTGCCGGCGCTTCGAGAGCGCACGAACCTGCCGGTCATCGTCGATCCGTCGCATGCCACCGGCTGTCGCTCATTGGTCCTGCCGATGGCAAAGGCTGCCGTCGCTGCGGGGGCTGACGGAGTCATGGTCGAAGTTCACTCCAGACCGACCGAGGCTCTGTCCGATCCAACCCAGGCGTTGCTTCCGGCCGATCTGGATGAGCTCGGCACGGCTCTGCGCGCGCTGGTCCGCCTCGAGCAGAGAGCGTTGGCCAGTGTGCAGGAGGCCGTGACTCCAGATGCGTCCGTGCGACGCGAGCCCGCCGCACATGATCGAGAACGAACGACGTGACCGACCTGGAAGCCAACAGAGGTAGGCCAAGGAAGCCCTACCTCGCCGCGAACTGGAAGATGAACCTGGATCGCGCCCGGGCCTTGGATCTCACCAAGACCCTCAAGGCTCGATTGGGCGATGGAGACGACCGTGAGGTCGCGATCTTCGCACCCGCCGTCTACCTCGCGGACGTTGCGGCAGTTTCGCAGGGATCGCCGGTGGGCCTGGGTGCACAGAACATGCACTGGGAGGCTGCGGGCGCGTTCACCGGCGAGACGTCGGCGGCGATGCTGCGTGACATCGGTGTCGACCGTGCCCTGGTCGGCCACTCCGAGCGCCGCAATGTGTTCTTCGAAAAGGACGAGTGGATGGGACGCAAGGTCCGCGTTGCGCTCGACCACAACATCCTGCCGATGCTGTGCATCGGCGAGAAGCTCGAAGAACGTAAGAGGGGCCAAGTCGAGGAGGTCCTCGACCGCCAGCTGCGCACCGGCCTCGATTGGGTTGAGCCCGACGAGTGCTACCGGATCACGATTGCCTACGAGCCGATCTGGGCCATCGGCACCGGCGAAGTGGCGACGCCTGACCAAGCTCAGGCCGTGCACCTCTACGTCCGTTCCTGGATCCAGGACAAGTTCGGCCCGGTCGTCGCCGACGTCATCCGCGTCCTCTACGGCGGCTCCGTCAAGCCGGACAACATCCGCGACCTCATGGCCTGCCCCGACGTCGATGGCGTCCTGGTGGGTGGAGCCAGCCTGCAGGCGGAGACCTTCCTGCCGATTGTCGAGTTCGATTCCTAGCGGCAGCGTACCGGGCTTGCTCTGCCTCCCTGCCCGGACTATCGTTTTCGCCCGTTTCGGAGCATCGAGCATCGTGGTCCTGATCATCCCCGTCCTCTGGCTGTTGTTTGGGCTGAGTGCCCTGCTGCTCATCGTGGTAGTGCTCCTCCAGGAGCCCAAGGGGGGCGGTTTGGCCGAGGCGTTCGGCGGGATGGGGGCCCAGACGTTTGGCGTCAAGTCGGGTGGAATCAACCGCTTCACGTTCATCGTGTTCACCGTGTTCATCCTCTCGGCAACGCTGATTCACGTGCTCCGCAAGACTGGCGGATGACCACAGGCTCGCCGATCCGGAGCATGACCGGGTTCGGCGGCGCGGCGGCCGAGGATGGGGGTTGGCGAATCGGCGTCGAGATCCGATCGGTCAACCATCGTGGATTGCAGTGGAAGGGCAACTTCCCGCCGTTCCTGCAGGCGCTTGAGGGCGTCGCCGACGGGATCCTGCGCGCCCGGATCGCTCGTGGCAGTGTCAACGTTCGGGTCGTCTGCTTGGCGACGGCCGCCGCGCCGCAAGTGCGCTTCGACGCCGATCTCGCGCGCGCCTACGCCAAGCAGTTGGACGATCTTGCCCAACAGGTCGGCCTTCCCGCCTCGACCCGCCTCGAGACGTTGCTGGCGCTTCCTGGTGTCTCCATGCCTGCTGAGGCAGAGCCGGGTGCCAGCGAGCTATGCCAGCTCTTCGAGCGCGTTCTCGGGGAGGCACTGGATGCACTGGACGCTGCGCGCGAACGTGAGGGCGCTGCGTTGCGGACAGAGCTGGATGGTCGCATCAACGAACTCGAGAACCTGCTCGCCAGCATCGAGACGCGCTGGCCATCGATCGTCGATGAGTATCGTGCGCGGCTCGAGCGGCGGGTGATGGACTTCCTTGCCGAGCAGGGGCGCGTCGTGGACGAAGTCGACGTGCTGCGCGAGGTCGCCATTTGGGCTGATCGGACCGACGTGGCCGAAGAGACTGTGCGTTTCCGGACGCACCTCGAAGAAGTGCGCCGTCTGCTCGTGGATGCGGGCAACGTCGGGCGCCCGCTAGAGTTCCTCGGCCAGGAGCTCTTGCGCGAAGCGAATACGATCGCGTCGAAAGCGGCGGACGCCGATGTCGCGCACGCCGTCGTCGCGATGAAGACCGCGCTCGACCGTGTCAAAGAGCAAGCGCAGAACCTCGAATGAGTGCCGACGCCGTCTCGCCTGGTCGCCTCGTGGTCGTGTCCGGTCCCTCGGGTTCGGGCAAGACGAGCATCTGCAAGGCGCTGGTCGAGGATCCGCGGGTGCTCTTCTCTGTGTCGGCGACGACGCGAGGCAAGCGCGCTGGTGAAGTCGATGGGCGTGACTACTGGTTTCTGTCCGAGAGCGAGTTCGAGGAGCGTGTCAGCGCCGGCGAGTTTCTCGAACACGCGCGCTACAACGGCAACCGCTACGGGACGCTGGAGAAACCGGTCAGGGACACGATCGCCAGCGGACGTATCGTCATTCTCGAGATCGAGGTCCAAGGCACCCGGCTCTTGCGCGACAACGGCGTGGAAGCGCTCTACGTTTTCATCATGCCTCCCTCCCTCGAAGAGCTTGAGCGACGGTTGCGCGGCCGTCAGACCGAGGATGAAGACACGATCGAAGGCCGCCTCGAGATCGCCCGCTGCGAGATGGACATGTCGCACCTATATGATCACGTCGTGATCAACAAGGATCTGGAATCCACGATCGAGGCGGTGCGCCGACTCGTGGGGTTTGAGGGCTAACAATGACGTTGCGCGAAATTTTCCTGGGCGTTGGCGGTGGTGCTGCCGTGTTCAAGGCGGTCGCACTCGCCAGCCAGCTGCGCCAGCGGGATCTCGAGGTGCGAGTGCTCATGACTGAAGCGGCGTGCGCCTTCGTCAAACCGCTGAGCTTCGCGGCCGTCACCGGGAGTCAAGTCACGACGGATACTCGAGCGGTGGATCCGGACGGCATCGCCACGCACCTGAAGCCAGCAATGGCCGCGGCGTTCATCGTCGTGCCGGCGACCGCCGATCTGATCGCGCGCTTGGCGCTCGGCCTGGCCGGCGATGCGGTGTCGCTAGGCGCCCTGTCGGCTCCGGAGCTGCGCTTCTTCTGCCCCAGCATGAACGATCGCATGTGGAACAATCCGCTCGTGCAGGCGAACGTGCAGAGGCTCGAGGGCGCGGGCTGGCAACGAATCGGTCCAGACTTTGGCCAACTGGCCGAGGGTTACGAGGGGGACGGCCGCATGAGCGAACCGGAGCGCATTCTCGAGGTAGTGGTCGCCGCCCTGGGATAGCGCGCCGCGCGAAGTGTGCCGGTTTCAGGTCGTGAGGAAACGTTCCGCTTCCAATGCCGCCATGCAACCCGTGCCGGCCGCCGTCACGGCTTGGCGATAGACGTGGTCCTGGCAATCCCCGCACGCGAAGACGCCGGGGATCTGCGTCGCCGAGCTGTCGGGCTTCGTGATGATGTAGCCGCTGTCATCGAGATCGAGCCAGTCGCGGAATAGGGCGGTGTTAGGCGTGTGGCCGATGGCCAGGAACAAGCCGCCGGTTGCTTGATCGAACTCACGGTCGGTCTTGTTGTCGTAGAGGCGCAACCCGGTGACCTTGCCCTCGGACACGTCGTAGACGTCGCGCACGTCCGTGTTCCACTGTATGTCGATCTTCGGGTTGTCGAACGCGCGCTGCTGCATGATCTTGCTCGCGCGGAGCTGGTCGCGACGCACCAGCATGTGCACCTTGGTTGCGTAGCGCGTCAGGAAGGTCGCTTCTTCACAAGCCGAGTCGCCGCCGCCGACGACGCAGACGTCCTTCTCCTGGAAGAAGAAGCCGTCGCATGTTGCGCAGGCGCTGACACCGCGGCCTTGCAGTTTGGTCTCGTTCTCGAGCCCTAGATAGTTGGCAGAAGCGCCGGTCGAGATGATCAACGTCTTGCACACGAACTCATTGTCGAGGTTGGTGCGCACCTTGAATGGTGGCCCGTTGAGGTCGACCTCAGTTCCGGTCTCGGACACCACTCGAGTGTCGAAGCGTGTCGCCTGCTTCTTGAAGAGCTCCATCATCTCGGGGCCTTGCACCCCGTCGGGAAAGCCCGGGTAGTTCTCGACATCCGTCGTGATCGTGAGCTGGCCGCCAGGCTGCATGCCTTCAAGGAGCACCGGCGCCAGATTTGCTCGCCCCGCGTAGATCGCGGCGGTCCAGCCGGCTGGACCGGATCCGAGGATGAGCGCGTCGTGGACTTCCTGCATGGTTGGCATTCTGGCGTCTGGGCGTCAGGCGCAGAAGACCCTGGTTGCCAACTCGCCAGCCGCGTGGAGTGCCGCCAACTCTGTGAAGCCGCCGATCGGTTCGTCATCGATCACGATCAGGGGCGCGGTGCGGTGCCCCGCGAGGATCTTTGCCGTGACGTTTCGCCGGTCTGGATGGTCGGTGAGGTCTGTCAGTTCATACTCGATACCGACCTGATCGAGCAGCGCCCGCGCGTCGATGCAGAAGGGGCACCATTCGACCGAATACACCTGAACGTGTGCCGTCTGCTGCTTCATCTAGGCGCAGGGATGCGCCGCCGTGCCCTCGACTTCAAGGCTGCGCGGCGTTGGGCCGTGGTCAGTGGCATGGGCACGAAGCGCGGCTTGGATGGTCCGGGGAGGGTTGTCTCGAGCAGGTTGGCCCCCGCGGTCTCGACCAGATCGATGCGCCAATGGCCGTCTTCGCGCACGACCACGAAGGTGCCCTCGGAAAACTGAGCGTCCGGGTGGGGGTCCCGCACGTCGAGTTCGACCCGGGAAGCGTAGGGCTGGCGGCGACGAACGACCTCGAGCGGGGCCGTACCCTTGGTGTCTGGCAGCTTTGCCACGAAACGACGCGAAGCCGATGTCACACAGGCACGGGCGGCCTTGCTGTCTCGCTGGGCAATCGCCTGTCGAAAACGGGCCAGGCATTCCGCCGCCGGGTCATCGCCGGCGCATGCTCCCAGTGCGAGTAGAAGGAGGATCGGCTTGCTGCTGGTCATGTTGCTGCGATCGACGCGACTGGCCCGACGCTGTAGCCGTCGGGCAAACTTCCCACGTGGATCGTATGCCTGTCAGGCCCCGATCGGTTAGCCCTCTAGCAGGCGGCGCGCTTGAGTCGCCGGGTCGACGGCATCCGTGATGTGGCGGAAGACTGCCTCGAGCGAGGGCTGGTCCAGGAGTTCCTCAAGGCTGCCCACGGTCACGAGGCGGCCGGCTGTCAGGATGGCGATGCGATCGGCGACTTTCTCGACGATGTCGAGCAGGTGTGAGCAGTAGAGGATGGCACGGCCGCGCGAGGTCTCGAGGGCGAGCAGCTCTTTGGCGAGTTGGGTGGTTTCCGCGTCGAGGCCGGCCAACGGCTCGTCGAGGACGAGCACCTGCGGGTCGGGCAGAAGCGCGGCAGCGAGGACGACCTTCTGGCGCATGCCCTTCGAGAAAGCGGTGACCGGTTCGTGGGCCCGGTCGCCGATGCCGAGCACGTCGAGCATGTGGCCGCCGCGTGCCTCGATGGCGTCATCGCCGATGCCATGCAGGCGCCCTTTCAGCAGCAGTGTCTCCATCGGCGTCAGCGCCTCGTAGAGGCTGGCCTGCTCGGGCACGTAGCCGATCGCCGCCTTCGCCTGCTGCGCTTGCCGGGCGACGTCATGGCCAGCGATGTGGATGGTGCCGTGTTGTGGCGTTTGGATACCGACCACGCAGCGCACGGTCGAACTCTTGCCGGAGCCGTTCGGCCCGAGCAGGGCCAGGACTTCCCCGGCGGCCACCTCGAAGGACAGCCCGTCGACGGCCGTATCGTCGCCGTAGCGCACGGTCAGGTCGCGGACATCGATGCCTTGTGAGGCTTGTGTTTCGGGGCTAGAACTCACGCACCGTGCAGTTTGGCGTGCGGCCCCAGGAGAATCACAGTGGAAACCGTCGAGCGTCGTCGGACCAAGGAGGTCACGATCGGCTCGGTCAAGATCGGGGCTGAGCACCCGATCGCCGTCCAGTCCATGACGACGACGCGGACCGAGGACGTCGCCGCCACCCTGACCGAAATCCACGCCTTGGAAGCGGCCGGCGTCGAGATGATCCGCGTTGCGGTTCCGTTCGAGGAGAGCGCGCGCGTGCTCCCGGACTTGAAGCGCGAGATGACCGTGCCACTGGTCGCGGACATCCACTTCGACGCCCGGATGGCGATCTTGGCCATGGAGGCCGGTGTCGAGAAGATCCGTCTCAACCCCGGCAACATCAGCCAGCAGAAGCGGGTCGAGCGCATCGTCGCCATGGCGAAGGAGCGAGGCATCCCAATCCGCATCGGCGTCAACTCCGGCTCCGTGGAAGCGCAGTTCCTGCACAAGTACGGGTCGCCCACGCCGGCGGCGATGGTCGAGAGCGCGCTACGGCACATCGGCATCCTTGAGGACATGGACTTTCACGACATTGTCTTGTCGCTCAAGTCCACCGATACGCTGGCCGCGGTGCGCGCCTACCGTCTCGCTTCCGAGCGGTTGCCGTATCCGCTGCACCTTGGCATCACCGAAGCCGGCCAGCCCGGCTACGGAGAGCTCAAGAGCGCGGCCGGTCTCGGGGGGCTGTTGCTCGACGGCATCGGTGACACGGTCCGCGTTTCTCTGAGCGGGGATAGCACGCTCGAGGTCAAAGCCGCGTTCGACATCCTCAAGGCCACCGGCCGGCGCATCCTCGATCCGGAAGTCGTTGCGTGTCCATCGTGCGGCCGCATCGAGATCGATTTGTTCCCGCTGGTCAAGCAGGTCGAGGAATACGCCAAGACCCTCGGTGACGTGCCGATTCGCATCTCGGTGCTCGGTTGCCCGGTCAACGGTCCGGGCGAGGCGCGCGAGGCCGACATCGGTGTTGCCGGCGGTCGCCAGCAGGGCTTCATCTACCGGCGCGGCGTGCAGGTGCGCAAGGTCAAGGAGCACGAACTCCTGCCGGCGATGAAGGAAGAGGTGCAGAAGTTCCTCGCCGATCCGGCCAACGACACCGAGATCAGCGGTGCGGGGATCAAGGCCGTTTAGTAGCCCGGATTACTAGCCCAGAGCCATTTCTCCATGCCCTGGAGGATCGTCTCCCAGCGATAGTATTCTTCGACACGTTGTCGCGCCGCTTGGCCTAACGCGCGCGCGCGTTCGGTATCGGCGAACAGCGCGATCACGGCATCACGTGTCGCCCGGGCACCGTCGGCGATGACAAGGTGCTTGCCATCCGCCGCGTCGATGCCCTGACATGCCTGTGTGCTGACCACTGACGGTAGCCCGCACGCCATCGCCTCGAGCACCTTGTTCTGGATGCCGCGTGCGAGGTGAAGCGGTGCCACTCCGACCGCCGCCCGCTGCAACCACGGAACCGTCTCGGGCACGTACCCAGTGACCTCGATGCCGTCGCGTCCGTGTAGTGCGCGGACCCGCGGCACCGGTGCGCTACCGACGACGTAGAACTGTGCGTCGGGGAACCGTGCCCGCACTCCGGGCCAGCATTGTTCGGCAAACCAAGCCACCGCATCTACGTTGGGCAAATAGTCCATCACACCCGTGAAGACCACGCTGTGCGCCTCCACGTGTTGTGCATCGCCTGGTCGGAATGCTTCCAGGTCGACACCATTGGGCAGCACGACGACGTCTTCCCCCGGCACGTGTTGGGCGAACAGGGCTGCCTCTGTTGGTGAGCACACGACGCTCACGTCGGCGAACCGAGCGAGCCTCCTCTCCGCGGCGAGCAGCAGTCGCGCTTCGCGCCCGTAGATCCACTTGCCGAGGACTCCCTGCGTCCGCGCGTATTGCGCCCACTTGTCGGAATCGAGCTCGGCGATGTGCGCGACCTTGTGTGTGGTCCCTAGCCGCGACGCCAGTTGCTGCATCCAGAATCCCGTCGAGGACGAATAGGCGTAGACGAGATCCGCCGCTTCCCTCCGCAGGGATGCATCGAGCTCGCTGAGCAGCCGCCGGCTGGAGAAGTGCGCCGCGGTGAGTGGCTGCCGGGTCACGAGCCAGGGCAAGCTCCACGCTTTGCTGCGCAGCCGCGCCGACATCACCTCACAGCCGCGGGCCCGAAGTGCCGCTGCTGCCGCGTCGTCGGCGTCGCTCTCGCAGAGACAGCCAATGCGGACATGGTGCCCCTGCTCGAGAAAATGGCGCACCAGGTTCCACGTCGTGATCCGGTCACCGCGGTCGGGCGGGTAGGGCACCCGCTGGCTCAGGAACAGAATGCGTCGCCCCACGATCGCCTCCGTTTCAGGCCCTGCCGGCCATTGGTCGAAGACTGGCGCGGGGCTGGCCCTTGCCGGTCCGTGGGACGTCAGGAGCCTGAGGCGTGATATCCGTGCACAGAGTGAACACACCGAGCATTGTCGACCTCATCGACCAGACCTGCGAGCTGCCGGCACCTCCAGCCATGCTGCACGAGCTCGACGTGGTCATGGCCAACCCGGAGTCTGCCGCCGAAGATGCCGCCGCAGTCATCGTGAGCCAACCGTCGATTGCGGCCAACATCCTGCGCATCGTGAACTCGCCCTACTACGGGCTGCAAGTGCGGGTTTCATCGGTCGACCTCGCTGTCTCGATCCTGGGCTTCCACATGACCAAGAAGGTCACGCTGCAAGCCGCCATGTTTAGCACCTTCGCCAAGAAGGGCGTCGAACACCAGCACTTCGATGCAACGGCGTTCTGGCGTCACTCGGTCTACGTTGGCGTTGCCGCCCGTGTCCTCGGTCAGGCGAGCTCGAGATGCGCTGGGTTTCATCCGGAGGACCTCTACGTGTGCGGATTGGTGCACGACATCGGCAAGCTCGTTCTGCTCGACAGCTCACCGGACTTCGAGAAGACAATCACGATCAGCATGGACGAGCAGCGTCCGCTGCATACCGTCGAGAGCGAAGTGCTCGGCTTCACGCACGCGGACGTCAGCGCTGCCTTGGCGAGGGAGTGGTCTCTGCCGGACGATGTCTGCAATGCCCTGCGCCATCACGAGACACCCGAAGCGGATCCGTCGAGCGCACCGCTCACTTCGCTCTTGTGCATCGCCGACCGCCTGGCGGGCGATGCTGTCGCGCAGCGGGTGCCCGCGGCGCGACTCACCGAACTGGCGACCACGTTGCTCGAAGCGGCCGGCATCGTAGCGAGCCAGCTAGGGGAGCTCACCGAGCAGGCAGACGCGGACTTCGAGACGACATGCCTGCCGTGGTAGACACAGCCGTACAGAACCCCCTGGTGTGACCGCCTCCTCCGCCGCAAACTCCGACCGGTGCGCCCCGTGACCAGCGAAGAGGATCGTGTCGCTGTCATCATTCCTGCCTATCGTTCGCGATCTTGGCTCCTGGAAGCGATCGACAGTGCGGTTGCGCAGACGAGTCCTCCGTTCGAGATAGTCGTCGTCGATGATGGCTCGCCGGAGCCGCTCGACGCGTTGCTCGGGTCGCGGCTGGCGCAGGTGACCTATGTCCGTCAGCCGAACCGGGGCCCCGGTGCGGCCCGCAACACTGGCGCGGCTTGCAGCGATGCAGCGTTGCTCGCCTTCCTCGATGATGATGACCTGTTCGAGCCGGGCAAGCTCGCGGCCCAGGTCGCCTTCCTGCGCGAGCATCCACGGTGCGCACTGGTCTGTTCGGACGCCTGGGTGTTCGGCGACGGTCGCGAGATGCGGCGCAAGAACCGATCCTGTCACCACCGAAGCGAGCCCGACCTGACCCTGGCGGGGCTGCTGGACGACAATCCGATCACGACAAACACCGTGCTGATGCGGCGCACCGTGTTCGAGGACCTCGGGGGATTCGACGAGGACCGCGACCTGATCGCGGTCGAGGACTACGACCTCTGGATCCGTGTCGCCGAGCGCTATTCGATGGGTTATCTCGACCAACCTCTGGGGCGATACCGCCTCAACGAAGCAGGCCTCTCGGCCCCGCGGCGCTTCCTCGACGGCGTGCAGAAAGTGCTCGACAATGCTGTCCGTCGTGGCGTCCCAACCGAGCTACGTCGCCGTTTTCCACAGCGTCGCTGCGGGCTGCTGCTTGATCATGCCTGGTCGCTCTTGGAGGCTGGCAAGGCCGGCGGAGCGCTCACAGTTGTGGCGCAAGCGCTCGCTGCTTGTCCGAGCCATCCTGTTGCCTGGAAACTACTTGCGCGTGGTCTGGCGGACGCCATCCGGCTGCCGATGCCGAGGGTGACCTTGACTCGCTCCTTGACGGGCTCCTAGGATCGCGTCGGGTATCCGAGTACGGCGGAACTGAAGTAGGGGAGATGTCTACGAAGCTCGTCATTGTTGAATCACCGGCGAAAGCCCGCACTCTGGCGCGCTTCCTCGGCAAGGGATATCGCGTTGAGGCGAGCATCGGCCACGTCCGTGACCTGCCCAAATCCGCAGCCGAGATCCCGCCGAAGGTCAAGAAGGAAGCCTGGGCAAGGCTTGGCGTGAACGTCGAAGCGGGCTTCGAACCGCTCTACGTCGTGCCGTCGAGCAAGAAGGAGCAGGTCAGGAAGCTGCGCACCCTGCTCAAGGACGCCGACACGCTGTACCTCGCGACGGATGAGGACCGGGAGGGTGAGAGCATCAGCTGGCACCTCGTGGAGGTGCTGAAGCCGAAGGTCCCGACCAAGCGCCTCGTCTTCCACGAAATCACCAAGGAGGCGATCCAGGAAGCGCTCAGCCAGGTCCGGGACATCGACCTCGACCTGGTGCGCGCCCAGGAGACCCGGCGCATCATCGACCGCCTCTATGGCTACGTCGTCTCGCCGCTTCTGTGGAAGAAAGTGAAGCCAAAGCTATCCGCCGGACGCGTCCAGTCCGTAGCCGTGCGGCTCGTCGTGGAGCGCGAGCGGGCCCGTATCGCCTTCCGCCGGGCGGTCTACTGGGACCTCTCGGCGACCCTGCGAAAGGGCGATGCTGCGCCGTTCACCGCGACACTGTCCAAGGTCGGCGGTCGTCGCATCGCCACCGGCAAGGACTTCGACGCGGCAACCGGCAAGATGGCCAGGCAGGGCGACGCCGCTCCGCTCTTGCTCGGAGAGATCGAGGCCTCGGCCCTGAAGGAACGCATCTCGCGGGCCGCTCCGACGGTTGCCGGCGTCGGGGAGGCGCCCTTCACCGAACGTCCGGCGCCGCCGTTCACGACGTCGACCCTGCAACAGGATGCCAACCGCAAGATGCGGTTCAGCGCGCGGCGCACGATGGATCTCGCGCAGAAGCTCTACGAGAACGGGTTCATCACTTACATGCGAACCGACTCGACGACGCTGTCGAACGAGGCGCTCCGCAACGCGCGCCAGGTGATCAGCGATTCGTACGGTGCCGAGTTCCTGCCCGATGCTCCGCGCACCTACAAGAACAAGGTCAAGAATGCGCAGGAAGCGCACGAAGCGATTCGGCCGGCGGGGGCCGAGGGGTTCACGAAACCAGACCAGGTAGAGAGTGCGCTCGGTCAGGATGCGCGTCGGCTGTACGAGCTCATCTATCGCCGCACGCTCGCGTCGCAGATGCCGGACGCGAAAGGGCACCGCGTCAGCGTCGAGGTCGCGCTGGATGACGCGACGTTCACGCTTGGCGGCAAGGTCTATCACTTCCTCGGCTTCAAGCAGGCTTGGGGCAGCGAGGGCGACGACAGGAGTGACAGCGGTCGCCTACCGCCGCTCAGCAAGGGCGATGCACTCGAGCTGCTCGGCTTGGAGAGCAAGGACCATACGACTCAGCCGCCGGCGCGACTGACCGAGGCGACTCTCGTGCGCGACTTGGAGGCGCTGGGGATCGGCCGGCCGAGCACCTATGCCGCGATCATCGACACGATCCTGCGTCGCGAGTACGTGCGCAAGCAGGGCAGTGCGCTCGCGCCGACGTTCACGGCGTTCGCGGTCGTCAATCTGATGGAGCAGTGGTTGTCGTACCTGGTGGACTACGGTTTCACGAAGTCGATGGAGGACGACCTCGACGCCATCTCGTTGGGGAACCTCGATCAGCAGGTCTACCTGGAGCGTTTCTATAACGGCAATGGCCAGCCGGGACTCAAGGGCACCTTGGTCGACGTCGAGACGAAGATCGACCCTCGCGAAGTCTGTGGCGTTCCGCTCGGCGAGCACGAGGGTACGAAGGTCGAGGTGCGGGTCGGTCGCTACGGGCCATTTCTTTCGAGTGGCGACGTGCGCGCGAGCCTCCCGGACGACATCGTGCCGGACGAACTGACGCTCGAACGCGCCGTGGGGATCCTCGCCAAGGCCGCAGAAGGGCCGCGGGTGGTCGGCCACGATGCTGAGAGCGGCAACCCCGTCTACGCCAAGACAGGTCGCTACGGTCCCTATGTCCAGCTCGGTGATCCTACCGAGGATTCCGACGAGAAGCCGAAGATGGCGTCGCTGCTCGAAGGGATGGAGGCGGAGACAGTGACGCTCGAGGAGGCGCTCGGGCTGTTGAGCCTGCCGCGGACGCTTGGCCAGCACCCGACATCGGATGCCCCGGTGCAGGCCACGAATGGCCGCTACGGGCCGTACGTGTTGTGCGAAAAGGAAACTCGATCGCTTCCGGCAGGGCTCTCGCCGTTGTTGGTTACGTTCGAGCAGGCGTTGGAACTGCTCAACAAGCCGAAGGAGCGAGGCGCGCGCCGCTCCAAACGTGAGCCGCTCAAGGAACTCGGCAAGCACCCCGATTCCGGCGAGCCGGTCAAGGTCCTCGACGGACGTTTCGGCCCCTACGTGACCGATGGCACGCTCAATGCATCGTTGCCTCGCGGAACAGTGGTCGAGGAGGTCACCCTGGACCAAGCGCTCGAGTGGCTAGCTGAGCGCGAACGCAAGGGGCCGGCGAAGAAGAAGAAGGCCAAGAAGAAGGCCAAGAAGAAAAAGAAGGCCAAGAAGAAAAAGGCCGCTACCAAAAAGAGCTGAGGCGCGCCAGTTACTCCGTCGCTCAGGCAGCAGAGCCTGTCATCGGACGCCTCATCTGTGCGCAACCGAGTGGGTGGTCTTGCTATGCTTGTCCCGGCCGTGAGACCGCCCGAACCTTGTTCATGCACATAACCGAGATCCCGGTAGAAGGTTATGAGAGAGTCGCAGCCGTTCGCGATGAGCGGTCGGGGCTCCATGCCATCATCGCCGTGCACAACACGACCCTGGGGCCAGCCTTGGGCGGGCTGCGGATGTGGCCATACGATTCCGAGGCCGATGCGTTGTTCGACGTGCAGCGCTTGGCCCGGGGGATGACCTTCAAGTCGGCCATCGCCCAAACCGGGCTCGGCGGCGGCAAGAGTGTCATCATCGGGTCGCCCGAGCAGAAGACCGAGGCGCTCTACCTGGCGATGGGACGCTTCATCGATTCGTTCGGCGGCCGCTACATTGTCGCGGAAGACGTCAACACCACCATCGCAGACCTTCAGGTCGTGCGCCGCGAGACGGCTCATGTGACCGGCCTGTCGAAGACAGACGGTTTCTCGGGCAATCCGAGTCCCTACACGGCCAAGGGGTGCGTGCTCGGCATCGAGGCCTGCCTCGAGCGTGCCTTCGGCGACCCCTCGCTCGACGGACGCAAGATCGCGATCCAGGGCGTCGGTGCGGTCGGCTCGGCGATGGCGCGCGAGTTGGTCGAGGGTGGTGCCGAAGTCTGGGCCGCCGACCTGCGTCCGCAGTCCGTCGAGACTCTAGCTGACGAGATCGGCATTCATCCTGCCACCGAAGAGCAGATCCTGACGATGGATTGTGACGTGTTCGCCCCGTGCGCGCTCGGCGGCATCGTCAACGACGCGACGATCTCCGGACTTAGGTGCAAGGTCATCGCCGGCTGCGCCAACAACCAGTTGCTCGACCGTCGCAACGGCGAGGAGCTACGCGCGCGTGGCATCCTGTATGCGCCGGACTACGTGATCAATGCCGGTGGCATCATCAACATTGGCTGCGAGTTGCTGCCGGGCGGCTACGACGAGCAGGTGTCGCTCGAGAAGATCCGCCGCATCCCCGATGCGTTGTGCGACATTTTCCGCATCAGCGACGAGCGCGACATCTCGACGGCCGAGGCGGCGTTCCTGTTGGCGCAGGAGATTCTCGTTGCCGGGAAACCCGCACCTACAGTTCCGCGAGAATCTCCCGCATCCTGACCACGTTGGCCGCGATCGCGTCCGCGGGATCCGGGATCGGAGCCGCCATTGCGGCTTTGAGCGTTGCAGCTGAAAGCGACGCCATCGCCGTCTTCACTTCAACGCGCGGCGCTTGCGGCACGTGGGTATCCAGGAAGGCGTTCAGCTTGGAGTCGCACACGATGGCGACGAATGGTCTGCCCGATGCGTAGCTGAAGATGCAGCCATGCAGGCGGCTGCTGAGCACGACGGCGGCACGGGCATAGCGCGCCAGCAGCCGTGACTGCACGCTCTCCATGTGACGCGTTTCCTCGTACTCTAGGCCGAGTTGTGCGGCGAGTTCGCGTGCCTTGGACCGTAGCGCCTGTCCCGATACGTCTGCGAGGGCGAGGTCCACGTCGTGCACGACGTGCAAGAGATGCGTGGCGCGAGTTTTTGACGCTGTGGCGCACGGGTGCAGATAGTTGACCGCCGGGCAGATCCCCGTCGTCACGCCATCGACCCCGGCAGCCGCAAAGAGCTCGCGCGTGAAGTCGTCGCGCACATGGATGGACTTGCTCACGGCGCCGATGCGGCGCATGCGTTCGGCGCTGGTCACGAGTCGCGCTGGGGGTTCCTCCGCGGCGCCGATGCCGAACAAGACCAACGGCACGTCGAGGGAGATCAGCCCGTCCCACATGTCGTCGAAGCACGACTGCAGGAAGCTACCGCCACCGACGACCACGGCATGCCAGGGCGCGGCGCCCTGTGGCCCTTGGCGCAGGATGTTCAAGGTCTTGCGCAGGGCGATCGGTGCGCCGAACAGCTCCACCCCAGGGCGGCCGACGAGTTGCTTGATGCCGAGGTGTGACGCGTAATCGCCGCTGTTGGTCGGGTCGGCGTACAAGTATGCGATCGGCTTTGGTGCTCGCGCTGAGCGTCGGTTGTTGGCCCAGCGTGCGAGCATGCGCTGTGGGCTGCGGTGCAG
>PVBE010994432.1_pt1 | contig 20551 bp, 13 predicted proteins | sample 1631181 | NCBI WGS metagenome assembly PVBE01 (sample SAMN08397723, study PRJNA350692) | Marine metagenome, whole genome shotgun sequencing project. | isolation source: water | place: Pacific Ocean | collected 2012-04 | reverse complement strand
CGATATTCTCTACGGCTTGGGTTTTTCCGGTAACGGCGTCGGGCCGACGATGCTGGGCGGCAAGATCCTCGCCTCGCTGGTGCTTGAGGCGCGCGACGAATGGTCGGAATGCGGGCTGGTGCGCGACGCCGCCAGCCAGTTTCCGCGCGAGCCGATGCGCTATTTCGGTGGCGCTATGGTGATGCGCGCCAAGCGGCGCATCGAAACGCTCGACGATCAGGGCCGGAAAGCCGGCCCGCTGACGCGCGCCATCGCCGGCCTCGCCCCCGCCGGCATGGTGCCGGTCAAGGGCCACCACGGGGACGCCAAGTCCTAAATAATCACGTGACAAGTCCCTCTTCCCCGAGGGGAAGAGGGTTGGGGAGAAGGGGCAAACCAAGCGCGGCAGCGCTGTGCGGCGTTTGAATAATTAATAAACCTGTCACCGTAATTAATTGCCCGAGCTCGTCAACGCGGAGGCGTCGTAATTAAGGTGACAGGTTTATTAATTATCGCAACCGGCGCGCGGCGCTTACGCGCCAAGTTCTCCCCTCCAACCCAAACCCTTCCTCCCCGCTGGGGAAGAAGGGCCTATTCGGATTCGCTCGCTTCACGCCTTAATACGCTTGGACTTCGGATCATAGAGCGGGCGCAGCGAGGAGGTCGCCGGATAGCGCATGCCGGCGATCTCGATCTCGTAGGCACCCGACGCGATATAATCGTCACTGACGCCATCCGCGTTTTCGATATAGCCGAGGGCGACGGCGCCGCCCAGCGTATGGCCGTACATCGCCGAGCGCACATAGCCGGCAATCGCGCCGTCGCGCCAGATCGGCTCATTGTGATAGAGCATCGGCTCGGGGTCCCGCAGCACGAACTGAACCAGGCGTTTGGTCAACCCCGCCTCGCGCTGGCGCAATAGCGCCTCGCGGCCGATGAAGCCGCCCGGCTTGTCGAGTTTGACGGCGAAGCCGAGGCCGCCCTCGAGCGGCGTGTCGGCGTCGGTGATGTCGTGGCCGTTATGGCGGTAGGCTTTTTCGATGCGCAGCGAATTCATCGCATGCATGCCGACATGACGCAGGCCGAACGCCTCGCCGGCCTCGATAAGGGCGTCGTAGACGCCGGTGGTGAACTCGCTCGGGATATAGAGCTCCCAGCCGAGCTCGCCGACATAGCTGATGCGCGTCGCGCGCACATAGGCGAAGCCGAGCTCGATCTCGCGGCTGGCGGCGAACGAAAAGCCCTGGTTGGAAAGATCGTCCGGGCTCAGCGATTGCAGCAGCTCGCGCGCCCTCGGCCCCATCACGCCGAGCATGGCAAGGCCGGAGGTGACGTCGGTCAGCACCGCATGGGCGCCCTCGGGAATATGGTTTTTGAGCCAGTGGAAATCGCGGACTTGGAATTCGCCCGAAGTGACGATGAGATAATCGTCATCGGCGAGCCGGGTGACGGTGAGGTCGGCCTCGATGCCGCCGCGTTCGTTGAGCCATTGGGTGTAGACCACGCGCCCAGGTGCCACGTCGACATCATTGGCCGCGACCTGGCCGAGCACGCGCGCGGCATCGCGGCCCTGGAGGCGGAACTTGGCGAACGAGCACTGGTCGAGGAGGCCGACCGCGCCGCGCACCGCTTCATGTTCGCTGGCCGAGGCATCGAACCAGTTCTGCCGGCCGTAGCTATAGACATAACGCGCTTCCGTGCCTTCGGGGGCAAACCAGTTGGGCCGCTCCCAACCGAAGGCGACGCCGTGGCAGGCGCCGCGTGCTACCAGCCGGTCATGGATAGGCGAGCGCCGCGCGCCACGCCCGCTCTCGGCCTGGTGAAACGGCCAATGCATGGCATAGAGCAGGCCGAGCGATTCGCTCACTCGATCGCGCAGATAACGGCGGTTACTTTGGAACGGCATGTTGCGCCGCACATCGACTTCCCACAAATCCGGCGGCGGGCGGCCGTCGCGGATCCATTCGGCGAGCACCTGGCCGACGCCGCCGGCGGATTGCAGGCCGATCGAGTTGAGGCCGGCGGCGACGAAGCAGTTGGCGAGCTCCGGCGCTTCGCCGAGCTGGTAGCGGACATCCGGGGTGAAGCTTTCGGGACCGCAGAAGAATGTCTGGATGCCGACATCGCGCAGCGCCGGCATGCGGTGCATCGCCTGGGTGAGAGCCGGCTCGAAATGGTCGAAATCCTCGGGCAGTTGATCGAAGCAGAAATCCTCCGGGATGCCGTCCATGCCCCACGGCTTGGCCTTGGGCTCGAAAACGCCGAACAGGATCTTGCCGGTATCCTCCTTGTAATAGGTGCAGGCGTCATAATCGCGCAGCGTCGGCAGGTCCGGCGCGACGCCGTCAAACGGCTCGGTCACGACGTAAAAATGCTCGCACGCATGAAGCGGCACATGGACGCCGATCGAGGCCGCGAGGTCGCGCGTCCACATGCCGGCGCACAGCACCACGGCCTCGGCGGCGATCTCGCCCGCATCGGTTTGCACGCCGGTTATGCGTTCGCCGTCATGGCGGATCGCCAGCACCTTGCAATTCTCGCGGATTATGGCGCCGCCCGAGCGCGCGCCCTTGGCCAGCGCCTGGGTGACGTCGACCGGATTGGCCTTGCCGTCGGTCGGGATATGCACGGCGCCGACCACATCCTCGACATTTATCAGCGGATAGAGCTCCTTGACTTCACCGGCGCTGATCACGTCGACCTGGAGATCGAAGAGCTTGGCCATCGAGGCGTTGCGCTTGAGCTCCTCGAAACGCGCCTCATTGGTGGCGATCGAGATCGAGCCGGTCTGCCTGAAGCCGGTGGCCTGGCCGGTTTCGGCTTCGAGGCCGCGATAAAGCTCGGCGGTATATTTGGCCAGCTGCGTCATGCGCTGCGAGCCGCGCAGCTGGCCGACCAGACCGGCGGCGTGCCAGGTCGTGCCGCAGGTCAACTGGCGGCGCTCCAACAGCACCACGTCGGAGATGCCGAGCTTGGCCAGGTGATAGGCGACGGAGCAGCCGATGACGCCGCCGCCGACGATGACTACGCGCGCCGAGCGCGGCAGGTCTTTGGCGCCTGTTTGCGCCGCGGTTTTATCCGTCATGCTGTGATACTCCCGATGCAGATGTTGGCAATCTACAACATTTGCTCGGTTGCGGCGCAAGGTTAAGGGGGAAGCCTTCCCCCTTAACGAACTCCCTGGCCAACCTTACGTTGGATCGTTTGCGGCCTTGGTTTCGAGGATGACATAATATAGGCGCGTCGTTTCGCGCATGTGCCAGGTGAATTTCATGCCCTTGGGCACGACGAAGCTGTCGCCCGGCCGGAAGGTTTCGGCGTCGCCCGAGGCGTCGGTCAGCACCACCTCGCCGCTCAGGATGAAGCAGATTTCATCGACCGGAGAGCTGTCGACGCGCGACGTGCAGGGCGTGCATTCCCACACCCCGGCGGTGAGTTGTCCGCTGCTGTCGGTGAAATAGTTATGGCCGGTTTCGGTGGCCTCGCCGGCGATGACGGTTTCGTTTTCCAGATGACCAAAAAACTGCAGTCCCGTGCCTTCGGGGCCTTCCCTGTTCAGCCTGATGACGGATGCCTGTGGCATATCCACCTCCATGAGTGAAATTTGAACTTCCGGGTCGGCGGTCGGCGGTGGACGTGGGCGCCGGCGCTCGTTGTTTTGCCGGTCGGTTCAGCCGTTCGCCGCCGTCACATAGCCGGGGCTCGACGATTCGTCGGCACGGTCCTGCAAGAAATCATGCACGCGCCCGGCGGTTTGGTTGGCCGAGGCGAAGCAGGCGGCGACCGAGAGGCCGGTGAGGTAATTGCCGGTGACGAACAGGCCCGGGCGGTTGCGCTCGGCGGCTCTCAATGTTTCGACCTTGGCGCCGTGACCGAGATGGTATTGCGGTAGGCCGCGCGGCCATTGGCGGACGCGCGCCAGCACGGGCTCGCCGCGTATGCCGAGGAGACCGCTTAATTCGGCTTTGGCCATGGCGATTAATTCTTCGCCCGGCGCTTGCGCCAGCTGCGGCGCGCGGGCACCGCCGAGATAGGCGGAAAAGGCGACATGGCCGGCGGGCGCGCGGCCGGGAAACATGGTCGAGGCGAACAAGGCGCCGGTCAGCGCCCGCCCCTCCGAGGCCGGGGTCAGATAGCCGAGACCATCCAGGGCATGTGCCACCTGGTCGCGGCGATAGCCGAGAAAAACCGTGGCCAGCGGCGGCGCGTCGACGCTTGCCGCGGCCTCGGCGGCGGCGTCGTCAAGGCCCTCCAGGAGCGCCGCCGCGGCATGCGGCTGGGTCGCCAGCACGACGCAGCGCGCCGCCACCGAGCCGGTGCCGTAGTCGATGCTGAAGCCGCTGCCGGTAGGGCGGATACGGCGGATGGCGACGCCCGTCTTGACCGCATCGCCGAGCGCCGCGCGTAGCGCGTCGGGCAGGGTCTGCATGCCGCCCCGCCAGGAATAGAGGCGCCGGCCCGGCATGCGGCCGCCGGTGCGGCGGTGGGCGAGCACGGCGCGGCTGATGGAGCCGAAGTGGCGCTCCATTTCGAGCAGCTTGGGAAACACCGCCGGCATCGAAAGCTCGTCCGCCATGCCGGCGAAGAGTCCGCCGACCAGGGGATCGATCACCAGCGCGGCGAATTCGGCGCCGAAGCGGCGCGACCAGAATTCGCCGACGCTTTCCTCAGCCCCGTGACGATTCGCCGGCACCAGGAACTCGGCCAGCATGCGCAGGCGCCCGAGCGGCGACAGATAGCTCGAAGCCGCTAAGCCGAGCGGATGCGCGCGGATGCGATGTAGGCGGCTATCGCGCAGCAGATAGCGATGGCGAACGCCAGCGCCCAATTCGCAGCGCGCGCTATCGAGGCCGAGCGCGTGCGCCAAAGTCCGCGCATCGGCGATGCTGGCGTTGAGCGAGCTTGGCCCATGCTCCATCAAAAAGCCGCCGATAGGCTCGGAAATGGCGTTGCCGCCGGTACGGACTTGGCGTTCGAGCAGCGCCACCCGGTGTCCCTGGCGCTGCAACGCGTAGGCCGCGGCGAGGCCCGAGATGCCGCCGCCGATGACCGCCACATCGTAACTCATGCGCCGCCTTCCATGCCAGGTCTCTCGGGCCGTGCGGCCGCACCGGGCGGCCCGGCGGCACCGAAGCGGCGCCTGGCCAGGCTTTTCATATGCTCGGCCGTGACGATATCGGCATGCATCTGGCGCGCATGATCCTCGGCCCGGCGTTTGACGAAGCGGCGCACGAAGGCGGGCACGCGCTGCAGCCAGACCTCGGCTTCAGGCGACCAGTCGAGCGCCGTGGCGGGCGTGGCGAGCGGCTCGATCACCGCGGTACCGCGCGGCTCGTAGCCGCACAGGAAATCCTCGCCCATGAGCTCGCCGGAGCGGCCCAGGGGCCGGGCGCGGCAGCCGCCGCACAGCTTGCCGTATTCGCATTCGCCGCAACGGCCTTCGAGCTGCGGCGCGCGCAGTTGTTGGAACAGCGGCGCGCCCTGCCACAGGGTGACGAAATCATCGGATCGCAGCGAGCCGACCGAGGTTTCCATATAAGGGCAGGCCGTCAACTCGCCTTCCGGCGTCACCCGGCAATAGCGCGTTCCGGCGAGGCAGCCGCCGGCCTCGTAGCCGTCGCGCAGCGTCAGCGGCAGGGGCGGCTCCATCTCCAGCGCCATGCGCTTGAAATGCGGCGCGCAGCGGGCGCGCACGACCAGCTCCTGCTCGTCGCGCGCCGCCTCGGCGACGCGGCCGAGGACGCGGTCGTACACCTCGGCCGAGATGTTGGTGATCGATTCGCCGCGCCCCGTGCAAACCATGAAAAATATATTGAGCACTACCGCTCCGGCGGCGCGCGCGAAGGCGATCATATCGTCGATTTCGCCGGCATTGTCGTCGGTAACCGAGAAGTGAATCTGCAGCATCAGCCCGGCGCGGCGGCAGCAATCGATGCCCGCCATGGTGTCGGCCCAGCTTCCCTGGCGGCCGCGAAAACCGTCGTGATATTGGGGATCGAGCGAATCGAGGCTGATACCGACCGCCTTGACGCCGGCATCCTGGAGGGCGGCGACACGGCCCTCGTCGAACAGGGTGCCGTTACTGCCGAGGACCGCCATCAGCCCGAGCCCGTCGGCATGGCGTGCGATGTCATAGATATCCCGGCGCAGCATCGGCTCGCCGCCGGTGAGCACCACCATCGTCTCGTCGCTGAATGCGGCGATCTGGTCGAGGAGGCCGGTGACCTCGGCGGTGGTGAGCTCGTCAGCGCCGCCCTGGCGGCGCGCACCGGCATCCATATAGCAATGGGCGCAGGCGAGATTGCAGCGCCGCGTCAGGTTGAGCGCGACGAGAAAGGGAGCCTCAAGCGCCTCCGCCATCACCCGCTCAGGCCTCGCCGCCGGGCGAATTATGGCCGCCGGCCTGCATCGCGCCCTGCATCGATTGGCGCGATTCGTCTATCGCCGCCTCGGCGATCTCGAGCGTGATCTCAGCGGCGCCGGCTTCCGCCGCATGCGCCTCGATGCGCCGCTCCACGGGTTCGCGCACCAATTCGGGGATGCGCGCCAGGCGGGCCAGGGCGGCGGCGCTCCAGGCGATCTCGGCCGGTGCCTCACCGCCAAGGAAAGGCCGGATATGATCCGGATTCACTTCCTCGCTATCATTGCGCCGCGCCCTTTTTTCGGCGCGCAGGCGGATGCTGGCGGCGATCGATGAATCGCCCACCTCATCGAGCAGGCGCTGCGCCGCTACGGACCAGGTCATCTGCTGTTCGGCTTCCATGCCGCCGCCGCGCGACGGACAGAAGCGCTCGGTGACCTCGGCCATCACCTGCGAGGTGATGACGGTGTGTCCGCTCTCCTGGGCAAAGCGCAGCACCGCGCCGCGCACCATCTGGCGCGCCGCTTCGGGCACCCGCATCATGCTTTCCACGGCCTCCTCGCTCCAGGCGATGGTCTCCTCCGCCACCGTCTCCAGGGGCGGCGTGTAGGTGAGCTGCGAAAACCACATATGGCAGGGCGCCATGCGCAACAGGTTTTCCGCGTTGCCGCCGATGTCGAGCGCCGCGTCGGCATGGATGCCGGTCTTGCCCATCAGCACCAGGCTGGCATCGACGCGCTCGAGATATTGGCTGATGACGTGATAGGGCTTGCCTTCGAGCAATTCAGAGGTGAGTTCCACGCCCTCTTCCGCGGCGATCGTCGCCGCGACATCCAAATGCGACTGGTAGATCCTGGCGATGCCGGCGTCGATGATCTCCTCGTGCAACTGTTCCTGGTCCTTAAAGCGAAATTCCTGGCCCGCCTCCTCGCTCAGTCCGGCGGAAATCTTGTCGAAGGCGACATAGTGGAAATAAGGATCGAAGGCGGCCACGGCGTGTACCGGCGCGCCGACGCGGCGCGCCAGTTCAAAGGCCGTCATGAGGGCGCCGAAGGCGCGCTGGGAGCCGTCGAGGGCAACCACCAGCGGGCCGTCGCCGATGCTGCGCTTAGGATCGCGAATGACCAGGGTGTCGATGACGCTGCGCCGCACCACGCGTTCGCAAACGGTGCCGATGACGCCGCCCGGTATGACGCCGAGGCCGAGCGCGCCGAGGGCGAGGAAATCATGCTCTCCGGCCGCCGCCGCCTCGGCCAGGCGGCGGTAATTCTTGCCTTCCGGGCTGAGCCGCCGGTAGGCCACGCCGCCGCCGTCGCAGACCTCCAGCGCGGCGTCATGATAGCTGTCGCTGATAACGCCGAGGCCGCGCGTGATCAGGGTGTCATGCACCTCGCGTTGATGCTCGAGCTCCTCTTCCTTGCGGTAGCGCTCGGGCAGGCCGCCTTCCATTTGGCGAAAGCGGCGGTCGTGCAGCGCCGCCGCATAGGCGTGGATTCCGGTGACCGTGCCAGCGTCCGGCGCGGCCAGGCGCACCGCCTCGGCGAGGGCGCGGTTGGCATGGTCGGACGCATCCAGGGCGACCAGGGGGCGCCGGAAAGAAACCGGAGCGGCCCCCGGCGAGACCTGTTCGCCGGGCGATTGGCGGTCCTCAGCTTCGAGCGACATGGCGGGCGGCATTGTGTTTCCCTTCCTTGCTCCTCACATCCGCCGGGATCGTAGAGAGGGCGAAACATAAAGACATTGACATGAGTCAATCGGCGCGCCGCCGGGCGGCGGCATGAATAAAAGCCGGCGCGCGCTTGACCTAAATCAAGGTCGCCGCAAGCGCTTGGTTCTAGTTTAGAACTATAAAAATAATTGACCGATACATCAGGTCGGTCTCGATGAAGAGAACGGTGATCAAAATTGATCACCGGCGCGGGAAGCAACAAAGAGATATGACGGTCACCAAACGTGGTGACGCGTCGGTTTATACGGGAGGAATGAATATCCATGAGAGCCGCAAAGATTTGCACGTTTCTGACCATCGCGGCGTTTCTGCTGCTTGGCCTTTCGAATCATACCGGCGCCGCCGGCTATAAGGAAATCGACGTTGCCAGTGGCGGCACGATCACCGGCAAATTCACCTTCGAAGGCGAGCTGCCGGTCGACGCGATCGAGCAGATTGCGATCACCAAGAACCCGGATGTCTGCGGCCAGGGCTACCGCGAAGTTATCTGGGTCGACGTCAAGGACGGCGCGCTGCGCGGCGCATTCGCCTATATCGACAAGATCAAGGAAGGCAAGAAATGGGTGGCGCCCGAGGGCGGCAGCTATCTGGTGCTGCAGAAGGGCTGCCGTTTCCGCCCCTGGGCGCAAGTGGTGAAGCGCGGGCCGATCACCATCCGCAATGATGACCCCGGCGTGCTGCACAACATCAACACGCGCGAGTTGATCGGCGTCGAGAAGGGCCGCGTAGTCAAACGCACCATGTTCAATTTCGGCCAGCCCGATCCGGGCGATATCGAGCAGGAACTGAAGCCGCGCCGCGCCTCCTTTATCGCCATCAACTGCGAGGCGCATAATTTCATGTTCGGCTTCATGATGGCGCCGAAGCACCCCTATGCCGTCGTCGTCAATGAGGATGGCAGCTATGCCCTCAATGACGTGCCGCCCGGAACCTACACGCTGAAGGCCTGGCACCCGCGCTTCGGCATCCAGAAAACCAAGGTGACGGTGCCCGAGGGCGGCGAAGTGAAAGCCGATTTCGCATTCTCGCCGTGACCGTTGCCGGAACGCACCGTTCAAAGTCAAGGAACAGCCAATGAAAAAGAAACACAGTCCTTCTTTTAGCGGTCGTTTGGCCGTTTTCCTGCTTGTCGCCGGCGGGCTGCTCGTGACGGGCCTGGTCACGGCCACGGCGCGGGCTGATAATTTCCCGCCGATCGGCCCGCTCCCGACGCGCGATGCGGCCAAGGCGCCGCTCGTCGAGATGGGCAAGAGGCTGTTCTTCGATCAACGCATCTCGGGCGACGGGGCGATCGCCTGCGCCACCTGCCACGACCCGGCGAAGGGCTTCGGCGACGGCGCGCCGCTTTCCAAGGCCTATCCCGGAACCAAGCATTTCCGCAACTCGCCGACGCTGATCAACAGCGTTTTCAAGGCCGAATTCGCCGATGTCGGCTGGGGTTGGGTCGGCCATATGGGCGCCAACATGAACGATGTGATGCGCGACCAGATCACCGAAACCATGATCATGAACATGGATATGCGGATCATGCATGAGCGCATGAAGCAGGATGCGGTCTATATCGCCATGTGTGCGGAAAATTTCGGCGGCGACTGCAGCTCGGGCAAGGCGCGGAAAGCTTTGGTCGCCTTTGTCGAATCGCTGGTCTCGATCGACGCACCCTTCGATACCGGCAGCCTCTCCGACCAGGCGCGCCGCGGCCGCGAGCTGTTCGAGGGCAAGGCGCGCTGTATCGAGTGCCACAACGGCGCCTATTTCTCCGATGGCGTGCCGCACAATACCGGCGTGCCGGAAAATATGGAGATCTTCACGGACCCCATGCGCCACCTCACCTACCGCTCCGTCATTCACACCCATGGCGTTCCCAAGATGTCGATCTGGCGGCGCGACGTCGGCTATTTCGAGGTCAGCAAGAATTACGGCGATGTCGGCAAATTCGTCACGCCAACCCTGCGCGAGCTGAACTACACCGCGCCCTACATGCATAACGGCATGTTCGCGACGCTCGCCGAGGTGGTCGATTTTTACGATCAGGGCGGCGGCCATGACGATCCGCTGGCCGAGGAATTAGAGCCGCTCGGCCTGACCGCCGAGGAGCGCGGAAACCTGGTCGAATTCCTCAAATCTCTGAGCAGCGTCACCCCGGTGACGGTCGAGCCGCTCAAGGTACCGCAAGCCTACAAGCCGATCGAGAATTGGCTTGAGGTCACAAACTAGCCGGTGGGAGCAAGGATCATGAAACCGCTTACTTATCTTTCCCTCATATCGTTGTTCGCCGCGGGCATGATTTTGGCTTTCGGCATGGCCGATATACGCGCCGAAGGCGATCCCGATGTCGATCCGCCGCTGGCCCCGCTCGGCCCCGTGCCCGAGCCGCTCGACAATAAGATTACCCCCGAAAAGGCGGAGCTCGGCAAGCTGCTTTACTTCGACCCGAAGCTCAGCGGCGATGCCAGCCTGGCCTGTTCCGACTGCCATGCGCCGAAGCAGGGCTGGGGTTTCAGCGATCCGATTTGCCGCGGCTATCCGGGCGCCGTCCATTGGCGCAATTGCCAAACCGTGGTCAATTCCGGCTTTCTCGGCAAGCTGTTCTGGCAGGGCAACGCCAAGAGCCTCGAGAGCCAAGCCAAGACGGCGGCGACCGGCGGCGTGTCGGGCAATGGCGAGGCCGATGTGATGGAGCAGCGGCTGCGCCAGACGCCCTATTATGTCGAGAAATTCAAGCAAGTGTTCGGCACCGAGCGGCCGATTCTGAACGACGCCTGGCTCGCCATCTCGACCTTCGAGCGGGCTCAGCTGACGCAGTATGATACGCCGCTCGACCGTTACCTCGAGGGTGAAGAGGACGCGCTCTCGCCGCTCGCCGTAGAGGGCATGAAGCTGTTTACCGGCAAGGCCAACTGTATCGAATGCCATAACGGCCAGATGCTCACCGACGAGAAATATTACAATCTCGGTGTGCCCCGGCCTTTCGAGTGGGAGGAGAGCGGCCTCAACGCCATCACCTTCCGCTTCGAGCTCTACGCCAAGGGATCGCACGAAAAATATTACCGCGAATTCAAGGACGATCTCGGCCTCTACTTCACCACCAAGCGGAAGTCCGATATGGGCAAGTTCCGCACGCCGCCGCTGAGATACATCCTCTTCACGGCGCCTTACATGCATGCCGGGCAATTCTACACCCTCGAGGAAGTTATCGATTTCTATGACGAGGGCGGCGGCGACAACGAGATGACCGGGCGCGTCGGCAACAAGACCCCGATCCTCAGGCCGCTCAATCTCAGCGACGAAGAGAAAGAAGCACTGATCGCCTTCCTGGAAGAGCTGAGCGGTGAGGAAATCGTCATGGCGACGCCGAAGGTTCCGCCGTACGAGGCGTTTCCCGATGTCGCCGGCCTGAGCCAGGCCGAGGCCAAGCGCATCGGGCTCGAATTTCATCTCTCGGCAAAAGACAAGGACTGAGGAGGGATAGTCAATGAGCAAGCAAAAAGACGAAACCGCAGCCGCAAGCGGATTTGGCTGTCTCAATCGGCGCGCCTTCCTGTTCGCCAGCGGCGCCACGGTCGGCGGCACGGTGCTCTTGACCGGCGTGCCGGGTATGGGAAAACAGGCCGTCGAGGCGCGCGTCTCGCGCTATCCCAGGATGTTCGTCGAAAACATGTCGCGGCTCGCCATGAACGAGCCGGTGCGTTTCAAATATCCCGACAAGGGGCGCAATTCGAACAGCATCCTGGTCAGGATGGGCGAGCCGGCCGGCGGCGGAATCGGGCCGGATCGCAACATCGTCGCCTTCAACACGCTGTGCACGCATATGGGCGGCGACATGGGCAAGACCTTCAAGGCGAGCGACGCCGTGCTCGGGCCCTGTCCCTTCCATCAATCGACTTTCGACCTCACCCGCCACGGCATGATCGTCAGCGGCCACGCGACGGAGAGCCTGCCCCAGGTCCTGCTCGAAGTCGAAGGCGACGATATTTACGCCGTGGGGCTGATCGGCCTCATCTACGGCCGTTACGACAATCTACAAGGATAGAGAAGGGGACTGACCATGACGGCAAATTCGACGCCCTTTTACCAACCCGAAGATCAGATCCCGCTTCCGCCCAAGGACGCCGACGTCCTGACCACATGCTGCGATTACTGCATCATGGCGTGCGGCTACAAGGTTTATCGCTGGCCCGTCGACGCGCCGAGCGGCGGTCCGAAGAAGGATCAGAACGCGCTCAAACGCAACTACCCGCTGGGGCCGCTGCAGGGCGGCTGGGTCGGACCCAACCAGTTCACCCAGGCGGTCTATGACGGCAAGCTCTACAATATCGCCGTCGTTGCCGACCCCGACGCCGATGTCGTCAATGTGCGCGGCGGCCACTCGATTCGCGGCGGCTGCATCGCGCAGAAAGTCTACAATCCCAAACGCCCGACCCAGGACCGCCTGAAACATCCGATGGTGCGCATCAACGACATCCTGATGCCGGTCACCTGGGATTTCGCGCTCGACATCTTCGCCGAGGTTTCGAAGCACGTTATCAAGAAACACGGCGAGCATTCCTGGGCGATGAAATATTTCAGCTACCAATATTTCGAGAACACCTACGCCCTCACCAAGCTCGCCCTCAAGAGCATCAACACACCCGCCATCGCCCATCACGACCATCCTTCCTTCGTCAATTCGGTGCCGGGCTGGGTCGATATCGGTTACGATATTTTCGGCGCCTCGAACGAGGATTTTGCGCTCGCCGACTGCCTGTTCATCTCCGGCACCGATCCGTTCGAAACCAAGACCGTGTTGTGGAACAGTTGGATCCTGAAGGGCATCCACGGCAACAAGTCGAAGGTCATCATGGTCAACCCGCGCAAGACCGCGGGCGCGGCCTACGCCGAAAAGCATGGCGGCCTCCATCTCGACGTCAATCCCGGCTCCGACACCGCCGTGCATATGGCGATCGAGCGGGTCATTCTGGAGAATGGCTGGGAGGACAGCGAGTTCATCGCCAAATGGGTGAACAATTTTTGGGAGACCGATTCCGGTTTCGGCCAGGGCACGCGCAACACGCCGTGGCAATGGCGCACCACCTGGGGCAAGTTCCAGGTCAAGGGCTTTGACGATTGGCGCAAATGGATTCTGGAGCAGGAGGAATCCAAGCCCGAAGTCGCCGCCCGCATCGCCGGCATCGATGTCGCGAAGATCCACAAGGCGGCCGAGATGATGGCCAAACCGAAAGCCAATGGCGAGCGGGTCAAGACCTCGATCTGTATCGAGAAAGGCAATTATTGGTCGAACAATTACCTCAACACCGCCTCGGTCGGCACGCTCGGCGTCATTCTCGGCTGTGGCGGCCGGCCCGGCCAGGTGATCACCCGCCTCGGCGGCCACCAGCGCGGCGGCGTCAATGGCGGCCCATACCCGACAACCAAGTCGCCCTACAAGGTGCCCGGCAGGCGGCGTCATCGCCTCGACCTCGACCGCTGGCTGTCCTCCGGCCATGTGCGCTTCGCCTATGTCGTCGGCACGACATGGATTCAGGCGATGCCGGCTTCCTCGGCGCTGGAGGACACCTTCAAGCGATTGACCAAGCTCAATCCCAATCAGGTCCGCTCCTTCGACAAGCAGGAGATCATCGACACCCTCAAGCGGCGCGTCGACAGCGGCGGAACGGTGGTCGCCAACCAGGACATTTACTTGAGGAATCCGATCGGCAATCAATATGCCGATATCGTTCTGCCCGCCGCGACATGGGGCGAGGAGGATTTCGCCCGCGCCAGCGGCGAACGCCGGGTGCGGCTCTATTCCAAATTTTACGATCCGCCCGGCAACGCGCTGCCGGACTGGAAGATCGTCGCCAAGATCGCCCAAAAGATGGGTTTCGAAGGCTATGACTGGCGCGATTCCAACGAGGTGTTCGAGGAATCCTGCCGCTTCTCGCGCGGCTCGCGCAAGGATTACAACGTCATCCGCACGATCGCCAAACGCAAGGGCATGAAGGCGCATGATTTTCTCAGAACCTTCGGCACGCGCGGGCTGCAGGCGCCACTTATGCTCGACGGCGACAAGATCATCGAGACCAAGCGCTTGCATGATTACAACCGAACCGACCTGCCGGAGACCGGCCCCGAAGGCGTCAGCGTGCAGGGCAAGAGCATCATGGCCTTCAAGTCGCACACCGGGAAACTCAATCTGGTCAAATCGCCGTGGTCGTTATGGGCCGACTTCTATGAGTTCATGCAGCCCAGGGGCGACGAATTGTGGATCACCAACGGGCGCATCAACGAGATCTGGGAATCCGGTTTCGACGATTATGAGCGCCGGCCCTACACGCAACAGCGCTGGCCGATGAATTTCGTCGAGATTCACCCCGACGACGCGGCCGAGCGCGGCATCGAATCGGGCGATCTGGTCGCCGTCGGATCGACCCGGGTGCCGGTCCAGACGGACTTCAATCTCGGCGTCAAAGGCGATGACATGTGGTTCTCCGGCCTGATGAAACGCGGCCATATCAAACTCGCCTCGGGGCAGTTCTCGGCCGTCGCCATGGTCACACCGGCGATCAAGCGGGGCGTTCTGTTCACCGATTTCCTCAAGATGGACGCGCCGGCCAACAGCGTCACGCCGCGCGTGCCCGACCCGATCACCATGAACTACCGCTTCAAGATCGCTTCGGGAACGGTGAAGAAGTTCGGTGAATCGCCGTTCAAGCACAAGTTCGACCAGATGACCTTCAAGAGACGGGACATCGTCTAGGGAGCGCGGCATTCATAGCGCCGGTTGCGGCATTCGACGGCACGTTTCCGAGGCCAGCGCGGCACTGACAGGAGGCGCGGCAAGGGCAGAGAAAAGAAGAACTGAATATGACAAAAAACGTTGAGGACAGCCGAACCGAAGTTCTTCAGACTCTGCATGCTGTTCTCGACGGCGAGAATTTTCTCGCGCGCTGCACCGCCGTCAACGCGGTCGGGCGAATCGGCGCCAGCCATGCCGCGTCGCGCCGGCGCCTGGTCGAACTGCTGTCCGACCCCGATCCCACCATGCGCATGGAATCGGCCGTCGCGCTCGGTCGTATCGGTCGGCCCGTTGCCGCCGATGCCGCGGATGCCCTGCTCGCCAGCCTGACCGGCGATCCGATCGACGATGTCCGCACCCAGGCGGCGGCGGCGCTTTCGAAAATCGGTGCGCCGGACAGCCTCGAGCGCTTGATCGATTGCCTGGCCAATGGCGGATACCCCCATCTCGACGAAAATTTTGACGATATGGAATTCGGTGCTTCCTGGGCGGTGCGCGGCCACGCCCTGCAGGCGATCGGCGAAATAGGCGATCCCGCCGCCGTCGAGGCGGTCATCGCGTTTCTCGAAGACGAGGACAATGAAGACCTCCAGGAAAGCGGCTTCCGGGTGTTGGCATGCCTGGGCGGCGCGCCGGCGCGTTCGTTTCTGCTCGCCCAGCTGCGCGGCGGAAGCGCCCTGGCGCGGCGCCGGGCGGCCAAGGTTTTGGGTCTTGGTGAGCCTGGCGGGGCGGGTGAGCCTGGCGCGGCGGACCGACAAACATTGCCGCGCGACATGTTCGACGCCCTGGACAATGCGCTCGGCGACGCCATACCGGCGGTGCGCATCGCCGCCGCCCGCGCCCTCGGCAGCGCCAAGGATTCGCGTGCCTCGGCCGTGCTGATCGGACTGCTCGGCGACGAGGACAATGACGTACGAAGTACGGCGGCCGAAATTCTCGGTAACTTCGGCGGCGCCGAGAGCGCCGAGCTTTTGCATCCCCTGCTCGCCGATTCCGATGCGCTGCTGCAAGCCCGGATCGTCCGCATTTTGGGGCAGATAGACGCCGATATTTCGCTCGAACCGCTTGAGGAACTGCTCGAATCGGACAATGAGGAGCTTTTGTTCGATGTTCTCGCGGCGCTCGGCAATATCGGCTGCGCGCGCGGCGTGGCGCGGATCGCCGAAATTCTCGACCGTCCGGTAATCGGCAATGACCTGCGCCTGCAGGTTATCCGCACGCTGGAGCGCCTGCTGCGGCGCGGCGCCGGCGGCAAGTCCGGCAAAGACGGCGCCTCGCCGGACGCCATCGGCCTGGTGCGCGTCATTCTCGACGAAACACTGGACGGCGGCGATGAGCGGGTTGCCTATGCCGCGCTTTCCGCCCTGGTCGAGATCGAGGGCGCGCGGGCGCTGCCGCGGCTGCTGGCCTTGCTGCTGGCGGAGCCCGAAACAGACGCGCCGGATGAGGCGCATGACGAGGAAGAGCCGGATGTGGCGAGTATAGAGGCGGCGCCGGCCGAGGCCGCGGCGGTGGCGGAAAATCCCGGCGCCGGGGCTCAATTGGGCGGCGCTCATGGTTCGACGCTGGGCTCGATAGAGGCGGGCTTTCCCGGCCAGCCGGCGGCGCCGGAAGTGGACGAGGCGGCGCTGGAAGCGGCGTTCGAAAGGCGCCGCCAAGGTGAAATGTTGCGCCTCCAGGCGGCGCGCCTGTTGCCGCGTCTGCCCGTTGTCGGTGAAGAGGCCATCGAAGCGCTGGTGTCGGCGGCCCGGGACACAGTGCCGGAGCTTTGCGGCGCGGCGCTGTCGAGCCTCGCCGAGATCGGCGACGAACGCGCATTGCCGGTGCTTCTCGACGGCCTCGAGGCGGACCATCTCGAGACCCGGCTTGCCGCGCTCGACGGTTTGGGCCGCTTCGCCGGCGAGGCGGCGGTGGCGGCGCGCTTTATCGAACTGCTTGAGGACGCCGACCCTCACATCCGTCTGCGCGCCGTCACGGCGGTCGCCGGCGCCGAGGGCGCCGGCGTTTCGGCCTGTCTGGCGCGCGCTCTCGGCGATGACAATCTCGAGGTATGCCGCGCCGCGCTGGGCGCGCTCACGCGCAGCAACTACGCCGCCGCCGATCATGGCGCCTTGGTGCTCGATCTGTTGTTCCGTTTTTCCGCCGAGCTGAGGTCGGAGGCGGCGCGCGCGCTGAAGCATCTCGACGATGCCGCCGCGACCGAGGTCTTGCTGGGCAAGCTCAAGGCAGGGGAATATGAAGAGCATCACTGGATCTGCATCGATGCGCTCGCCGAGCTGCTGTGCCAGGAGCCCGGCGGTGATGCATGATCGGCGGCGCCACACGGCATTCCTCGCGGCGGCGCTGCTGGCGCTGGGCGTTTTCGGTTTCATGCTGATGCCGGCCTCCGAGCGCGCCCGCGCCGACCAGCAGGGCGTCACCTTCGGCACTCTCGAGCGGCTGCTCTCGGCGAAGATACTTTATCAGGATAATTGTGCCGCCTGCCACGGTTACGACGGCATTCCGTTGCTGCCGGGCGCGGCCAACTTCGCCAAGGGCGAAAGGCTCGACAAAGCCGATACCGAGCTGCTGCAGATCATCAATCTGGGCGGCGAGGATATGCCGCCCTGGGAAGACATTCTCAGCGATATGGAACAGCGCGAAGTGCTGAGCTATGTCCGCGTTCTGGCCGGCGACCAGATTTACGAGGCGCGCTGTACGGCATGTCACGAGGCCGAAGCGCCGCGCATCAAAGAGCCGATCAGCCACGGCGAAGCGGCAACCGACGAATCGCAGGCCGGCGAATTTTGTCCCGGATCGGATGTCGAATTAGGAATGACGAACCGCAATTTCGCCGACATTACAAAATTTCTGAGTCAAATAAATAACTAATCACGATGTGTAACCACAGTAAGAGTTTTGGTCGGAGAAAGGCCGTTGAATAGCAAGTCTGAGCATATGGTGAGGCACCAGGCGATGCGGTGGGCGAAGCCGGGACTGGTGCTGCTCGGCGCCGCGATCATCGTCCTGTTCGCCCTCGACCCGGCGCATGCGGCGATGGAAGCAAGCGAATACCGCCAGTTCCTCGGTATCGATTCGCGCCGGCTGGTTTGGTTTCTCGCCCAGATGCATCTTTTCTTCGGCGCCTTCGTGCTCGGCGTGCCGATGTTCGCGGTCACCGTCGAGTTTGTCGGTTGGCGGCGCAAGGAAGCGCGCTACGACAAGCTGGCTTATGAATTCACCAGCCTCTTAAGCATCGCCTTTGCGACCACGGCGGCGCTTGGCGCGCTGTTGGCGTTTGCGCTGTTCACGCTCTATCCGTCCTTCATGGGACACATGGCCGGCACCTTCAAGGACGCCATGTTCGTCTATGCGCTGCTTTTCCTGCTTGAGACGGCGAGCCTCTATCTTTACTATTACGGCTGGAACTGGCTGAGCGGCACCGAGGTCTTTTCGCGCCACACCCGCTATGTCTGCAAGGTTGCCGGAGTGGCGGTAATCGTCTTCGGCATTCTGCTTTTCTTCGAAGCCATCGGGCCGGAGATGCGCGGCGATACGCGCGCTTTCATGACCCTCCTCTACGCGCTGCCGCTCGGCGTCGGCCTGTTCATCATCCGCGACCGCAAGACCGTCCACATCTTCGTCGGCATCGTCTTGAACGTCGCCGGCACGGCGATCCTGCAGATGGCCAATAGCTGGGCCGGCTACATGATGAGCCCCAAGGGCGTCAGCGAGGATGGCATTCTCGTCGGCACGCTGTGGGAGGCGGTCGAAAACATTCTGTCGACGCCGATCGCTATTCACCGCATTCTCGGCAATCTCGCCTTTGGCGGGCTGGTCGCCGGTGCCTACGCCGCGGTCAAGTTCATCGGCGCCAAGACGCCGGAGGACAAGGCGCATTACGACTGGATGGGATATATCGCCAACATGGTGGCGATCGTGGCGCTGATCCCGCTGCCCTTCGCCGGCTATTATCTCGGCCGCGAGGTCTATTCCACCAGCGCCATCATGGGCAACAATATGATGGGCGGCGACTTCTCCTGGACCTTCATCATCCAGGCCATGCTGGTCGGCTCGATTTTCCTGATCAGCAATTACTATCTGTGGAGCGGCATGACCCGCATCCCGGGCGCCGAGCGCTACTATAAATACATCAAATATATCCTCGGCGCGCTGGTGCTCTCCTTCGCCATCTGGCTGACCCCGCACAATCTGCCGCTTTCGTCCCAGGAGGTCGGCGAGATGGGCGGCTCGCAATATCACCCGACGCTCAAATTCATGGGTCTGATGCCGGCCAAGAACGCCGTCGTCAATCTGATCATCCTCTCCACCTTCTTCAGTTTCCTCCTGTACCGGCGCGGCAACAAGAGCACGGTGGTGCCGATTACCAGCCAGGGCCGGGCGCCGCTCATCGCCATCCCGCTGGCCGGCCTCGCCGCCATCGCGGTGATCGGACAATATGCTTGGTATCTGTTGGAGCTCGATCCGGCGGAGCTCGATTTGCCGGCCGACCGCGCCCATTATTTCCGCACCGTCGGCTATCTGCTGCTGTTCAATTGCGCCGCGGCGGTTGTGACCGTCGTGCTGGCGCTCAGAAACATGGGCAAGTTGGCGCAGAGTCTATATCTGGCCGTGACCGCCCTAAGCGTGGTCATATTCCTCGGCGTCTACGGCTTCGTGGTCATGGAAAAGGCCTCGCCGTTCCTCAGGAACGTCGCGGTCAGCCAGTTCCTGCAGCTCATCAGCTGCCTGATCCTGGTCACCGCCATCGACATCTTCCTGTTCAAGGGGGCCAAGGAAATCGGCACATTGCGCTGGGGCAAGATGAGCGTGCGCAGCCAATTCGCCCTTTTGGCGCTGACTTTTATCATCACCATGAATATGGGGCTGATGGGTTTCATCCGCTCGGGCCTGCGCGGCGACTGGCACGTATTCGGCATCATGCGCGATACCTCCGAATGGTCGTATACGCCGTCGAACGCGACGATGACCGAAATGGTCGGCCTCGCGGTCTTCGTCTTCATGGTGATGGTCGGGTTCATGTTCTGGCTCGGCAACGTCCAGGCGAGGCGCAAGGCCGAGGCGGAAGCAGCGTCCGGCGGCGCCGCCAATCAAACCGAATCGGCTGATTAGCGTGGCCTGGGCGGGGATGAAAAGAGCGCAGCATGCTTAAAGCCGTCGGTTTCGCCTTCGCTTTCATGGTCGTTGTGCTCGGCCTGTTCCTATGGATCGGCCACTCGGTGACGAGCATGGTGGGCGGCGGCAAGAAGGTGGTGAGCGCGGTCGAGGTCACGCCGGAAGGCGGCGAGACGATCTTCTGGGGCAAGGGGCGCTGCTTTACCTGTCACAGCGTCGGCGGCCGCGGCAGCGCCGTGCGCGGACCCAACCAGGGCGTCTTCGGCGAAAAATTCCAGGAGCCGATCGGCATCCGGGCGGCGTCGCGGGCGCGCCAGCGCTCCGAGCAAACCGGCGAGGAATACAGCGACACCGATTATCTCGTCGAGAGCCTCGCCGTGCCAGGCGCTTACGTGGTCAGCGGTTACAAGAACGAGATGGCGATCGTCTATGCGCCGCCGATCTCACTCAGCCTCACGGAGGTCAAGGCGGTCATCACCTATCTGCTAAGCCAGGGCGGCGATCCGGATACCGCGGCGCTGGAAAATCCGAGCGAGATATCGGCCAGATATATCGCCCGCATCCAGGCCGCTTCGGCCGCCGGCGGCGG